>Ga0310810_10003128_pt1 | contig 17971 bp, 18 predicted proteins | sample NCmetagenome_FD_207641 | JGI IMG/M metagenome (GOLD analysis project Ga0310810, IMG submission 207641) | Soil microbial communities from experimental microcosm in Duke University, North Carolina, United States - NC | ecosystem: Engineered > Artificial ecosystem > Soil microcosm > Unclassified ...
AATCCGCGTTGAATCAAGGAATCTATTCCGCCGCGGCCACGCAGCGGACGTATTCACGGGTCGCCAGCCTCGCCCGCACGGTCGCCAGAGCGGGCTATCCCGTTGTAGTCGACGGCACGTTTCTGCGGCGTCACGACCGCGACCAGTTCCGTACAATGGCTGCCGACCTCGACGTACCGTTCGCGATCGTCGACTTCATCGCGTCCGTCGAGACACTGCGGGCGAGGATTCGCGAAAGGCGCGAGGCCGGAACCGACGCGTCGGACGCTGATCTCCGGGTGCTGGAGCGTCAGCGGCAATCGGCAGAGCCGATCGCCCCGGACGAACGAGCCGTCACCGTGACGTATGACGCCGAGACGCCGCTCGAGGTATCGCACCACCTCGAACCCTGGCGGCCAGTCCTCGATCGCTTGCGGATTGACGTCCGGCCGGCGCCCGGCTTCGACACGCGGCCGCCACTGCAGCACATCACATGACGTGATGGTCAAATCGGGGGGGCGGCGCAGTGTCGAGCGCCTCGATGCGGAAGACTGTCTCGGCCATCAGGACGCCGCCGACGCGCAACTCGATGCGATACGCTCCGAGGGGCCAGCGCCTGCCTGGCGCCAACTCGAAGTTGAACTGCCCCCAATCGCCCGGTCGGTTCGCGATGACGACCTCGCCCTCGGTGAACCGGAGAGGCGGGTCGGTTTCGAGGTAGTACCACACTGACGTGATCGTCGTCCCTGTAATGCAGCCCTCGCCTCGGAACCAGACGTAAATCGGATTGTCGCCCGGCGCAAAGACCTGCGTCGGCCGAAAGGGTCGGTCGTCGACGATGCCGTGCGCCGTCGTCAGATCGAACAGGCGCAGCGGTGTTTGTCCAAGGCCTCGGCCTGGGATGCCGCCGAGCGTCAGCAGAATCGCGACGGCGAGAGAGATGAGGGTCATTCCGCCTGACGTTCTCTCGCCAGGTCGCGATGACACGCCACGCACTGGAGCGTGACGGCGACGTAGGCCTTCGGCGCGCGCTCCAAATCGCGTTGCGCGGCCGCCAGGTGGAGATCCTCGACCGCCCGGACGAAGGCCGAGCTGTGACGCGCGTAGTCGGGGTGCTTCAGGACGAGCCAGCGCGGATCGTGCGTGAGACGCTCCAGCTCGCGGCTGTGAGTTTCGAGGGCAATCCAGTCGTTCGTGACGACAGCCTCCAGGATCTTCTGCGCGTGACCCAGTTTCTCGCGCATGATGTTATTCACGGCCGGCCCCTGACCACCGGGTCGCGCGACGACACCGATGACTGCCGAGAACAGCACTAGTACAAACCATCGCTTGGTCATGAGACCCCTGCGAGTACTTCAGCAAGTCGCCGGCCATTGCCGACGTCCTTCTGTCGCGTCATTGGCGCAGGGGTCGGCGACGGCCCTTCGCTATCGCTGCCGGAATTCCGACAGCTGCCGGATCGGCTTCGAGGCTCAGGCCCGGAGAGCTGGCGTCCCCTCTACGGCCGTAGTCGGCCTGCGATGACCGCGCCGGCCGGCCTTCTGGAAATCCTCGTCGCGGCGCTTGGTGGCGCGGCGATCGGCGTCGAGCGGCAGCGGTCCGGACATGCCAGCGGAGCTCGCGCGCGCTTCGGCGGCATCCGCACGTTCACGCTTATCGGCGGCGTCGCCGGCGTGTCGGGATGGCTCAGCACGTTGAACCTCACTGGCTTGGCGGTGGTGCTCACAGCGGGAGCGGTCGCGCTCGTGGTGTCGGGCTATGTGGCGGCCAGCCGCACGGACGTCGACGCGACGACCGAGGTCGCGGCGCTGATCGCGATCGGCGCAGGGGTTACCGCGGGCACCGGCCACCTCGCGCTCGCCAGCGGCATCGTCGCCGTCACCGTGCTCCTCCTCGTCGAAAAATCGCGGCTCCACGCCCTGGTTGAACGCGTAGACGACGAAGAGATGCGCGCGGCGGCGCGCTTCGGCGTCATGGCCGTTGTCATCCTGCCGCTCCTTCCTGAAGGTCCGCTCGGCCCGTTTGGCGGCATCCGCCCGCGCGCCTTGTGGCAGCTGGTGCTGTTCTTCAGCGGGTTGAGCTTCGCCGGCTACCTGGCGCGCCGCATCTTTGGCGCCGGACGCGGCTATCCGCTCGCAGGCCTGCTCGGCGGCCTGATCTCGTCCACGAACGTCACGTTTACGTTCGCGCGCCTGAGTCGCCGCGAACCGACGCTCGCTGCGCCGCTCGCGATGGGCGCCATTGCCGCCTGCACGATGCTGTTTCCCAGGGTGATGATCGCGGCGTCGGTACTGAACCCGAGCGTGGCGCGCCTGCTGCTGCCGGATCTGGCGGCGCCATTCCTCGTGGGCGCCGTTGCCCTCGCTGTCTGGTGGCGGCGGAGCGACGGGGCCGTGCGGCAGCCCGAGCCGCCTGCCAATCCGCTGCAGGTCGGTCCGGCCCTGCAGATGGCGGCGATGTTTCAGGTCGTGCTGTTCATCATCGGCGGCGTCGGCCGCACGTTTGGCGACAGCGGATTGCGCGTGGCCGGCGCCGTGCTCGGTCTGACCGACGTTGACGCACTCACGATCTCGATGACGACCACCGCGGCGTCCGCAAACGGGCCGGCTGTCGCTGCCGAAGCCATTGCCATCGGCATCCTGGCCAATTGTCTGATGAAGCTCGTGCTGGCGGTCGCACTCGGCGCGCCGCGTTTCGCGCGGACGGCCGCCACAATGCTGGCCGTCATGGCCGCGGCGATCCTCGCCTCAATCGCGCTTCGGTGATCACGCGCCGTTATTTCACCTGAATCGACTCGATGTAGGTCACGACGTTGGCAATTCGAACCTTGACCAAGGCATCCGAGGGATCGAGGCCACGGAAGACCGGGCCCCAGACCGGCATGTCAGCGCTCCCATGTGCCGGCGAGAGGACGTCGCCGCCGTTGGTCACGAACGCCTCCACGCGTTGACGCGGAAACGTGCCACCGTTGCGGCGCCCGAGCAGCGTCAGATCCGGCGGCGGCGATTTGAGCGCTGCCGCGACCGGACCATCCCCTGTTCCCTTGCGGCCGTGACAGGTCGCGCAGTAGAACGCGAACAGATCGCCCCCCGCGAGCGAGCGGATCACCAGCGGCGGATTTCGTGGACCTGTCGTCTGCGGCACCGCGACGAGGACCGCGGTCCCGGCCACGAACAGAGCGACTGCCGAAGTCAGGTAAGTACGCATCGCTTACTTCCGCACGGTCAGCACCGCGCATGTGGCACGCCGCACGACCTGCTCCGTCGTCGAGCCGAACAGCGCGCGATCGATTGAGTTTCGACCGTGGACGCCGAGGACGAGCAGATCGGCACCGGTCTCGGCAGCTACACGCAGCAACTGGACGTATGGCTTTCCATGAGCGACCTGAACAGTGACCGAGCAGCCATCCCGAACGGCATCAGAGACGAGCGATTCGAGCCGCCGCGTGGCGCCCCTGACGAGATAGCGACGGAACTCGAGCAACGCGCTGGCCTGTTCGGCCGGCAGCTCTGAAAAGGCCGGCGCAGGCGGCTCGTCCCAGGGCCATTCGACGACGTGCATGAGCTCGAACTCTGCACGCGATTCCCGCGCGAGCGACGATGCCAGCTCCACGGCTGCCGCTGACCATTCAAAGAAATCGACGGCACATAAGACTCGCTGGAACGGAAGCCGGGCTCTCGCATGCGCACGGGGCGGAACGGTGAGCACCGGGCACGGCGCCCTCCGAAGCACCTTTTCAGCCACCGAGCCCAGTATCAGATGCTCGAACCCGCTGGCGCCGTGGGTCCCCATCACGATCAGATCGGTCGCCAGCGTCGCCGCTCGTTCGAGGACGACAGCCACCGGCTGACCGACACAGACATCGACGTCAACGCCAGCGATACCGGATGCTCGAACGAATGCCCCGGCTTCATCGTGCACCCGTTGGCGTTCGACATCGGGCACGCGATTCGTGGGCGCCGGCAAGCCGGGCACCGGCATGAAGATCGGACTGTAAACGTGCAGGACCTTCAGCTGCGCCCCGTACCATCCCGCGATCGCACCGGCATGCTCAATCGCATGGCGCGACGTGTCCGAGAAGTCGACCGGGCAAAGAATGCGTTCAATCCGGGGCATGTTGAAAACGCCGTCTCACGTTGTCGAGCATCATGGCCTGCCGCTCATCTGAGCGGTCAGGCCGCGATGCCCGTCGAGTGGCTGGCGCCATAGCTGGCCACCCACCCGGCCTGACGTAGTCGCGAGGCGACTTCCGCGTGCCTGCGCAGCGCACTCGCAGGGGCGTCGAAGTGTTCGACCGTCGCCTCAGACAGATTCCAGTGCGGCAGGATGCAGACGTCGTACGAGTCGTGTCCGCCGGTTTCGACCGCGCAGGTCAGGACGTCGGCACCGCGGTGGAACACCCAACGCAGGATGCAGGCTGGTTGAGCGCGCAGCGGCAGGTGAGACGTCGTCGGCGTCTTGTTGGTCTTCATGGCCTTCCAGAAGGCAACCTGTGTGCCATCCTGCGGTGTCTCGAAGACAGGACTTCCGGCTTGGGGATTTCGTGATCACCGAGAGATCGTCGCGGTCGCCGCGTTACCTGATTCCGGGGCTTTCCGGTCTCCGGCGGCAAATTCCCAGCGTCCGTCACCGGACGACGACAAATCGTCGTTGATTCTTCACGCAGCGAAGCGTAGGGTGGTGATGGAAGTCTCCTCAGTCCTCGGCAGCAACCACACCGACGACCGTTCTCGCCAAGAGGAAGCCGCTCTGGACGGGATTCCGTCCGGATCACATCGTGGTGCCACGCACTGGTGGCACGACATTCGTATTCGTGCCGTCTAGCTCTGAAAGGCAGCGAGGTAAATAGCATGGCGAAAGCACCGAGACGAAGAGCCGACCTTCCGGTCGCCACGGCTGCCGATGACGCGCCGAAGGCGCGAGTCGACGCCACCGCAATCGCCGAGCACGACATCGCTCGTCGTGCCTACGACCTCTACCTTGCACGTGGCCGCGAACCCGGCCACCAGCTCGACGACTGGCTGGAGGCGGAGCGGGAACTGCGATCGAGCTCGCTCGCGAGCACCGTGTGATGTCGTGCCGACTGACGCACTCCTCAACCGCATTCGAGGCGAGTTCCTGGAAATGCCCGGTTTGCGTTTGACGTGCGAACAGGCACAACGGCTCTATGGCCTGGATCCGGCGCTCTGCCGGCGGGCGCTGGGTCGGCTCGTCGACGCCGGGTTCCTCTGTCTCATGGCGAACGGAACCTACGCGCGCATCGCGGACGTCTCTGATGCTCGACGCTCAGATGCCGCGCCGGCGTGACAGTTCGTGCTCGAGTGCCGCTTCAAACCTCGTATCTCCGGCTGACACTCGATTCCCGCCGACGCGCTTGGCCGCATACAGCGCCCTGTCGGCCGCCGCCATCAGCGAGGCGGGCGTCGGTAGTGCGTGCGTCGAGGGCGACACCGAGGCGATTCCGATCGAGATCGTTGTGGGTTGACTGCCGCGACCGTTGCCAGCTTTCGCCACCAGCGCACGCAACCGCTCGGCCAGAACGACGGCGGCCTCCGCACTCGTCTGCGGCGCGAGGACGGCAAACTCGTCGCCGCCGATTCGAGCGCCCAGATCGATTTCGCGCAAACCGCTGCGCATCGCCGCCGCCACGGATTGGAGCGCCGCATCGCCCGCCTCGTGCCCGAATTGATCGTTAATGCGCTTCAAACCGTCCAGATCCATGAGCAGCAGCGAGAGCGGCTCGCGATATCGAGCCGTCCGCCCGAGCTCGTGGCGCAATTCTTCGTGAAACGCCCGTGGGTTGAAGAGGCCGGTGAGCGGATCGGTCGTCGCGAGACGTTCCAGCCGATCGGCGTAGTGGCCGAGCACACCGCCAAACAGCGCGAACGCCGCGGTCGTCGACATGGCTGAATAGACGTAGGTTGGTCGATCACACCGGATTTCTTCGGCGACCGAACGCATCGAGAACGCGTGGCGCCTGAGACGCATCAACAGCAGGCCCACTGGCGCGCCGAGCCCGAGGACGCCGCCGGTCATCGCATAGAGCATTCGCCTGGTGCTCATTCCCATCATCGTCTCTTATCAGGTGATGGCCTGCAATGCGGCGACGACTGGATTTCGCACAGTTTGCGCCTGAGTTGCGGCACCCGGGTTGCTTCCAGAGCAAATGATGGCCCGGCCGCCCACATTGGCTGCGCGATTCTATTGGCGGACCGTTTGGGTGCTGGGGCTCTATGCGCTGCGAAGCTGGCTGTCGATCGACACCCGAGCTCGATCAGCGCACCGGGCCCGGTAGGCGGATTCGATCGCCGCCGAGTTTTCCGCAGCGATGGGGAAATACTCGCAGTTGGTCGCTTGCGCGCGCGCACCCGGTGGATGCCACGACGAAGTCGGTTTGGACGCTGACCTTCAACCCCCGACGACGTAAGATCCTGTTGTGACGATGGCCGCCCGGCAACGACGACCGCCCTTTCGATCGATTCTGTGCGCAGTCGATTTCTCGGTACACTCGCGACAGGCGCTCCAATACGCGGCCGCAATCGCGAAGCGCTTCCGCGGACGGGTCACGGTACTCTTCGTCAACGATCCGCTGCTGCTCGCCGCAGCGCGCCAGGCTTACGGCAACGAGCGGCAACTCATCGAACAGAGTCGAGCGGAGCTGGTCCGGTTCGTCACCCGTGCGCTTCGGGGACCAGAGCGGATGCCGACGATTGTCGCGGCCGGAAGCCCTGCCTCGCAAATCCTCGCCACTGCGAAACGACTCCGCAGCGACCTCATCGTCATCGGAACGCAGGGCTTGAGCGGCGTCCAGAAGCTGGTCTTCGGATCGACGACAGAGCAGGTGTTGCGGCGGACGACCATCCCGGTGCTGGCCATCCCACCACAAACCACGCGCCGGAGCCGCTCGCACGGACCTCTTACCGTTGATGCGATCATCGTCCCGATCGATCTTGCAGGCGAATGGGCATCGGATGCCGTTCGCGGCGCCGTCATCGCGCGGATGTTCGGTGTCCCCATACGCTTGGTGCACGTGCTGTCTCCCGTTCAGACGCCAGCCTGGATTCGTGGCATCGGCATTCCGGCGGAACGCCAGCGGATGGCAAAGGCAACTGATGCACTGGAACGGCTGACGCGGCGGCTCGGGGCCGGCGTTCGCGCCTCGTGCTCGGTCGTCCTGGGCGACCCCGCGCACGAGATCGCACGGCTCACACAACGCGGCTCGCCCCTACTGGTCATGTCGCTCCGTGGAACCAGGGGCATCTGGGGACGACGGGGCGCAATCGCCTATCACGTGCTCACCCACTCCGCGACACCCGTTCTCGGGCTGCCCCGCCGGCAGATTGGCGGTCCACTCGCCACCCGGCTGCGTCGCGCCGTCAACGAGACGTTGCTCGCGCGCGATCGGATCGAGATGGCCGGCATCGATGCATTGTTCTCGGCTGGATCGGGCGAGACACGGCTCAGGCGGTGACCGGCGTCCGGCGGCGCAGCAGCTTCTCCAGTTCACGAAGCCACAGAGCGGTACTGGCGACTATCGTGCAACGCATCCAATCGGACGCGGTGAGCGGCTCGGTCGAAAACGCCGGTTGAAGAAATGGCGCGTACACGACGACAGCCTGCAGAATCAGGGACACTGCGATCGCACCCCACAACCAACGGTTTTTCAACATCCCGCGAAAGGCGCTCTGCTCATCGGACCTGGCGTTGAACAGGTTGAACAGCTGAAACAGCATCAAGGTCGTGAACGCCATGGTCTGCCCGTGTCGCAGGCTGCCGGTTCCCTGAAAGAGTCCGCCGGGCAAATCGGCGTCCAAGACGTACAGGGTGCCGGCAGCCATCACGACGCCGATGAAGAAGATGCCGCGCCACATCGGCCCGGTAATCACACGCTCCGTCGCAGGTCGCGGCGGTCGCTCCATCGAATCTGGATCGCCAGCGTCGACACCCAATGCGAGCGCCGGCGCGCCGTCGGTCACCAGGTTGATCCACAGCAGTTGAGTGGCCACGAGCGGGAGGACGAGCTCGCCGGTTCGCGGTTCGAGTCCGATCGCATCGCCGAGCACGACGCCGAAGAACATCGTCATCACTTCCCCGATGTTCGACGACAGCAGGTAGCGCAGAAACTTGCGGATGTTCGAGAAGATGGCCCGGCCTTCCTCGACGGCGGCGACGATGGTGGCGAAGTTGTCGTCCGCGAGCACCATGTCGGCGGCCTGCTTCGACACGTCCGTCCCCGTAATCCCCATCGCCACGCCGATATCGGCCATCTTGAGGGCTGGCGCGTCGTTCACGCCGTCGCCGGTCATGGCGACCACGGCCTTTCGACGCTGCAGCGCCTGAACAATCCTGAGCTTGTGTTCCGGTTTCACGCGCGCGTACACCGAGACCACGCCGACCGTCCGATCCAGCGCCTCGTCGTCCATCAGCTCGAGCTGGCTGCCCGTCACCGCCTCACCGGTGTCCGCGAGCCCGAGCTCGTGCGCGATCACCGCGGCGGTCTTCGGGTGATCGCCGGTGATCATGACGGGCCGAACGCCCGCGCGTTTCGCGCGGGCCACCGCCAGCCGTGCCTCCTGGCGAGGCGGATCGATCATGCCAATCAGGCCGGCGAACACGAGGTCCCGTTCGAGATGCTCGCCGATATCGGCGGCGCTGACCGTCCCGTCCGTCGCGGCGCGATACCCAACCCCGAGCGTGCGCAGCGCGCCGGCCGCCAGCGCTTCATTCGCCTCGAGAATCTGACGTCGCCGGTCGTCAGACAGCGGCCGGTGCGCCGGTCCGACGTGCTCGTGTGTGCAACGCGTCAGCAACAGGTCCGGGGCGCCTTTCGTGAACACCAGGACGCGGCCTTCACTTTCGGCGTCCGTGTGAACAGTGCTCATCAGCTTGCGTTCAGCCGAGAACGGTACTTCGCCAATACGTGCGAAGCGTCGCTGCAGCACCGCCGACTGCAGTCCTGCTTTTCGAGCCGCCACGATGAGGGCAGCCTCGGTGGGATCCCCGGTGATGATCCAGCGCCCATTTTCCTGGCGCACCGACGCGTTGTTGGCGCGGTCAGCGACCCCCAGGGCACGTTCCAATTCGATTCGCAGGTTGCCTGTCACCTCGCCATCGTTGTCCACTCTCACATCACCGATCGGCGCATAGCCCGTTCCAGTGATCGTGACGTGGCCGCTCGCGGTCACGACCTCTCGCACGGTCATCTCGTTCCGGGTGAGCGTGCCGGTCTTGTCCGACGCAATGACGGATGCCGAGCCGAGCGTCTCCACCGCACTGAGATGTCGCACGATGGCATGCCGCCGTGCCATACGCTGGACGCCCATCGACAGCACGGCGGTGACGATGGCTGGCAAGCCTTCCGGCACTGCGGCGACCGCCAGAGCCACGCCGAGAATAAGCACGTCGAGAAGCGCCGGCAGACCGCGGACACGTTCCACCACGACGATCGTCGCGATCATCACGACGGCGATACCAATCACCACTACGCCGAGCCGCTTGCCGACGCGATCGAGCTCCTGCTGAAGTGGGGTCGGTCCGCTCTCGACCCGGGACAGCATCCCGGCAATGTGCCCCATCTCCGTCTGCATGCCGGTTGCGGTCACCACCGCTCGCCCACGGCCATAGGTGACCGCCGTCCCGCTGTAGATCATGTTCGCGCGGTCGCCCAGTCCGGCCTCCCCCGGTATGGGGTCGATGTCTTTCGACACCGGCAGACTCTCGCCGGTGAGCGCCGCTTCGGCGACGTGCAGTGCGGTCGATTCGATCACACGGGCGTCGGCGGGTACGGTGTCGCCTTCCTCCACGATGAGGACATCGCCTGGTACGACTTCACCGGCGAGAACGGTCGTCGGCTCCCCGCCGCGAATCACGAGCGCATGGGCGGCGGCCATCTGGCGCAGCGACGCGATTGCGGATTCGGCTCGCTCCTGCTGGATGTAGCCGAGCACCGCGTTCAGGAGCACCACCGCGCTGATCGCCATCGCCTCGTATGGCAGGGCCGCGTCCCGTTCGTACAGCCACAACACCAACGAGATCAGTGTGGCAATCAGCAGCAGAACGACCAGCACGTCGCCGAACTGCGCCACGAATTTTTTCCACCGGGGTACCGGGCGTTCGGCCGCGAGCTCATTCAGGCCGAAATGCGCCAGGCGCGTGCGTGCTTCGGCCAGTGACAACCCACCGGTCAGGTCGCTGCCGAGCGTGCTCATGACCTGTTCCACTGTCTGCTGGTATTCGACTGTCATCCCGCACTTACTATCATGACGTGCTGGAGGCTCGGACAATGAGACATCGCGAACGACACCGCAGTGAACGGATCGGGTGGCTGCGCGCCGCGGTGCTCGGCGCCAACGACGGTATCGTCTCGACGGCGAGTCTGGTCGTCGGCGTCGCCGCAGCGGAGGCGACCAGGCACAACGTGCTGGTTGCGGGCGTGGCCGGGCTCGTGGCAGGCGCTCTGTCGATGGCGGCCGGCGAATACGTGTCGGTCAGCTCACAGGCCGACACCGAGCGTGCCGATCTCGATCTGGAGAAGCGCGAACTGGCCGCCCAGCCGCAGGCCGAGGAAGACGAGCTGATGCGAATCTACGTACGCCGCGGCCTCGAGCCGGACCTCGCTCGAACGGTGGCGCGGCAATTGATGGCGAAAGACGCGTTGACGGCGCATGCGCGCGACGAACTCGGGCTCACTGAAGAGCTCGCCGCCCGTCCGCTCCAGGCGGCGATCGCCTCGGCAGCAACCTTCGCTGTCGGAGCAAGTGTGCCCGTCTTGACCATCATGCTCGCGCCGTTGGCCAAACTGGTGCTGATTGTGTCGACCGTCTCGCTGCTCTGCCTGGTCGCGCTCGGTGCGACAGCGGCACGAGTCGGCGGTGCGCCGGCAGCGGTCGGCGCAGCGCGCGTGGCGCTTTGGGGTGCGCTGGCGATGGCCGCAACGGCGGGCATCGGGAGACTGTTCGGGACGACTGTCGCGTGACGGCTCTTTAGTTCGAGGTTATCGACGTCGCACGCCGGCTTCGCCCCCCGCGGAGCGCTCTCGAGCGAGCGCACGATCGAGCACGGCGTCGTGGAGATAGATATCCTCAGCGAAGTGAATCGTCCCGTCGTCGGGCATGACCGCGGCGGTCGTGTAGAACAGGACGACCTGAATCGGCCGCGGCAGCGGGACATGAAGCGATTGCGTCCCGTTCATCGCCGACACGATGCGATCGCGGGTCCACTCGGGCAGCTCGTTGAGCGCCCATGCCGCCAACGCAATCGGATTCTCCACGCGGACGCAGCCGTGACTGAAGTCGCGGCGGCTGCGACTAAAGAGCGCCTGCGCTGGCGTGCCGTGCATGTACACGTTCTCGGTGTTGGGAAACACGAACTTGACCAGTCCCAGCGCATTGTGCGGTCCCGGACGCTGGCGCAGGCGAAGCGTTCCTTGCCGGAGCCGCGCCAGGTTCTCCGGCGTGTCCGCAACGACCCGCGCATCGTCGCCGGGTCCCCGCACGATCTCCATCTGCTCGCGGCGCAGATACTCCGGGTCGCGGTCGAGACGCGGCAGAATCTCGTGCCTCACGATCGAAGATGGCACGTTCCAGTACGGCCTGAAGATCAATTCCTGCAGCTGTTCGACGAACACCGGTGTCTGAGTACGAAGAGCGCGGCCGACGATGACGTCCATACCGAACAGCGGTTCACCGTCAGGCGGAATCGCGTCCCAGACCCACAGGCGGAACATCGCGATGTTGATCGCGAGCAGGCGCTGCTCGCCCAGGTGCGGCAGCCAGCGGAGGCGCTCGAGCGCGAGCTCGATCTGACGGACACGCGTCGCGATCGGGATGCGCAGGGCGATGTCCGTGCTTAGGCCGATGATCCCGTCCTGTGCCAGTCCGTGGCGACGCTGAAACCGTTTGACGCCATCCACGAGCGCGCCGCCGTATACGCTCGATCCTGTCGCCGCCACCGTGCCCGCCGGCAGATCGCCAAGCACGATGAGCCGCCGTTGGAGTGCGTCGATCCCGGTGTACGGCTCACCTGGATGGACGACGTGAGCAACCTGCGGGAGTGCCATTGGTGGAGAGTCCACCTCTCGAGCGATCAATCGATACTGCTGCAGCGTCGTGCGCAGGGCGCGATACTGCGCGAGCTGAGGTCTCAGCTCGGCCACGGTTTCCGACATCCGATGCTCGGCCGCCGCCGACTGCAGGAGCGCCGCGAAGTCGCGCTGATCGGCCGGCACAGTCAAATGCAGGCCGATCGTTCGCGGGTCGACGCGGCCCGCATGCAGGTGATGAAGATAGCGCAAGATGTTCGCGCTCAGGGCGACGTCGAACGAGGCGAGGTCTGCCATAGACGGTGGCGGGGCTCGCAACTTCGACACCAGCCGATCGAGCTGTCCGACCGCGTAATCCGCGGGTTCCAAACCATCGTCCGCCGCGCCACGAAGGATCGTCAGGGCGTCGCCCGCGCCGAGACCTAGTAGGCCCGACGCGTCGATCCAGAGCGGCAGATGATCGCGTCGCCGGTAGAGGTCTTCTAACTCTCGCAGCGCCAGAGGTGTCAGCGCGCCAAATGGATCGAGGCCATTGCTCAAGGACGTCTTGATTGCGGCTCTGGCGTCGGGCACAGGCACCTGCGCGGAGTGGCGGCCCAGCAGAATGAACAGCACAACGATCAGCGTCGACGAGAAGCTCTTCATGCGACGCCTCGATAAAACCGCTTCTTGAGGATTTCCGTGGCTGCGACATAGAGCGCCGTCACCGCCGAGACCGTGACGAGCAGCACGCCTGGCAAGGGCACGAAGCCGAACACACCGACGAGCGGCAGGTACGGCAGGGCGTAAGTCAGCGCCACGAGCGCCACCGTCGACCACAGCAACAGGCTCCCCGGCCGGCTTCTGAAGAACGGCCGGCGCGTCCGGACGACCAGCGCGATCACGAGCTCGGTGAGCAGCGATTCGACGAACCAACCGGTCCTGAACAGCGGCGCCGCCGCTCGGAAGACCTTCAGGAGAACGCCAAACGTGAGGAAGTCGAACATCGAGCTCACGACCCCGAACTCCACCATGAAGCGGCCGATGAAACGCATGTTCCAGCGCTGTGGCCGCGCGATCAGTTCCGGATCCACGGCATCGTCGGCGATCCCGATCGCCGGCACATCGGACAGCAGGTTGTTCAGGAGGATCTGGCCGGCCAGGAGCGGGAGAAATGGCAGGAACAGCGAGGCCGCCGCCATGCTGATCATGTTGCCGAGGTTCGCGCTCATCGTCGTGAGCACGTACTTCAACGTGTTGGCGAACGTCTTGCGGCCTTCCTCGATGCCTCGCCGGATGACGTCCAGATTCTTCTCGAGCAGCACGAAGTCCGCAGCGGCTCTGGCGACGTCAACCGCCTGTTCGACCGCGAGGCTGGTGTCGGCTGCATGCATGGCGGGCGCATCGTTCACGCCATCGCCGAGAAAGCCGACCACGTGCCCCATCTTCTTCACGGCCAGGATGATCCGCTCCTTCTGATTCGGATCGACCTCCACAAAGAGATCCGTGGATTCGGCGGCGCGCCACAGCGCTTCGTCGGATAGTCGTTGCAGATCGGCGCCCGTAAGCACCCGATCGGCGCGCAACCCGACAAGGGCGGCGACGTGTTGCGTGACGGGCTTGCAGTCCCCTGTGATGATCTTGACCGAGACACCGAGCGCGGCCAGGCTGCGAATCGCATCGGCCACATCGTCCTTGGGTCGGTCGAAGAACGTCAGGAAGCCGACGAAGGTGAGATCCTGCTCAAGTTCCCTGCCGTACTTCGCCTGGCGCTCCACCGTTCGTGACGCCACCGCCAGCACCCGGATCCCCTGTGCGCTCCAGGCGTCGTAGCGATTTTCGAGGCGTGCCTTCCCTACTGGATCGAGCGGCATCCCGTCCGCCGATCGCGTGCAGATGTCCAGCACGTGGTGAAACGCACCTTTCGTCACGAGGGACGTCTGGCCGTCTGTCTCGAGCACGACGCTGACCCGTTTCCGGACGAAATCGAAGGGAATCTCGGCAAGCTTTCGAACTGTTGCGAGATCCGGGGCGGCGGCGTTGAGGATCGCCTCATCCAGCGCACTCGCCAACCCGGTTTCGAGCGCCGCATTCCACGCCCCCTGTTTCTGAACCTCGGCGGAGGGCAACCCTTCGGCATCGTACGCGCCTTCCAGCACCACCAACCCTTCCGTGAGAGTCCCGGTCTTGTCGGTGCAAAGGACGTTCATGCTCCCGAGGTTCTCGATGGCGGTCAGGTGCCGCACCAGGACGCCGTGGCGCGCCATCATTTGCGCGCCGCGAGCGAGGTTGACGCTCAGGATGGCTGGAAGCAGCTCCGGACTCAGCCCGACGGCGAGCGCGACCGAGAACAGCAACGTCTCAATCGGCGGCCGGCCGTTCAAGACATGTGCGATGAACACCAGAAACACCATGACGAGCATGGCGCTCGTCAACAGCTGGCCGAACCGGCGGAGCCCCCGGTCGAAGTCCGTCTCCGGCGGCCGCAAGGTCAGGCGGTGCGCGATGGCGCCGAACTCGGTCCGCAAACCGGTGGCCACGATCAGGCACCGCGCGGTGCCGCTTCGCGCATTCGTTCCGAGAAAGACGCTATTCAGTCGATCGCGCAGGCCCGCGTTCGTGGCAACGGTTCCCGGCTGTTTCTCGACCGGGAAGCTCTCGCCGGTCAGGACTCCTTCGCTGACGAAGAAGTCGGTCGCTTCGAGGACAACGCCGTCGGCCGGCACCAGGCTGCCTGCCGAGAGCAGCACGACGTCGCCGGGCACGACTTCTTCCGCTGGCACCGTCTCCACGCGACCGTCGCGAAAGACGCGGCTACGCGTGCTTACGCGCGCCTGAAGGGCCGCCGCCGCTGTCTCTGCGTGGTACTCGCGTCCGTAGCCAATGCCAACGGTTGCGAACACGATCAGCAGGACGATGAAGGCGTCCACCCATGCGCCGGTGATCGCCGATGCGCCGGCGGCGAAGACCAGCACCAGCAGGAGCGGGTTTCGGATCTGGTTCAACAGAACGCGCGTTCGCGAGAGGTGCCGGTGTTCGCGCACCTGGTTCGGTCCGTACTCGCGTAGTCGCTTCGCGGCTTCAGCGGCGGAAAGGCCTTCGCGCGCCGAGTCTAGACGCTGAATCAGGACGTCGGCGTCAGCGCTCCAATAGGGTTCCGGAGTGCGCTCTAGCATTCATGGGCGGGCCGCCGCGCCTCGTTACTTCTTCGGCGCTGTCCGCGTCCGCTTCGTCAGCCTACCCGAACCCTTCGCGATGATGAACGAAATCGGCAATTCGGCTTCGTCAAATGCATCGCGCAGGTGAGGAAACGCCAGCAGGAGCAATCTGATTTCGTGAAGCAGGGCCCGGCGAGCCTCCGCTCCGCGTCGTGGGAGCTCGAGAATGGGACGAGTGCGTGTTCGCATGATGACCCTCAAAGTACAGCTGCATCCACCGATTGAATCACGCGCGTCGCGCGCGATACAGCTCGTAGTCGAACCGGCCGTACATCCAGGCTTCGCCGGTGCTGTCGTCGTGGCGCGGCTCGATCGTTTCGCCGAGCACGTGCGCGTAGTCGCCGCCCAGCCGGTCGATCTCCTGCTCGATCCGACCGTCGATGCGCTCCATCAACTGCCGATAGCAGCGATCCCACGCGACGTCGCGGCGCACGAACGTCCCGGGCACACGATCGCTGGCCGCTTCGATGGTGTGGCTGCCGATCGGGTCGGCATCGCTCGGCGGCAGTTCGCGATGCCAATAGACGAGTGGCGTTGACCGCTTCTTCATGTCCGACTCCCAGCGCCATCCGATGACGTGCGGAGTGTCAGCACCGGGCACGTGGCGCGCCTCACCACCTGGTTCGTCGTCGATCCAAACAGCATCAGGTCGAGCGCATTCCGGCCGTGGACCCCCATCACGATCAGATCCGACGCATCCTCGGTCGCGATCCCCAGGATCTCGCGATACGCCTTGCCGTGCGCAATCCGCGTAACCGGCCGGCACCACGTCCGGACATCATCCGGCACGAGCGCGTGAAGCTTCGACGTCAGGTCGGCTTCCAGCTCCAGACGGTACTCGGGCACGCTGATCGGCCGGTTCGTCAGCGGATCGCCGTCCGCCGGCCACTCGAAGACATGGAGGATGGTCAGCTCGGCATCGCCTTCCTGGGCGAGCGAGAACGCGAAGTCGAGGGCCGCCCGCGAGGAATCCGAGAAGTCGACCGGGCACAGCATGCGCTTGAACGGCAGCTTCGACGTGGTCCGCGCGCGCGGCGGCACGGTCAGCACGGGACAGGTCGCCTTCCGCAGCACCTTTTCGGTGGTGGAGCCGAGCACGAGGTGCTCGAAGCCACCCGCGCCGTGAGTGCCGATCACCAGCAGATCCGCCGGCAGCGTTCTGGCGTGCTCCAGAATCCGGTCGACGGGCTCCCCGCTCTCGACGACGATGGCGGCGTCCGACGCTCCTGCCGACGCGAGGCACTTGGCCACGCCGGCACGCGTTTCCGCGATGTCCTCCAGATTCGGCGGCAGCTGGACCACCGCGAAGTCCGCCGACGGAACGACGACGGGGCTGCATGCATGGAGCGCGGTGATCTTGGCGTCGTACCAGCGTGCCAAGAGCACCGCGTGGTCGAGGGCGAGGCGTGAGACGTCGGACAAGTCCAGCGGACACAGGATGCGGGTGATTTCACGCATATGAGCCTCGGTGCCGGAAATCCGGCAGGTTCGGCGACTCAATCAATGGAACTGCAAGACGAACGCCCGCCGCCTTCCTGGCTGACAGCCGTCGCATCGACCGCGCCGCCCGAGAGATGGCGCAATGGAAGCAACCCGTTGCCTGGGCGGATCATCGATTTCATGGCGTCCGGCGCGCGCAACGAGGCGTCGTCAGGCTTCGGGCACGAAGAGGATTGGTCGCTCGCAGAAGCGGACGATCGGCTCGCCGATGTTGGACTGCCAGGCGCCACCGCGGGCGGCCGGCATGCTGATGGCCAGCAGCGTCGCGTGCGTGCGTTCGAGCGCCGGTTCCAGCGGCTCGTAGCGCGCGTCGACCACCTCGCCGCCAAACCCGTCCGCCAGCATGGCGGCGTACGCGGCGGCGTTCTTCCCACTGAGCGGCGGTGACGCGTGCACCAGGATGCGTGTGAACGCGTCTGCTGCCGACACCGCTCCTTTTTCAGCATGGGCGATGAGCAGCGGACCGCCGGTCTCGCGCAGCACGCGCTCCGCAACCGAGCCCAGCCACCACCGCGACAGGCCGCGGCGTCCGTGCGTGCCCATGACGACCAGGTCCGACGTCGCGCTCTCGCGCAGGATCGCGTCGACGGGCGACCCGTCGTCGACCAGCGGGATGAATGACGCGGCCGCGTGTCGCCGTCCGAAGTCGGCCAGGAATTCAGTCGCGCGCGCGGCGTCGATCCCCGCGGGCAACTCCCCGGCCGATGGTTGCGCGGATGGCATATACGGCGGGACGTCGAACGCCCCGGCATGGAGAAGTCGAAGCGACGCGCCACAGCGCTCCGCCAGGGCGCCGCCGATCGCGATGGCCCGGGCGGACGCCTCGCCGAAGTCAACCGCGACGAGAATCGACCGTGGACGTGCCGTCATCATGATTCTGTGCGCCGATGAGCCGAGCGCGTCGTGGAACACGCTATGCGGCGGAGTCGTCCGCTTCGGAGTCCGTGAGCGCCGGGTCTGGCCCGACCCAGACGGAGCGCACGCGCGAGGTCACGACGCGCTTGTCGTCGGACGTCACCTCCATGAATAAACCGACCGCGATCCAGCCAACCTTCAGAAGACTGCCGGCGAGCGCGGAGCCTTCGATCCGGACGTCGGTTTCCTCCTGAAAATACGGTCCACCTTGAATCGTCGCCTGCGATCCGCGTCCGGTCATGACAATGCGATAGCGCGAGTTGTGAGTGTCGACCACCAGCACCGTGCCCTCGGGCAACCGCCGCACATCGATTCCGGCGACCAGGCCATGTGGTTGACG
>Ga0310810_10003129_pt1 | contig 17965 bp, 11 predicted proteins | sample NCmetagenome_FD_207641 | JGI IMG/M metagenome (GOLD analysis project Ga0310810, IMG submission 207641) | Soil microbial communities from experimental microcosm in Duke University, North Carolina, United States - NC | ecosystem: Engineered > Artificial ecosystem > Soil microcosm > Unclassified ...
CGCCCGAGCAGCGTGCGCACGTAGCCGTCGCGGCGCGCGCGCTCCACCGTCAGGTCGAGGAACTCGCGGACCCGCGCGTACACGCGGAAGTAGCCGGCGATGAACTCCTGGGCCTCGGCCAGTCCGATGCCCATCTGCTGTGACAGGCTGCGCGCGCCCATGCCGTACATGACCCCGAAGTTCACGACCTTGGCCCGCGCGCGCAGCGCGGGATCGAGCGGGCCGTCGCCCACGCCGAAGATGCGCCGCGCCGTGTTCGCGTGCACGTCCTCCCCGCTCTCGAACGCCGCGATCAGCTGCGGATCGCCGGACAGGTGGGCCATGATGCGCAGCTCGATCTGCGAATAGTCCGCGCCGACGAGCAGTCCGCCGGGCGGGGCCACGAACGCGCGGCGGATGCCGCGGCCGAGTTCGGTGCGCATCGGGATGTTCTGCAGATTGGGGCGGCTCGACGACAGCCGGCCGGTCGCGGCGCCGCACGGATCGAACGTCGTGTGGATGCGCCCGTCGACTTCGTCGACCTGGCCGGGCAGCGCGTCCAGGTACGTCGAGCGCAGCTTGTCGAGCGTGCGGTACTCGAGCAGCTTGGCCGGGAACGGATGCGACGCGGCCAGCTCCTCGAGCACGGCCTGGTCCGTCGACAGTCCGGTCTTCGTGCGGCGCCCGGGCTGGAGCGACAGCGTCTCGAACAGCACGCGCGACACCTGCGCGCCGCTGTTCCAGTTCAGGCGCTCTCCGGCCAGCGCCGCCATTTCGTCCTCGAGGCGCCGGATCTCGCCGGCCGCACTGCCCGACATCTCGGTCAGCACGCGCGGATCGAGCGCGATCCCGGCGCGCTCCATGTCGAGCAGCACGTCGACGAGCGGATGCTCGAGCGACGCGTACAGCGGCCACTGCTCGCGCGACTCGAGCTGCGCGCGCACCGCGCCCTCGACGCGGACCAGCGCGGCGGCGTGCTGCGCGGCGGCCTCCCCCGCCGCGGCCGCGGGCAGCGCGGCGAACGTCGGTCGCGCCTTGCCGCGGGTGGGCGGCGCCTCGAGCGACGGCAGCGCCTCGACGAGGAAGTCGCGGGCCAGCGCCTCGAGTGAGAGATCGCGCACGGGATCGCACAGGAACGCGCCGATCCGCGCGTCGAACGCGAAGCCGGTGACCGGCATGCCGGCCGCGGCCAGCGCGTGCGTCGCCGATTTGATGTCCCACCCGGTCTTGGGCACGGACGAGTCGGCGAGCGCCGGGCCCAGCCATTCACGCGCGCGCTCCAGCGTCCGATTGCCTCCGGTCTCGTGGCGCAGCGGCACGTAGCAGGCGGTGCCGTCGCGCGCCGCGATCGCGAGCCCGACGAGCGGCGAGCGCCGCGGGTCGTCGCCGTCGAGCATCGGCAGCACGGACCAGCCGTGCACGGCACGTGCGCGCACGGCGTGCAGGGCGGCTTCACTGGCGGCGCCGCTCGCGATCGATTCCGTCGTCGCGTTCGCGCCCGACCACAGATCGAGCGTGCCCTGCTGAATGGCCGCGCCGGAGGTCGCGAACGCGGGTCGCGCGGCACGGGGCTCGGGCGCGATAGCGGGCGGCAACTCGGCGAACAACGGACCAGGCGATACGGCGGGCGGCGGCGACGAAGCGGCGGCCGGCGCGGGCGGCGGCGGCACCGGCGACGAAGCGGCGGGCGGCGGCGCGGGCGGTGGTGGCGGCGAGGCCGGCAACGAAGCGGCTGGCGCGGGCGGCGCGGGCTCGCGGAGATCGAGGCTCGTCACTTCCGCCGCGGTGCCGTGCCGATCCGCGGGGCGCGCCCAGGCCGGCGCGCCCGCCGACGCGTCGTCGACGCCCTCGGCCTCGGCGATGCTCTGGAGTCGGCGGATCTCGTGGCGCTTCGCGAACGCGAGCAGCATGTCGCGGCGGATCGGCCTCTGCCGGAGCGCGTCCCAGTCCGCTTCGATCGCCAGGTCGGGACGCACCGTCGCGAGCTCGCGCGACAGCATCGCCAGCTCGCGATTCGTCTCGAGCTTCGCGCGCAGCGCCGGACGCTTCACCTGATCGAGGTGCGCGTACAGTTCGTCGAGCGAACCGAACTGACTCATGAGCTCCACGGCGGTCTTCTCGCCGACCCCGGGCACGCCGGGGATGTTGTCGCTGGTGTCGCCCATCAGCGCGAGGAGATCGCGGATGTGCTCGGGACCGACGCCCCACTTGGCGCGCACCTGCTCCGCGTCGATCCACACGTACTCGTCGCGCGTGCGCGGCGCGAGCACGCGCACGCCCGGGCCCACGACCTGCAGCATGTCCTTGTCGCCGGTCACGAGGACGACTTCGTGGCCGGCGGCCCTGCCTCGCGCCGCGAGCGTCGCCATCACGTCGTCGGCCTCGGTGCCGGGAATCTCGATGACCGGCAGCCCGAGCGCCTGCGCCAACTCCTCGAGCGGCCCGAGTTGCTTCACCAGGTCCTCGGGCATGGGCTTCCTCTGCGACTTGTACTCGGGATAGCGCAGATGGCGGAACGTCGGACCTGGGCCGTCCCAGGCCAGCGCCCAGTAGTCGGGTTTCTCCTCGCGCCGCAGCTTGAGCACGGTGTTCGCGAAGCCGAACAGCGCCGACGTGTTCTCGCCGCGCGAATTGACGAGCGGCCGCGCGATGAACGCGTAGTGCGCGCGGTAGGCGAGGCCCATCGCGTCCAGCACCAGCACGCGCGCCATGGCCGCCTCAGCGCGCCCGATGGGCGACGAGCAGCTTGCTCACCACCGGGTCCATGCCGAAGCCCGCCGCGAGCAGGACGCGATCGGCGGCGAGCAGGAGCTGGGGCGCACGGTTCAGGAACCGGAACGGCCCCAACTCGCGGTTCAACAGGACGTGCGTCGGATGGAGCGGCCCCGGCTCGACGCGCTCGCGCGCCAGGAGCTCCGCATAGCGCGACAGCGGTCGCATGCGATTGTGCTCGGCCTGACCGCCGAGCGACGCGAACGTGTCGGTGACGAGCAGCGTCCCGCCCGGCGCGACCGCGCGCGCCAGGTGCGTCACCGCCGTCGCCCAGCGCGCGTCGTCGGTGATGTGGTACAGCACGTCGAACGCGTTCACGATGTCGAACGTCTCCTCGAGCTCGGCCTCGCTCACGTCGGCCAGGAGGAAGCGCGCCTCCGGGTGTCGCGCGCGCAGCCGTTCGATCGACGTGGGCGCGATGTCGAGCCCCGTGACGTGGGCGCCGCGCCCCAGGTAGTGCGCCGTGAAGAAGCCCGTGCCGCACCCCACGTCGAGCACGCGCCGCCCGCGCGGATCCACGCCGGCGCGCGCCAGCGCGCGATCCAGCACGTCGCGGCGCAGCGCGTAGCACGCCTCATTGTACGCGAGCGACAGCCCGGTCTCGCCGGTGCCGCGCAGGTCGAACTGCTGGCGCAGCCGCTCGTCCCAGAACTCCCGCGGGCGATAGTTCACGCGCGCCTCGGCCGGTACAGGCGGTGGCGGCGCGCGTAGCGTTCGACCGCGTCGGGCAGCAAGTAGCGCACGGAGCCGCCGGCGCGCAGCCGCGCGCGGATCATGCTCGAGGACACGTCCAACTCCGGACCGTTCAGCCACAGCACGCCCGCGCGCGAGCGCCGGGCCCCGCGCGCGCCGGGGCGCGGATGCGCGACGAGCGTCGCCAGCTCGAGGATGCGCTGCGGGTCGTGCCACGTCGAGAAGTCGTCGAGGCTGTCGCCGCCCATGAGGAGGTACAGTTTCGCGTCCGGAGCTCGGCGGTGCAGGGCGCCGAGCGTGTCCACCGTGTAGCTCGGGCCGACGCGGCGCGCCTCGAGCGTCGAGACCTCGAATTGCGGATGGCCGCGCACGGCGAGCCGGGTCATGTCGATGCGCCGCTCGGCCGGCGACAGGTCGCGGCGGTGCTTGTGGGGAGGCGTGCCGGCCGGCATGAACACGACGCGGTCGAGGCGCAGTTTCTCGCGCGCGGTCTCCGCCAGCATCAGGTGCCCGAGGTGCGGCGGATCGAACGTTCCACCGAACACGCCGACGCGCCGCATGCGCCCTCCTACTTCTTCTGCAGGCGCTCGCGCTCGCGCGCGGCGCGCGCCGCCACCGGCCGTCCGGCGAATCGCGTCTCGACGTCCTTGAGGCGCGCGATGGCCGCGTCGCGCTTCTTCTCGAGCGCGTCGCACAGCGCGAGCCCGATCCACGCGTCGCCCAGCACGGGCGTGTCCGCGTACTCGGTCTCCACGCGATGGAAGTACACGCGCGCCGGCTCGAGCTGGTGCAGTTTCACGTACAGGTGTCCGGTGTTCGCGAGCTTGTTGGCCAGCCGGATGCGCGCGAGCTGCACGCGGTGGTCGGCCTCGGCGTTCAGCCAGTGGCCCGGGAACGCGTGCAGGTAGTTCTCCCACTGGGTCTCGGCGCGGCGTGTGAAGTCCTGGTCGAAGTCGGGCTCGCGCGCCTGTCCGTAGAGCGCGACGCCGAGCTGGAACGACGCGGATCCCGCGGAATCGCTCTCGGGATAGTCGCGCGTCAGGCGCTCGAATTCGACCGCGCCGAGCGCCCAGTCCTTCTGCTTCAGGTAGCAGTCGCCGAGCAGGTAGATCGCATGGTCGGCTTCCGCGCTGCCCGCGTTGTTCGCGATGAACGTCTTCAACATCTCGATCGCGTCGGTGTAGTCGCGGCGCGCCGCCATGCGCCGCGCGATGTCGAGGCGCTCGCGCTCCGAATGCACGGCCGGCAGCACGCCGGCGGCGCAGCCGGCCAGCGCCGAGGCGGCCAGCAGCCCGAGCACGAAGCGCGTCCAGGACGCGAAGCCGTGGCGTCGCGTCACGGGCGATTCTGGAAGAACAAGGCCACCAGTCCACCGACCACCGCGACCACGACGACCGGCTCGAAGACCTTCTCGGCGTTGCGGTCGGGCAGCGGGCTCTTGAGCTCGGCGAAGCGCTCGTCCTCGACGAGCGAGGTCTGCCCGCGCGGGAATCGATCCACGAGGTTGAAACCGGCGTCGGCCACCCAGCGCACCGACGCGGTCGCCGGCTCGCGCAGCGTGAGCCCGCCCTCGACGAGCGACTGGCGCTCGATCTTGACCCGCCCCGGCAGATAGCCGACGAAGCGCAGGTACGTGACGCGCGCCGTCGCCAGCTGGTATTCCAACACCGGCTCGCCCGCCCCGCCCACCGCGTGCACGCTGTCGTCGGGAATGATCGAGCGCCGCACCGTCGCGGTCACGCCGCGCCGCGCGAGGTCGCGCAGGATCGCGTGCTCGACCACGAAGTTCAGGGGATGGCTCTCCGCCGGCGCGAGCACGACGCGCAACCCGCTGTCGAGCGGCGCCGAGCGCAGCGCGCGCGTGAACGCGGTGTCGGCGACGAGGCTCGTGAGCTGCAGGTTCGTGAGCGGCACGCGCGGGCGGCGGCTGCCGATCACCGGCTGGAATTCGCTTTGCGCCTGCCAGCCCAGCGTGTCGGCCGGGGCGGTCGGCCCGCCCGCGTAGCGGAACTTCTTCGCCTCGGCCGGGGAGGCGCTCACCACCACGATCGTCGCGACCAGACAGGCCCACCGCCGCATCAGCGCGTTCCTTTCACGTTCAGGAGCGGAAGGCGCGCGTCGCCGGGCTCGACCCGTGCGAACCAGTCGTACGCCGCGCTGCCCGTGATCCGCACGTCCACCAGCGACCCCGCCACCAACCCTTCGCCCTCGACCACCACACCCCCGTCCACGTCGTAGGCCGACCCGCGGGTGCGCGCGGCATACTGTCCTCGGCCGGCCGGTCCGTCAATCATGACCGTCATCCGCTCACCGATCCGCCGCGCCAGACGCTCGCGCGACAGCCTCTGCTGCAGCGCGAGGAGCCGCGCGCGGCGCTGGCGGCGCACCGCCACCGGCACGCGCGGCGTCATGTGGAACGACGGCGTCTCGGGCTCCCGCTCGTACGTGAAGACCACGAGGTTGTCGAAGCCCTCCTCCTCGACGTAGCGGCACAGCGTCTCGAAGTGCGCGTCGGTCTCGCCGGGGAATCCGACGATGAAGTTCGTGCGGAACGCGACGCCCGGGATGCCGTCCTTGATGCGCCGGACCAGCGCGCGCGTCTCCTTCTCGGTCATGGCCCGCGCCATCGTGCGCAGCATGTCCTGCGCGATGTGCTGGAGCGGCATGTCGACGTACGGGACGACGCGGCGCGCGCGCGCCCACGTCTCGATCAGCCGATCGCTCCACAGGCGCGGGTACGTGTACTGCACGCGGATCCAGTCGAGGCCCTCGACGCGATCCAGCGCCTCGAGCAAGTCGGCGAGCGTCGGGCGATCGGCCAGGTCCGTGCCGTAGCCGGTCGTGTCCTGGCCGATCAGGTTCAGCTCGCGCACGCCGCCCGCGGCCAGTCGCGCGGCCTCCGCGACGAGGTCCTCGATCGTGCGGCTCTTCTGATCGCCGCGCAGGTGCGGGATGATGCAGAACGTGCAGCGATGGTCGCAGCCCTCGGAGATCTTGAGGTACGCGAGATGCGGCGGCGTCGACAGCGCGCGCGGGCTGAGCGCGTCGAGCGCGCCGCCCGGGAACTCCGTGCGCGCGATGCGTTCGCCGTCGCCGTCCAGTACGTGACGCGCCGCGCCGACGACTTCGCGCCACTGGCCGGTGCCGAGCACGGCGTCCACCTCGGGAAACTCGTGGAGCAGCTGCGCGCCGGCGCGCTGCGCCAGACAGCCGGTCACGATCAGGCCGCGCAGACGCCCGTCCTTCTTGCAGGCCGCGACGCGCGCGATCATGTCGCGCGATTCGCGCGCCGCACTCTGCAGGAACGCGCACGTGTTGATGACCGCGACGTCCGCGTCGCGCACGTCGCCGACCGTGCGGAAGCCGTCGCGCACGAGCAGCCCGAGCATGTTCTCGCTGTCGACCGTGTTCTTCGGGCAGCCGAGCGTCACGAAAGCGAGGGCCGGCGCTTCAGCGGGTCGCGCGCGGCCATGCGCGGCGCGCGACGGGCGCGGCGTGCGGCGCGAGGTGGGAGCCGCGGACCGCGTCACTCGTATCCCCGATCCGAGAGCCACCGCTCGTCGACCAGCACGTCGCGCGCCTTGCTGCCCTGGAACGGGCCGACGACGCCGAGCTGCTCGAGCTGATCCATGAGCCGTCCGGCGCGCGAGTAGCCGACCTTGAGCCGGCGCTGGAGCAGCGACGTCGAGCCCTGCTGATGGCTGACGACGAGGCGCGCCGCCTCGCCGATCAAGGTGTCGTCCACCTCGCCCCCGAGCGCGGCCTCCTGTTCCTCTTCGCGATCCACGATGCTCGCGTCCGTGGCCAGCGGCACCGGCTCCGCCGGATTCGCCTTCGCGCGCCAGAACTCGACGACGCGAGCCGTCTCCTCTTCGCTGACGTACGCGCCGTGCACGCGGTACGGCTCGGGCTTGCCGGCCGGCGTGAACAGCATGTCGCCGTGGCCCAGCAGATTCTCCGCGCCGTTCATGTCGAGCACGGTGCGCGAGTCGGTCTTGCTCGCGACCTGGAACGCGATGCGCGACGGGAAATTCGCCTTGATCACGCCGGTGATGACGTCGACGGACGGTCGCTGCGTCGCGAGCACCAGGTGGATGCCGACCGCGCGCGCCATCTGCGCGAGGCGCGCGATCGGCTCTTCGATTTCGGCGGGCGCGGTCAGCATGAGGTCGGCCAGTTCGTCGATGACCACGACCACGTACGACAGGCGCTCGGGCGGCGCCGGCTCCGCTCCGCCCGCGCCCGGCGCCGTCGGCACCAGGCCGGCCGCGACCTTGTCGTTGTAGGCCGCGATGTTCCTCGCCCCGCACGTCGCCATGAGCTTGTAGCGCTTCTCCATTTCGGAGACCGCCCAGCGCAGCGCGCGACTCGCGCGCTTGGGCTCGGTCACGACCGGCATGACCAGATGCGGGATGCCGTTGTACGCGGACAGCTCGAGCATCTTGGGATCCACCATCACCATGCGCAGCGTGTCGGGTCCGTGCTGGAACAGGAGACCGGTAATGATGGCGTTCAGGCAGACGCTCTTGCCGGACCCGGTCGCGCCGGCCACGAGCACGTGCGGCATCTTCGTGAGATCGGCCACGAACGGCTGGCCGACCACGTCCACCCCGAGCGGCACCTTGAGCGCCGCGTCGCTGGTCTCGTAGGCGGACGCGCTGAGGACTTCCCGGAGATACACCGTGCGCCGCCGGCGGTTCGGAATCTCGACGCCGACCGCGCCCTTGCCCGGGATCGGCGCCAGGATGCGGATGCGCTGCGCGCGCAGCGCGAGCGCCAGATCGTCCTCGCGCGACACGATCGAGTTGACCTTGACCCCGGCCGCCGGCTCGAACTCGAACGTGGTCACGACCGGGCCGGGATGGATCTCGGTGACGCGGCCCACGACGCCGAAGTCGGCGAGCTTGGCGGTGAGCAGGTTCGCCTCGGCCGTGAGATCCGCGGCCGTGATCAGGTCCTCGGGTTGCGTCGGCATGGCGAGCAGACTCAGCGACGGGAACGCCTCGGTCGGCACGGCCGCACCGTTCGCCCCGGCCTTTGGCTTGGCCTTCGGCTTCGTTTCGCGCAGCCCGGTGAGGGGCAACCGCGTCTGGCCGTCGGGCTCGACCTCGATGCGCGGCGCCTCGGCCATGCGCGGGCGGGCGAGCGCCTCGTTGGCCGGCGCGCGCGCCGCGTCGCGCGCCGTGCGTGGCCGCTGGATGCGCGGCTTCTTCGCTTCAGCCGCGCGCCGCGCGCGCCACGCCGCGAGCCATGCCGCCGAGCCCGTGACCGGGCGCACGAGCGTGCCGTGCGCCAGCCTGCCGATCCAGTGGAAGCCCAGTTCGCTCGCGGCCAGCGCGGTGACGCCGAACAGCGCGCCGGCCACGATCCACGAGCCGACGCCGCCGAGCGCCGAGCGCAACGCGAGCGAGGCGGCGAAGCCCCACCCGCCGGCCCACGCCCAGCGTTCCGCGCCGCCCAAGCCGAGCAGCGTGCAGCTCTCGAACACGAGGAGCACGCCGAGCACGGAACTGACGACCATCGGCGCCATCGGCCGATCACGGAATCGGTTCCAACTCCACGCGCCGGCCAGCAACGGAACGCCGAACGCAGCCAGCCGGCCCACGCCCCACACCACGGAGAACGCGAGCGCCGCGCCGACCGGGCCGCACGCGTTCGGCGAGGCCCACGGCGCGAATCCCGGGAGCGGCGCCTGGTAGCTGGCGACACTGGCGAGGGACAGTACCGCGAACGCCCCGAGCAGGAGCGCGACGATCTGCCGCTGACGCTTTTCGGAGAGGGAAGAGGCCACGCGAGTGGGTGGGCTGCCTTGCGGGGTGTGGAACGACGCCGGGAACGCGGGAAAGTGCCCAGGCTCGTGATTCGCGTCGCGCCCGTGGCGCGAAGGCGAAGCGCCCGCCTCCCTGGCGGGCTTTGGCGGGACATTCTGCCTTAGCCGCCGCGGGTGGGCAATGCGGCGTTTGCGGGTCGCCGGCCCCCGCGGCTCGCGGCGCGGGGGCCCGCGCCTCTATAAAGGAGGGCCGTTCGTCCGGGGAATTTGCCCCTCCCACGCCCGTTCGCGCCCGCGACGCGCGCGAAAACGGGACGGCCGCCCGAGGCGCGATGCCTCGAGCGGCCGTCGTCCACCGCCGCCGGCGATCTCAGAGTCCCGCGGCCGCCTCGCGCTCGCGTGGGGCCGGCGCGCTGGCCGGCGCCTCTTCGGCGGGCACGATGCCCTTCTCGAGCCAGCCGTAGCGCCGCTCGAGGATGTCGCGCGCGACGCCGTACACCGCGGTGTCGTCGTTGGAGCGGATCTCGGCGAACAGCCGCTCGATCTTGCGCCGCGACAGACGGCAGAACACGTCGGCCAGTTCGATCGGCGTGCGGTCCGCTCCCGCCTGGCGCGCGTCGCGGACCGCGCGCGTGCACGTCGCGATCATCGCGAACAACTCGGCGCCCACGTCGACGCAGCGGAACAGCAACGCCTGGCGTTTCTCGAGCGCCGGACCGTGCAGCGCCATGAGATGGAACTGCTGCCGCGCGAGACGGCGCGACGCACGTTCGACGTAGCGCACGTGCTCCGCGAGCACGCCGAACTCCGCGTACTGCGGCCAGCGCCCCCAGCCCAGCCAGCGCGTCGGGTACCAGGCCGCGTAGAACAACCCGGCGCGCACGAGGCCCGACAGCCGGCGCCCGATCGGAACGCCCGGCATGACGACGTCGCCGGCGGCCTTCAGGTGCATGTCCAGCGCTTCGCGGGCGATGAACAGGCGCATGACCTGGTTCGTGCCCTCGAAGATGCGATTGATGCGCAGGTCGCGCAGCATCTGCTCGAGCGGAATCGCGGCCTCGCCGCGCGCGGCCAGCGAGCGCGCCGTCTCGTAGCCGCGGCCGCCGCGCACCTGCAGCGCCTCGTCGCACAGCTCCCACGCCACGTCCGTGTTCCACAGCTTGGCGATCGCGGCCTCGAGGCGGATATCGCTCTTGCCCCGGTCGCCGAGCAGCGCTCCCAGATCGGCGACGGCCTCCATCGCGTACGTGCGCGCGGCCATGTCGGTGAGCATCTGCGCCACGGCTTCGTGCTGGCCGACCGGTCGGCCCCACTGCACGCGCTCGGCCGCGAAGCGCCGCGCCACCTGCAGGCACCACTTGCCCGACGCCGCGCACGTCGCGGGCAGCGTGAGACGACCCGTGTTCAGCGTGACGAGCGCGAGCTTCAGGCCCTTGCCCTCGCCCCACAGCAGGTTCTCCTTGGGCACGCGCACGCGATGGAAGCGCATCAGCGCGTTCTCGATGCCGCGGATGCCCATGAACTCGCAGCGGTGCACGACCTCGACGCCCGGCGTCGACGCCTCGACGATGAACGCGCTGATCGGACCCGGCTTGCCGCCCTTGCCCGGCGTGCGCGCCATGACGACGAGCAGTTCGGCGATCGAGCCGTTCGTGCACCACAACTTGTCGCCGTCGAGTTCGTAGCCGAGGCCGTCGGCCGTCGGCGTCGCCGTCACCGCCATGCGGGCCGGATCGGAGCCGACGTCGACCTCGGTCAGCGCGAACGCGGAAATCGCGCCCTTCGCGAGGCGCGGCAGGTACTTCTTCTTCTGCTCCTCGGTCCCGAACAGCTTGAGCGGCTGAGGCACGCCGATGCTCTGATGCGCCGAGAGCAGCGCGACGAGCGCTCCGCTCTTCGTGCCCATCAGCGCCATGGTCCGGCCGTACGTGTACTGCGAGAAACCCAGCCCGCCATACTCGCGCGGGATCTTGATGCCGAACGCGCCCAGCTCGCGCAGGCGCTGGATGGTCTCCTGAGGAATGCGCGCCTCGCGCTCGATCCGCTCGGCGTCCACTTCGTCCGTGACGAAGCGCTCGATGCGCGCCACGAAGTCCGCGGCGCGGCGTTGCTCTTCGGGGTCGGGCTCGGGATACGGATGGATCAGATCGAGCTGTAGCCGGCCGAGGAACAACTCGCGCACGAACGACGGCGCCTCCCACGTGGTCTCGCGTGAGGCTTCCGCGACCGCGCGGGCTTCCAGCTCGCTGACGTGAGACGAGGCTTTCGAAGGTTCGCTCATGGCATCCATTCCGATGAGAGAGAGCGTCGCAAGGAGCGTGCGAGAAGCGGAATCCGGAAACGGCGCGAGCCTAGCGCCGCTCCCCTCCTTCCGCCAGCCGGCAATTGGCACTCCACGGCGGCCTTCGCGGGCGTTTCGCAGCGCACGGAGCCCGTCCGGCCGGTCACGGGCGTCTTCCAACCACCGCGAGCAGCTGCCACAGCCTCGGCAGGCGCAGGTGACGGGTGTAGTGGCCGGGGAAGATTTCCCAACGGTGGACGAGAACCCGCGATCCAAAGTCCCAGGGAAACCAGCCCGAGCGGTGGGTTTCGTAGGGCATGCCCGGGATCTCCTGGCGGCGGAAGCCGAGCGGCGTCGCGACCAGCACCTTGCGAGCGCGCCGCGTCAGTTCGTCGAGGACCGCGTAGGCCTCGGGCTTCTCGAAGTGTTCGATGACGTCGATGAACAGCGCGAGGTCGTAGATCGGCACGTCGGCGGGGAGCAGCGTGGCCAGCTGCTTCAAGTCGCCGAGGTAAACGTGGTCGTAGACCGGATAGCGCGGCGCGGCCGCGTCGACCGCGTCGACTCTCGTCGCGGCCGAGTACTCCCGTGCCAGCACGCCGTACTTGCCGTAGCCCGCGCCCACGTCGAGCACGCTCGTCGGCTTCTCGCGCGCGAGCACCTCGCAGACGTGCGGGATCTGCCAATGCTCGGAAGTCGGCATGTGTCGCAGAGTGACACACACGCGCGCCAGCGAAAAGTACAGGGCGAGCGTCGGAATCCACGACAGTTCTTACAAACGGACGGCGGCGGCGGCGCGGCGGCGGGAAGGGCCAGTCTCTCGCAAGCCGATGGGCGGACACGGGTCACGCGCCAATGGAGGGCGGCTGTCCGCGACGGCCCGGGACTTGCGGATTCCAGGATGCCGCGCATCGAAGCGCCGCCGTGCACGTCACGTGCGCCTCAGCGTCCAGGACAAGGGAGTGCCCCCCGTGACCTCCGTTTCAGCGCCCGCGCCCGCGCGCCGGGTCTTCTTCATTCTTTCGATCGCGTTAGCCGCGGCGCCCTTCGGCGCCCGCGTCGGCAACGCATTCCCGAGCGCACGGCCGGCCGTCAACCCGGCCTATGCGGCCGTCCTCCGCGCGTTGGGACCAGCCGAGATCGGCGTGAGCCCGCGCGCATGGCGTCCGCGAGTCTCGGTCCTCGACTCCGCGGGGCGTGCGCGTTTGCGTGCCGAGATCGTGGAACGCGTGGCCGCTCAGGCAACGACCACGGCTCCCGCGATCCGCTTCGCCGCACCGCCGACCACCGACCCCACCGCCCCTGACACGCCACCGATTCCCGATTCGCTGCGCGCCGGCATGGGCTACGTCACGGCCGGGGACCTGGACGGTGATGGACGTGACGACGTCGTCGGCATTGCTCTCGACGACAGCGCGTTGGTCGTGAGGCGCAACCTGGGCGGAGGTTCGTACGCGGCGCGCGTCACGTACGCCCTCGCGACCGGCGCCTGGAGACTGACGCTCGCCGACTTGAATGGCGACCATCGCCCGGATGTCGTGGTCGTCAACATTGCTAACGCTCCGGCCCATCAGTACAGCGTGCTGCTCAATGCGGGCGACGGAACTTTCGGATCGCGCCACGACGGGGATCTCTCGCAGGTGCCGGCGGACGCGGTGGCCGTGGACCTCGGACCCGACGGTCGGATGGATCTCGTCTTTCCGATGCTCGGGTTCGCGCGTGTCGACCTGGTCGTGGGCCTTGGAGATGGAACGTTCCTGCCGGCGAGCAGCCTCAAGCCGATCGCGGCAGACGATGACGTGAACGGTTGCGCGGTCGGCGCGGGCGATCTCGATGGGGATGGCTTCACCGACCTGGCGCTCGTCTACGACCACGGGGACTGCTATGACAGCGGCTGCCAGACGCTCTCCCTCTATTTCGGCCGAGCCGGCGGTTCGTTCGACGAGCCCGTCATGTACCAGGCGTACGAAGGGGGCGGTCGGCTCATGGCGAAGTCAGTGACCATGGGAGACCTGGATGGCGACCATGCGATATGGCCCGGCTCCGCTGCCTTCGTGGATCCGAAACTCCGGCGCGCGCGCGTTCGAGGCGCCGTCGGTCCGCGACGTCAGTCAGTCCCCGTGGATCCTGAAGACCGCCCATCTCCGTGCGGGAGTCCCCGATCTCGTCTATTCGGATCTCGTGTCCGTATACCTGTTGCGCAACCAAGGGCCCGGAGTGTTTGCGCCTGAGGAGCCGATTGCCGGCGGCGCGTTGCTCGAAGTGGCGGATCTCAACGCGGACGGGTGGAGCGACCTGGTAATCGGCCGCGCCGACACGGTCGAGGTGCGTCTCGGCGATGGCGCGGGCCAGTTCGCCGGACCCACGGTCGAGTTCATCGGCTCATTCCTCGCGGTTGCCGACTTCACCGGCGACCATCGGCCCGACCTTTCCGTGATCCTGCCCAATGGGCACGCGGGCGTACTCGCCGGCGACGGGCTCGGTGGATTCGCTTCGCCGGTCGACTGGGGCCCGACGCCGCTCGATGGCAACCCTCAAACGCCGTACCGAGCCGTGGACCTCGACGGGGACGGACGGGCAGATCTCGTGGCGGCCCGGTCGGGATTCCCTGGGAACGACACGCTGAGCGTCAGTTGGAACGAAGGCGGCGCGTTTGCGAATGCCGTCATGTTCGATGCCGGACCCACGAAGGTGAGGATCGACGACTACTCGCGCCCGATGGACGTGGCCTGCGGCGACTTCGACGGCGATGGGCTGCTCGATCTCGCGGTGGTCAAAGGGGACGGTGAGGCTGGGATCGATGGCTTCCTCACCTCGATCCACAACCTCGGACATCGTGCGTTGGGCCCCCCACAAGCCCTTCTCGCCGCGTCGGAGGATCCGCTGACCGCCGTGGTCGCGGACTTCGATGGCGACGGCCGCGCCGATCTCGCCTTGGCCGACGTCATGACGGATTTCACGGGCCGCTTCCTCGTCTTCCAGGGCCAGGACGACGGCTCACTGACGGAGATCCCAGGGCCCTCGTGGCTCGGCGGGTACGCCGTACATCACTGGGCCTTCTCGATTGCGTCGGGTGATTTCAACGGGGACGGACGATCCGATGTCGCGGTCGGGTGCGGCATCCCCACGTTCCGAGATGGTTCGACCGTCATCGTCGTTCCCAACGTCACACCCCTGCTGGGCCCGACGCCGGTCCTCGCGGCGCTGGTCTCCGTGGACGCACAGCCCGACCGCGTATCGCTCACCTGGAACGTGGGCGGCTCGCGAGCCACCGCGGCGATCGTCGAACGCCGCACGCCGTCCACGAATTGGGCCTCGCTCGAGCAGCTTCATCCCGACGGTCAGGGGCGTCTTGGCTTCGAGGATCGTGCGGTCGACGCCGGGGCCCGTTACGGATACCGACTCGCGCTCGAGGGTGCGACGAGCGCGCAGTCGACGACGACGGAAACCTGGGTCGACGTGCCGAGGTCGGTCGCGTTCGCGATCTCGGGCGCGTCACCCAATCCGACCCGTGGCCCGCTGTTCGTCCGCATGACGCTGCCGACGGGCGATCCGGTGCGGCTCGAGTTGCTCGACGTCACCGGGCGTCGCGTCCGGGAGCGCACCATCACGGCGCCCATGGCCGGCGCCCAGAGCTTCGCTCTCAGCGATCGCGCGCCTCTGGATCCTGGCGTGTATTTCGTGCGCGCCACGCAAGGCCCGCGCTCGGCCAGCGCGCGAGTCGCGGTCGTGCGCTGACGTCACGACGAGCGCGCGGTAGCTCGCGCGCGCTGACGAAGTCACGGGCGGCCAGGCCGGAACGCCTCCGCCCTTGCCGGCCGCTCCCCCGCTCGGGTATCTTCCCGCGTCCTTTGTCCATGGTCCCTGCCGTGGATGGAGGAACACCCTCCCGTCCCCGGGCCTGCACACCCCTCGTCACCTCTGCGCCCGTGGGCGGTTCCACCGGCTCTCGAAAAGCCGGGGCCTCGTCATCCATCAAGGAGCTTTCGATGAAGATGTCGCGCACCGCGGGACTCTCCCTGCGGAGTCTGTCTCGCCCCGCATGGGGCCTCGGCGTCGCGGCGCTGGCCGCCTGCGCGCTGCCCGTGCGCGCGTTCGCCAGCGAACTGGATCTCCAGATCCCGGCGATCGACACCACCTACCAGCTGTTCGGCGCGGGCGTCAGCGGCCACACGCTGCTGCTCGTCGGGCTCGTCGTGTGCGCGCTCGGCATGGCGTTCGGGCTGATGATGTTCAACCAGGTCAAGGCCATGCCGGCGCACAAGAGCATGCTCGACGTGTCGAACATCATCTACGAGACGTGCAAGACGTACTTGCTGCAGCAGGGCCGTCTGCTGATGGTGCTCGAGATCTTCATCGGAGCGTGCATCGTCTACTACTTCGGCGTGCTCCAGCACATGACGGTGGCCAAGGTCGCGCTCATCCTCATGTGGTCGATCGTGGGCATCCTCGGCTCGTACTCGGTGGCGTGGTTCGGCATCCGCATGAACACGTACGCGAACAGCCGCACGGCGTTCGCGTCGCTCAAGGGCAAGCCGCTCCAGGTGTACGAGATCCCGCTGCAGGCCGGCATGAGCATCGGCGTGCTCCTGATCTGCGTCGAGCTGATCATGATGCTCATCATCCTGCTGTTCGTGCCCAAGGAGGCGGCCGGCGCGTCGTTCCTCGGCTTCGCCATCGGCGAGTCGCTGGGCGCCTCGGCGCTGCGCATCGCGGGCGGCATCTTCACGAAGATCGCCGACATCGGCTCCGATCTCATGAAGGTCGTCTTCAAGATCAAGGAGGACGATCCGCGCAACCCGGGTGTGATCGCGGACTGCACCGGCGACAACGCGGGCGACTCGGTCGGCCCGACCGCCGACGGTTTCGAGACGTACGGCGTGACCGGCGTCGCGCTCATCAGCTTCATCGCGCTGGCGGTGATGCCCGAGCACAAGGCGCAGCTGCTGGTGTGGATCTTCGTGATGCGCATCCTGATGATCGTCACGTCGATCGTGTCGTACTCGCTGAACGCGTCGCTCGCGCGCTCGCAGCACACCGGCAAGGACAAGATGGACTTCGAGGCGCCGCTGACGACGCTCGTGTGGCTGACCTCGATCCTGTCGATCGCCGTCACGTATGTCGTGTCCAAGTGGATGCTGTCGGACCTGGGCGGCGGGCTGTGGTGGAAGCTGTCGAGCATCATCTCGTGCGGCACGCTGGCGGCCGCGCTCATCCCCGAGCTGACGAAGGTCTTCACGAGCGCGAATTCGCGCCACACGCGCGAGATCGTGGCCGCGTCGCGCGAGGGCGGGCCGTCGCTGAACATCCTGTCGGGCCTCGTGGCCGGCAATTTCTCGGTGTTCTGGAAGGGCCTGACCATCGCCGGGCTGCTGCTCATCGCGTACCTGTTGTCGAAGCAGGGCCTGTCCGCGTACATGTCGCACGAGGCGGTGTTCGCGTTCGGCCTCGTGGCGTTCGGACTCCTCGGCATGGGACCGGTCACGATCGCCGTCGACTCGTACGGCCCGGTCACGGACAACGCCCAGAGCATCTTCGAGCTGTCGCAGATCGAGACCCTGCCCGGCGCGTCGGCCGAGGTCGAGCGCCAGTTCGGCTTCCGCCCCGACTTCGCGAAGGGCAAGCACTACCTCGAGGACAATGACGGCGCCGGCAACACGTTCAAGGCGACCGCCAAGCCCGTGCTGATCGCGACGGCGGTGGCCGGCGCGACGACGATGATCTTCTCGCTGATCGTGCTGCTCCGGCAGCAGATGGGCGCCGCGTTCGACCTGACGCTGACCGAGCCGCGCGTGCTGCTCGGGCTCATCATGGGCGGCGCCACGGTGTACTGGTTCACCGGCGCCTCGATGCAGGCCGTCACGACCGGCGCGTATCGCGCGGTCGAGTACATCAAGAAGAACATCAAGCTCGATTCGGCGGCCAGCGCCTCGATCAAGGACTCGAAGGAAGTCGTGCGCATCTGCACGCAGTACGCGCAGAAGGGCATGTTCAACATCTTCATCGTCATCTTCTGCCTGACGCTGGCGTACGCGTTCTTCGATCCGATCTTCTTCGTGGCGTACCTGGTGTCGATCGCCGTCGTCGGCCTCTTCCAGGCGGTGTACATGGCGAACGCCGGCGGCGCGTGGGACAACGCCAAGAAGATCGTCGAAGTCGAGCTGCACGAGAAGGGCACCGCGCTGCACGACGCGACGGTGGTGGGCGACACGGTCGGCGATCCGTACAAGGACACGTCGTCGGTCGCGCTCAACCCGATCATCAAGTTCACGACGCTGTTCGGCCTGCTCGCGGTGGAGATGGGCGTCGCGAATCAGGCAGTGGCGCGGCCGCTGGGCGTCGTGCTGATGCTGATCGCGCTGGTGTTCGTGTACCGCTCGTTCTACAGCATGCGCATCTCGACGAATCGCTGATCGCGGATCGGCAGAGGCGGGCCCCCTTCCCTCACGGGACGGGGGCCCGTGCGTTTT
>Ga0310810_10003131_pt1 | contig 17959 bp, 20 predicted proteins | sample NCmetagenome_FD_207641 | JGI IMG/M metagenome (GOLD analysis project Ga0310810, IMG submission 207641) | Soil microbial communities from experimental microcosm in Duke University, North Carolina, United States - NC | ecosystem: Engineered > Artificial ecosystem > Soil microcosm > Unclassified ...
GAACCCGCGAGCGCTGAAACCGCACGCTCACCAGAAGCCGACGTAACTCGGATGCGGCGGTCGTGGCCTCGCGCACCAGATGCGCCTGCGGACTCGATTTAGTGAACAGGATCACGCTGCTCACAGGTCGCGCGCGTCCCGGGCTCGCCTGCTGTGCCGCGGCCGGCCCGTATCTGCTGCTCGCCCGAGTCCGTCCTCGCTGCGCCGAGCCTCGACCTGCAACGAGGCATGACTGTCCGCTCGCTCCGATTCGCACCGTGGAAAAACAGCCTCTTCGGCATCGCCCTGACGTTGGCTGCGGCGGCTGGGACAATCCGCGCGCCGGTGAACAATCGAGTCGTTAACGAGCCTTCTCGTCCGTTGGTGGCGAATCAATGCCGCCGCAGTCGGGTTTGCCTATGAGGCTGTTTTACCGCCTGTCGCCGATCACGCTGCTCACAGTCGCTCGCACCAGCATGCCGTCGTTGCGGTCTCGTGGGCATCGGATCAGTCGAAGCGCGTCTCAGGGCGTAGACTGTCCGCGACCAAAAGGAGGCCGCGTGACCACGATGTCCGACGTCCCCGACGCCCCAACGCTCATCGCGCGCGCGGCGTCGCTTCGATCACTGCTCGAGCGGAGCGCCGCGGAAATGGATGCGCACAGACGACTGCCAGACGACGTCGTGCGCGCGCTCAAGGAAACCGGGCTCTGCGCCTTGATGGTGCCGATGCGTTTTGGCGGGTATCAGACGTCGATCCGCACCTACATCGACGTGATGATCGAGCTCGGTCGCGGGTGCGGCTCGACGGCCTGGGTCGCGAGCCTGATCAACGTGTGCGCGTGGCTGGCGGCGCTCTTTCCCGAGCGCGCCCAGAGCGATGTCTGGGGAAGCAATCCAGACGCGTGGGTCGCGGGATCGCTTGCGCCGAATGGCGCCGCGGTTCCCGTTGACGGCGGCTGGCGGGTCACCGGGCGATGGCCCTGGGCCTCGGGATCGCTGCACGCGCAGTGGGGTGCCTGCGGCATTCACATGAAGAACGACCGCGGCGAGATGGTGAACTTTGGCCTGTCGCTGATGCCGATGGACGAGTTGTCGATCGAAGACACGTGGTTCATGGTCGGCATGAAGGGCACCGGCAGCAACACCATCGTCGCCACGGACGTGTTCGTGCCGGAGCATCGGTTCCTGCCGTATCCACAGGCCTTCACCGGCAGCTATCGAACCGAGTTCACCGGCGAAACCGTGTACCGCGTCGACCTCGTGCCGGTGACGGTCCTGATTCTGGCCGGATCGCAAATCGGCGTGGCGCGTGCCGCGCTGGACCATGTCATGGCGAAGTCACAGACGCGCGGCATCACCCACACCAATTTCGCGACGCAGGCCGAGTCGGCGGGGTTTCAGATGCAAGTCGCGGATGCCGCGATGAAGATCGACACTGCCACCCTGCACGCGCAGCGTGCGGCCGACGATCTCGATCGTGCCTCACAGCAGGGCAGGCATATGGATCTTGCCGAGCGCGCACGCGTCCGGATCGACACGGCGCTCGTCGCGAAGTATTGCCGTGAAGCGGTTGAAGTGCTCGTTACCGCGCACGGGACCTCGAGCCTCGCCGACTCGAATCGCCTGCAACGCCTGTGGCGCGACGTGCACACGGCGAGTCATCACGCCATCACCGAGTGGCACGTGAATCTCGAGGTGTACGGCAAGGCGCTGCTCGGCGTGGAGCCGAACATCACGCATCTGATCTGAGGCGAATCCCTCTTCGTTCAGGGGTTCAAGGGGTTCAGTAGGTGCAGTGGGTCCTGTTCAGGAGGTTCAATGGACCCTCTGCACCTATTGAACCGGCTGAACTTGATTGAACTCGGATTAGTTGTTCGCGTGCTCATCTCGCGGCCGGGTACGGCACCCGGCGTGCCCAGAAGACCGCCAGCAGAAGAAGTGCGGTTCCAACGCCTATCTCCCACCAGATCGGCGCGTCAACCCACTTCGTGCCCTGGAACCATCCGTGGCTGTATTGCAGATCCCAGCCGATGAGACCAGACACGAGGAAGAGCAGTCCGCCGAAGCCCACCGAGAAGACGCGCTGATATTGCCAGCCCGGACGCCCGGGCCACGCGCGGCTGTGCAGCCTGGTCGCCAGGACCAAAACCGCGACGATCATGCAGATCAGGACGAGGGCCTGGTCGTCCACATGGGAACTATAGTCCTGCGCGCCTTGAACCTCGTCGACTTTTCGCTGGACGACGGCGACTTAAGCGCTTGATTTCACCAATATCGCCTTGAACGAGTGCGGCCTTCTTCTTGGCGCCCCACCGCTTCAATTGCCGTTCTCGTTTTAGTGCCGACTGCGTCGATGAGCACCGCTCCTTGTAGACCAGATCGACCGGCAACCTCCGAGCGGTATGTTGAGCGCCAAGACCGGCTTGATGCAGTCGTAATCGCGATTCGAGGTCGCCTGTGTGACCTACGTAAAAGCTGTCGTCTCTGCATCGCAAAATATAGACCCAGGGCACAGGGCGACGATGTCATCGTCGCCAGTGCCAGAGCAAGTTCGATCAGATTCTTGGGGTAGCCGGCCGTTCGACTCGCTTCGCTCGCTCAGGCCACCACTCGATCAGGGCCGTAACGCGGCCTGCCACGAGCGAGGCCGCGAAGCGGCCGAGTCGAGTGGTGCGGAAGAAAGGACTCGAACCTTCATGGGCTTGCGCCCACTAGCTCCTGAGGCTAGCGCGTCTGCCAATTCCGCCACTTCCGCACGGTGGACGCTGTCCGGCTCTCACCGGACGCTTCGTCAATACAGGCAGGAACATCGAAGTATAACATGCGCATGTTGATGCTCCTGCGCGTGGCCGCCATCGTCCTGCTCGCAGCGTGGGCGTGGCGCCGCCGCTCCCTCACGCTCTGGATTGTCGTCGGCATGGCCGTCGGCGCCGAAATCGGCCACGACCTCCCGGACGTCGCCAGGCAACTCCGAGTGCTCGCCCAGATCTTCCTGCGCCTCATCCGGACGATCGTGGCACCGCTCCTGTTCGCCACGCTGGTCGTCGGCATCGCCGGCCACTCGAACCTGCGACAGGTCGGCCGCATGGGCGTGAAGGCGCTCATCTACTTCGAGATCGTGACGACGCTCGCGCTCTTCATCGGCTGGGCGGCGATCACGGTGAGCAAGGCAGGCGTGGGCGTCACGCTTCCCGCAGCCGTCGAGACCACGCAGATTCAGCAGACCGGGCAGCGTACGTGGCAGGACATCGTTCTCGCGATCTTCCCGGAGAACATCGCCAGGGCGATTGCCGAAGGCGAGATGCTGCAGATCGTCGTCTTCAGCGTGCTCTTCGGCGTGGCGCTCGCGCTCATCCCGGACGAGAAACGCCGTCCGCTGCTGGCCTTCACCGAAAGCCTCGCCGAGACGATGTTCCGCTTCACGAAGATCGTGATGCTGATGGCGCCAATCGGGGTCGGGGCGGCGATCGCTTACACAGTCGGACAGCTGGGCGTCGGCATTCTCGTGAATCTCTTCCAGCTCGTTGCGACGTTTTACGTCGCGGTCGCGCTCTTCGTCGTCCTCGTTCTGCTGCCCGTGGCGATCATCGCGAAGGTGCCAATTCGCCGGTTCGTCCAGGCGGTCGCGGAACCCGTGTCGATCGCATTCGCGACGACCAGTTCCGAAGCGGCGCTGCCGCGCGCGATGGAGGCGATGGAAAAGCTTGGTGTCCCGCGGCAGATCGTCGCGTTCGTCATGCCGACGGGCTACAGCTTCAACCTCGATGGCAGCACGCTCTATCTCTCGCTGACGGCGATCTTCGTCGCGCAAGCGGCGGGAATCGACCTGCCCGTCGGTCAGCAACTCGTGCTGCTCCTGACATTGATGCTCTCGAGCAAAGGAGTGGCGGGGGTTCCGCGCGGGGCGCTCGTGATTCTGCTCGGCACAGTTTCGTCGTTCGGACTTCCGACGGAGCCGGTCTTCGTCATCCTCGGGATCGATGCGGTGCTCGACATGCTGCGCACGTCGGTCAACGTGCTTGGGAACTGTCTCGCGACTGTCGTGATTGCTCGCTGGGAAGGGGAGTTCCCACAGCCCGACGCAGCGCGGCCCGTGCAAGCAGCCGTGTCGAGTCCAACGTCGGCAGCGGCGAATTCGCGTCGCTCAGGATGAGCGGAATCTCGGTGCACCCGAGGATGACCGCGTCGCAACCCTCGCCCTTCATTCGCGCAATGACACCTTGAAAGCACGTCACCGCGGCCGGCGTGAACACGCCGTTCACGAGCTCGTCGAAGATGATGCGATCGATCGCGTCGCGTTCAGTCGCGTTCGGGCGCGCGCACTCGAGGCCGCGTGCCGTCAGCTGTTGCGGGTAGACGTCGCTCTCGACGAGTGAGCGAGTCCCCGTCAGAGCAAGCCGCCGGAAGCCTCGCTCGACGGCGTTGTCGGCGACGATAGCCGCGATGTGCAGCCAGGGCAACGGCGATCGCGGCTCGACGTGCGGCATCGCCTGGTGAATCGTATTGTCCGGACAGATCAGGAAGTCGGCGCCGACAGTCGCGAGCTTCTGCGCCGACGACAGCATCAACTCACCAACGCCTGCCCAGTCGCCTCGATTGACACACGCCATGTACGTCGCGAGCGAGTGTGTATGCATCGAGACCTCGGGGTGATCGTGTGTCCCCACGAGCTGAGCCCCTTCCACGCAGACGGTCCGATAGCACAGCGCCGCGCCTTCCGCGGAACACCCCACGATGCCGATGTGCAGCGGCACGGTCCTATCTCCGCGACTCAGGCCACAGCGCGATCGCGTCAGGGAGCACTCGTCGCGTCGCCCTCAGGAAGGCGACGAGCTTCGCGACGGTTCGATCCTGTCGAGGCGTCCACGCCATCCCATATTGCTCGCGCACCTGCGAGGGAAGCAGGCCGACCGTGATCATCCGATTGATCCAGGTTGCGGGTGCGACGAGCCACCCACCGGAAGGTGAGAGCACGGCGCCGGCCAGCTCGCGCCCCTGCGTTCCGACGGCGATCGCACGTGACGAGTACATCCGCTCGAGGTAACAGCGCAGGTCGTTCCAGGTCCGTGGCACTTCTTCTTCGCGCGCGGCAAGTGCGAGCGCGATCGGAAACGCTTCCCGGCAGTACTCGTCTCGCTCGGCTTCAGTGAGTGGAGCGACGAGCTTCTCGTAGACCATGAGCACGGACTCGATCAGCGTGGCGTGCACCCACAAGACGAGCGAGGGATCCTCGGCCGAGTAGCGGGTGCCTGTGTCGTAGGGGCCGACGGTCTCCGGCAGGACGCCGTTCACGCGTCGGTGGATGGCGCGAATGCCGTCGATGGTTCGCTGGCGAGCAGCCTCGTCACCAAAGGTGAGCGACAGCATCGCGTGCACGGTGTGATACAGACGCGATGCCGCAGCGTATGGCGTACCACGAAATCCGCTGTGATCGAAGACACCCGCGGCGACGAGTGGATGCGCGAGCTGCAGCAGGATCGCACGCGCCCAGCCCAGCAGCACGATGCGCTCGGCATTGACCCGCCAGGTGATCGACGTCACCTTCGGCGTCACGTCCGAGGCTGGTTCCTCGTCTCGTCGTCGGTGGTCAGCGCGTCGTCGGCGCTCGACCGATTGTTCTGCCGCCAGATCCATCCAGCGAGTCCAAAGATGGCGAGGCCCATTGCGCCACGGCGGATCGTTCGCCATGTCCCGCCGTTCTGCTGCTCGGGCTGAAGCATCTCACGATACGCGCCGAGCGCTTCCGGGCTCGAGGGTTCGCTGCCTCGGGCGCGTTTCTGTGGTCGATCGGGCCGATCGGGAACAGGTACCCAGCGGGTGATGAACGCGAATGTCTCGGATGCGCATTGGGGGCACTGCTGCGCGTCATGAACCTCGTCGCAATCCAGACAGAGGCGGGCGGACCTCAATTGCATAGAGATTAGTGTACCCGGGTCAGGCGCAGGCGGGTCTGAAGACCCGCCTCTACGAGCGGAGAAGGACCGGAGACCGTGGACTGAGGACCGTGGACTGACTACGCGACGATTTGTCGTGCTACCTGAAACAGCCCGGGCGCGCGGCGATCGATGTCCTCCTGCCACTTCTCCGTAAGACCGAGCCGCGCGCAGATCGGATCCTCCACGAGCTTGACGTCTTCTGTCGGGCATCCGAAGCCGTAGCGATGGCTCAACCGGTTGGCCATGTACGTGACCGCCGCCTCGCGGCTGTGTGTCTGGCTCGCCGCCGGATCGTGGTGATATCGCACGGGAGCCTCGAGCGCTTCCGGCAACTGCCACTGGCGGAGCAGTCGCGCGCCGATCTCGGCGTGCCGTTCGCGACACAGGGTCTCGATTTCCTGCGCCGACGGTGTCGGCACACCAAACTTGATGAAGTCGCGCGCAAGCTTCAGGAGCAGCAACTTCCCCATGTCGTGCAGCAACCCGCACATGAACGCTTCATCCGCATCGTCGCCAAGCTTCTCGGCGATGAGCCGTGCGAGGTAGGCCGTGCCGATTGCGTGATCCATCAACTCGCGTCCCTGCGGGCCATACACGTTGGCGCCCTGGAGACGGGAGGTGAAGCAGACCGCGAGCACGACGTTGCGCACCGGGCCGGTGCCCATTCGTACGATCGCGTCGTTGACCGTCGTGACCTCTTGCAGCGGGGCGCAGTAGGCAGAGTTGGCCAGGCGCAGGACGCGCGTCGCGAGGACCTGGTCCTTGGCGATGACGCGCCCGATGCGGGCGACGCTCACCTCGGGATCGATCGCCAACGACATCACGTCGGATGCGAGTGCGGGCAGCATCGGCATGGCCGCATCGCTGTTGTCAACCCACTCACCAGACTCGACCCAGTCAGACCATGTCGCAAATGCGGTGCTCATTGTGTTGCGCTCCGTGTGACGATGAGCTCGACAAAGAGCTCGGCCTTGTTCTTCATGCGAAACGGACACAACACCCGCTGCACGTCGCTGACGTACCTGGTGTAGAAGTCGGACCCCACGGTGACCGTCGGCACCGAGATCGCCCACATCTCGCCCTTCGCGTGCGCCACGCGCGTCCGGAATGATCCGGCAATCATGTTCGTGAGCTCGCCGATCGCGTCGGGCAACTCACCGTTGACGTTCGCTGGATCGATCTCCAGCATCGATGCGGTGATGATCTGTGCGGCGTCCATCGAGCTGTAAAACACGACCAGGCCGCTCGTCTTGCCGGCGAACGCCACCGTGCCGACCACGTTCGCTCCAGGTCGCTTCGCGTCGCCGGCGATCGGCGCCGCGGCTTCCACTTCCTGGAAGACCATGGTCTTGAACACATCGCGGGTCGCCGCGGTGAGTTCGTCGATGAGCAGGTGTTCGATCGCGGCGGCTGATGGCATCACGGGCTACCGGGCGAGGACGGCTTCGATCTTTTCCTTCATCGTGTCGGGCGTGAACGGCTTCACGACGTAGCTGTTGACCCCCGCCTTCAGCGCCTCGACGATGTCGTCCTTGGCGGCATTGGTCGTGACCATCAGCACCGGCGTATCCTTGACCTCCGGCATCGAGCGCACCGTGCGAATGAAGTCGATACCGCTCATCTCCGGCATGTTCCAGTCGGTGATAATCAAGTCCACCGGACCGGCGCTGAGGCGGTCGAGTCCCTCCCGGCCGTTGCCCGCTTCGGCCACGTCCTGATGTCCGAGCTTGTTCAACGTGTTGATGATGATGCGGCGCATCGTGCTGGAGTCGTCGACGATCAGAAAGCGCATGTTGATATCCTGAGCAGACTGCGAGTCAGGTCTGTAATCGGCTACGCGGGATGAAGGTTTAGCGGGAATGTCCAATCAAACTGTGAGAACGCCCGGTACGACCGACCTCTTGACGCTCAATCGCGCGGCCACCGTTGCCCGGCTGCTGGCCGGCGTCGCGCACGAGGTCAACAACGCCCTTCAGGTCATCGGGGGGACGACGGAACTGATGCAAACCACCCCCGGACTCCCTGCATCGGTTGCCGACGGATTGCAGCGAATTGCGGTGCAAAACACCCGCGCCGCGGCCGCCATTCAGGAAGTGATGCTCTTCGCGCGGCAGAAGGATGCACCGGGTCGCACGAACCTGCGCGAGATTGCCACTCGCTCCGTCGCGCTCCGCTCGTTCGCCATCGGACGCGCACGCCTGACGATCGCATTGGACGCGCCCACCGCCGGTCGGTTCGTCGTCAACGGCAACGCGGCGCTGCTGCAACTCGCTGTGCTCAATCTGATCGTCAACGCCGAACAGGCACTGGCAGGGCAGAAGGGTGGAGCGATTCGAGTGGAGCTCGAGGAGGCACCGGACTCAGTAGTACTCCGGGTCTCTGACAATGGGCCTGGCGTCGATCAGGCCGCGCAGGGGGAATTGTTCGAATCGTTCTTCACCACGCGATCGCGTGATGATGCAAGCGGGCTCGGGCTTTCGGTCGCGAAGATCGTGGCCGAACAACACGGGGGGACGCTGGCGTTGAAAGAGCAGGACAGCGGCGCTTGTTTCGAACTCTGCCTGCCCGCCGTCTGATTGTCGATTTTGGTGATTGTTGATCTTTGAATGGTTGATGATTGTTGATCGCTGATTGTTGATTGGTGGTGCTCCCGGGACCAATCAACAATCCTCAGTCACCAATCACCAACGAATCAACAATCAACGATCGACAAATCAATGATGACCTAAGCGGCCCCCCGCTCCAGATTCAGGCGATGCAGTTTGTCGATGAACGTCGTGCGGCTCAAGTTGAGCAGCCGCGCGGCCTGACGCTTGTTGCCACCGGTCTTCTCGAGGCAGCGCAGGATCAACTCGCGCTCGAGCTGTGAAACGAGCGACGTGAAGTTCAGCCCCTCGTCGGGAATCGCGACCGTCGGCACGAGCATCGATCCGGCGCGCTCGCGAACGTCATCCGGCAACGTCTCCGGACCGATCTCCGTCTTGGTCGCTGCCATCGCCACGGCGTGCTCGACCGCATTTTCGAACTGACGGATGTTGCCTGGCCAGTCGTAGGCCATCAGCGCGCGCAGCGCGTCCTGCGTCACGGTTTTGACGGCGATGTTGTTATCCGTGCACGACTTGCGCACGAAGTGCTGCGCGAGAAGCGGAATATCCTCGCGCCGCTGCCGCAGGGCGGGGAGCGTCACGGGAATGACGTTCAGCCGATAGAAGAGATCCTCGCGGAACGTCCCCTCTTTCACCAGCTTCCGCAGATCGGTGTTGGTGGCCGCGACGACGCGAATATCGAGGCGCATCGGCCTGGACTCGCCGACCCGCTCGATCTCGCGCTCCTGCAGCGCACGCAGCAATTTCGCCTGCAGCGGTAACGACATCGACGACACTTCGTCGATGAACAGCGTCCCGCGATGAGCCAGCTCGAAGCGGCCCGCGCGTGAGGCCACAGCGCCGGTAAACGCGCCCTTGACGTGGCCGAAGAGCTCCGCCTCGGCGAGCGTTTCCGGAATCGCCGCCGCGTTGAAGGCGACGAAGCGTTCGTTCGATCGCGGGCTGTTGTGGTGAATCGTGCGGGCGATCAGTTCCTTGCCGGTGCCGGTCTCACCGTGAATGAGCACGGTGCTGTTCATCGGCGACACCAGTTCGAGCGTGGTGAAGAGCGCCTGCATCGTGCTGTGGCGGCCGATGATGTTCTCGAACCGGAACTTGCCTTTGAGTTGCGCCTTGAGCTCGGCGTTCTCCTCGCGCAGTCGCTGCTGCTCGAGGCCGGCTGACAGCACACGCGCCAGCTGTGACAGCTGGAACGGCTTGATCAGGAAGTCAACGGCGCCTCGCTTGATCGCCGTGACCGCTTCGGCCACGCCACCAAACCCCGTCATCACGACCGCCCGGATTTCCGGATAGCGATCGAGTGCTTCGTCAAGTACTGTCATGCCGTCGGCATCCGGTAACCGGAGATCGACGACGAGGCCATCGTAGGCAAAAGAGCGCAGCCGCTCGATGGCATCCGCGGCGTCGGCGGCTTGTGCGGCCGCAAAACCGTTGGATTCCAAGCTGGCCACGATGGTCTGACGGAGGTCTAAGTCGTCTTCGACGACAAGGATGGACGGCAACGCTCGCTGGCTCATATGTTCGCTTACGTCAAGTTATCGTCGGATCGTCGGTGGCCCGACATACCCAACGGTACCTCCGAGTGGGAGGGCCTCGGAGTTGGTTAACGATTGCTGAAGTTTCCAGCCGGTTCGCCGATTGATCGACATACCGACAGTGTGGACGGGGCCGTAGGGGAGCAACTCAAATGCCATCAGTGCAGCTGCCCAAAAAGGAAGCGCTCATTGTAGACGACGATTCCCGCGCGAGGGAACTGCTTTCGGAGTTCTGCCGCGGCCAGGGATTCGAGGTCGCAACGGCGCATGACGGCCGGGCGGCCATGGCAGCCATTACCAGAGATCCGAAGCAGTTTGCCGTGATCATTACAGATTTGCACTTGCCTGGCGCCGATGGTTTCGAGGTCCTTCGAGCGGCGCGTGACGCAAATCCGTCCGTCTACGTCGTGATGATCACCGGCTACGCCAGCATCGATTCCGCGGTTCGCGCCGTCCGGGAAGGTGCCTACGACTACCTGGCCAAACCGTTCGCGCTCGGCCAGCTCGAAGTCGTGCTCACCCGGATCAAGGATCGAATGGCGCTCGAGCAGGAGAACCGCGAGCTGTCGAAGCTCGTTGGCGGACGCGACGCCGCCGCGGGCAACGCCGATCTCAGTTGGCGGCTGCAAGCGATCGAAGAACGCCTCGCGCACATCGAAGCATTGCTGCGCACACGCGGCTGACGCTGCTTCAACTCCCAACTCCCAACTTCCAACTCCCAAACTTCCAACTCCCAACGTCGCACTCAACCACCAACCACTAGCCACCAACCACCGACCGCTGTTTCACGTGCCACTTCGCCGTCACAGCGGCTCAATGTGTCGGTTCTCCGATCTCATCGAGGGCTCCAGGAGCGGGCGATCCGCGCAATTGCGCGAATTCTGATCTTGTCACCTCGCTTGCTCGATGCTTGTCGACATCTTCGTCGACTTCTTGAATCGAGGCGTAAGCGATGAACGGAATCAGTGACAGCCAACTCGTTGCCGCACTGCGGAGGCAGATGACCATCGCGGTCGCCAAGCAGGTCGCGTCGGCTGGCAACCTCGCGAACGTCGACACGCCGGACTACAAGGCGGTCGAAGTCAACTTTGAGTCCGCGCTCGACGAAAAGCTCACGCCGCCGTCGGCGACCCACTCGAAGCACTTCTCCACGGCGTCACCGGGAGCGATTGCGACGAAGGAAGTCCAGGGCGTCACGCCGCGTCGTGACGGCAACACGGTGCAGCTCGATCACGAACTGCTCACGATGAACCGCGCGGGTGGCGACTTCAGCGCCGCGCAAACGGCGCTGGCGGCGAAATTCCGCCTGGTGCGCTACGCCATCAACGAAGGACGTTAACGATGTCGACGTTGAGTTCCGCGATCAACGCCAGCGCCAGTGCGCTCTCCGCCGAGCGCACGCGCATTGAAGTGGCCGTTTCCAACATGGCCAACGCCGAGTCCACACGTGGACCCGACGGTCAGCCCTATCGCCGTCGCGACGTCGTGCTCGCGCCCGACCGAGCCGGTTCGTTCGACACCGCGCTTGGCAAGGCCGGCGCCGTCGGCGTCAACGTGGCGGCGGTCGTCGAGGATCAGGCGCCATTCCGCCGGCGCTACGAGCCGACGCATCCTGACGCGGACGCGGAAGGCTTCGTGACGCTCCCGAATGTGGAGCCGCAGAACGAGATGGTCGACTTGATCGGCGCCTCTCGTGCGTATCAGGCCAATCTCACGGCGATCAGTTTGATCCGTGACCTCGTCTCGCGGGCACTGGAGCTCGGACGTTAGCCATGGCGACGTCTCCCCTCGGCGGCATCGCTTCAATCGGAAAGACCGTTGCGTCGGCCAGGCTCGGCAAGACGGCACCCACGACTCCCGACGGAGGTGTCGGCGAGACCTTCGGCCAGTCGTTGATGAACCTCGTCGAGAACGCCGAGCAGACCGGCGCGGACGCCAATCAGGCCGTCTCCAACATGATCGACAAATCGGGCGACGTGCACGACGCGATGATCGCGCTGCAACGCGCAGAGATGACGCTGCAGTTGACGGTGCAGATTCGTAACAAACTCGTTCAGGCCTATCAAGACGTCATGAGGATGCCTGTCTGATGGACGCACTTCTCGACCGTCTCAAGGGCATCACCTCCAACTTCACGGCGGCGCAACTGGCGACGATTGCCGGTGCGTTCGTGCTCGTCGTGGCGATCGTCGCCGGCTCCGCGTGGTGGCTGAACACGCCGGACTACGCGTTGCTGTTCGCCGACATGGACGCCGAGTCGGCGGCGCAGGTCGTCTCGCGGCTGAAGTCGATGAAGGTGCACTACCAGATCGATCCCGGCGGCGGCGCGATTCGCGTACCGAGCAACCAGGTCGATGAACTGCGCATGGAGTTCTCGTCGCAGGGCATGCCGAGCTCGGGCCGCATCGGCTTCGAGATCTTCGACCGCACCGCATTCGGCGCGACCGAGTTCCTCGAGAAGGTCAACTATCGTCGTGCGCTCGAAGGGGAGATCGCACGGACGGTCGCGACGCTGTCCGAGGTGTCGAGCGCGCGCGTCCACATCGCGATGGGGAAGGACTCGCTCTTCGGCGAGGCACGCCCCGCAAAAGCGTCGGTCGTCCTGAAGCTGCGCGGGCAGCGCCAGCTGTCGCCGTCGTCCATCTCCGGTATCACGAACATGGTCGCCGCCAGCGTCGAAGGCCTCCGCCCCGAGAGCGTGGTCATCCTCGACAGCTTCGGCCGGCCGCTCGCGCGTCCGCAGGAAGACGCCGACGATCCGCTCGGCGCCGCGCAACTCGAACGGCAGCAGCGGCTCGAGCGTGATCTCAGCACGAAGGTCATCGCATTGCTGGAGCCGGTGGTTGGTGAGAATCGCGTGCGCGTCAACGTCGCCCTCAAGCTCAACGCCAAGACGAGCGAAGAGACCGAAGAGCGCTACGACCCGAATACGGTCGTCCGCAGCACGCAGCGCACGAGCGACATCGCGAACACCCCGGGATCGGTCGGTGCCGTCGCGGGCGTCCGCAGCAACCTGCCGCCGCAGCCGGCCGACCCGAAGACACCGCAGGTCACGCTGCCAGGCGCGGGCACGGCTCGCACCGCCGAGACGACGAACTACGAGGTGAGCAAGACGACGAAGCGCGTGCTGCAGCCGCCAGGCGACGTCGCTCGCCTGTCAGTCGCCGTGATCCTCGACGACGACCATGTGCAGAAGAAGGGACAGGACGGTTCGCTCACAACCGTACGGCAGGCGCGCAAGCCCGAAGAGATTCAGAAGATTCAGGGGCTCGTGGCCGCTGCGGTCGGCCTCGACATGGAGCGCGGCGATCTGCTGACGGTTGAGAACGTCGCCTTCGACGAGCATGAAGTCGAGGAAGAACCGCCGCCGTCGATCTTCGTGCGCTACGCGCCGCAGATCAACGAGTTCGGCCGCCTCATCACCGTACTGGTCGTCGGCATCGTCGGATTCCTCTTCGTGGTACGTCCGCTGCTGAAGGCCGGCGGTCTTGGCGGCCGGGCGCCCGAGCAGCCGCAGCTGGTCGAAGTCCAGCGTCCCCGAACGGTCGCCGATCTCGAGAGCGAGATCGAGGCCCAGATGGATGCGCAACTCGCGGAGAAGGCGAGTGAGAACCGGAAACTCCCGGTCCTGACGCGCCGCGTGAGTGCACTCACTAAGAAAGAACCGGATCAGGTCGCCAAGCTCCTGAGGGGCTGGATTCGCGAGGCAGAACGCTGATGGCCGTCGTTCACCAGCAGGTCATCCCGGGGATCCGGAAGGCCGCGATCGTCATGCTCCTCGTCGGCGAGGAGTTGTCGGCGGAAGTCTTCAAGCATCTGTCCGAGGAAGAGATCGAAGGGCTTTCCAAGGAGATGGCGGCGCTCGGCCCGGTGCCGACGCACCTTGGCGAGAAGGTCCTGGATGAATTCCATCAGACCTCCGTCGCGGCCGAGTTCGTGACGCGCGGAGACATCGATTACGCCCGCCGCGTGTTGCACCGGACGCTTGGTCCGGACGCGGCGCGCCGGATCATGGACCGCGTGCTGCGCTCGTTCCAGTCAACTGCCGGATTCACCTCGCTCGAAAAGGCCGACCCGCAGCAGTTGTCGAAGTTCATTCTCGGCGAACACCCGCAGACGATCGCGCTCATCCTTGCGCACCTGAATCCGACGAGCGCCGCGCAACTCGTGACGTTGCTGCCGGATGCGCTGCGCGTGGACGTCCTGACCCGCATGGCCAGCCTCGAAGACATCTCGCCTGACGTGATCTCGCGTATCTCGACCGTCATCGAGATGCGACTGAAATCGCTGGGTGGCGTGACCCGTGAGCAGCATGGCGGTGTGCGCGCGGTTGCGGAGCTGTTCAATCGCCTCGAGCGAAACGTCAGCGGTCCCGTCCTCGAAGCCATCGAGGCGAAGCGGCCCGAGCTCGCGGTGTCGATTCGCAACCTCATGTTCGTGTTCGACGACCTGGTGCATGTTGACGACAACGGGATGCGCGAGATCGTTCAGCGTGCAGACAAGAAGGCGCTCACGATCGCGCTCAAGGGGGCGAGCGAAGAGATTCGTTCCCGCTTCTTCGACAACATGTCGAAGCGCGCGGCCGAGATGCTGCGAGAAGAGATGGAAGTGCTCGGCGCGGTGCGCCTGCGCGACGTCGAAAAGGCGCAGCAGGACGTCGTGGCGATCGCCAGGAAGCTCGAGGAGGAAGGCGTGATCTCGACCGGCGCGGCAGCGGGCGAGGCCTATGTCGTCTAGGGCCCGCCGCATCGACGCCGTCGGCGCGCATCCGTTCTCGTGGACAGGTGCGCCACCTGGGGCGCCGCCCCGTGGACCGAATCGTCCGGCACCGCCCGTCGCGGCGAAACCGGACGGGGACGATCAGGCCGCGCTCAACGCGCGCCTCGCCGCGCTCGAGCGCGACGCGTTCTCGAAAGGCTTTGCGCAGGGTGAACGGGCAGGAGGCGAGGCGGCCGCTCAACGCGCCGAGGCCATGCTTCGTCGCCTCACCGAGACGCTCGAGGAATTGACCACCCTCCGCCAGCAGATGATCCACGAGACCGAGCGGCAGATGGTGCAGCTCGCGCTGGCCATCGCGCGCCGCGTGGTGCATCGCGAGGTCTCGATCGATCAGGACCTGCTCATCGCCATGGCTCGCGTCGCCCTCGATCGCCTTGGCGAGAGCGCGCAGGTCACCGTGCGACTCAGCCCCGAGGATTTCGAAGCGACAGCCGCTGTGCGATCGGCGCAGTGGACGGGAACCCAGGTGACCGTGGTTGCCGACGCCCGCGTCGGACGGGGCGGGTGCCGCGTGGAGTCCGAGTTCGGCACGATGGATGCCGGAGTTGACGGACAAATCCACGAAATCGCACGCGCGCTCCTCGGCGAGGCTGCATGAGCAGCGCCGCCGGTTTCTCGCTGTCTCACTACATCGCCCAAGTCGATCGCATCGATACAACCCCTCCATCAGGCCGCGTCGTTCGCACGGTCGGACTGCTCATCGAGTCGGCAGGCCCGCGCGCCAGCGTCGGCGAGATCTGCGAGGTCATTGGTTCGGCGGACGCACCACCGTTGCCGGTGCAGGTCGTCGGCTTTCGCGAAGGGACTCTCTTGACGGTGCCGCTCGGCGACACGGCCGGCGTCCGTCCCGGCGATCGCATCGTCGCGCGTGCAGGTGCCGTGTCCGTGGGGGTGGGCCCGGCTCTCCTTGGTCGCGTCGTCGACGCGCTCGGCAAGCCGCTCGATGGTCTTCCGCTGCGCACCGATGTGCGCTATCCGCTATTTCCGGCGCCGCTCAACCCGATGGATCGCGATCCGGTGATTGCGCCGCTGGGCACCGGGGTGCGCGCGATGGACGCGATGCTGACCTGTGGACGCGGGCAGCGCATTGGTCTCTTCGGCGGCAGCGGTGTCGGCAAGAGCACGCTCCTCGGCATGATCACGCGCGGCACGGCCGCCGATGTGATCGTCCTCGCGCTCGTCGGCGAGCGCGGTCGAGAAGTGCGCAGTTTCATCGAGCACGATCTCGGCCCCGACGGGATGCGCAAGGCCGTCGTAGTAGTCTCGACGTCCGATAACCCGCCGCTCCTGCGCATGCGCGCGGCATACGCGGCAACGTCGATCGCGGAGTACTTCCGGGACCAGGGCAAGAACGTGCTGCTGCTGATGGACTCGGTCACGCGGTTCGCGATGTCACAACGTGAAGTCGGCCTGGCCGCGGGCGAGCCGCCCACGACGAAGGGATACACGCCTTCCGTGTTCGCGCTGTTGCCGGCGCTGCTCGAGCGCGCAGGTGCCGTTCGCGGCAAGGGAAGCATCACCGGCATGTATACCGTGCTCGTGGACGGCGACGACCACAACGAGCCGGTAGCCGACGCCGTGCGTTCGATTCTCGACGGCCACGTCGTGCTCTCGCGCGATCTGGCCTCGCGTCATCACTATCCGCCGATCGACGTCCTTCAGAGCGTCAGCCGGACGATGCCCGACGTCACCCAGGTCACGCATCGCCAGAAGGCCGGGCAGGTCCGTGAATGGATGGCGGCGATTCGCGACAGTGAAGATCTGGTCAGCGTCGGCGCATATGTCGCCGGCAGCAATCCACGCATCGACCAGGCGCGCGCGAAGCGCGATGCGATCGACGCGTTCCTGTGTCAGGACGCCGGCAGTCTCTGCGGCTTTTCCGACTCTGTGGCCGCGTTGGAGACACTCTGACATGAAGCCATTTCGCTTCCGTGCACAGGCGGCGATCGACCTTCGTCAGCGTGAGTACGACGAGGCGCGGCGCGTGCTCGCACGCGCGATGCTCGATTTACGGGCCGCAGAAGAGGTACGGACCGAGGCCGACGCGCGAATCATCGCCGCCCGCGAGCAAGGCACGCGTGAAATGCGCGGGACGATCGACACCGCGCGCTGGCAATGGCACCAGTCTTGGATTCTTCGTCTGGAGCACGAGCGGGTCGTGTGCGCGGCGGACGTCGCGGCACGGGAGCGTGATGTGACTCGTGCATCGCTGGCGGCACAGCACGCGCGCCAGCGCGTCGAAGCGCTCGAACGCTTCCGCGACAAGGCACGACGCGCGTGGGACCACGCGGTCACTGCCGAAGAACAGAAACAGATCGATGTGCTCGCGACATTGCGCCATGTTGCGGCTCTTCGGGAATCGGCGCAAAGGAGCAGAACGTGATTCCGCAGACTTCCGGCACAAACGGCGCGAACAACCACGCTGTCGAGACACCGAAGCGGAAAGATCAACTGGGCCGCGACGCGTTCCTGCAGCTGCTGACCACGCAGTTGGCTCACCAGGATCCGACGGCGCCCCAGGACAATGGCGAAATGATCGCGCAGCTTGCGTCGTTCAGCTCGCTCGAACAGTTGACGCAGATTCAAACGACACTCGATGCAATCGGGACGGCACTGGGTGTGCCCCCTGCATCCGAAAGGACTAAGTAAATGGCTGTCGGTTCATTTTCGGCCGGTCTCTCCGGTCTCAACGCGAACGGGCAATACCTGGCGGTGATCGGAAACAACCTGGCGAACATCAACACGATCGGCTTCAAGTCGAGCGCGGTGACGTTCATGGATCTGGTGAGCCAGACGGTTGGCGGCTCGAGCGCGAACCCGATGCAGGTCGGCCTCGGTGTCGTCACCGGATCGATCTCGCCGGTCTTCAGTCAGGGCGCGATCGAGAACACACGTGAAGCCACCAACGTCGCCATCCAGGGCAACGGCTTCTTCGTGGTCCGCGGCGACAACGGCTTGTCGTATACGCGCGCGGGCAACTTCAGCCTGAACAGCGACGGCGCGCTCGTGACGCCGGACGGCATGAAGGTCCAGGGCTATACGGCCACCGATCCGGTGACCGGTCAGATCATCACGACGAGCCAGCCGACGGACATCATCGTTCCTCCGGGCGTGCTGCGATC
>Ga0310810_10003132_pt1 | contig 17956 bp, 18 predicted proteins | sample NCmetagenome_FD_207641 | JGI IMG/M metagenome (GOLD analysis project Ga0310810, IMG submission 207641) | Soil microbial communities from experimental microcosm in Duke University, North Carolina, United States - NC | ecosystem: Engineered > Artificial ecosystem > Soil microcosm > Unclassified ...
GCCGCCGAGCGGGGTCCGCAGCGCGAAGCGGTCGAAGAACGGTGCGCCGGTACCGATCTGCACGCCCGGCAGCGTCGCCAGCCGGCCGGCCAGCGCATGCGCGCGCGCGACGCCGATCCGAGCCGCAGCGCGCAGCGAGCCGGGTCCCATGAGCGAGAGGTACACGGATGCAGTGATCGCGGCGATCGCCTCGTTCGTGCAGATATTGGACGTGGCCTTCTCGCGGCGAATGTGCTGCTCGCGGGTCTGCAGCGTGTTCACGAAGCCGCGCGTGCCGTTCACGTCGACCGTCTGGCCGACGATGCGACCCGGCATCTGGCGCACGAGCGCGTCGCGGCAGGCGATGATCCCAAGATGCGGCCCGCCGAATGACAGCGGGATGCCGAGCGGCTGGCCCTCGCCGACGGCGATGTCGACGCCGAGCGCGCCCGGCGGATCAAGGAGCGCGTTCGCGAGCGGCTCGGTCACCTGGATGCACAGACCACCGGCCGAGTGGGCCGCATCGGCGATCGCGCGCACGTCCACGAGGGTGCCGAACGCGTCCGGGTGCTGGACGATGAGGCACGCGGCTCCGGCGGCGTTCGCCGCGAGGTCTGCGGCCGGCACCTCGACGATCTCGAGCTCGGGCCCTTTCGCGTACGTCGCGAGCGTCTGCCGGAATTGCGAGAACACCTCATTCGCCACGACGACGCGCTTGCGGCCCGTGAGCCGGACCGCCATGAGCGCGGCCTCGGCGACCGCGGTCGACCCGTCGTACATCGAGGAGTTGACCACGTCCATCGCGAGGAGCTCGGACATGAGCGACTGGTATTCCCAGATCGCCTGCAGGGTGCCCTGGCTCACCTCGGGCTGATACGGCGTGTACGCGGTGAGGAACTCGCCGCGCAGGGCGAGCACGGGGACCGCGGCCGGGATGTAGCGGCGCTGCACCGGGCCGCCGATGAAGAACGGACCTGCGCCGGCGGTGCGGTCGAGCGCCGCGATGCGCTCCATGTGCACCTGGATCTCCGCCTCGGAGAGGCCGGGCGGCACGCCCATGGCCGGGCCGCGCGCATCCGCCGGGACCGCTGCGAGGAGCTCGTCGACGCTCGTGATGCCGATCCGCGCGAGCATCGCGGTCCGGTCCGCGTCGGTGTGCGGCGAGTAGGGGTTCTGCCCCATGCCCTGCCCTATCTCGCGGCTGCGCCGCGAGACACGCTCACGGCGGGTGGAATTCGCTCCTCGCGGCAAAGCCGCTCGTCGCTCATGCCCAGTCCTCGCTAGTCCCCTGCTGCGGCGGCGCTCTCGCCGATGTGGGAGCGGTAGTCGGCCGGTGAGAGGAGCGCTCCGAGCTCACCCTTGTCGGCGAGGCGCACCTTGATCATCCAGCCGTCGCCGTAGGGCTGCTGGTTGACGAGCTCGGGGCTCTCGATGACCTTCACGTTCCGCTCGAGGACGTCGCCGGAGATCGGGGCGTACACGTCGCTCGCGGCCTTCACTGACTCGACCACGCCCAGCGACGAGTGCTGCTTGACGCGGGCGCCCTTCTCGGGCAGCTCGACGAACACGACGTCGCCGAGCTGCTCCTGTGCGAATGCGGTGATCCCGACGGTGGCCGTCTCACCGTCCACCCGGACCCACTCGTGCTCCTTCGAGTACTTCAGATCGTCGGGAACACTGCTCACGGCGCACTCCTCTTGAACGGGGCTCGCTTCGCAACGCCCCATACGTCAAGGGCCACTACGTGGCCCTCCGGTAGAACGGCGTCTTCACGACTTTAGCGGGGATGTCCCGGTCGCGGATGCGGACCGCGAGCGCGGTGCCGACCTTCGCGAGCTCGGCCGGCACGTAGGCCAGCGCGATGTTCTTCTGCACCGTGGGGCCGAACGTGCCGCTCGTGACCTCGCCGACCACCGTCCCGTCCTTGGTGACCGCGTGGCCGTGGCGCGCGACGCCGCCGGTCACCTCGAGACCGACGATCCGGCGCTTCGGGCCGCGCTCCTTGGCCGACAGGATCGCGTCGCGACCGAGGAACTGCTTGTCGAGCTTGGTCGTCCAGCCGAGCCCGGCTTCGATCGGGTCGGTCGACTCGTCGATGTCGTTCCCGTAGAGCGAGAATCGCGCCTCGAGCCGCAGGGTGTCCCGCGCCCCGAGACCGATCGGGATCAGGTCCGTCGACTCCCCGGCGGCGAGCAGCCGGGACCAGACCTGGGGCGCGCGGTCGTTGTCGACGAAGACCTCGAAGCCGTCCTCGCCGGTGTAGCCGGTGCGAGCGACGATCGCGCGCGAGTTCGCCACGCGTGCCCGGACGACCCCGAATGGCGGCAGCCCTTCGATCGACCGCTCCCGCTCCTCGAGGTCGGTGACCGACGAGAGGATGGTCGCCGCCCGTGGTCCCTGGATCGCGATGAGCGCCATCTCGGCGGACCGGTCGTCGAGGCCGACGCCCTTCGGCAGGTGCTGCTGGATGTGGTCACGGTCCTTGGCGATGTTCGCGGCATTCACGACCATGAGGTACTCGTCGTCCGCGAGCCGATACACGATCACGTCGTCGACGATGGTGCCGCGCTCATTGGTGAGGAGCCCGTAGCGCGCCTGGCCGACCGCGAGTCCGGCGATGTCGCTCGAGACGAGGCCGTCGATCGCCGCGCCCGCCCCATCGCCGACGAAGAAGAATTCGCCCATGTGCGACAGATCGAACAGCCCGGCGTTCGTGCGCACCGCGCGGTGCTCCGCCACGATGCCGGTCGGGTATTGGATCGGCATCTCGTAACCGGCGAACTCGACCATCTTGCCGCCGCTCCGCACGTGCTCCGCGTGAAGCGGCGTGCGCTTCAGCTCGCTCACGCCTGCTCCGCGAGGGCGCGGTCGAGCACGTCGCGGTACGTGTCGAAGGTCAGCATCCGGCGCGCGTCCGGCACCGTGACCCACCGGACCTCGTCGTACTCCGCATCGTGCAGCGAGGGATGGCCTCCGACGGCCTCCATGAGGAAGAAGTGGACGACCTTGTGGATGCGCTCGCCGCCGGCGACGAAGCTGTAGGTCATCTCACCCAGCGGACGCACGATGCGCACGTCGAGGCCGGTCTCTTCGCGCACTTCGCGGAGCGCCGTCGTCTCGAGCGACTCACCGGGCGTCGGCGTGCCCTTCGGGAACACCCACGAGCCGTCGTTCACGCGCCCGAGGAGCGCGACCTCCGGGCCGTGCTCGCCCTCGCGCTGGACCACGCCGCCGGCCGCGATCGCCGTCCGCTGCCGCAGCGGCGGGCGCGCGCGATCACGCATGGTCGACATGATCGCCCTCCAAGCCGCCGGATGAGGAAGACCGTCATTCTGTCACGCTCGCCGCGGCTGCGTACGCGTCGCGCAACGAGGCCGCGACCGTCGGCGCGGACCAGGCAGCGTCCGCGCGACGTGCCGCTTCCGGCTGCATCCGCCGCCGCCGATCCGCGTCGCCGAGCAGCACGTCGACGCAACCGGCGAGCTCGTCAGCAGATGGCGCGCGCGACGGGAACAGCCCGCCGGCTTCATGCCCCAGCACCTCGGCGTAGCCGCCGCGATCAGGCGCGACGACGACGCGGCCCGCGGCCGCAGCCTCGCAGAGCGCCAGGCCCTGCGTCTCGCTGCGCGACGCGCTCACCACGACGTCCGCCGCCGCGAATGCGTCCGCGAGCCCGTCGACCCCGAGCTGACCGGCGAAGACCACCCGGGCCTCGACGCCCGCATCGCGCGCTGCGGCCCGCAGGTCGGCTTCGAGCGGTCCGCTGCCGGCGAACACGAGCACGCTGTCGCGGCGCGCCGATGCCCGGAGCAGCGCGATGAGATCCAGCACGCGCTTCTCGACCGCGAGACGCGAGGCAGAGAGCAGCAGCGGTACGTCCGGCGGCACCCCGAGCCGCGCGCGGCCGCGCGCCGCGTCGCCCCGCGTCAGCCGCAGATCGATCGGCGCCGGCACGACGCGCACCGCCTTCGCATCGCCCGCGGCGCGCAGCTCGACTGCGAGCTCCTCGTTCGGCGCGATCGCGAGGTCGGCTGCCGCCACGACCGCGCCGGTGTACGGACCGACGAGCGATCGCGCAAGGGGCGCCGCAAGCCCCGCGTAGTGCGCGTACTCGTCGAACCTCGTGTGCACGGTCACGATGAACGGGACGCGCAACCGTCGGGCCGCCGCGAGCGCCGCCCACGATGCCCCGAACACCGAATGCGCGTGCACCAGCTCGACATGCATCGAGCGCAGCTTGGCCGGAAGGCGAGGGCCGAAGAGGGCGAGCTTGTGTCCGGCCGGCGCGCCCGGCATGTGAACGTCAGGTTCGGCGATATCGACATCGCCATGCGGCCCCACAACGGTGACCGTGACACCCGCGTCGCGCAACGCGTCACGCTGCCGCCGAACCGCGACCGTGACTCCCGACACGTATGGGAGCGCGACATCGGTCAAGAACGCGACGTGCATCAGAGGGAGCCTAGGTGGAGGCGGGAAGGTCGGCGGCCTGCCCGCGAAAGGGATTGAGCCCGCCGCAGCGGGCGAGGCGTCAAGAGGGAACGCGCCCAAGAGCGTGATGAAGCGCCCTTTCGCGGGCAGGCCGCCGACCTCGCCCGCCGGCACCGAGCCGACGGAGAACTACAAGAGTCGCGTGTTGTTGATGACGAGCGCGAACTGACAGTGGAGGAACTCGGCCGCGCGGCGGCAGAGCATCATGCGCGACAGGAAGATCTCGAAGTACTCCATCAGTGGGGCCACCTCGGTGTCGATGGTGAGGTCGAGCGTGATGAGCTTCTCGCGGCGCGACACCTTGATCTCGGCGTTGGTCGCCGCGTAGTTCACGCGGTCGTGGATGTCGAAGGTCGTCGTCTTCGGGTTGCGCACGCGTGAGCGGTGCACGTCGCTCTTGTCCGCGATGATCACCGCGGCCGACACCGCGCTCACCGGGAGGCCGCCCTCGGCCTCCTCATGGTTCGCGATCGCGCCCATGATGATCGCGACCTCCTCGAACGTGAAACCCAGATCGAGGAGGATCGGATTGGCGAGGAGCGCGCCGGTCTGGCCGTGCTTCTCGCGGGTGATCACGTTGCCCATGTCGTGCAGGTACGCGGCGACGGCGCCGAGCTCGGTTCGCCTCGCCTCGTGGCCGAGCGACTTGAGGATGAATCGCGCTCCGTCCGCGGTGGTATTGGCGTGGCGCTCGCCGTGCTCGGTGTAGCCGATCGCACCGGTCTGCGCGTTCGCGGAGCGGATGTAGACGCGCACCCGCTCGTCCTTCTTGATGTCGTCGAGCGTCGGGCCCTCGCGCTTCGCCTCGACCGGCGTGCGCGTCTTCGTCTCGGTGCGGTGGACCTTGATCGCCTCGTCGTCGGTCTTCGTGTCGTCCACACGCGGCGTGCCCGGTGATTCCCGCATCGCGCTCATCGAGCCGACTCTAGCCGACGCGCCTCGTCGTACCCGCGCTGCAATCGCTCGGCGGTCTGCTGCATCCAGCGCAGCTCGGTGAGGCCGGCGCGCGCGATCACCATCCCGCGCGTGAACGCGAGCCACGGCTTGAGCGTGCCACCCAGGAGGCCGAGCCATGTCGCCGCGGTCGCGTCGACCTTGGGCGCCTTTTCAGTACCCGCGAGAGCTGCCGTCAGTCGTCCATCCCCGGCTTCGAACAGGATCGCGGTCTTCGCATCGGTGATCCGCAGAAGCGCGCGCCCATCGGCAGATCCCCTCAGCGCATCGAGCACCGCCGGGGTGTCGCTGGCTTCGGCGAGGATGCGGAGCACCAGGTCGGTCACGGCCTCGGGCACCGGCTCGCCGCGGGCCGCGAGGTCCTTCGCCTCATCGAGCGCGGCCACGAGCGCTGCCGCGGTCATGCGAGCGGCAGGTTCGAGCGGACACCCGCGGGCATCTCGGCACCGCGATGACGGAGCGAGAAGAACGCCGCCGCGCCGACCATCGCGCCGTTGTCCGTGCAGAGGCGCGGCGACGGGACGTGCAGCGGCACGGCGATCCGCCGCGTGATCTCCGCACGGAGCGCGCTGTTCGCGGCGACGCCGCCGCCGAGCATCACGCTGCGCACGCCGTGCTCGGCCGCGGCCCGCGCGGTCTTCTCCGCGAGCGCTTCGACGATCGCCTTCTGGAACGACGCGGCCACGTCGCCGACCGGAACGTCGCCCTTCTCCTCCAGCGACTTCACGAGCCGCAGCACCGCCGTCTTCAGGCCGGAGAACGAGAAGTCGTAGCGATCCGCGAGCCAGGCCTTCGGCAGCGGGAACGCGTTCGGATCGCCGTCCTTCGCGGCCTTCTCGATCTCGGGGCCACCCGGGAAGCCGAGACCGAGCAGGCGCGCGACCTTGTCGAACGCCTCGCCCGCCGCGTCGTCGATCGTTCGACCGAGGAGCCGGAACCGGCGATGCGCCTCCATGAGGACGAGATCGCTGTGCGCCCCGCTCACGACGAGCACGACCGCGGGGAGCTCGGGCTCCGGTCGGAGCTCCTCCGTCTGCAGCAGCCAGTTCGCGTAGACATGGCCCTCGAGGTGGTTCACCCCGATGAACGGCAGGCCCGCGGCGAGCGCCAGCCCGCGGCCGTAATTCGCGCCGACGAGGAGGCACCCGATGAGCCCCGGCCCCACCGTCGCCGCGACGGCATCGACCTCGCGCAGGGTGATCCCGGCGTCGCGAAGGGCGGTGTCGGTGATCGGATCGATCGCCCGGAGGTGCTCGCGCGCCGCGACCTCGGGGATGATCCCGCCGGTCGCCTGATGCGCGAGCTGCGTCCCGACCACGTTGGCGCGGATCCGGCGCCCGTCTTCGATGACCGCGACGGCTGTCTCGTCGCAGCTCGTTTCGATCGCGAGGATCCTCATTCGCCGCGCTCCAGGTCCTTGCGCAGCGCGGCGATGCGATCGCGGACCGTGCGGTCCTTCAGGCGCTCCGTCCACATGATGAGCGCGTCCTCGTTGTTGTCGCTGTAGTAGCGGCGGCGCACACCCGCGCGCCGGAAGCCGTACTTCTCGTACAGCCGCTGCGCCGGCAGGTTCGACGCGCGGACCTCGAGCGTGAGCCACTCGGCGTTCATCGCGACCGCGATCTCGAACAGCCGCTGCAGCAGACGCTCCCCGATGCGAAGCCGGCGGTGGTCGGGGTGGACCGCGAACGTCGTGATGTGCGCCTCATCGACCATGAGCCAGAGCCCGGCGTATCCGACGATGCCCACGCCGCTCCGGGCGACGACGTATCGCGCGTTGCGGTTCTGGGTGAGCTCGTGGCGGAACGCGTTCGCGGGCCACGGCACCGGGAACGAGCTCCGCTCGACCTCCTGCACGGCGTCGATGTCCTCGAGGGTCATGTCGTCGATGACGACGGGCGCGATCGACACCATGGTCAAGCCGTCCGCTTCGGGAGCCCGAGCGCCGCGTCGTCGGCCGGTGGTGGCGTGAATGGCTGAGCGAAGCTGCCGCCCATCGCCGGCTGGCGGACGTAGATCGGCTCGAGCGCGCCGAGGGGCGCCTGCTTGCGCTCGGCGAGCTCGTTCCAGCCGAGCTCGGCGAGGTAGCCCGCCCGCCGCATGCGGGACGCCGGCGGGGCGAAGAGCGCCAGCGGCCCGAGCAGATCGCGGAGCGTGGACTCGCCCTCGGCATCGATCTCGCCGACGAACAGGGTGTGCGTGCCGATCTGCCGGCAGAGGTCGACCAGCGATCCGACGATGAACGGCGAGCGCCGGGCCCACTTCCGGTTGCGCTCCTGGTAGAGCGCCGCGTAGTACTCGCTGCGGCCGGCCGGAAGGAGCGGGCAGGTTCGGAGCTTCGACGACGCGTGGGGATACGCGAGGACGTCGAGCGTCGAGATGCCGACGAGCGCCGCGCCGTTCCCCCGCGCGAGGCCCTGGGCGGCGGCGATCGCGACCCGCAGGCCCGTGAACGAGCCGGGGCCGGTCGCGACCGCGACCTTGTCGACCGTGCCGATCTGCTGGCGGCTCAAGGTCAGGAGCCGCTCGATCGTCGGGAACAGATCCTCGGCGTGACGCCGCTGCGCGTGCCACGTCTCCTCGGCGAGCACGGCGGCGCCGTCGAAGATCGCGACGGAGGCCCACTCGGTCGACGTGTCGAGCGCGAGGAGCGCGCTCACGCCGTCTTGTCACCGAACGCGTCGTCGCGCAGCGCGTCGACGATGCGTCGGGAGCGTGGACCGGTCGGCTCGATGGTCACGGTGCGCTTCGTCTCGGCCACGTGCTCGAGCCGTACGTCGACGCGGTCGGGCGGCAGCAGGTCGCCGGCGCGATCGGGCCATTCGATGACGGTCACGCCGCCGGCGTCGATCGCCTCCTCCCAGCCGGTCGAGCCGAGCTGGCTCGCGTCGAGGCGGTACAGATCGAGGTGATACATCGGGAGCCGCCCGCCCAAATGCTCGCGCAGGATGATGAACGTCGGGCTCGTGACCGACTCCTCGTCGATGCCGAGACCGATCGCGATGCCTCGCGCGAGCACGGTCTTGCCCGCCCCCAGCTCGCCCCAGAGCGCGACGACCGTGCCGGGTTCCGCGTGCGCCGCGAGCCGCTCCCCGAGCCGCTCGGTGTGGAGCGACGAATGGCTGACGAGATCGATCGTGCCCGGATCAGCCTGCGCGCGGGTGCTGCGCTTCGAATTGGCGGCGTTCACGAATGAGCCGAATGCTAAGGCCGATGAACGCGCCGAAGACCGCGGCCCAGATGGCCATGTAGAGCGACCACGGGACGCAGAAGAGCGGCACTCCGGCGTCGCACGCGAACGAACCGGCAAGCGGAACGAGCCCGAGGAACCCGGCGACGGTGCGGTACCGCTTCAGTCGCGTCTCCCGCCCGTGCCATTCCGCGATCTCCCTTTGAACCCTCCTCGCTGCGCCGCCTCCGGCGGTGCTTCGCACCTCAGGGGCCCCTGCCCCTGCGCGATCGGGGGCCCTTCCGACTCGGTCGGGCAAAGCCCTTCCTCGCCGGCGCTTAGCGCGGCGCGTCATACGGGAGCACGTTCGGGATCGGAACGACGCCGTCCTTCGTCGAAAGGCCCTCGCAGTACGCGTCACTCGCGAAGTGGGTGACGCCGGTAAGGCTCGTGGGGCCCTCGAGCGCGCGCACACCGCCGAAGTCGCCGGCGAGGACGAGCGCCGGCGCCTCCACGGTCCCGTCGAGCAGCGCTTCGGGCGCGAAGACGAACAATCGCGCGGACGCGACATTGATCGCCGCCCGCCGCCCGCTGAACGAGACGAACGGCCGGTAGATCTCGTTCGGCAACGGGCCGCTCCCGAAGCCGATGAGACAGAGGATCGTCGGGCGATCCTCGATGGTCGCGCTCCCCGACGCGGTGACGTCATCGCCGTAGACGACGCGGAGGCCGCCGGCCGGCGCCGCACCCGCGACGAGACCGGCGACGTCGCAGGCGTGCGCGCGGGTGATCGCTTCGGCTGCGATGCGCGCGCCGCCGACCAGGATCTTGCCGTGCATCCGCACGTCCACCCGTGCCGGAGAGAGCGCGTCCGATGGCGCGTCGACGCCGAGCGCGAGCTCGCCGAACGCGTCGGGCCCGTACGCCGCCACCGCGCTGAGGCTCCACGCCGAGCCCTCGACGCTGACCGTCGCGTCGTCGGAGCGCGTGACCGTGCCATCCATCGACGCGCGCACGGTCCAGCTCCCGGTGATCGGTGCGACGTAGAAGTCGCCCTCGTGCGAGCGATGCACGAGCCGGCCGTCCACCGGCGCCGTCACGGCCCGCGCGAATCGGCGGCCGGTGCGCGCGAGGACGGTCCCGCGCGCGACGTTGGCGCCGACGGGAACGCGCGCGACCCGATCGATGTCCCGCGGCTCGACGCCGAGCCGGCGCGCGCCGTCGACCCTGATGGGCGAGCCGAGCAGTGACCCCGTCGCGAGCGGATCGCCCGCGCGGACAGTCGCCCCGACCTCGGGCCGGGCCGACGCGCCGAGCGGCAGCGGATGATCGACGACCCACCGGCCGTACTGCCAGCCCATCAGGACAGGCCCGTCACGGCGAGGTCGAGTGCGGCGAACCACTTCACGAGGGCCGGGATCCGCTCCGCGTCGCGCGCCGGAAGCGCGAGCGGCCGCCCGCGCGCGTCGATGATGATCCCGAGCTCGCCCGCCGTGCCGCGCGTCTTGACCGGCGTTCCGGTGACCTCGACGTCGGCGTCGCCGCGATGGCGCACGCTGAAGAATGCGCCGGGCACGAGCTCGTCGGCACGATGCTCGATGCCGTTCACGCGCAGCCTGCTGCGGCGGCCCGGCGTCACCGGCACGACCAGTGCGATCGGCACGAGCCGGCGCGCGAGCTCGTCCCCGACCGCCGAGGCCGGGTCGCCCCCCGCGCTGCGGATGTGGGCGGCCACGGCCGCGAGCGCAACGAGCCCTTCGTCCGCGTCGCGGTAGAGGGTCGTCGGTCTCCGGGACGCCAGGCCGTCGATCGCGACGAGGGCGGTGTGCGCGACGCGCGTGAACGACGCGGCCGCGCCGGTGACGATCGTGATCGGCGCGTCGCGCAGAGCGTCGGCCATCCCGGCGGCTGCGGCATCCGCATGCGCGTGGCTGGTGGCCTCGTGCGCGAGCGCGATCTCGAGCGCGAGCGCGCTCGCCTCCGCGGCCACGGCATCCGGCCAGCGGGCGCGGTTGAAGACGCGCTCGAGCATGGTCGGTGCGTCGATCGACCAGGGGATCCAACGCCGAACGCCATCGAGACCGGCGCGGACCACCGTTCGGTCGGCGGCCACGCCGGAACCGAGCGGCGCGACGTGCGCCGCCGTCACCGCCCCCCGCACGCTCGCGCGCACGAGCGACGTCGAGCCGCCCGAGACGTCGACGACGAGCGCGTCGCTGCCACGGGCGGCCACGAGGCGCGCGAGCTCTTCGAGCGCCTCATCGCGGAGCACGACGTTCGGGTCCGTGCCCCGCCGGAAGTCGCGACCGCGATGCGCGAATGCGCTCAGCCCGTCGGGCCGGCGCGGGTCTGACAGCAGCTCGACCGCGAAGGTGGCGGCGGCGGCCTTGAGGCGCAGCGCGGCGTGCGCATCTCCAGCCACGACCACGCGCGGTGCCGGGCTCTGGTCGGCGCACCCGAATCGCAATGCCTCGACCAGGTCCACGATCCGGTCGGCCTCGCGCCGCTCGGCGGCGAGCACGAGGACCAGATCCGGCCGCGCGTCGCGCAATGCCGCGGCGCGCTCCGTGAACGAGCGCGCGTCATTGGCGTGGAGCAGGAGCACGAGCTCGGCACCCGAGGCCAGCACCGCCCGGCGCAGCACGCGCTCCAGGTCGGCCGCGCCGCCGGCGAGCACCGCGATGCGCATCACACCCCCGTAGCCGACGTGAAGGGGCACGTCGCCGGCGAACGGCTCGCCCGCCGGCACGGCGGCAGAGTCGATGAGCGTGACCTGACCGTCCTGATCTTCGATCGTCCAGCGCCGTAGGCGCGACTCGAGCGCGACATCCACAGTTCGCCGGCGAGGCGGCGGCGTCTGCTCCGCGGTCACCGCGCCCGAGCGGGCTGGCGCGCGGCGGCGTCGGCGAAGGCGCCGAAGATGCGCGTACCCGCAGCCGACATGTCCGGATCCGCGGAGCGCTCCGGATGCCACTGCACGGCGACGAGCCAGCGCTGCGACTGGTCTTCGAACGCCTCGACGACGTCGTCGATCAGCGTGGTCGGCACGAGGCCTGGGGCGAGACCGGACCGCGCGACCGCCTGGTGATGACGCGCGTTCACGCTGAACGGCGCGGTGCCGCAGGCCGCGGCGAGCTTCGAGCCCGGCGCTGCGACCGCGATGTGCGGGGCGATCGGGCCGTTCGCCTCACGATGTCCGTCGACGTGCTGAAGCAGCGAGCCGCCGTACGCGACGTTGATCACCTGGAGCCCGCGGCAGATGCCGAGCACCGGGACGTCGCGCTCGCGCGCCGTCGCGATGAGGCCGAGCTCGAGCGCGTCGCGCGCGCTGTCGATCGTCTCGGTCTTCGGGTCGGCCGCCGCGCCGTAACGCGCCGGCTCGATGTCCTCGCCGCCACTGAGGCACAGCGCGTCGAAGGCATCCGGTACGGCATCACCGGCGTCGACCGCGATGACGTCGAAGCCCGCGTCGCGGAGCGCCTTGAGGTAGTGCTCGCGCGAGCGGCGGCGCAACTCGCTGCCATTGGGCACCGACAGCGTCGCGACGACCCGTGGTGCGGCCCGGTCCATCGCTACGAAGTATGGGGTCTTTCGAGGCTCGACCGGTCGATGAGCTCGACGAGCACGCCGTCCGAAGCGCGCGGGTGCAGGAACGCGACGTCGCCATCGGCCCCCCGGCGCGGCTCGTGGTCGATGAGCTCCGTCCCACGAGCCTCGAGCGTACGGAGGGTCGACCGGAGATCGTCGACGATGAAGCAAAGATGATGCAGGGAGGGCCTACCCCGCTCCGCGAGGAAGCGCGCGACGCCCGAGGCGGTGTCGGTCGGCTCGATGAGCTCGATCCGGGTATTCGGCGCCGAGAGGAAGACCGCGCGCACGTGCTGGTCGGGGATCTCCCGGACCGGACCAGCCTGCAGGTGCAAGGTGTCGCGGTAGAACGGCAGCGCGTCGGCGATGGACGGCACCACGACCGACACGTGATGGAGTTCTCCGCCTTCGATGCGCGAGCTCATCCCCGGTCCGGTGGGACGTATGGCCCGAACGCCCCCTTGAGGTCCGCGCAGATCTCGCCGAGCGTCACGTCGCCATCCACCGCCGCGACGATCGCCGGCATGAGGTTCGCCGTCCCCGCCGCCGCGGAGCGCAGGTCGGCGCGCAGCCGGGCGACGCTCGCCGCGTCACGGCGCTTCCGGAGCGCCGCCAGCCGCTCACGCTGGCGAGCGGCCACCGATTCGTCGACCCGCAAGGTCGTGATCTTTGCCTCGTCGCCCGCGGTCTGGAAGGCGTTCACGCCGACGATGACGCGTGCCTTGGTCTCGACCTCGCGCTGGTAGCGATACGCGGAATCCTCGATCGCCCGCTGCTGGTAGCCGCGCTCGATGCCTGCGAGGGCGCCGCCCAGGTCGTCGATCCGGGCAAGCTCCGCCTGCGTCCGCGCCTCGATGTCCGCGGTCAGCTTCTCGACGAGGTACGCGCCGCCCAGCGGATCGACGGTCTCGGCGACGCCGGACTCCTCGGCGATGAGCTGCTGGGTGCGGAGCGCGATGCGCGCCGATTCCTCGCTCGGGAGCGCGAGCGCCTCGTCGTACGCGTTGGTGTGCAGCGACTGCGTGCCACCCAGGACGGCCGCGAGCGCCTCGATCGCCGTCCGGACGATGTTGTTGCGGGGCTGCTGCGCGGTGAGCGTCGAGCCCATCGTTTGGGTGTGGAACCGGAGCGCGAGCGATCCCGGCAGAGACGCACCGAACCGCTCGCGCATGATGCGCTCCCAGATCCTGCGGGCGGCGCGGAACTTCGCGACCTCCTCGATGAGCGTCGCGTTCGCCGCGAAGAAGAACGAGAGCTGCGCCGCGAAGGCGTCGACCCGGAGCCCGCGCTCGACCACCGCGCCCACGTAGGCGATCGCGTTCGCGAAGGTGAAGGCGAGCTCCTGCACGGCGTCCGCGCCGGCTTCGCGGATGTGATAACCGGAGATGCTGATCGGGTTCCAGCGCGGGAGCTGGTCGGCGCAGTACGCGATCACGTCCGTGACGAGGCGCATCGACTGCCGTGGTGGGTAGATGTACGTGCCGCGGGCGATGTACTCCTTCAGGATGTCGTTCTGGGTGGTCCCGCCGATGCGCGCAAGCGGCACGCCCTGCCGCTTCGCGACCGCGACGTACATCGCGAGGAGGATCGCGGCCGTCGCGTTGATCGTCATCGACGTCGTGACCTGATCCAGCGGGATGTCCTTCAGCAGGAGCGCGAAGTCGTCGAGCGACGAGATCGAGACCCCGACCTTCCCCACCTCACCCTCTGCGCGCGGGTCGTCGGCGTCGAAGCCCATCTGGGTCGGCAGGTCGAACGCGACCGAGAGTCCGGTCTGGCCCTGCGAGAGGAGATAGCGGTACCGCGCGTTCGATTCCTCGGCGCTGCCGAAGCCGGCGTACTGGCGCATCGTCCAGAGTCGGCCGCGATACATCGTCGGGCGCACGCCGCGGGTGAACGGCGGTTCGCCGGGAACGCCGAGCCGCTCGACTGCCGCGTCATAGTCCCCGTCGGCTGTCTCGTAGGGCGGCATCGGCGCGCCATAGGTCGTCTTGAATTCGCCGCGCTCGCTCACGGTCCGATGCTAGGCGTCAGCGCGGCCGCAACACCAACACCTCGGCATCGGTGATGCGCGAGCGGGTGAACCACATCGGATGCAGCTCGCCGCGCAGCCAGAGCGGCGTCTGATCGCCCCAGTGCTTCGAGAGCGGCTGCCCTGATTGCCCGGTCGCAAGCACGGCGCGCGAGTTGTCGAGGTCACCGAGGTCCACGAGCATGCGTTCGGACGCATGGCTGCGGAGCGTGTAGGCCGTCGCGAGCGCGAACGCGCCGTTGTTGACCGAGTAGCCGTCGCCGGCCCGCTCGTACGGCCCGATGTCGAAGAGCGCGTGCAGCGGCCCCGGCAGGCCGGCCGAGAGGGCGTGCGCGAACGTGACCGTGTGGAGCGTTCCCCAGCGCCACTTTGCCGGATCGGTGCCGAGCCGGGCGGTCAGCTCGGTGGCCACGTCGTCGAGCGCGACGGCACTGACGGCGTCGCGACCGCGCACGCTCGGATCGCCGAGCGCGACGAACCACGGGTCGTTCGGGCGCCCGAGCATCGTGTACAGGGCGAACGTCGGCCGTCCGTTCGCGAGGTAGTCGAGGTACACGGCGTCGCCGAGCTTGTCGTGGAACGTGCGGTCGGTCATGTGCACGATCCACGATTCGTAGATCGCCGCGCCGGCCGAGTCGACGGAGAGCGTGCCGTCCCACTTCCGAACGAGATCCTGGACGGCGGCGGCGAGTGGGGAGCGCACCGTTGCGGCGAGGATGGCGTCCCGGAAGGCGTCCACCGGCGGCGACGTGTAGTCGGTCTGGATCGTGCGGAGCGTCTCGACCGTCGCGCCATGGAGGTCCTTCACGGCCGCGAGCAGGTGGCCGGCCCGGAACCCAGGATCCCACTCCCCGATGAACGCGGCCGAGCTCGGATCGGTCACCGGCCGGTCGTTGGCGTTCACGATGTAGCCCTCCGGCGGATCGAGAAGGCTCGGGTTCGCGGTCGCCGGCAGCATGCCGCGCCACTCGTAGTCGCCGGTCCAGCCGGGCGCCGGCATCCGGCCGTCGCCCTTCGCGCGATCGGGCAGCGCGCCGGCGAGGACATAGCCGATGTGCCCGTCGACATCCGCGTAGCAGGCCGACAGCGTCGCACCGGACACGTCGGCCATCGCGGCGCGGAACGTCGCCCAGTCGGTCGCGCGCGCCGCCGCGAGCAGCGCATCCATGGTGCGGCCGCCATCGAGGGCGTTCCAGCGCAGCGCGAGCGGTGCCTTCTGGTCCTTCAGCACGCCCTGCATGAGCGGCCCGTGCCGGGTGACGAGCACGTCGAGCTGGACCGGCTCGGTCCTCCCCTTCACCCGGATCTGCTCGCGGATCGCTGTCGCCGCCTCGGACGCGCCCTTGAACATGAACCGGCGCGGATCGGCCGGGTCCGGCTGCTCGACGAAGAAGTCCTGCACGTCGGTGTACGCGACGGTGAAGGTCCAGGCCACGTGCGCGTTGTGCCCGATGCCGATCCCCGGCAGGCCCGGGATCGAGAACCCGGCGACGTCGTAGCCCGCGCCGTGGAGTCCGACCTCGTACCAGATCGACGGGTTGCGAACGGAGAGGTGGGGATCGCCCTCGAGCAGCGGCTTGCCCGACGCGGTGCGCGCGCCGGCGAGCACGACGCAATTGGACCCAAGGCCGTCGCCCGCGTCACCGAACAGCGCGCGCAGTCCATCGAGACCCGGCAACGCCGCCGGCGAGCGGAATGCGCCGGCGACAAGAGCCCACGCTCCGTCCGCGAGCGCGGCGGGCGGGCGAAGCGGCCCGTCGGGGAAGAGCTGCGCGACGGCGGCCGGACCGGCCCGCGCCGCGACGTTCGCGCGCGAGAGCTCGGTCCCGTAGTTCGTCGCGAGGTCGAACGACTCGAGCTTCAGGACCACCAGCGAGTCCGTGAGGGTCCACCGCTCCGGCTTGTATCCAAGGAGCAGGAACTCGATGGGGAGCGCATCGCCCCGCTGCTCGATGAGCTTGTTCACGCCGTCCGCGTACGCGACGAGCGCGGCGCGCGTCTCGGTCGACAGCAGTGCGGCGTCGAGATCGGCGGCGCGCGCGAGACCGATCGTGCGGATGAACTTATCGGTCTCGAGGCCGGCGTCACCGAGCACCTCCGACAGCCGGCCCCGGCCGGTCCGGCGGAAGAGATCGAGCTGGAACAGCCGGTCCTGCGCGGTCGCGTACGCCTGGAGGAAGAACAGGTCGTGGGCGGTGTTCGCGTAGATGTGCGCGACGCCGTAGGCGTCACGCACGATCTCGCCGCGCTCGTCGAGACCCAGCAGGCGTTGGTCGCCATCGAGCGTCGCCTGCGGCCGGTACACGAGGAAGGCCAGCCCGCCAACGACCGAGACGAGGATCAGGACCAAGGCGACGGCTGCGATGGCCCGCTTGCGCAGGCGCGGACGCCTCACTGCGATCGGATGACGATGAGCAGCGTGCCGCCCTCCACTTTGGTGCCCTCCCCCAGGGCGACCTGCGTGACGGTCCCGGGATGCGCCGCGCGCAGCTCGTTCTCCATCTTCATCGCCTCCAGCGTGACGAGGGCGTCACCCTCGTTCACCGCGGTCCCGACCGCGACGTGCACCCGCTTGAGCAGGCCGGGCATCGGGGCGCGGATCTCCTGCCGCGCATCGGCCGACCGGCCGCCCGCGCGGCCGGCGGCGACCGCGCGCTCGTCCTCGATCGAAAGGCCGATCTCGTCGCCGTCGACCCAGACCCGATCGGCTGCGACGAACGCGACCTCATGGGCCTGCCCGTCGATGACCACCGACCACACGCGTCCGGGGACGACCTCCGCGAGGTCGGCCGCGAGCACGCGATCGCCGACGAGGAACCGGCCGTCCGGAGTGACCTCGATGAGCAGGTCGCGGTCACCGGCGCGCGCGGCGTACCTCATCGCAGCATGTCCTCGCGCGCCGATCGGTCCCACGGCGACGACACGGACAGGACCGGCCGCGGCCGGGCGCGAAGCCGGGCGATCCCGGCGAGCGCCGCGGCGACGGCGGCGCCCTCGCTGATCTCCGGAGCCGGAGGCTTGGTCCAGTGCGCGGCGACGTAGTCGGTGTCGTAGTGCCCGGACCGGAAGTCGGGCTCGGCCAAGACAAAGGAGTGGAACGGCAGCGACGTCGGGAGCCCGGACACGATCATCTCGCGCGCCGCCCGCCGCGCGCGGGCGATCGCCGTGGCACGATCCGGCCCCCAAGCGATGAGCTTCGCAAGCAGCGGGTCGTAGTCGGTGGGCACCGTGAGCGGAGCGACGAGCCCCGAGTCCATGCGGATGCCCGGCCCGCTCGGCTCGCGCACGAAGTCCACGCGCCCGCCCTGCGGCAGGAAGCCGGCGAACGGATCCTCAGCGGTGATCCGCAGCTCGATCGCCGCGCCGGTCCGCCGCACGCCGTCCTGGCCGAACGGCAGCGGTTCGCCCCACGCGATGCGGAGCTGGAGCGCGACCAGATCGAGGCCGGTGACAAGCTCGGTCACGGGGTGCTCGACCTGAAGCCGGGTGTTCATCTCGAGGAACACGAACGTGCCGTCCGGGGCGACGAGGAACTCGGCCGTCCCGGCATTCACGTACCTCGCGGCCGAGGCCACCTTCACCGCGGCGGCTCCGAGCTTCGAGCGGAGCGCGTCGCCGACCGAGGGGCCGGGCGTCTCTTCGATCAGCTTCTGATGGCGGCGCTGGATCGAGCAGTCGCGCTCCCCGAGCCAGACCACCTGACCGAATGCGTCCGCGAGGATCTGGACCTCGACGTGCCGCGC
>Ga0310810_10003133_pt1 | contig 17952 bp, 19 predicted proteins | sample NCmetagenome_FD_207641 | JGI IMG/M metagenome (GOLD analysis project Ga0310810, IMG submission 207641) | Soil microbial communities from experimental microcosm in Duke University, North Carolina, United States - NC | ecosystem: Engineered > Artificial ecosystem > Soil microcosm > Unclassified ...
CGCCCTCAGCCAGTCACCGCTACGAAAGATCGCGAACCGCTCTCCTTCGGGACGCTCGAAGCTTAGAACGACGAAGTCAGGATGCGCGGATTGAGGCGCAGTCATGGATCGGCGCGGCTCACGGCGTGGTCGCGAGGGTAATTATCTGCGATCGCCCTGCTCGATGAACGTCACTTTCTACCGTGTAAGATCGAGACATGGACCGGAGCAATCCCACGCTATCGACACAACGGCAGGCATTTCTCCGCGGATGGGCGATCGCGGTGTTCCTGGTACTCGTGCCGGGACCTGGAGCGGCTCAATCCACGTACGTCGGCGCAGCGCTCGTGGGCGATGTGCTCCGAACCACGCACTCCGAGTCATCGTTCGGGCGAGACGCGTCCGATGGGGGTGAAAGCATCGGCTTTGCACTTCGCGTCGGCACACCGCTTGGCTCCCGCTGGGGAGTCGAGCTGGACTTCACGCGACCTGGAGAAATCGAAACAGAATCGAGCGGTGCGATCCCGTTAGCCAGCAGTATCGAAGCGCTGACTCTTCTGCAGTCGGCCGGAGTGCCGGCCGGAGTCTCGTTGCCGCCGATCTTTCCGTCGCCGCTGCCGTACCGGTTCGTGACCACGCAGCGGCACAGCACTCTATCGACATCGGTGTGGCTCAATCAGCATCTGTCCGCGCGAGTATCGCTGGTCTATCTCGCGGGCATGGGATTTTACCGGGCTACCTACGAAAGCGACGCCCGTTTTGAGATCCTGCCGGCCGGCATCACGTTGCCGATCGGCATTCCTTCGATCGCCACGAAGACGGTCAACTACGGCGTGAGGCCACTCGCAGGATTCGAAGCGCGGATCAAGCTGACCGATCACGCCGAGCTGGTGCCCGGCATCAGACTGCACGGGCTCGAGAACGCATGGTTGTTGCGCCCGGCCGTCGGACTCGCGTGGAATTTCTGATTACTCGCAGGTCGCCGTGACCGGCGCAATGCCACGAACGTTGAGGCCGTCGCGACCGCCCTCGCCGATCAACGTGGCGCGCACGGACATGCGATAGCCGACGTACTTGTCGAGCGATGTGAGCACGAACTTCAACGTGTACTCCCGATCGCCGAGCGGCGCGTTGACATCGGGTGACTGGCTCTCGAACACGCGCGCCGGACGCGAACCTTTCGTCAGCTTCCAGTCGCGACCTTCACCCTTCACCAGACAGCCGACAACGTGTGCGAAGCTGTCGGCGGGCAGTTCGCTCGGCCCGCCCTTCTTCACGATTTGCAGGCCGGCGCTCGATGCCGCCGTCAGCTCGCTCGCGCCGGCGGGAAATCCATTCGTGTTGAGGATGTGCGCAATGATGTCGACGTAGGTCGGGATGCCAAGCGTCCCGGCCAGAGAGCCGTCTTCCGAGTACGGCATGTTCTTGCTGATGCGACCGAGCATGTAATCAACGGTCGTCTCCTGCCAGTCGGCCCAGAATCGATCGCCCTTCAGAGCCTGCTTTTCGCCGCCTTCGAGCGTGGCGCCATGGCACTCAGAGCAGTTCGCCAGGTAGAAGCCTCGCCCACGATCCGCTTGCGCCGCGGTGAAGACGCCGTCCCACACCGTCCGGGCCGAGGCCTGGCCGTTGACAGTCTGCTCGGCCCCAAGGACGAACACCGCCGTAACGCCGAGAAAGAGGACAGTCGCGACTCTGACAAGTGTGCGCATAAGGTCTCGGGATGATATCGGATGGCTGCCGCGTCGCGCTACGTGGGCACCGCGGCGGCCCGCGAGGCTATGTCGGGCTGATGCGTCTCCCACCACGCACGGGCACGCTCATCGGTCCACGGGGTGACACCGTCGATCTCGGCGAGTCGTTGCGACAGTTCGCGCGCCGACTGCGGCCGGTCGCCGGGACTCTTGGCAAGGCACTCCATGATCAGGCGATCCAGCGCGCGTGGCACTGGAAGCTCTGCGCTGGCCGAGGGAGGCGATGGCTTCGAATGCGTGTGTTGGACGACGATCGCCATCGGCGAATCGCCGGTAAAGACCGGCTTCCCGGTCAGCAGGAAGTACCCCACGCATCCAGTGGCGTACAGATCGGCACGACCGTCCACCTTCGAACCGTTGAGCACCTGCTCCGGTGCGATGTACGCAGGCGTGCCCTGGAGGACGTTCTCGCCCGTGAGGCCGAGCCCGCCAGTCTCCAGCATGTCGGGCGCGGCCTTGGCTATGCCGAAGTCGAGGACCTTCACGAAGTCGTACTCGCCGCCGTAGCGGCAGACGAACAGGTTGGCTGGCTTGATGTCGCGATGGACGAAGCCATACGACTCGGCCTCGGCGAGCGAATGACAGACCTGACGCAGGAGATAAATCACCCGTTCTGCCGGCAGCGGTCCGTGATGCTTCACCAGCCTCTCGAGGTCGAGGCCGTTCAGCAACTCCATCACGTAATAGAAGCTCCCATCGTCGGCTACACCGAAGTCGAAGAGCTGCACGGTGTGCGGCGACGAGAGCCCGGCTGTCACCTGTGCCTCCCGCTCGAAGCGCCGAATCGCATCGTCGCCGCCGTACCCGGCACCCTTGCTTCGAATGAGCTTGATCGCCGCCGGGCGGGCGAGGAGACGATGTCTTGCGCGCCAGACTTCCCCCATACCGCCATGGCCGAGACGCTCGACCAGGCGATAGCTCCCCAGCTCGCGCGCCGCGGTCACTTCCTTCCCGAGCGAGTAAACGACGCGCGCGCCGACGTAGCCCATGATCGAGATGAGCAGGTACGGCAGCACGATCCAGAAAAAGAAATCGCCCGCCGCCGGATCGAAGGTGGTGCGCCTGCTCAGCACCATGAAGCCGATGACAATCGGCGCGGCCGTCAACGACGCCAGGGTCACGAGCGCCGCCTTCACCGGGCGCGTCGGGATGACGACGGTGAACAGCAGCGCCCATGGTGCGACCCATGAGAGGCCGATCCAGCCGTTGAAGTTGAGACGCGTCGGCTCGAGGTACTCCGCGAGCGCAATGCCGTAGGACCCGATGACCTCAAAGGCGAGGCCGATGTTCATGACGGCTGGCAAGGGCACGCGATCGCTCGACGCCAACACCGCCACGCCAAGCGCAATGGCGATCGAGAGCAGGCCAGGCAGCCAGTTCTCCGGCGTGCCGAAGAAGAAGTCACGACCCTTCTCCGACAGCAGGTTGGGGAAGAACCCTGCCATGAAAAAGGTGAAGGCGTAGAGGAACGCCAGCACGCGAAGTCTTCTGGCCGATTGGCTGAGGAGCTCAGTCGAGAGCGAACCCGTGCGCTGCCCGGAGGTCGAGCCGCGCGGCTCTTCGCGAGGCTGGAGAATCGTGGCCTCAGGCGTCACGCCAGCATCTTAATCCGTCAGTGAATGTCGCAATTCACGGCGCTAGTTCGAGCGCCACTTTTCGACTCACCAAAATCATGGACACGCATCACCAAAAACATGGAGCAACTGGAATTGGCTGAGCATCAACACCAGCACAAATCATCGCGCGTTGCGCGATTGTCACGGCATCTGGCTTGCAGCCCGCCGGGCGCGCCACTTCGAGCGCAATAGGAGGCACCGTGGGCATACATCGAAAGACCGTTGTCACGTTGGTCTCAATCGTCGCGATGGCGGCAGCTCTGATTGTGCGGCTCGGCGCAGCCGAACCGGGCAACTCGTATCAGATTCAAAACCTCGTGTCCGACGGCAGTGTGACGACGGCAAATCCGCCCGACCCGCTGCTGGTAAATGCCTGGGGAATTGCAGCGAATGCAACGTCGCCGTGGTGGGTCTCGGCCGCCGATACCAGCGTCTCGACGATCTACAACGCCACGGGCGTGCGCGCTGCGCTCGTCGTCCAAGTCCCCGGTGGTCCGACAGGCATCGTCTCGTACAGTGGAACCGGTTTCGTGGTGAGCAACGGCACAGTGTCCGGCGCGGCTCGATTCATGTGGGCCACGGAAGACGGGACGATCGCCGCGTGGAGTCCGGCAGTGCCGCCGAATACCCTCTCGCATCCGATGGTGCCGAACGTGCTCGCTCCCGCGCACAACGCGAGTTATAAGGGCCTGGCCCTGGCGCGGACGACGAGCGGCGACTTCTTATACGCGGCCGATTTCCACAACAACCACGTCGACGTGTTCGACAGTGCCTTCCATGCCGTGACGCTTCCCAACGGTTTCGTCGACCCGCATCTGCCGGCGAGGTTCGCCCCATTCGGCATTCAGCTGATCGGCACCGCGATCTTGGTCTCATACGCCAAGCAGGATGCAGAGGCCGAAGACGAAATCGCAGGCGACGGGCTCGGGTTCGTGAGCGCTTTCAATGTCGACGGGTCATTCATTGCGCGCGTCGCGTCCCGCGGAGCGCTGAACGCGCCCTGGGGCATGGCGCTGGCACCATCGAACTTCGGCCGCTTCAGCGGCGACCTTCTGGTGGGCAACTTCGGAAACGGCCGGATCAACGCGTTCGATCCAGTGACCTTCGAGCCAAAGGGACACCTGAAGAAGCCGAACGGAAAGGCCGTGGTGATCGACGGTCTGTGGGGAATCGGATTCGGGAATGGCGCAAACGCCGGACCGACCAACGTGCTCTACTTCGCAGCCGGTCCCAACGAGGAGCAGAACGGATTGTTCGGAAGAATCGACGCACAGTAACGAGGCGACCAAGGGAAGCGCCCGCCCTGTCCACCTCGGCGGGCGTACCTGTCAACACGCTGCTCCCGGCCTCCGGTCGGACCGAGCGTGCCCGGGCCAATCGCCGGCTGCCGGAAGCGCAGTCATTTCCGAAGCCGCCACAGGAATCCGAACGCAAACCCGATCAACGCGGCAAGCAGAATCGAGCCGGACGAGATTGAGGCATAGGCGCCGCCGGCGCCGTCGCTGCTGAATCGAGACAGGACAAATGGCGCCCAAATGGGAAGCACGAACGCCACGAGGATCCATGCCGCGGAGAAGAGAACTGCGGCGGCAAGTCCGGCGAGAGCGCTCCTGAGAAGCGTCATGGCGTAATGTCCTGTCCGGCCTTCGCCGGACCGTGGCAAAGGAAGATCTGTCGGCGCCGATCCTAAACCAGAGTTGAGCCCCACCATAAATACGAGTGGCGTTCTGCGGAACTGTGTCGTCACGAGATTCGTCTACCAGGGAGCCGATCCGGAGGTCGTGTGCCTGTCGACTCGTTGATCCGAGACATTCGCTACGCCGTTCGCGGGCTCCGTCGCTCACCGCTCTTTGCGTCCAGTGTCGCGGCGACAATCGGACTCGGCCTCGGCATCCTCTGCTCGGCCTTCACCATGCTGAATGCCTACTTCCTCAGGCCGATCGACCTGCCGGATCCTCATTCGCTGTTTGAGCTGAGCTGGGATACCGCTACCGTCACCCGCCACCGGTTCAACCACACGGACTTCGAGGAGGTGCAGGCCAACGCGGCCGCCTTTACGAGCCTGATCGCCAGCGAGCCGGCCATCGTCATGCAGGACGACGTTGCGATGCCAGGCCTGCTCGTGACGGGCAACTACTTCGATGTCCTGGGCGCGCCGGCGGCGAGGGGACGCGTACTGCGGCCGAGCGATGCGCGCGCACCTGGCGAAGCCGCCGTCGTAGTGCTGTCCGATAGCACATGGCGCGCCCGTTACGGCGCAGACCCTTCCATCATCGGGAAGCAGATCGCCCTGGGACGACAACGCTTCGAGGTGGTGGGCATCACGGTGCCGGGATTCGCATTTCCCGGTCAAGATGGGGTTGCGTTCTGGGCTCCGTTGACGATGGCGCGCGCGTTTTCGCTGCCGGATGTCCAAACCGATCCGAATGTATCGCTCTCCGTCGTCGGCCGACTGCGACCGGAAGCGACGGAACTGCAGGCCCGCGCCTGGCTCGATGTCTGGCTGCGACAGCGCTTTCCAGCCGGGTCCGAGGCGGCGCCTGTGGCCGTACGCGTCGAATCGCGCGCTACTCGCCTTCCACTGAACAACGCAGCCGCGGCGACACTGTTGGCATTGATCGTCTCCGCGTTTGGACTCGTGCTGCTGGTCGCGTGCGCGAACGTGACCAATCTTCTGCTCGCTCGAGCCTTCGGACGGCAACGAGAGATCGCGGTACGCCTGTCGCTCGGCGCCAGCCGCTGGCGAGTCGCCAGGCAACTCGCGATCGAGAGCCTCGTGCTTGCCGTTCCGGCGTCAGCCATCGGGCTCGGGTTGACGATGGTCACCGCCCGCGTGTTTCCCGCCCTCATCCTCTCGACATTCCCCGAAGGGATCGGGCCGATTGAGACACTGCTCGTGCCGCTCGACCCTGACGGGAGAGTCATGGCGTTTCTCTTCATCGCGGCAGTGATGTCCGCGGTGCTCGTGACGCTGGCTCCTGCGGTTCGCGTGACGCGCGCCAATCTCATTCGCGCGTCGAAGGGCGAATCCGGGATGGATATCAGCCGATCTCGCCTGCGAACGGGTCTCGTCGCAATGCAGATCGGCGCCTGCGTGCTCTTCCTGGTCGGAGCGGCCGGTCTCATCCAGGAGTCGGTGCGTCTGGCCGATCCGAATCCGCGTCTCAACTACGAACGCGTGTCGAGCGTCAGGCTCGCGCAGCGGCTTCGCGCGGACGTCGCGACACGCCTCAGATCCGATCCTGCCGTCGAGCACGTGGCTGCGGCGTGGCAGCCGCCGCTCGTTGGACCACTTCCACAAATCGGCGCCGTCGCATCGCAGACACGAATCGAACAGACCGTCGGCTTCATGGTCGTGTCGCCTGACTACTTCCCGATGTTCGACATCCGTATCGTGAAAGGCCGTTCCTTCACGACGGAGGAGGCCGACAACAGCGCACCCGTCGCACTCGTCAGCGAGGCCACGGCCCGCCGGCTCTGGCCCGGCGCCGATCCAATCGGACAGACGATTGAGCTCGGCCCACCTGAGGCACGCCGTCCGGTGCGTCGCCCGGATCACGCCAGTGTGCGGGTGATCGGTGTGACGGCCGATGTCGTCAGCGGCCTCCTGATCAATGGCATCGACGCCACTTGCGTGTACTTCACGACTGGACTGCGGGCGCCCGGCGAGCTATCGATACTGGTGCGCGCCCGCACCACGGCGGCAGCCGTGACTGGGTCGGTGACGGCAGCCATCAAGGCGCTCGAGCCCGAGGCGCCATTTCAAGTCACTCAGATCAGGTCTGTCGTCGGCGTCATCGCCTGGACGCTCGGAGCGTTCTCTGCCGCTGCGGTGCTGCTCGGTGTGGTGGGCCTGCTGCTCGCGTTCTCTGGCACGTATGCGGTCGTCGCGTTTCTCGTCATGCAGCGCACGCGTGAATTCGGCATCCGCATGGCGCTCGGGGCGACGGTGGGTCAAATCGTCTCAGGCATGATGACCGAGACGCTTCGCATCGCTTCGATAGGGCTCACGGCCGGCGTCATCGTCGCGCTCGCTCTGGCACGGATGTTCAGTGGGACTGTTCCAATCATTCCAGCCTTCAGCCTGCCTCCCTACGTGATCGGCACCGGCATCGTCCTGACCGCCACGATCGTTGCGGCCCTCCTGCCGTCGTTACGAACCTCGAAGATCGATCCGTCGGCGGCGCTGCGCGTGGAGTAGTTCAGGGCACCGCGTGGGTTATGCGTCTCGCTGAAGGAAGGTGGTGCCGGAGGAGGGAATCGAACCCACACGCCGGGTAACCGGCGCGAGATTTTGAGTCTCGTGCGTCTGCCAGTTTCGCCACTCCGGCCCCGAACCCTCAGTATACAGGGCCGCGCGGTATACTGCCCTGTCACGCCCGTTCAGCACGCACTTCACCTCCATGACCCACATCGGCACATCCGTCGCCTTCGACGGCGACCTGACTTGCGACGAAGACCTGACGATCGAAGGACGGCTGGTCGGCAGCATCCACGTGCGTGAAGCAACGCTCACCGTGGCCAAGGCGGCACAACTCCAGGCCACGATCCGCGCCGCGCGCGTGATCGTGCACGGCACCGTCACCGGCGCGATCTCGGCGGGCCAGCGGATCGAATTGGCGCCATCCGCTGTCGTGAACGGCGACATCAGCGCTGCGCGAATCCTCGTCGCCGACGGCGCGCAACTCAACGGCCACGTCGACATGGGGCGACGCACCATCGCCGCAAAAGTCGCTCAATACCGCGCGAATAGCTGAGCGCCGCTCCAACGACAGGTCGCTTCTAGCGCTTGACTGCAACGACAGAGGCGACGCTGCGATTGTCGAAATCCCCTTCGCGAGCGGCGACCACTGCAAGCGGCGCGACCAGCGTCACGAGCTCGCCCGGCTCCAGCAGGAACGCCGGGTTCGTCGGCTTGCCGCGTGCCGCCTGAGCACGAGTGAACGTCTCGTAGACGAGCACGCCTCCCGGATGCAGGGCGCTCACGAGCGCCGGGAACAGCGGCCGGTGCAGATAGTGCACGACGACGATCAGATCGAAGGTACCTGGCGTGAGGAAGGGCTTGCCGTTTTCGAGGTCGACGACGAGCGCGTTGATCGACAGCGCGCGGGTGATGGCGACATCGGCGAGACGCGCGATCGCGTCAGCATCGCGATCGATCGCCGTCGTGCGGAAGCCGCGCTCGGCCAGCCAGATCGCGTGCCGCCCCGATCCCGATGCGACGTCGAGCGCAGCGCCTTCGCGCGGCAGCAGTGCACGATTGTCGACCAGCCACGCACTCGGTGCGTTCATGCCCGGCTCGCCCGCGCAATCGCATGGCCGGCGACCCAGCCCGACGACCACGCCCACTGGAAGTTGAACCCACCCAGCCGGCCATCCACGTCGAGGATCTCACCCACCAGAAACAACCCCGGGCACACGCGCGACTGCATGGTCGCGGGATCGATCTCGTCGAGCGGGACCCCGCCAGCGGTCACCTCGGCGTACGAGTACCCGCGGCTGTCGATGACGTCGAGAGCAGTGTCGAGCATGGCATGACTCAGACGGCGGCGATCCAGCTTCGACAGATGCGCGAGCGTCGTCTCCGGTTCAATGCCGCTCGCCGCGACCCACTCGTCGGCGACCGCCGCCGGGAGCCGAGTGGCAAGCGCGGTCGAGACCTGCGCGCGCGGACGCGCACGCTCTTGCGTACGCCACCACTCGTCGAGCGACTCGACTGTCTCGCGCGGACACACGCTCACACGTAGACCGACGTCGCGATCCGCCATGCGTGCCCGATGCCAGTGGCGAGACATATTCAGCGCCACGGGGCCGCTGATGCCGAAATGGGTCCACAGCATCGCTCCCTCGATCCGCGTTGCGACCGAGCCGTTCACGCGAAGACTCAGCAGCGCGTCATGCGATACGCCCGCCAGCCGCGCATGTCGATCACCACCCAGCATCAACGGTGCGAGCCCCGGACTCGTCTCGACGTATCCGTGGCCAAGCCGCCGAACGAGCTCGTAACCACCGCCGTCGCTGCCCGTCTTCGGCAGCGACCGGCCTCCCGTGGCGAACACAACACAATCGGCCGCGAACTGCGTATCCCGAGCGTGCACGACGAACCCGCGCTCGCTGCGACCGATATCCAGGACGCGACGATTGGTGTCGATGGCCACCCCGACCCGCTGTGCCTCCGCGAGAAGCGCGTCGAGTACCGTGCGCGAGCGATTCGTATCGGGAAACAGCTTGCCGTCCTCCTCCTCGTGCAGTGCGACACCCAGCGCTTCGAAGAACTCGGCCGCGCGCTCGGCTGGAAATGCACGCAGTACATTGCGGACCACACGCGGCGAACCGCCCCAGAAGTCACGCTCCGTCACCACCCGATTCGTGACGTTGCAGCGGGATCCGCCGCTCACCAGAATCTTGGCGCCGATCTTCGTCGCGCCGTCGACGCAGCGGACGTCGAGATCGGGTGCGGCCCTCTTCGCGAAGATCGCCGTCGCCAGCCCCGCAGCGCCGGCGCCGATGATGATCGCTCTCACAATCGATGGTCGGGTTTCATTGGAACTGATTGAACGAAATCCAGATTCGCTGCGTGATCTTCGTGGACTTCGTGGTCGAGACTTGGGAGTTGGAAGCCCCTAGCTTCACAGATGAGAATACCCGAGATGCAGCAGCCAGTCGCCCTACACCCGCCAACGGACGGTCCATCAGCCGCGAACCACCAACCCACTCTCTACGGCGACATCATCGGAGGCATCACCACCTTCTTCACGATGTCGTACATCGTCGTGGTCAATCCCGGGATCCTCGCGTCGCAGGGAACGGGCATGGCCTTCTCCGGCGTCCTGACCGCGACCGTGCTGTTGGCATTTGCGATGACGTTGCTGATGGGGGCATACGCACGGCTGCCGTTTGCGGTTGCGCCGGGCATGGGACTCAATGCGTTCTTCGCGTTCACGATCGTGCTGCAGCAGCACGTGCCCTGGCCCACCGCACTCGGCATCGTATTCTGGGCCGGCGTACTATTCCTGCTCGTCTCGGCAACGCCGATACGCGAGCACATCGCCCTCGCCATTCCAACGAGCCTGCGCCTGGCAACGGCCTCAGGCATCGGCCTGCTCCTGACGCTGATCGGTCTGCGTAACACCGGCCTCATCGAATCCGATCCGGCGACGCTGTTGCGGCTCGGTACCCTCGACCATCGCGCACTGTTCCTGCTGGCAGGCGTGCTCATGGCCGTCGCGCTCATGCGACGCCAGAACCCTCTGGCGTTTCTGGCCGCGATCTTCACCGTCACTGTGGCTGCGTGGAGCTTCGGCTACGCGACCCCGCCTGAGCACATCGTCAGTGCGCCCGACTTCTCGTCCGTGTTCCTGAAACTGGACATCCTGGGCGCGCTGCGGCTGGCACTGTTGCCGGCCATCGTGACGATCCTCTTCACCGACCTTCTCGACTCGCTCTCGACGTTCATCGGTGTCGCGAGCGCCTCGGGCCTCGTCGATCGAGACGGCCGGCCGATCAATCTGCGCCGCGCGCTGATCGTGGATGCCTGCGCCACGTTCGGCGCTGGACTCGCCGGAACGTCACCGGGAACGGCCTACGTCGAGAGCATCGCGGGGATCCGGATGGGCGCCCGCACTGGCCGTGCCTCGATCGTGACGGCGCTGTGCTTTCTGCCGTGTTTCTTCCTCGCGCCGCTGGCGGCAGCCGTGCCGGCCTACGCCACGGCGGCGGTGCTCGTTCTCGTGGGACTCGCGATGTTTCAGACGGTGACGAGGATAGACTTCGCGACCGTGGAAGACGGGCTGCCGGCCTTCGTCACGATCGTGCTCATTCCGCTGACGCTCTCGATTTCGCAGGGAATCCTCTGGGGATTCCTCCTGTACGCGCCGCTCTACCTCGTCTCCGGGCGCGCGGGCGAGGTTCGGCCGTCACTGTGGATCCTCGCCGCGCTCTCAGCGGCGTTGCTCTGGATGGGGCACTAGCGAGAGCGAGAATTCGGTGCGACGGAGCGAGGGTGGGACGGTTCGAGGGTCCAGTGCGAAGGCACGAGGGTTACACGTGAGCCGGAGCTTCACAGCGTCGGACCGGACCGTCGCACCATCGCACTGTCGTTCCTTGGAACCAGGCGCTGCATCACGTCGTGATGTAGCGCTCCAGTTGCTCGATGCGGAACTGCTGCTGATCGATCATTGCCTTGACGAGATCGCCGATCGAGACGAGACCGAGCACCGTGTCGCCCTCCATGATCGGGAGATGCCTGATGCGCTCTTGCGTCATCAGGGCCATGGCGTGCTCGACGCTATCCGATGGCTGCGCCCGCACCAGGCGGGTCGTCATGATGCTACGAACCTTCGTGTCGCGCGACGACCGCCCTTCGAGGATGATCTTCCGCGCATAGTCCCGTTCGGACATGATGCCGACCGGCCGGTCGTGCTCGATGATGAGCAAGGCGCCGATGTTCTTCTCCGCCATCAGCGTCAGGCCGGCAAAGACGGTTGCATCGGGCGAGATGGACCATACTTGCGACCCTTTGCTCGCCAGCAGTTGCCACAACGACGGCATAGAGCCCTCCCTTCCTTGGGCTGCGTCACGAACCCACAGCGGTCCCAAGCGCAAGACTAGGACGATGCGTGCCCGCGATCAACCAGAACCGTCGAGGGTCATGGTTTCCGCGCACCGTACAATGCTGGAATCTATGAATGACGAGGCCGTCAAAGCCCTGCCGTGTGGATGCCTGGCACGCACGTATCGCGATTTCCTCGGACGTGTGGTCGGCACGATCGCGACGAAATCAAATACATGTTCGCGCGCCGAGCACACCGTCGGGCAGACGGTCATCATGCCGGGGCGGGAGAACGCCCGGCAGGAATGAACACCTCTTCCGATCCGACGGTCCTGTGGCGCATGTCGCGCGGCCGATCCACGGCCCATGCCACGATCTTTCCGGGCGACGGCAGGCACACGGTCACGTGGTATTTCGACGGCGTGATGGATCGCGCGGAGAATTACGACACTCTCGATCTCGCGCTCGCGCGCGCCGACCAGATTCGCGGAATCCTGCTGAAGGACGGATGGAAGGAAGCCTCCTGAAATCTGTCATGATTCATTAAGTGTCCACAGTCAGACTGCACAAGACCGTTGGTGTGAAAGTCGGTCGCATCCAGGTCGGCGGCGGCGCGCCGGTCGTCGTTCAGTCGATGACGATGACCGACACGGCTGACGCCACGGCGACGGCACGGCAGTGCATCGAGCTGGCGGAGGCCGGCTCGGAGATGGTGCGCGTCACCGTGAATCTGCCCGAGGCAGCTGCCGCCGTCCCTGAGATCAAGCAGCGCATGCTCGACGCCGGCTGCACCGCGCCCCTCATTGGCGACTTCCACTATAACGGCCACCTTCTGCTGACGCGCTACCCCGACTGCGCGGCAGCGCTCGACAAGTACCGCATCAATCCGGGCAACGTCGGCACGGGCAAGCGGCGCGACGAACAGTTCGCGACGATCTGCAAAGTCGCCATCGATCATGGCAAACCGGTTCGTATCGGCGTCAACGGCGGGTCGCTGAATCAGGAGCTCGTCGTGGCCAAGATGCAGGAGAACACCACGCGGGCGCTCGGCAAGACCTCGGAAGAGATCGTCAACGAGTGCATGGTGATCTCGGCGGTCGATTCCACGGCGCTCGCGATCGAGACGGGGTTGAGGAAGGACCAGATCATCATCTCGTGCAAGGTGTCGCGGCCGCGGGATCTGCTCGCCATCTATCGCGATCTCGCGCGCAAGACCGATCAGCCGCTTCACCTCGGGTTGACGGAAGCGGGCATGGGGATGAAGGGGCTGGTATGGTCGGCATCGGCCATCGGCATCCTCCTGAACGAGGGAATCGGCGACACGATCCGGGTCTCACTGACGCCGCGCCCCGGCGGCGATCGCCGCGACGAGGTCTACGCGGCCTGCGAGCTCCTGCAGGCACTCGGCATTCGATCGTTCTCGCCCAGCGTGACTGCGTGCCCCGGATGCGGCCGCACCACCAGCAGCACGTTCCAGGAACTGGCCGAACGAACGCAGGACTACATCCGTGCACAAATGCCGGAATGGAAGAAGCGCTACGACGGCGTGGAGACGCTGACGCTCGCCGTCATGGGATGCGTCGTGAACGGGCCAGGCGAATCCAAGGCAGCCAACATCGGCATCAGTCTTCCCGGGACGGGCGAAGCGCCCAACTGTCCGGTGTTCATCGACGGCGAACACTTCACGACTCTTCGCGGCAACTACGACGAGCTGGCCGACGGCTTCCGGGCCCTCGTCGATAACTACGTGGCCACGCGATATCCCGCCCGAAGCTAGCCCCTACCCCCGAACTTTTCCCCGCGACCTAAAGACTGGTCTTCTCAGTGCCTCGAGCCTCTGTGTGTCGTGGATCGATTCAAGGCCAAAAGCTGACGGTCGGGTGCGACGCTATCGAGCCACTCGTCGCACTGCGAGAACAATAAGCCCGACCGTTACGCATTGGTACGAGTTGCCGCACACGAGCTGGCGCTCGTTCGCCCACCTCGGCCGACGCAGCCGTGCAATGCATCCGCCATTTTCGACGCACGTGCGTGGTGGGCGTTGTGGCACCGATCTCGCACCCAAACGAGCTGGAGTTTGCAACACGACAATTTGAAGCCGAGCTCAATGAGAGGAATCTCATGCGTGTGTTCTCTACCGTTCTTCTGGTCGTCGCGCTGATTCCGGCGTGTGCACGGAAGCCGCCAGCTGCCCCGCAACCGCCGCCGGCGACGACTCCGGCTCCGGCACCGCCAAGTACTGCTGCGCCGGCGAAGCCGGCTCCGAAATCGACTCCAACCAGTCAGGGCACGGGGACGACCACGCCTTCGGCAAAGACGCCGCCTGCGTCCAAACCTGCGGCGTCGGCGCCCAAAACCACGGCACCTAAACCAGCAGCGCCGGCCGCCCCAGCCGCCAAGCCATCTGCTCCGCGACCCGCCACGCAGGCCGCAGCACTCGACTTGAACGCGCTGAAGGAGGAGCTCAAGGCAACGAAGGCGATTGGGGTGTTCACGAAAATCACGCTGAAGAATCAGGTGGACGATTTGATGGGGCGATTTCGCGACCATTACGCCGGCAAGGGCAAAGCCACGCTGCCGGAGCTGCGTCAGTCGTACGACCTCCTGATGATGAAAGTGCTGTCGTTGCTTCAGGACCACGATCAAATGCTGGCGTCGCAGATCGTGGCCTCACGGGAAGCGATCTGGGGTCTGCTCGCCGACCCGAACAAATTCGCCGCGCTCGATGCGTGACGTGGGAGAGTCTATGAAGAACACGATGCGTGCCTTGGCCTGCTCGTTTCTCGTCGCCGGACTATTGGCGTCGCCCGTGATCGCTCAGGACGAGAAGGCGCTGAAGAAGGACCTGACCGCCGTGATCGCTTTGAACGGGCTTCCGTGTGGCGAGGTCACTGATGTCCAGGTGCAGGCCGAACGTGACTACCTCGCCTCGTGCAAGGACGGCAACAGATATCGCGTCCACGAGAACGACAAGGGGCGCGTGGTGGTGGAGAAGAAATAGGACGAGCGGCGGGTTGAGAGATCAGGCGGGTCTTTAGCCCGCCTGATCATGTGATCATCTATCGCGAGGACGAGGCCTCTGTTGCCTTGTCCGCCGCACGCGCGGCGCTCAGCATGTTGAACATCGCGTGGTTGCCCTCGTGGCACGCGTACTCGAACATCTCCTCGGGCTGCGCCTTCATGTTCAGCGCTGCCGTCCACGGCCGTGCGAACGTCGTCGCGTCCTCGACGGTCACCTCGTATCGGAGGTCCTTCTGACCGACGCGCGTGAATCGCTCCACGAGGTGGAGGTTCTGTCCTGCTCCGCGATAGTTCACCACGTCGTTGAAGTTCTTCACGTCAACGACGAGCGTGTCGCCCTCCCAATGGCCGCGCGAGTCGCCGTGATACTGGCGGATGCTCGAAGAGACATGGTCGCGCCCGTCGAGCGGCACGATCCGGGTCTCGTGGATCATCTCGTAGGTAATCGCGACGAAGCCCGGGCCCTGCACGATGCGCGTATTCGCGTTGTACACCGCGGGGAACATCGAGCCTGGGACACCGCGTGTGATGCAGCGATCGTAGAGTGTAAAGTCTTTCGGGCCGTTGAACGGACCGTTGCCGAAGCTGCCGCGAACCTGCCGCTGGATTCGCGCGCGCGCGTCCGCAGTGATTGCGGGTACACGGCCATCGGGAGGATCGATCACCATCGACGTGCGGCGTGATGGCGCGCCGCGCTCGAGCCAATGCGGCGGCGGCGACGTGGCCGATCCCACGGCGCCCGCATTGCTCCGGTCAGCAGTCTCGACGTCGAACTCCGCGTTGTCGCGGTCCCGTTCGGCGCTCAGCCTCGCCCCGGCCTTGGCGAACTCCTCGTCGCTCAACTCCTGGCGCGTGCCGAACTCTGCGGGCCGCTCGAATGGCACGCCCAATTCACTTTGGCTCGTCCAGCCACCCTGCAGATCGGGATCACCCCACGGCGTGCGGGGCACACTCGACGTACTAGCGGCAGCGACAGTGTTGCGCGCGGCCGGCGTGGATTGCGCCTGCGAGACCGCAGGCAGCGCAACGACCGACAACAGCACCGCGACGCCTCCGACAAACGACAAGGACTTCACGCGCATAGGACGCTCCTCCAGTCGCACGCACATGGATATCGAACGAACAGAGCGCGGGATCGCCAGCCGAATGGACGGTCGCGATCACGTGACCATAATGGTCACATGAAACCGGGTCCCAGCGGTCGAGTCTAGCGAGGCCCCGTTCCCGTTCCGGTATCGCCGGTGATCAATCGAGCGCCTCGCTGAAACGTCAAGTACGCAACAGCCCACTCGAACAGCACGACCACCCGGTTCTTGAAGCCGATCAGCATGAAAATATGCAGGAACAACCAGGCGAACCATGCCATCGCACCCGACAGCCTGATCCACCCGAGATCGCTGATCGCAGCACGGCGGCCGATGATGGCCATGCTGCCCAGGTCGCGATAGACGAAGGGGGTCGAAGGCTGCCCCTGCAGCCGGCGCAGGATATTGTTCGCGGCGTGACGCGCGCCCTGCATCGCCGTCTGCGCCACCCCCGGTAGCAGCTTGCCATCCTGCATGGCCGCCGCCGCATCGCCCACGACGAACACCTCGGGGTGACCGGGAATCGAGAGATCGGCCTCGACGATCACCCGCCCCGCTCGATCGGTCGGCACACCGAGCGTCTTGACCACAGACGAAGCCGCCACGCCGGCCGCCCAGAGAACGGTTCCCGCATCGACGCGCTCGGAGCCAATCATCACGCCGCGCGCATCGACGCCAGTGACAGCCACGCCTTCACGAACCTCGATGCCCAGCCGCACCAGCGACGCTCGCGCGGCGTTGCGCAGGCTCTCGGGGAACGTCGGCAGAATCGTCGGCCCGGCCTCGACCAGAAGAATGCGCGCGCGACTCGTGTCGATCGTCTGGAACTCGTCGCGCAATGTCTGGCGAGCGATCTCCGCCAGCGTTCCGGCGAGCTCGACGCCGGTCGGGCCACCGCCGACGATGACAAACGTCAGGAGATCGTGCTGCCGGCGTGTGTCTTCCTCGCGCTCGGCGCGCTCGAATGCGATGAGAATGCGCCGCCTGATCCCAATCGCGTCCTCGAGTGTTTTCAGTCCAGGCGCATTCGGCTCCCAGTCGCTGTGGCCGAAGTAGGCGTGCTTCGAACCGGTGGCGACGATCAGCCAGTCGTAATCGAGCGCGCCACCATCAGAGAGATCGAGGCGCTTCGCGGCGACATCGATGCGCGTCGCGTTCGCCAGCAGCACTCTCACATTCTTGATCTTGCGAAGGATCCAGCGAATCGGCGCCGCGATATCACCGGGCGACAGCGTGGCAGTCGCAACCTGGTACAGCAGCGGCTGGAAGACGTGATGATTCCGGCGATCGATCAGCGTGACGCGAACGTCGGCGTGGCGCAGCGCGCGAGCGGCGGACAGTCCGCCAAAGCCGCCGCCGATGATGACGATGTGGGGTGTCACGAGATTATTGAATGAATGATCTTTGATTAATGATTGGATTGTTGATTGTTGATTTCTGATTGTTGATCTGTTGACGATTCGGCGGCCACCAGTCAATAAATCAACGATCAACAATCGGCAATCAAAGATCGCTCATTCAACAATGTTTCATTAAGCCCAGCGGAAGCCCTGCTTCGAGATCGGCAGAGATCGGATCCGCCTGCCGGTGGCGGCGAAGATCGCGTTGGCCAGCGCCGGAATCGTCGGCGGCAGCGCCGGTTCACCCAGACCGGTCGGCGGATTGTCCGTGATGACGAAGTGCACGTCCACTTCAGGCGCCTGCGCCATGCGTACTGTCGGGTACTGATGGAAGTTGCTCTGCACCGCCTTGCCGCCCTGGATGGCGATTTCCCATCCCATCAGGTGACTCATGCCCTCCACCACCGCGCCCTGACCCTGATTGACCGCGCTGCTCGGGTTCACGACCTGACGCCCGACATCGCCGGCCACCCACACCTTGTTGACCTTCACGCGGTTCTGCGCGTCCACCGAGACCTCGGCGACGTTGGCGAAATAGCCACGATG
>Ga0310810_10003137_pt1 | contig 17929 bp, 18 predicted proteins | sample NCmetagenome_FD_207641 | JGI IMG/M metagenome (GOLD analysis project Ga0310810, IMG submission 207641) | Soil microbial communities from experimental microcosm in Duke University, North Carolina, United States - NC | ecosystem: Engineered > Artificial ecosystem > Soil microcosm > Unclassified ...
GGGGCTAGGGGGCTGGGACGGTCGGGTAGGCTGTTTCCGGTTCCTATTCCCCCATTCCCCATTCCCCATTCCCCCATTCCCCCATTCCCCCATTCCCCCATTCCCCCATTCCCCCATTTCCTTATTCCCCCAGATCCTCAGGAGTCACTAATGTCGACCTACGGTGCGCAGCAGCTCGCTTCCTCATTTAGAACCGTTCGCAAGAACACGATCCAGGTGGCTCAGGACATTCCTGAAGACAAGTACGCGCATCTCCCCGCAGAGGGCGCGCGGACGGTCGGGCGGATGCTGACTCATGTCGCTATCGTGCCGATGCGGCTCTGGCACGGCATGCACGGCACTCGGTCCACCGACATGACGGGCTTCGACTTCTTCGGTCTCGGGGCCCAATTGCAGGCGGAGGAAGCCACGCCGCGTACGAAGGCCGAGATCATCGAGCTGCTGACCACCGAGGGGGAAGCCTTCACAACGTTTCTCGAAGGGTTCTCGGACGCCGAGCTGAGCACGATGGTGAAGACGTATGCCGCCGGCGGGCCCGTGGAGAAGTGTCGGCTCGAGATGCTGATGGGCGCGAAGGAGCACGAGATGCACCATCGCGCGCAGCTCATGCTCATCGAACGCCAGCTCGGTATCATCCCGCACCTCACGCAGCAGATGAACGCGCGCATCGAGCAGATGGCGAAGGCGCGCGCGGCGACGGTCTGATCGCCTGGAGCCGTAGTCCGAACTCTCTTCCCCTCCTCGGCCGACGATGCTAACGTCGTCGCCTCGGCACGAGCCTCGCAGATAACCCGTTGCCGCGACACGACGTCGCGGCAGACGGGAGGCGTGTCGTGGCCGAGGAGTTGCTGGAAGATCGCGTGAAGAAACTCGAAAAAGCTCTGGAACCGCTAGCGGAAGCGCCAGGCCAGTTGACGCGCCTTGACGAGCGTGTCGAGCGGATTGAGGTTCGCACGGAGCGAATCGAGGGCCGCGTCACCAACGTCGAGTCGCAGATTGTGCAACTTCGGACCGAGATGCGCGTTGGATTTTCTGCAGCAAGTCGCGTACTGGGTGACACGCGCAGCTCCCTCCTCGAGGTCATAGACTCGAGCGCTAGGGCCACTCAGAAGCTGTACGACGAGGGTCGCGAGGAGATGCGGAAGCTGTTTGCGGCGACGCACACACAGATGCGCGCGCTGCACGAGGATCTCGTCGAGCGCATCAAGGTACTGGGCAAGGCTTAGCGGTTCCTCGTAGACAACCCCTTTCAGACGATGCTAACGACGTCGACCCAACCCACTTATCAGTCGTAGGGCCGAACTTTAGTTCGGCCAAACCTCGTGTTGTGAGACGGCCGCGCGTGCGAAAGACGCACTGGCCAGGAGGGCGGAGCCATGCCGAAAAGTCGAATCGTCTCTCACGGCCTTCAGGAGTTGGCCATCAAGCTGGAGCGCGTCGGGTCAGAGCCCGAGATGCGTCAGCTGCTTTGTCAATTGCCAGAAGCGATGGCGTCCGAGGTGGCCGATCGCGGCGTTGCTCGGCGCGGCTGCTCGCGCCCTTACGATCAAGAAGGCGTGGCCGCACCGGCTGCGCGGCGACTGGGGCGAGGCGCTCCGCGCGGCTGGACTCGGCGAGCCGAGAGTTCCCGTGTTCGTCGAGCGGATGTCGATTGTGGTGGCCGCTCCGCCTACGTTCTGGGCGGCCGCGCGCCATACCGATGCGTGCAGGAGCCGCAAGAGGAACGCGCCGTCGCTGGGACGCTGCCTCGGAGAGCTGGAGTCGGCACTCAGCCACCTTGGCTTCTGGGTCTTGTTGGTGCGGCTCGAAGTGGTGCAGAGCCGCCGCGGTCACCCGGTCCGGATCCGGCCCTGCCTTGAGTCGCTGCCGGCAGCGTGACACAACCCGCCGCAACCCCGCCCAACGTGACCGAACGTTGCCAAACCTCTTGAGGGGAGAAGCCCGGCGTATGAGCCTACCTGTCACAGTCATGTTGTGAAAATAGGTTCGAGACGAGGGCAAATCTACCGAGGCGCGCATGCCGAACTGGGTGGAGCAGGATCTCGAGATCGTCGGGCCGAAGCCGGACCTCGACCGGTTTCTGAAGAAGACACTCCTCGTGCCGAAGTCAGTCGCCGAGCGCGAACGGTATGGCGGGCCCATGTTCCGCTTCGCGCGCGCCTGCCGGCCGTCGAAGCGCGAACGGCCGAACCTGGTCTGGGACGCGGACGCCTTCGTCCACTTTCGCACCGAGATCCAGTGCTTCATCGCGTTCAGCACTGCCTGGGACTACCCGCGGTGGTTCTATCGTGCGCTGGCGAAGCAGCGGCCGACGCTTTCGTTTGCCTGTGCCGTCAACGAGGACATGGGGCAATTTGGCGGCGTCATCGTCGGGCTGGAGGGGAAGTGCATCGACGAAGTGCGCGACTACAGGTGCGACTGCAGTCGCGGCGAGCACGGCAGAGCGATTCGGCCGCTCCTGACGTTGTGGCGTCGCGTTGTTCGCCGAGGGCGGGGATGGACGGTCGCGATCAGCAAGCCCTGGAAGCATGCCGCATACGATGCCGATGCCACGTTCAACGACGAGGGCTTCTTCCACTTTCGGACAGAAGCCGAGGCTCGGGCGTTCGCGAAGACGTATCGGGGCAAGCTCGTGCCGCGCCGGACGCGCAGTTCGTCGAGCTAGTGCGCCGCGTGCTGAGTGCGTCTGCGGTGCTACCTGCTAGTGCTGAGTGCCGTGTTGGCCGAACTAAAGTTCGGCCCTACGTACGCAGGGCCTGCTGGCCGAACTAAAGTTCGGCCCCACGTTACGCAGGGCCTGCTGGCCGAACTGAAGTTCGGCCCTACGACTACTATCGCGTGGGCATGCGCCCGGTTGCGGCCAGGTATCCCATCGCGCTGAGCAGCGCGACGATCACCGTCAGCGCCACCATCACGACGGTCCACGCGCGGCTCGGGCGGCGACTCCAGGCGACGACAAGGAACGAGAACAGGAACGTCTGCGGAAGCACCTCGAAGTAGCCGCGCATCTGCTGCAGAATCGGCACCTTCGTGTAGATGAAGCCTTCGACCGATCCGGGTGCCGGACCGGTCGGTGACAGGACCGCAAGACCCAGCATCAGGCCCCACAGCAGCAGCCAGCCCCTCGGCGTCTCGAGAAACACGTGGCGGAACGGGTAGAGTGCCGCCGCGAAGATCAGGCCCCGCACGATCTGAAAGATCGGACCAAGCGCCACGATTGGCGCGTCAACCGGCCGCATGTAGCAGGACAACGCCTCGCTGAGAAACTGGCTGCGGTAGTCGAGGAACAGCACCGCGCCGAGCCCGGCGAGGAAGTAGGACACCACATGCGAGGCGGTCACGCGTAGAGCGAAGGGACCAAACGACGGTGAGTCGGCCATGACGTGACTATACGGACGCACGTTAGAATCTGTTTCGGGATACCCCTCTATGTTCCGTCACCCCCTCACCGTCCTTGCTGTTCTCGCGCTTTCGGTCGGCGCTGGCACCAGCGCCGTTGCACAATCCGCAGCCGGCGCGCAGCTGCTGCCAGGTATGGGCAGCTACTCGCATCCGATCCAGACGTCGAGCGCCGAGGCCCAGAAGTACTTCGACCAGGGCCTCGCGCTGCTCTACAACTTCAACCACGCCGAAGCCGAGCGCTCGTTCCTGAAGGCGGCCGAACTCGACCCGAAGGCCGCCATGCCCTGGTGGGGCGTCGGCATCGCGCTCGGCCTCAACTACAACCGCGACGTCACGAAGCTGGAAGGCGAGCGGCTGCAGCGCGCGTACGACGCGACGCACAAGGCCGTCGCGTTGAGCCGCGGCGGGTCACCGATCGAAGCCGCTCTCGCCGATGCCCTGGCCAAGCGCTACTCGATCGATCCGGCCGCGGACACGGATGCACTGAATCGCCAGTACCGCGAGGCGATGGCCGACGTCCATCGTCGCTTTCCGGACGATCCGGAGGTCGCGACGATGTACGCGGATTCGATGATGAACCTGCGTCCGTGGGAGCTGTGGACACCGGACGGGAAACCGCAGGCCGATACCTTGGAGCTGGTCGCGGTGCTCGAGGGCGTGCTGCGCCGGCACCCGAATCATCCGGGCGCCAATCACTACTACATCCACTCGGTCGAAGCGTCGCCGACGCCCGAGCGGGCGCTGGCGAGCGCAGGCCGGCTCGAAACGCTGGTGCCGGGCGCGGGACATCTGGTCCACATGCCCACGCACATCTACATGCACACGGGCGATCTCGATCGCATCGCGTCACTGAACGCGAAGGCGGCCGAGGCCGACGAGCGTTACTTCGCGATCGCCAACCCCGAGGGCGTCTACCCGTTCATGTACTACGCCCACAACCTGCACTTCGTGATGGTGGGCCATCTGCTGACCGGCCGGTACGAGGACTCGCTCGCCGAGGCGAAGAAGATGGCCGATCTCGCCGGCCCGCACGTCAGCGAGATGGCGCCGATGGCCGAGTGGGTGATGTCGCTGCAGACCCTGTCGCACGTGCGATTCCACAAGTGGGACGCGATTCTCTCTACACCGCGGCCGCCGGAGTCGCAAACGTTGACGTCGGCGTTCGATGCCTATGCGCGCGCATTGGCACTGCAGATGTCGGGAAAGAAGACGGAGGCTGTCACCGAGGCCGCCGCGTTCGAGGCCGCGCGCGCGAAGGTGAAGGACGAGATGCTGGTCGTGTCGTTCAACAACGGGCCGACGGTGCTCGCGATGCTCAGCCACCTGCTGCAGGGGCAGATCGCCGCGACCACCGATGCCGCGGTGCCACACCTGCAGGCCGCGGTCGCCGCGCAGGACGCGTTTCACTACGACGAGCCGGCGCCGATCCCGTGGTCCGTGCGCGAAACGCTGGGCGCCGTGCTGCTCGACGCGGGCCGCGCGCCGGAGGCGGAGCAGGTGTTCCGCGCGGACCTCGCGAAGAACGCGCGCAGCGGCCGGTCGCTGTTCGGGTTGATGTCCAGCCTGACGGCGCAGAAGCGGGACGCGGAAGCGGCGCTGGTGAAGCGGGAGTTCGAACAAGCCTGGCGGCTGGCGACGTCGCCGCTTACTGTCGATGCGCTCCGCTAACGAATGGCGATTGACGATTGACGGAGACGCGCGGAGGCGGCACCGCGCCACCGCCGCCGCGCGTGACATCGCCTCAGCTGACACCCCCCCCGCCCCTGTTGGCCGAACTAGAGTTCGGCCCTACGTCTGACACATCAGACGACGAACTCGCCGCGTAATACCGTGATGGCGTGCCCGGCCAGCCGGACGCGCTCGCCCTGGAGCGTGACGTGCAGTTCGCCGCCGCGAGCGGAGGCCTGCCACGCGAGGAACGAATTCTTCTTCAGCTGATCGGCCCAATACGGCGCGAGCGAGCAGTGCGCTGATCCGGTGACGGGATCCTCGTCGATGCCGTAGGGCGCGGCGAAGTAGCGAGAGACGAAGTCGTACGGCGCGTGCGCGGCGCGCGCGGTCGCGATCACGCCAAACGGCATCGCGCGCAGGCGATCGAACCGTGGCGTCAGCGATCGCACCTCGGCCTCGTCGCCGAACTCCACGAGCACGTTCCCATGCGCTGTGCCGCCCTGCACGGTGGCCGTAACGGCACGCGGCGTCGCGCCGAGCGCCTCCACCAGGCCGTCGGGCATCGGGCAGAGCGTCACGCGACGCGCGGGCAGCGTGATCGCCACGCGGTCGCCGTCACGCTCTGCCGTGAGGATGCCGCTCAGCGTCTCGAACGCGATCGACGCCGTCTTCGGCACGCGACCCGCCTCCCAGAGCGCGTGAGCAGAGGCGAGCGTCGCGTGGCCGCACAGGCCGACCTCCACCGTCGGCGTGAACCAGCGCAGCCCGAACGCCTTGTCGCCGGGCACCACGAACGCCGTCTCCGCGACGTTCATCTCCGCCGCGACGTGCTGCATCCACTCGGCGGTGGCCGGCTTCTCGAGCAGACAAACGCCGGCGGGGTTGCCGCCGAAGGGGCGGCTGGCGAACGCATCAACCTGAAGAATGGGAACGCTCATACGACACAGAATAGCCTTGATTGCTATGGTGTCAATAGCTATATTGTATCCATGACAATATGGCGGCCGGACCTCTCAAACCTCAAGGGGCCTGATTATCAACGACTTGCAGACGCCATCCGCCGCGACATCGAGGCCGGGCGGCTGCAGCCGGGCGACCGGCTCCCGCCACAGCGCGACCTCGCCGATACCCTCGCGATGACGCTGGGAACGGTAACCCGCGCCTACCAGACCGCGGCCAAGCGCGGGCTCGTAGCGGGGGAAGTCGGCCGCGGGACCTACGTGCTCGTGCCGCCGGGAGCAGAGGACGGCGAGGGCGTCCTCGATCTCTCCCTCAACGCCATTCCGCCGCACGCGTATCTGTCGGAACTGGCGGCGCGGCTCGACCCGCCGCATGGGGCGCGCCGCACGGCGTGGCTCGAATACCCACCGCGCGGCGGCCACGACGATCACCGGGAGGCGGGTGCCGAGTGGATTGCGCGTCGCAGCGTGCACGTGTCGCCGTCGCAGGTGGTGATCACCGTCGGTGCGCAGCACGGCCTGCTCATCGCGCTGAGCGCGGCCACGTCGCCCGGCGATGCCATCCTCGTCGAGGAGCTCACGTATACCGGCGTGATCACGGCGGCGCGCATGCTGGGGCTGAAGCCAGTACCCGTCGCGATCGACGCCCAAGGCCTGCGCCCCGACTCGCTCGACAGCGTCGCGCGCACGAGCGGGGCTTGCGCGCTGGTGATTCAGCCATCGCTGCACAACCCGACCGGCGTCACGATGACGCCAGGCCGCCGGCGCGAGATCATCCACACCATTCATCGCCACGGCCTCACCGTCGTCGAAGACGACACCTACGGTTTCCTCGTACCTGACACTCGGCCGGTCGTCGCCGATCTCAACGTGCCGTGGATATACGTCACGGGAATGTCGAAGAGCCTCGCCGCGGGCTACCGCACGGGGTTTCTCGCCGCCAGCCCGCAGCTCGTGGATCGCGCGGCGTCCGCGCTGTGGGCGTCCACGCTCTCGGCATCGCCAATTGCCGTCGCCCTCGCGGTCTCGCTGATCGTCGATGGCACGGCCGATCGCGTCGTCGAGTGGAAGCGCAGCGAGGCGCGCGCGCGCGCCGCGATCGCCCGCGAGCTCCTGCCGCAGATTCCGCAGGCGACCGCCGTCACCAGCCCGCACGTCTGGCTGCCGCTTTCGCTGCCGTGGCGGGCCTCGTCTTTCGCGACGGCTGCGCGTGAACGGGGCATCCTGCTCGGCGCGTCGGAGACGTTCCTGGCGCAGCCCGGCGCCAGCCCGAGGGCGATTCGCATCTGCCTGATGCCGCCGCGGACGCGGGAGCGGCTGCGCGAGGCGCTCACCACGTTGGCGGACCTTGCCTCGCAAGCGCCGATGCTGGAAGCCGCGATCTAAGTGCAAAGTTGGAAGTGAGAAGTGCCAAGTCAGAAGTGGCAAGTGGAAGTGCCAGGTGCTGCGTGCCACGTGCCTGGTGCGATGGGGGAACTGACGCTGCGGTGAGTGATATACGATGCGGGAGATGTCCCTGCGTCGTCTCGCGCTCGTGGCGCCACTCGTACTCGGCCTGGCCAGGCCCGCGGTAGCAAAAGAACCGGTTTACCACCTCTCGATTGGCGATCCCGCCCGCAAAGACAAAGACGCAGCCGTCGTCCTCGACGCGATCACGGACACGGCGACGGGCGAGACGATCGCGCCGGCGGCCCTTGGGGCACGGTTGGCGAAGGCGCGGCTCGTGCTCGTGGGGGAGTCGCACACGAGCGTCGAGTCGCATCGCGTCGAGCTGCAGGTGATTCGCGCGCTCCACGAAGCCGGCCGCCACGTCACCATCGCGCTCGAGATGTTCCCCTACACCAGCCAGACTGGCCTCGACGGCTGGAACGGCGGCTGGAACGAGGAAGAGTTCCTCACGCGCAGCCATTGGTATGACGCCTGGGGTTATCCCTGGGGCTATTACCGTGAGATCTTCAACTACGCGCGCGGCACCGGCATGAAGTTCGTCGCCGCGAACGCGCCCCGTGAGGTCGTCACGGCCGTCCGACAGAAAGGCCTCTCCAGCCTGCCTGCCGATCAGGCCGCACACCTGCCGCCGTCGATCGACACCAGCAGCGACGAGCACATGACGTTCTTCAAGGCGTCGTTCGACGACGATGATGCGATGCATGGGGGAATGACAGATGCCGCATGGAAAGCCATGCTGGCGGCGCAGGCCACGTGGGACGGCGCGATGGCGTGGCACGCGGTGAAGGCGTTCGAGCAGGTTGCCTCCGATCCGCAGTCCGTCGTCGTCGTGCTGGTCGGCTCGGGCCATGTCGCCTACGGCCTCGGCATCGAGCGCCAGTCGCGCGCGTATTTCCACGAGCCGATCGCGTCGGTCATCGGGATGCCCATTGCCGACGAGCATGGGCCGATTCCGGTCGTCCGCGCCTCCTACGCGAACTTCATTTGGGGCACGGCGCGCGAGAAGGACGCCGCGTGGCCATCGCTGGGCCTCTCGACGCGAGCCGCGGAGGATGGGCGCCGGACGGTCATCGACGTCGACAAGGACTCGCCCGCCTCGAAGGCGGGCATCGCCGTCGGCGATCTCATCATCGCGATCGACAAGACGCCGATCGACAACCGGGAGACGCTGAATCGCGTCATGGCCGGTTATCAGTGGGGCGACGCCCCGCAGGTCACTGTGCGACGCGCAGACGGCGAGCAGACTTTCGGCGTGTCGCTGCGCCGGCAGCCGTAAAGCCGCGGAGGGTCAACGTGGAAGTGGAAGTGTCCTGTCCATACTGCGGTGAGCCGTTGGCGCTCGCCGTGGACGAGACCGGCGGCCGCACGCAGAGCTACGTCGAGGACTGCGCTGTCTGCTGCCAGCCCATCCAGGTAACCGCGTCAGTCGAAGACGACGAGGCTTACGTGCAGGTCGCACGGTTGGAGGACTGAGCCACGATGGTGACCTCCACCGACGGCCTTGGCGCCTCTCGATTCGTCGCCTTCACGCGCGACGAATGGTCAAGACTGCGCGATCACACGCCTCTGCCGTTGACCGAGGCGGAACTGTTCGCCCTCCGCGGACTGAACGACGAGGTCACGCTGCCGCAGGTCGAGCAGGTCTATCTGCCCCTGACGCGGCTGCTGAACCTGTATGTCGCCGCCACGCAGATGCTCCATTCCGCGCGCGACACGTTCCTCGGCACCAGCGCCCAGGTCCCGTACGTCATCGGCGTGGCCGGAAGCGTCGCGGTGGGGAAGAGCACCGCGGCGCGCATCCTGCAGGCGCTGCTGGCCGAGTGGCCCGCGCACCCGCGCGTGGATCTCGTCACGACTGACGGCTTTCTCTACCCGAACGCCGTGCTCGAGTCGCGCGGCCTGCTGTCGCGCAAGGGCTTTCCCGAAAGCTACGACGTCCGGCGGTTGCTGGAGTTCGTCATCGACGTCAAGTCCGGCAAGCCGAACGTGAAGGCTCCCGTCTATTCCCACCTCACCTACGACATCGTCCCCGGCGCGTGGCAGGAAGTGAACCGGCCCGACGTGATGATCCTCGAAGGGCTCAACGTGCTGCAGACGGCGCCCGGGCAGCAGGGCCGGACGCTCTTCGTCTCGGACTTCTTCGACTTCTCGATCTACATCGACGCGCATGAGGACCTCATCGAGCAGTGGTACGTCGATCGCTTCATGACGCTTCGGGAGACGGTGTTCACCGATGCCAAGTCGTACTTCCACCGCTATGCGAGCCTGACCGATCAGGAAGCGCGCGAGACGGCGTTGCGGCTGTGGCGGGAGATCAATTACCCGAACCTGAAAGAGAACATCGAGCCCACGCGCGAGCGCGCGCATCTGATACTCGAGAAGGACGCCGACCACGACGTCGCGGCCGTCAGGCTACGAAAGCTCTGAGGCGATAGTGAAGAGCAGAACTAAAGTGGCACTGCCTCAGTTTGAAACTGGCACGTCGCCATCAAGCGATGCGAGCGCATCTTCAGCGCTGGCAAAGCTCCCGTTCCAGGCATACCCCTTACCGCGCTCGATTCTGAGAATCTTCCAGACACCAGACAACCTGGCGAGCATCGCGCCACTCCCAGTTGGCAGTCCGATCACCTCGTACCTATAGAGTTCCGATCGGATGACCTGGCCGATGACCTGGCTTCCACTGGTCCCCAGTGCGCGGAGTGTCAGCATGGGGTCATTATCGGCCGCGCTTGTCGCAGAAGCTGTGCGATACGGGACACCGCTGCTCGATTCGAGAACTGCTCAGCCTCCAGCCGTCCTCTGCGTCGGCGTTATCGCGGATACCGGAAGCATGTCGTGAGGTGATCGTTCACCATCCCGGTCGCCTGCATGAACGCGTAGCAGATCGTCGAGCCGACGAAAGTGAAGCCACGTTGCTTGAGTGCGCGGCTCATGGCGTCTGACTCCGGCGTGCGCGGCGGCACCTGGCCCATTGTCGTCCAACGATTCAACTTCGGCTTCCCGTCCACGAACTGCCAGAACCACGCGACGACGTCGTCCTGATCGCGCAGCGCGAGAAACGCCTGCGCGTTACGGACCGCGCCCTCGATCTTCAGCCGGTTCCTGACAATTGACGGGTCGGCGAGAAGCTGGCGGACCCTGGCCGGCGAGTAGTGCGCCATTTTCTCCGGGTTGAAGGCGTCGAACGCGCGACGATACGCCTCGCGCTTCCGCAGGATCGTGATCCAGCTCAGGCCTGCCTGCGCGCCTTCGAGCACGAGCATCTCGAACAGGTGCTGCGCGTCGCGCGACGGACGGCCCCACTCCTTGTCGTGATAGGCGACATAGAGCGGGTCGGATCCCGCCCACGCGCACCGTGACTTCGAACGGCTCACTGCCACTTGAGGTCCACCAGTTGCGATCGTGAGTTGAAGCGGATGATCTGCCCGCGTGTCTTCGACTGGTCGGAGATCAGCCAGGTGACGTACTTCCCGACCTCCTCCACCGTCAGCCAGTCGGCATCGCCCTCGGGCCGCGTGCGTGTCACGACGGGCGTGCCCAGCACCAGGCTGTTGACGCGCACCGGCTCGTGCCGGTGTTCCGAGGCCAGCACGCGCATCAGCATCAGCTGGGCGTGCGCGCTGATCGACATCAGGCCCGAGTTCGGTACCGGCACATCAGCGGCCGCGCTGTTGATGAACAGGTAGCTGCTGCCGGGCCGCTTGTTGATCATCGGAATGAACGTGGTGGCGGCCACGTAGTGCAGCGTCAGGTTGCTCTCCAGCACCTTCGTCCAGTCGGGCAGGCCGGAGAAAATGATCGGCGCCTTCTGCCACCACGCACCGAGCGAGGCGACGACGGCGTCGAGCCGGCGGCAGACGAACTCCACCCGTTCGCGCACGGCCATGGCGCCATCGGGTGTCCCGATGTCGCCGTGGATCGGGACGTACTGGCCGTCCCACTCCACGGGGATCCGATCGTGGATGGCGCTGAGCTTGTCGTTGTCGCGCGACGCGACGGCAACGATCGCCCCGGCTCCGAGGAGTGCGCGGGCAATACCCTCGCCGACCTCGCCGGCGCCGCCAAGTACCAGCGCAACTTTTCCCGCCAGGGGTTGCACGGCGCGACTCTACACCAGTATGCGAGAATGGCGCCTACGGAGGCCGTCCCATGAAACTGGTTGTCGCCATCGTCAGGCCCGAGCGGCTCAACGCCGTGCTCGAGGAACTGTACAAGGCCGACGTGCAGGGCCTCACGATCAGCCGCGTCGACGGCCACGGGGGCGAGCGGCAGCAGGTCGAGACCTTCCGCGGGACGACGGTGAAGATGGAGTTGTCCGACAAGGTGCGCCTGGAGATCGGCATCTCGGATCACTTCGTCGATCGCACAGTGCAGGCGATCCTGCGATCCGCGCAGACTGGGCAGGTCGGCGACGGAAAGATCTTCGTGATGCCGGTGGAGAAGATCTACAGGATTCGCACGGGCGAGGAAGACGAGTCTGCTGTGACGCCTGTCAGCGGTTGAGATTGGCCGAACTGACCGCCTTCGCCCAAGGCTTCGGCGGTCCGCCATAGCTTGAGCGACGGCGGAAGTTCGGCCCTACGACTGTTTCACATCTTTTTCAGTATGGCGACTTTCACGCCCTCGCGCGGGTCGGCGCGGAAGATCTGCTGCAGCTTCTCCTGACGGTACCGGAAGATCCGCACCAGGTCGCGGCCGACGAACCATTGGTGCACGTAGTGGCCGCCGGGCACGTCGTAGTCCACGCCATCCTCTGCCAGCGTCCCGCCGGACTCCTCGCGGAACAGGTGCACGTGGCGCCAGTACTTGTACGGGCCGCGCCGCTGTTCGTCGGAGAACCGGACGGCTGGCTCCCATGTCGTCACCTGGCTCTCCCAGCCAAACGGGATGCCGTGGAGCCGGAGCCGGTAACGGAGCCGCGCGCCCTTACGCATCTCCACGTCGGGCGTCAGCACGCGGAAGCGCAGGAACGGAGGCGTGATGGTCTCCAGGTTCCGCGGATTGGAGAAATATTCGAAGACCTTGTCGATGGGAGCGGGGAGAAAGAGTCTTGTCTCGAGCCGATAGGGCACGGGCCCTGATTCTACTCGGGAGCCCGTGTGAGGATGAGCGCCGCTTTCATTCTTTCGAAGCGAAAGCCTCTCGCGTCGAGGCCCGTGACGGCCAGACGGAACTCGGAGGCCTCCGGCGTCACCTTGCCGACATACGTGCGGTCGTCGCCGCTCGCACCGTCCTCGGCCGCGAGCGTCAGCCGTTGCAGCAGCTCGCCCTGCGGCGAGTAGAAGGCAAAGCCGGACGCGCTCGGTGCGCCGCTCATGCGCACCTCCAACGTCTGCTGCACTCCGCGGCGCGGTTGCCCCTTGATTGGAAACAGCCCCTCGTGCCCGGGCCGGCCGGCCTCCTCGACGAACCGCGCATCGTCCAGGGACAGATCGGACTTCGCCTGCGCGACGAGGAAGAACATCCCCTTGCCTGACACCGTCACCTTCCAGGGTCCCGGCGCCGGCTTCTTTATCGTGACGATGCGCCCGGCCTGGAACTGGTGGTAGTCCACGCCGGGATCCGAATCGCGTAGGAGAGCTCCGGCCGGCGTGGCGATCTCGACGACCTGCAGGCACTGCAGCGAGACGGAGATGAAGGCGCTCTCGACGGTGGAATCGATCGGGAACGAGAACTCGTGCGTCCCGTCCTCGAGCGAGCCGGAGATCCGGAAGATCGTCTCGTCGTGCCCCTGCTCGGCCAGCACCAGCGCCGCCGAGTGGCCGACTTCCGAGTGATCGAAGAGGAAGACCTGCCCGCCCGTCGCTTCAGCCGTACGGACATAGACGGGATCCGGGCGCCCGACGCACGGCCATCCCGGCCGCGAGCTCGGTTGCTGATCCTGCGCGGCAGCTGACGCAGCAATCAAGAGAACGACAAGCGCGAAAACTGCGAGGCACGTTCCAATGGCCGAACTAGCCGCCTTCGCCCAAGGCTTCGGCGGTCCGCCATAGCTTAAGCGACGGCGGAAGTTCGGCTCTACGGCTGTTTTGTTGGAGTTCGGGCCTACGTCATCTCTGCGGCACACTTCAGTTCCCCGTGTGGCCGAACCCGCCCGCGCCCCGGGAGGTGGTCTCGAGCGCCTCCACCTGCTGCCACTCGGCGCGCGTCACGGGCGCCACCACGAGCTGCGCGATGCGCGCGCCGCGTTCGACCACGAAGGGCGCGGCGCCGAGGTTGATCAGCGCGACCTTCACTTCGCCGCGGTAGTCGGCGTCGATCGTTCCCGGCGAGTTCACCACCGTGACGCCTGACTTGCTGGCCAGGCCCGAGCGCGGGCGTACCTGCGCTTCGTAGCCGTCGGGGAGCGCCATCGCGAAGCCGCAGCCGACCAGCGCGATCGATCCGGGCGAGATCGTCACCGGCTCGCGCACGGCGGCGTGCAGATCCATCGCCGCCGCATGCGCGGTCTGGTACGACGGCAACGGCAGGTCGCCGTTGCCGTCGAGGACGGTGATAGGAATGCTCAGCATTCGTGTCGTCTACAGCTCAACGTCGCAGAACGGCCGAACTAAAGTTCGGCCCTACGTCTGTCCTGGCTACATACCGCCCTGCGTCGACGGAGGCACCATGCCCTTGAGGCGCATGTACGTGACGAGATTGCCGTAGTGCTCGAAGTCGTGCGCGTTGTTGAGCGCGAGCACGCCCAGCCGCGGGTGCTTTTTGCCGAAGAGATCCACCATCTCGGTGCCGCCCTTGGCATCGGTCATCGTCGCAATCTGCGCGTCGCAGTACGCGAAGGACTCGGCCAGAGCTTTCTGCAGATCGGCCTTGCTCGTCTTCGTCTTCTCGATGCTGGTGTCCTTCATGGGGTTGGCGGCTCCGCTCGCGATGGAGCAGAACATGAAGTTGGCGTCGGCAATGTGGCCGATGAGGGCGCCCATGCTGCGCACCTCGGGCGTGGGCTTGAACGCGTAGTTCGCTTCGGTCACCTGGTCCGCAGTCTTGGTGATGTACCCCTTCACGGTTCCGAAGACGCCCTTGAGCGAGTCGGTCATGGGGTTAGCAGACTGCGCCGGCGCCGGTGACGTCGACAGTGTCAGTAGACAACAGGTGAACAGGGCCAGTTTCTTCATCGTCTGATGCCTCCATCCGGCCTCAGCCGGCCGGCAGGGGAGCGATTCTAGCAGGGCACGAGACGAGGGACGAAGGACGAGGGACGAAGGCCGAAGGAGGAGGGACGAAGAGACAGGGACGAGCTGGAGGCGGAACTACGCCGAATTCAGCCGGCAACTAGTCCCTTCATGTACTGCCAACTGATGGGCTCCTCCCACACACTCCTTCGATTCTCCCAGTATAGGAGGGGTCGTGGTGCAGAGAAGTCGGGTCCTGGCAGTAGTGTTGGTGTTTCTGGCGACCGCGGGCGCGGCGATGGCACAGACGGGTGCGACGGCCACGGTGCGCGGCCAGGTCCGCGACCCGCAGGGGCGCGCAGTGTCCGGCGCAAAGGTCGCCGTCACGTCGGTGGCCACAGGGCTGGTCCGCGAGGCCCCCTCCGACGAGACTGGCGCGTTCGCCATCACCGACCTCGCCCCCGGCGACGTCAGCATCACGGTGACGGCGCCGAACTTCGCCGAGCAGCGCTACACCGACGTCAAGCTGCGCGTCGGCCAGACGCTGGACCTCCCGGTCGCGCTGTCGGTCGCCGGCGTCAACGAGGCGGTGACTGTCGCCGGCACCGCCGTTGGAGTGGTCGACACCTCGCGCTCGGTCGTCGACGCGGTCATCGGCTCGCAGGCCATCGACAAGCTGCCGCTCAACGGACGCAACTTCCTCGAGCTGGCGCTGCTGGTGCCCGGCAACACCCCCGCGCCGAACTTCGACCCCACCAAGAGCAGCTCGGTCCTGATCTCGTCGGCCGGCCAGTTCGGCCGCGGCGGCAACGTCACGATCGACGGCATGGACAACAACGACGACGTGGTGGGCGGTCCGCTGCTGAACGTGGCGCAGGACAGCGTGCAGGAGTTCCAGATCGCAACCAGCCGCTTCTCAGCGGAGCTGGGCCGCTCGGCCGGATCGGTGATCAATGTGGTGACGCGCTCTGGCGGCGACCAGACGCACGGGTCTGCCTCGGCCTTCTTCCGCGACGACTCGCTCCAAGCGCTGCCTGCGACCTACGACAAGAGCGCGGGTGACACCATCCCGTTCAGCCGCCAGCAGTACTCGGCCTCCGTCGGCGGCCCGATCAAGAAGGACACGCTCTTCGCATTCGGCGCGATCGAGTACCGCAACCAGAACGGCGCCGTGCTCGTCGGCTCGCGCGACAACGCCACGCGGACGATCAAGAAGACCTTCGCCGACGCGCCGGCCGACGACTTGCTGGCGACCGCGCGCGGCGACTGGCGGCCAAACGCGAACAACCAGCTGATGATCCGCTACTCGGGCGAGCGCGTGGACGACACCGGGCAGACCAAGCTCGATCGTGCCATCGGGTCGGCCACGCAGCGGCAGCGCAGCCAGAACCACTACAACGCCGTGCTCGGCACGTGGACGCGCATTTTCTCGCCGCGCAGCCTGAACAGCCTGAGCGTCAGCGTGAGCACGTTCCACAACACGATCGACCCGACCTCCCCCGGTTTGCCGCAGTACACCTTCCCCAGCATCGCCGACGGCACGTCGTTCCGTGTGCCGCAGTCCACCGACCAGCGCCGCTGGCAGATCGCCGATACGTGGAGCCAGACGCTGGGCGCGCACGTGATCAAGGCGGGCGGCGAGTTCCAGCGCGTGGACTCGGGCTTCGGCCTCGACGTGTTTCGCGCGGGACGGGTGGAGTTCATCCAGGACTTCCCATTCGGCGACTTGAACGGAGACGGCAGGGTGGACGACAACGATCTGCTGTTTGCCGTGACGCTCCGCAGCGGGCACCCGGAGACGGGCATCACGCTGCCCAACTGCGACAACAATCACACGGCGCTCTTCCTCCAGGACGACTGGCGCATCGCGTCGAACCTGACGCTGAACCTCGGCCTGCGCTGGGAGGTCGACTCCAACGTGAAGAACATCAGCGGCTACGGCGACATCAACCCGATCGTCCAGCCGTTCCTGCAGGGCTCGCGCCATGCCGACAAGAACAACTTCTCGCCACGCATCGGCTTCAACTGGGCGGCCCCAAACAGCCACACGAGCGTGCACGGCGGCTACGGCATCTACTACGATCGCATCACGCTGGAGATCATGTCGCTCGAACGCGGCCTCGACGGCCGCACGCTGCCGATCGAAGTGCGCGCGGGCAACGTGTTCTTCCTCCCGGAGAACGGCCCGCCGATCCTGCCCCCGTTCGCGCCGAGCTTCAGCGACCCGTTCACCGGCTTCATCCTGCCGGGCGCGGGCGCGGGCGGCATCAACATCATCGACAACGGCATGCAGAACCCGACGGTCCAGCAGTTCAACCTGGGCGTCGAGCACGAGTTCTCGGGCGGCTGGCTGGCCCGTGTGGACGGGATCCACGCGCACGGCACGCACTTCATCATCGGCCGCAAGATCGGCGAAGTGTTCAACCCGGTGGTCGGCGGGCCCGACAGCGTGATCAACCTCGAGGACAGCGTCGGGACGATGTACGACGCGCTGCTGACGAGCGTCGAGCGCCGCTTCAACGCGGGCCTGTATTTCCGGGCGTCGTACACGCTGGCCAAGGCGTTCAACTACGCCAACGACGACCAGATTCCGTTCGCGGCCGGCCCGCTCGATCCCACCAACCTGCAGAAAGAGTACGGCCCCACGCCTGCCGACCGGCGCCACCGGTTCACCGTCGCGGGCACCTGGAACGGCGTCGCGGGCCTGAACCTGTCGGCGATCTGGACGATTTCCTCCGGAGTGCCGATGGACATCCTGATGCCGGACGCCTCGACCCGCATTCCGGTGCTGCAGCGCAACGCGGGCGATCGCCAGTTCAAAACCGCTGGCGAGTTGAACTCGTACATCCAGGATCTGAACGCGAAGGGCGGGATCAACGGCGTGCCCCTGCCGACCGTGTCGAACAGCGCGAAGTTCAGCGACACGTTCAACTCAGTGGACTTGCGTGTGTCGCGGCCGTTCAACGTCGGGAAGAACACCCGGATCGAACCGATTGTCGAGGTGTTCAACGTGTTCAACGTCACGAATATCCTCGGGGTGTCGAACCTGAACTACTCCGGCTACTCGAACGTGCTGGTGCGTGACGGCGACCCCGGCACGCCCGGGTTCCTGACGTCGAGCGCGTTCGGTAAGCCCGTGACGACTGCGGGAGGGGTGTTCGGCAGCGGCGGGCCACGTGCCTTCCAGCTGGCCGCTCGCGTGACGTTCTGATGGATCGGCGCCTGGGCCTGGCCGCAGCCACCTCCGCGGTGGTCGGCCAGGTCATCGCGGTCGGCATCTTCCTGACGCCGGCGTCGATGGCCCGGACACTGGGCTCGCCCTTCTGGCTGCTGGCC
>Ga0310810_10003138_pt1 | contig 17925 bp, 15 predicted proteins | sample NCmetagenome_FD_207641 | JGI IMG/M metagenome (GOLD analysis project Ga0310810, IMG submission 207641) | Soil microbial communities from experimental microcosm in Duke University, North Carolina, United States - NC | ecosystem: Engineered > Artificial ecosystem > Soil microcosm > Unclassified ...
GGCCGCTTGAACGAGCAGCTCTCGTACGCCGCCACTTCAATGGCTGAGCTCACAGCGCGGGCGGGTGTCTCATCCAACCAAAGCCTTGAGCAGGAACTGGCCGCCGCGCGTGCGCGTGGCACGGCACTGGCCGCGCAGATCGCCACCGTGAATCGCGATCTCACACAGAAAGCCGCAGCCCTCGCTGCGATCCGCGCGCGAGCCGACCGGAGTCAAGACCAGCTGCGGGCAGCCAGCACGGCGTTTGAAGCGATGGCGCGGCGGGCCAATGAACTGGCCGGTTCAAGCGGCCTCCGCACCGAGCAGTTGCGGATCATCGACCCAGGCATCATTCCGCAACAGCCGAGCTTCCCGAACACGCCGCTGTTCCTGGGGGCGGCTCTGCTGATCAGCGCGATGCTGTGCCTGGCATGGCTGAGCCTGCGCTATGGGCTGGAACAGCAGAGAGTACGCTCCACGAGATCGGAATTTAAGGTAGCGCGCAGTGGTGGACGCTGAAGTATTCCCGCTGCGGCGGGCGGTTCCCGCGATCGTCATCGGCGCAATGGCCGCGTCGAGCATCCTGCTGCTTCCAATGGGAGGCGCGGCCGTATTGACCGCCGGGCTATGCCTGTTGCCGCTGGGCTGGTACGCGTTTTCCGTCCCATATCGCTGGCTGGCGTGGTTCTTTGGAACAGCGCTATTGCTCCCGCCGCTGCCTTTGCCAGGCGGAGACACGGGCCTGCATCCTTCTGTGATGCTGGCCGCGCTCGGCGTGCTGGCCGGAATCTCTCGCGTGGATCGATGGCGGATACGCTGGACCCCGGCGCACACCGCTTTAATCGCGCTGGTTTTCGCCATGACCGTGAGCCTGGGTTTCGCGGCGCTGTATTCGGGCCTTGCGATCGCCGTCGCGTCGGCCGCCCGGGTCGCCCTCTTCTTGATTGGGGTCTACGTCTTCTTCACCTCGGCCGAAGGACCGGATTCGATGCCGGCCCCGGCTGCTCGGCGAATGACCCGGGCGTTGTTCTGGATCGCACTCGCGGCGACGGCCTTCGGCTGCATCGATTTTGTTTACCAGCTTCCAGCTCCGGCCGGTTATGAACCGCAGTTTCTGTGGCTTCAATCCGGCGTGTATCGCCGTGCGCAAGGATTATTCTATGAAGCCAGCACGCTGGGGAACTTCTCGGCATTCTTCCTGGTGGCGGCCATGGTCGCGTCGGCGGAACCTCGCTCCCGGCGAATGTTTTCAACGGTGGCGCTGTGGTGCGGCTCGGCGGTATTTTCGGCCGCGCTATTACTTTCTTTTTCCCGAGCCTCGATAATCTGCGCCGCGCTGGCGGTGGCGACGCTGGCGATATTGGAGCGGCGCAGGTGGCAGCAAAAGCGCGGCCTGATCGCTCTGGCGATCCTGATTCCGGTGGCGTCCGGAGTTTTCGCGCTGGCGCTTCCGGAAGTCGCGGGCGCTTACTGGGCTCGGGTCGGACACACTCTCGACCGGGTGTTCATCGCACCCGGCAGTGTACTCTCCGGGCGCCTGGAAAGCTGGGGCACACTGGCCGGATTCATGGCGGAACACCCGTGGCAAACCCTATTCGGCATCGGATACAAAACCCTGCCCTACACCGAATACTTGGGCCGGCGGGTGATCGCCGACAACATGTACCTGTCCCTGCTGGTAGAAACCGGGTTGTTGGGACTTGCCGCGCTGGTCGCCCTCAACGCTGCGATTTTGGTCACGTGCTGGCGGGCCATGCGGCGCGGGTCATTCTACGGAAAGTGGCTGTTCTGTTTTTGGATCGGCGAAGTGGTTCAGATGCTGACGGGCGACATCCTGACCTACTGGCGGGTGCTGCCAGTGTACTTCTGGGTGCTCGCGCAGGCTGCCAAGGACGCATACGCGGATTCTGATGCGCATTTTATTAGTTGATCAGTTCGGCGAGCCCGGCGGAGCGCAACAAGTGTTGATGGAAGCCGCTGCGGGATTTGCAGCCCGAGGATGGGAGCTGCACGCGGCGGTTCCCGCGGGCCCTCTGGCGGATAGACTGTCGCCCCTTTGCGCGAGCATCACTCTGTTGGTGTGCGGCCCGTTCACGGCGGCTCGCAAGAGCCTGGCCGACATCGCCCGATTCGGAATGCAGCTTCCCCGGCAGGCGGCCGCGATCTCGCGCATCGTCGAGCGCGAGCGCATTGACGCGCTCTACGTGAACGGGCCACGCCTCGCGCCCGCAGCGGTGTGGGGCACGCGCGGACGTCCGGTGATCTTCCACGCGCACAGTCTGGTCACACAACCGCTTGCGGCGGGCTTGGCTGGATACGCGCTGCGTGCTCCGGCCGTGACGCTGCTGGCGTCTTCTCACTTCGTCGCACGATGGCTGGCGACACGGGTGCCGAATGCGCCCATTCGGGTGATTTACAACGGGGTAGCCGGATTCGGTGCTCGCCCCAGGATTCGGAATAAACCTACACGCATAGCAGTGTTAGGAAGAATAGCCCCCGAAAAAGGACAGCTCACCTTTGCGCGCGCGGCCCGGATCGCCGTCCAAAGCAATTCCGAGCTGCGGTTCCAAATCTGCGGTACTCCCATGTTCGCCGGCGAGGATTACCTCGAAGCAGTACGCGCGGCGGCGGGATCCGCGGTTAGGTTCACAGGTTGGACGGACGACGTCGGAGGCTTTCTGAAACAGGTGGATCTGCTGGTGGTGCCGTCGGAAGCAGTGGACGCGAATCCGCGCGTCATTCCGGAGGCGTATGCGGCGGGAGTGCCCGTGCTGGCGCTCGACGGCGGCGGCATTCCGGAGTTGATCGAGCATGGGGTAACCGGTCTGCTGTTGACGCAGCGTACTCCCGAAGCCCTGGCGGCAGCGATTCTCGAAGCTGTTGGCGATCCCCAGCGGCTGAGCGCGATGGCCGAACGCGGCTATGCGCGCTGGCAGAGCCGCTACACGTTGACCCGATTTCAATCCGAGGTGTGCGACGCGGCAGAAGGCGCGGCAGGGGCGCGGCGCCGCGAGCTAGTCAACAAAGTCCGGGCCAGCGCCAGTGCGTGATAACGAACTCGACTCCAGAACTTTCCCGGTGGCAGGCGCATGGGAACGAGTTTGCGCAGCGCCACCATCACGCGGTCGATGCGGCCAGGCAGCAACGCCATATGCAGCCAGACAGCATCCTTATTGGGCTGGACCAAATTGATCAGGGGAGAATACGCATAGCTCCTGAACCACGCGTGCACGGGCTCCGGCAGCGCGCGGCATTCCTGTTCCGCCAGGGGAGATAGCGTGCATCCAAACCACTCGCGGGCGAACTGAAAAGCGATCGCCTGCAACGCGCGGAACTCGCCGTCGGGTACTTGCTTCCACGCCTGCCAGAAGGCGTCATCGTCCGCGCGTTCGGTCAGCACGCTGGCCAGCTCGAATGTGTGCGCGGGACTGGCATCATTTCGCAAGATGTGCCGGAGCACGTGCAGTGCGGCGAACGCGATTCTGTCAGACGCCGCCAAGGCTGGAACGGTGCGTCCGTCAATCCGCAGTGTGGTGCGTCGATTCCAAAAATGGTGAATGTCCGGGACCTGAATGCGGTCGTGCGCGCTGCTCCAGAGAGTGTGATGCAGCTCGATCGAGATGGGCAGGTCCGGGTCGAAATAGTCGCCGCGCCATTGCCAGGTGAAAGGCTTCACCAGGGGACGAAGGTGATTGTCGGATAACTCCGCGGAGCCCTGTGGGCGATACCCGAGCTGCTGCAAGGCGGCTTGTGCGCGGGCGATGTCCGCGGGCTGACAGAGGAAGTCGAGGTCACTCTGATAGCGACGTACCGGGTCTATACCGAAATCGGCTCCATGGGTGAAACCCTTGAGGAGCACGAACTCGATCCCAAGGCTCGACAACGCGGCGGCAGCTTCGTCGTAAGCGAGCCACAAACGTTGTCGCCGCTCCCCATTTTTTGCGAGACGATCCTGGTCCGCTGTCCAAAACAGGGTGCAGTGTGTCCGATCCGCCAGTTCGAGCAGCGAACGATGCTCGTGTTCCGTGAGAGGCGGCTCCGGCGCCGTTCCAGAAAGAAGCTGGAGTAGCCCCCGAACCGCCGGCGGAAGGGCGTTCACGGCAATCTCTCCAGTGTGCCGATCGCGTCGTCGAGATGCTCATATTCCAGCAGCCACGTTCTCCCGTTCACAAATTCCCGCAGCCTCAGTTCCGCGCCTGATCGATCGTAGCGGGTGTTGTAGCCCATGAAATACTCGACGGCGAGTTCCTCTGGGTAGGAGCTAAGGACCGCGGGACCGGGCCGGCGGGACAGAAACACGCAATCGCGCGAAGGGGCAAAAGCAGTCGTCTGAAGCGCGCCCACTTCGATGCACGATTTTCCATTCGGCGCGGTTACAGAGCGCTTCGTCAGAAGCTCAGGAAAGAGCCTGCGCGCAGGCTCGCGGAGCCGGATAACCTCCGAGCTTCCCGTGACGATGTCCCCTGGTCCCGGTGCGAGGTGGGAATCGTCGGATACGAAGGTCCAGCCGGCGCGAGCGCAGGCATACGCCAGTGTGCTCTTGCCGCTGCCAGACGCGCCGCAAAGTAATAGGCCAGCTCCTGTTGGAGAGACCACGCAGGCCGCGTGCAAGCCGACAAAGTAGATCGTGTCGAGCGCAGTGAGCACCAGACATTCCAGCAGCTGATAGCGAAACCACTCCGTCCGCTCCAGCACCGCGCCGCCGACATGTAGGCAGGCGCTGTGGGCGCGAATCGAAAATTCACCGCGCGTGGCGGAATCGCAAACCAGCGAAAATCCGTCGGGAGAAGCCTCGTAACGCGGAGGATCTTTCGGCGGCGATCCGTCCTGCATCCGGATTGTCAAATGCAGGCACCGCGCGTCGAACAGCGGCGAGCGCGATCCCCAGCTTTCTTGTGCGATCTGCAACGGCTCAGCCGCATCGCATTCGATGAGAACTGGGTAACCGAGAGGATGGAAGAGCCGGATCATCCAACCTCGCTGACACGAAACAAGCGCGGCTCGCGGCGGTACAGGAAGTAAACCAGGCTCGCCAGGGCGATAGCGTGCGCCAGGGCGCCCGCCAAAGGAATTCCCGCGATCCCCATTAGGCGCGCTAAGAACAGATCGCCCAGGACGGTTGCGGCCAATGTAATCAGGGATGCCCGAATCATGAGGGCAGTCGCGGAAACGGCCACGGCCAGCCGCCCGGCCACCATGAACAGAATCGCGAAGGGCACCTGCAGCAGGGCAAATTGTTGGACGCTGGTCACCACTCGCGTAGCCGAGGCGTCGAACGCGCCGCCTTCGAAGAAGGTTCGCACAATCAAGCTGGAGAGCCAGATCATCAGGGCCGCGCCCGGCAGGGCGACGAGAGTAATCACGCCCGCATGCACGCGCACGGTGTGGCGCAGGTGGCTCCAATCCTGTTTCGCGACCAGACGCGAAAACTCCGGCAGAACCGCGGTCGCCACGGCGGTCGCGCTAATGGCCGCCAGCACGGATGCGAATTTGGTTCCGTATGCCAGCGCCGACACACTTCCCGAATCCAGCGATCCGGCCACGGCCTGATCGATCAGGGGGCATAGGGCCGCGAACATCGAGCCGGCCAGCAGCGGAACATATTGGCTGCGGATCGCCGACATCTCCGGGGTCCAGCCATGCCAGGCGGGCAGAATGGGGATTCCCAGACGGCGCACGCCCCATCCCAGGATCAGGGTTTCAAGCGCGACCCCGGCCAAGGTTCCCCAACACAAGGTGTACACGTTCCATCGGCCCGCTCCTGTGTACAGAAAGGCGATGGTGGCCAAAGGCGTGGTCAAGGGCGCGGCGGCAGCGAGGGCGAAGGCGTTGTGGGCGTTCAAAACCGCGCGCCAGGCTGCAATGCAGGCGCCCATGGGAAGCCACAGGATCAAGGCCAGAAACAAGCTCGTGGTGATTTGCAATTTCTCCGCCGAGAAGCTGGAACCCAAGAGCGGCAAGAGCCACCGGCCACCGCCTGCCAGCAGCACGCTCACCGCCAGCATCGCGCCCAGAACCAGAGCCAATCCCGTTCGCGCCAGCAGCCGCGCCGCAGCTTCTCCCTGGTTGGACCGCACCCGGATGAACGCGGGAACGAAGCTGGCGGCGAAGGATCCGGCCACGATGTCGGTGAAAAAGGCGGGGAGCAGGAACGCGATCACGAAAGCGTCCAGTTGGTCGCCGGCGCCAAAATAGCGCGCGGTCACGATGACCTTGGCGGCCCCCGCCAGCTTGGCGACCGTGGCCAGAATCCCCACCAGGGCCGCGTTGGTGAACACACGCCGGTGCGAGGCACGGCGTTCGGCGGCCTGGGTGGTGTTCACCTCCGCACGGTATCACACGCCACGCGATCACCCGGCTAGGAATGCGCTATATTGTCTCGCGAGTGCGCACGGCGATCGTTCACTACTGGCTGCTGGGCATGCGCGGCGGCGAAAAGGTGGTGGAGGCGCTGTGCCACATGCTGCCGGATGCCGATATTTTCACGCTGTTCTACGATCCAGTGCGTGTATCGGAAACCATCCGCTCTCGGCGGGTTACGGCGTCCTACCTAAACCCGTTGCGGCGATTCCACCGCTCGATGCTGCCGTTCATGCCGTCGGCGCTCGAAAGTTTCGATTTGCGTGGATATGATCTGATCGTCAGCAGCGAGTCCGGGCCAGCCAAGGGTGTGCTCACGCCGTCGGCGGCCCGGCACGTGTGCTATTGCCATACGCCCATGCGTTACTTGTGGGAGCTCTATCCCGCGTATCTCAACCAGTGGACCTCGAGCGCCTGGAAACGCGCTTTCATGCGCCCCATCGCGCGCAACCTGCGCTTGTGGGATTTCGCCTCGGCGGCGCGCGTGGACGATTTCGTGGCCAACAGCGAAAACGTGCGTCGCAGGATCTGGAAAACTTATCGACGCGAGGCGGAGGTGATTCACCCGCCCGTGGCGGTCGAGACATTCTTCCATAAACCACCCGAGGACTATTTTCTGGCGGTGAGCGAATTGGTCCCGTACAAGCAACTGGACTGCGCCGTGCGCGTATTTTCCAAAAACGGCCGATGCTTGCGCATCGCCGGGGATGGACCGGAATATAAGCGGCTCAAGCGGCTGGCGGGCGGCAACGTCGAGTTCTGCGGCCGTGTTTCCGACGCCGATCTGCGGGAGCTATATGCGCGCTGTCAGGCATTCCTTTTGCCGGGCGAAGAGGATTTCGGGATCTCGACGGTCGAGGCGCTGGCCAGCGGGAAGCCGGTGATCGCCCTGGCACGCGGCGGAGCCCTCGAAACCGTGCCCGAATTTGGCGGCGTGCTTTATGATGAGGCATCCGAGGCCGGCCTGGAGCGAGCGCTGACTGAGTTCGCGGCCCTGGAAGCCCGCGTTCACCCGCGGGATCTGCAAACTTGGGCGACCCAGTTCAGCGAGGCGCGATTCCAGGAGAAGATGCGGCGAACCCTGACTGTTCCCGATGGTGAAACCCGTTAGTCCCAATAAACGGGTTCATGCAGTCGAAAAAAGTTGTCTTCTTTTTCCCCGCGTTCGCCAGCACCGAGGCCACCGCTCCTCTGGGGATCCTGGCTGTCGCGACGCCGCTGCTCCGGGCGGGATACCAGGTCAAGCTGATCGATTCCACCATCACTCCGAACTTTCGTGCGCGGGTATTGGAAGAACTTTCCGACGCGCTGTGCCTGGCGGTTTCGCTGGTGACCGGGCCGATGATCCGCGAAACGGTCGAAATCGCGCGGGAAGCTAAGCGTTTATATCCGGACAAACCGGTGGTGCTGGGTGGCTGGCATCCATCGCTCCTGCCCGATCAGACGCTGGCTTCTGAATTCGTCGACATCGTGGTGGTCGGCCAAGGTGAGGACGCGATGCTCGAAGTGGTCCGGCACATCGAGGCGGGCGAGCTTCCCAAGGGTATTCCAGGCGTGGGGTACAAAGCAGGCGGACGAATCACTTTCAACCCGCGGCGGGAGCTGCGTCCCATTTGCGAGTTGCCCCCCAAGGCCTATCATCTGGCCGATTTCGACGCGTATGAGCGCGTGTGCGGCCGGCGCTGGGCGATGTACACCAGCAGCCTGGCGTGTCCCTACAATTGCGGCTACTGTACCAACAACGCGGTCTACGGCCGCCAGTGGAACGCGCTCGACCCCGAACAGGCGAGCGAAGAGATGTGCGATCTGGCGCAACGCTACGGACTCCAGCTGATCTGGGTGGTGGACGACAACTTTCTGGTGGACCGCAATCGCGCGCTGGGCATCGCCGAAGGAATTTGCGAGCGGGGTGTGAAGTTTGAATGGAGCATTCAGGCGTCCACCAACCTCGTAACGCGGCTGACCGTTGATGAGTGGAAGCTGATGCGGCGGGCGGGTCTGACGCAAGTCGCCCAGGGGGCCGACACGGGATCGCCCAAGGTGATGCGGCTGATGAACAAGACCTTCCAGAAGCTGGAGATGATTCACGAAGCAGCGGACCTTTTGACGCGCGCGGGCGTCCGTCCGTCGTTCAACATGATCTTCGCGTATCCCGGCGAGGAGCGGGCCGACCAGCGCCAATCGCTGAAATTGGTGATGGATATTTGCCGGAACTATCCGGGGGCGGAGTTCTGGACCAACATTTTCACGCCGTATCCGGGCGCACCGGTCATGGAGCATGCGTTCGAGCTGGGAATCGAGGTTCCGAAGAAGCTCGAAGAGTGGGCCGATTTCTTCCCACGCTACACGGTGCTGCCATGGCTGAAGGGACGCGATCATAGGCGTCTGCAAACCATGCGCGAATACTTGCGCCTGGCATTCAATCGCATCCCCATCGGCCGCCAGCCCAAACGGGCGTTCGCCCGGCGTCTGCATGACTGGATCAGCGCGCCCGCGCGGTGGCGTCTGGACCACGACTTCTTCGCGTTCCCCGTCGAGCTGTGGTTGAAAGACAACGTCAACCGCTGGTTTCCGCCTCCCAAGCCCAAGGTCGACGCCAAGCAGCTCTCCTCCGAGGTAGTCTCGTGCTGATCATGCTGACGCACGCCAATCACCTCTATTCCGACCGCAAGCAGGTTCGGAAGATGCAACCCTATCCGCCGCTGCAGACGTTGATCGCGGCCGCGCTACTTCGCCGGGACGGTCACCGCGTCGTGTTTTTCGACTGCACCTTCGACCGGGACTTTATTTCCACTATGGACGTATACCAGCCGGATGTAGTGGCGGTATGCGAGGACAATTTCAACTTTTTGACAAAAATGTGTCTGCTTGAGAATCGCGAGCTGGCGTTTGAGATTGCCGCTGCGGCGCGAGTGCGCGGTATTCCGGCAATCGTCAACAGCTCGGATTCGACCAACAATCCGCAAGCGTATCTCGCTGCCGGATTCGATCGCGTGATCCTGGGCGAGCTGGAGGGCACACTCTCGGAACTCTGCCGGAAGTGGCAGTCGAAGCCGCCCCAGATAGAATACGATCCGGCGCGCACCGTGGTTGATCTGGATGAACTCCCCATGCCGGCATGGGACCTGGTCGACATGGACGCTTACCGCCGCGCGTGGATGGATGCGCACGGGTATTTTTCCTTGAACCTGACGGCGAGCCGCGGCTGCCCGTACCGCTGCAATTGGTGCGCCAAGCCAGTCCATGGTAATGCTTACCGGCAGCATTCGCCGGATCGCGTGGCGGCGGAGATGGAGTGCGTACAGGAGCTGTTTGCGCCGGATCAACTATGGTTCACCGACGACATCTTCGGTCTCTCCGGCAAGTGGACCCGTGAATTCGCCGCTTGTGTGGAGCGCCGCGGCGCGCGGATTCCTTTTCGGATGCAGTCGCGCTGCGACCTGATGACGCGCCCTACGGTAGAAGCTCTGGAACGCGCCGGCTGTATAGAAGTGTGGATGGGCGCGGAGTCGGGATCGCAGCGGATTTTGAACGCGATGGAGAAGGGCATCCGCGTCGACCAGATTGCGGAAGCTCGTGAAAATCTGCGCCGCCATGGCATTCGCGCAGGCCTGTTTCTGCAGTTTGGGTATCAAGGCGAGGAGTGGGACGATATCGAAAAGACCATCCGGATGGTCCGCGACGTTCGCCCCGACGATATCGGTGTGTCCGTGTCTTACCCGATGCCTAACACGCGCTTTCATCAGATCGTGCAGGCGGAGATAGGCAGGCAGGCGAACTGGCGCGACAGCGCTGACCTCGTGATGATGTACCAGGGCGCATTTCCTACCGAGTTCTATCGTGCGCTGGCGGACGCGCTGCACGCAGAAGTCCGCGGAGGAGGCGAACCTGCCTCTGTCGCAAGCGCCTGGGAGAAAGTGGAGCAGCTCCGATGCGCCTGCTGTTGACGCACGGATTTTTCCTGAGCGAGGACCCGAAGGAGCAGCAGATCCTGCGGCCGTATCCGCCTCTCGGGATTCTCTACATCTCGGCTTATTTGAGATCGCGCGGGTTTGACGTGGAGGTCTACGACTCCACTTGGGGTACGCGTGAAGAATTGTTCCGCATTCTCGAGCAGGGCCCTCCAGCCATGCTCGGACTGTACGCAAACCTCCTGACGCGCCGCACCGCGCTGGCGATCATCGAGCGGGCGCGCGCCAGCGGCTGGAAAGTCATCGCCGGTGGACCGGAGCCGGCCAACTACGCGGAAGAATACCTGGCGGCCGGGGCCGACTACGTCGTGCCAGGCGAAGGCGAAATTGTGCTGGAGCGGCTATTGAGCGGCGACACTGCTCCGGATGGAGTTGTGTATCGCGATGTGTGCACGGGTGCTGTGGTGCGCACGCCGGCGGCAACGCAGATCCGCGACCTGGATTCGCTGCCGTGGCCCGACCGCGAACGCATCGATATCCATCGATACCTGACGGCGTGGCGGGAGCGGCACGGTGTGGGATCGGTTTCCATGATCACGGCGCGCGGGTGCCCTTATTCGTGCCGCTGGTGCAGCCATTCCACCTACGGGCAGACACATCGGCGACGCTCCCCGGCCGCCGTGGCAGATGAAGCCGAATGGATCCTGAACAGATACAGTCCGGAAATGCTGTGGTACGCAGACGACGTGTTCACCATTCATCACGGTTGGACGCTACGATACGCAGCCGAATTGAAACGCCGCGGGATTCGCGTACCCTTCGAATGCATCACCCGCGCCGACCGGCTGAATCCACAAATCACGAAGGCGCTGGCGGAGATGGGTTGCTCGCGCGTATGGATCGGATCGGAAAGCGGATCGCAGCGCGTTCTGGACGCGATGGATCGCGGGGTACGCGTGGAGCAGGTTCAGGAAGCCGTGGCCTTGGTGCGTACGCATGGAATCCAGGCGGGCATGTTTTTGATGTGGGGATATGAAGGAGAGCAGATCGAAGACATCGAAGCCACGGTTGAGCATGTGAAACAGTGCCAGCCGGACGTATTTCTGACCACCGTGTCGTATCCGATCAAGGGCACCCCTTATTACGAGCAGGTCCGCGACAAACTGGTGCACATCGGTGAGTGGTCCGGGTCCACCGATCGCGACTGGCGGATTCGCGGACGGCACAGCCGGCGCTATTTCCAATTCGCCGACGAGCTTCTGCGCAATTCCATGGAAGCGTCTCCCGATGGCGCACGCATCGCGGCGGCGCGGAGTGGATTACGGGCGACCTCGGCAGAGGTTGAGGCATGACGTCCCCCTTTCAGCAGCTCGCTCCCCGATATGCGGAGTTGTGGTCGGATAGTCCGCGCGGGCGTGGCCAGCGTGAGCAAGTATGGAAGGTCATCGATGGCCTGTTCCAGCCGGGCGATCGCGTGCTCGATCTGGGATGCGGAACCGGTGATGATGCTGTGCACCTGGCATCGCTGGGAATCGAGGTGCTCGGTATTGATTCCGCGGCGCGCATGGTCGAGATCGCCCGAACGCGAGGCGTCAACGCGAGACGCATGGCCATCGAGGGCCTAGGATCTTTGGACGGCGAATTTGACGGGGTGGTCTCGAATTTTGGGGCTCTGAATTGCCTCGCCGATCTCGGGGAGGTCGGCGAGGCCTTGGCGCGCCTGGTTGGTCCCCAAGGAAGGCTCGCCTTGTGCCTGATGAGCCGGTATTGTTGGCGGAACGACTGGAGACATCTCCTCCAACGCTGGTCGGGTCACGCTGTCTGGCGCGGGATCGATGTCTATTATCGCAGCGCCCGGTCCATCGCGCGCCAATTCGCTCCTCATTTCGAATTCGAACGGCGGGTTTCCATCGGACGCGGCGATCATCAACTCTTGATTTTCAGGCGGAGGTCCGCATGTTAGCCGGCGCCCGCCGCCAGTTTCTCGACGACTACGCCCGTATTCGTTCCGCCGAAGGACGTGGCTCGGAGGAGAGCGCCTACTACCGCGCCTTGCCGTTTACCGACGTCACCGGGAACAACTCCGAGCAGTGGCGTATTCGCGCGCGCACTTTCCAGTATTTCGTCGATCGCGTTCTTCCACGCCAAAGCTCGAAGGTACTGGATCTGGGCGCCGGAAACGGCTGGCTATCGTACAGACTCGCCACGCTGGGTCATCGGCCGGCTGCAGTCGACATCTTTTCCGATCCGCGCGATGGGCTGCGGGCCGCGCGGCACTACCCCGTCTGGTTCCCGTTGGTCGAAGCCGATTTCGACCGGCTACCTTTTGCGAAATCGAGTTTCGATCTGGTGGTGTTCAACGCCTCCCTTCATTACTCCGCGGACTACGCGCGAACCTTAACCGAAGCTGGCCGTTGTTTGCGTCCCCAGGGCCGCGTCGTGATCCTCGATTCGCCGGTCTACAAATTCCCAGAGTATGGAGAAAAGATGCGCTCCGAGCGCCAGGTCTTTTTCGAAAAGCAGCACGGATTTCGCTCCGAGGCGCTGCGCAGCATCGAATTTCTGGACGAGCCGACGCTGGACGTCCTGGCACGCGATCTGCGGCTCACCTGGCGGATTCACCGGCCGTGGTACGGACTCAGTTGGATGATGCGCCCGTGGAAAGCGCGCCTCCAAGGCCGCCGGCCACCGTCGCGCTTCTGGATCTTGGAGGCAGTATTCGAATGATTGTGCTCCTCCATCCTCGCAGCACGCGGCCCAAGAATCGGCGGTTTCCACTGTCCGTGCTCGCTCTGGGTGCGGTACTCGAAGGCAAGGAAGCCTACGAAATCGTCGACGGAAATATCGATCCGCGCCCGATGGACTCGATCGATCGCATCGCGCGCGAGCAGCCTCTCGAAATGTTGGGTGTGTCGGTAATGCCGGGTCCGCAGATGGTGCAGGCGATCGCGCTCTCCCAGGAGTTCCGGGCGCGCTATCCGAAAGTCCCCATCGTTTGGGGAGGCTATTTCCCATCGCTCTACCCGGATGCCGCGCTGAACGCCCCGTATGTGGATGTGCTGGTACGCAGCCAGGGCGAAGACACCCTGCCGGAGCTCCTGGGAGCTATGCGGGAAGGACGCGATTTCCGCGGTATCGCCGGAATTTCGTACAAAGACCACTTCGGGCTGCACGTCCATACCGCGGACCGGGCGATTCGATCTCCGGGCGATTTTCCCTGGATGCCGTACCATCGTCTGCGCCAGCCCGCCAAGTACATCGCGCGGACGTTCCTGGGCGCACGCACGGCGGTGCACCACGCCAGCTACGGATGTCCGTATCGCTGCAAGTTTTGCGGCGTGACCAAGGTCGCGCACGGGAGACAGAAATCGGAGGCGCCCGAACGCACGGCCGCGGTCTTGACCCATCTGCAGCGTGAATACGCCATCGACGCGGTGCAGTTTTACGACAACAATTTCTTTCTCCGCGAAGCGGATGCGGCCGATCTGGCCTCGCGCATCGCCCCGCTCAAACTCAAGTGGTGGTGCGAGGGACGCATCGATGCGCTCCTGCGCTATTCCGACGACACCATGCATGCGCTGCGCCGCGCGGGCTGCGAGATGATTTTTCTGGGCGCGGAGTCCGGCTCCGATAAGCTCCTGCGCGAGATGGACAAGCAGCTTACGTCAGATCAGATCCTGGAAATCGCCGCCCGCATCCGGAAGTTCGGAATTATTCCGGAATTCTCTTTCGTGATCGGAAATCCCAAGGAACCTGATCGCGATGCCCGCGAAACCATGAGTTTCATGCGCCGCATCAAGCGGATTAACCCGCGCGCCGAGATCATCGTCCAGCACTACATTCCCACGCCGCATCCGGACGGCATGTACGGAGAAATTGAAGACCGCTTCGCGTTTCCAAAGAGTCCGGAAGAATGGGCCTCGCCGCGCTGGTATAACTTCACGGTGCGGCAGGATCCGGCGCTGCCGTGGCTGCCTCGCAAGACCAAGCGCCTGATCGATGCCTTCGAGACCGTAATGGAGTGCCGCTGGCCGACGATTCAAGACATCGCGCTTCCGCGCTGGGCCCGCGCGGTTCTCCAGACCCTCAGTTCGTGGCGTTATCTATTTGGCCTGTATGCCTGGCCCTACGAGCTGGAATTCGCGCAGAAGATTCTTCGCCCAAGGCGTCCCAAAGTCGAGAGCGTATGACCACGCTTCAACCCTCGGACGCCTATCGGCTGCTGGCGCCGGATTACAACACCAACCCCAATCCAATGTTGAAGCTTGAGCAGCGCACGATGACGCCTTTGTTGCCTCCCCTGCGCGGTGCGAAGGTGGTCGACGTCGCCGCGGGCACCGGCCGCTGGGCGGCGTACTGCGGGATTCAAGGAGCTCAGACCGTCGCTGCGGATTTTTGCCTTGAGATGTTGGCGTCGGCGCCGCGCCCCGCCGTGTTGGCTGACGCCAATCGCCTCCCTTTGCCCGACGGCTTCGCGGATGTGACCATCTGCGCGTTCGCCCTGGGATATGCGCCGGATTGCCTTCCCGAACTGGCGCGCGTAACTCGAACCGGCGGCGTAGTGCTGGTGAGCGATGTTCATCCCGAGGCGATCCGCAGCGGATGGACGCGCACGTTTCGACATCCAGCAGGGGCAATCAGCATCGCGCATCATCCCTACAGTCTGGATGATGTGCGTGCGCGAAAACTCCGGCTGGACTGTCTGATAGAACGGCGGTTCGGGGAGCCAGAGCGCGCAGTGTTCGCCCAAGCCGGAAAGCAGGCGGCATTTGAGGAGGCTTCGCGGCAACCTGCTATCTTCGTCGCCCGATGGATCAAGGTATGAAGCGGGCCGTCGAAGGAATCGAGCTCGATCTCGCCGGGCTCCAGGTTTTGCCTGGGCTGATCAACGCGCACGATCATCTGGAGTTCGCACTGTTCCCACGATTAGGCCGGCGTCACTACGCGAACGCAACCGAGTGGGCGCGGGACATTTATCGTCCCGAAGAATCGCCGGTGCGCGAGCATCTACAAGTTCCCAAGCCGTCACGCCTCCTGTGGGGCGGACTGCGAAATCTGGCCTGCGGGGTGACTACCGTATGTCATCACAATCCGTACGAAGCGGTGTTCGATGACGATTTCCCTGTTCGGGTAGTGAAACATTGCGGCTGGGCGCACTCGCTGGCATTCGAAACCGACATCCGCGCGCGCTACGAGGCCACCGCGCCCGGCGCGCCGTTTCTGACCCATGCGGGCGAGGGAACCGGCGACGACGCCGCGGAGGAGATCTTCAAGCTGCGCGAACTCGGTGTTCTGGACGAGCGCACGGTCTTGATTCATGCCGTTGGCTTCCGTGAGGATGGGTGGCAGTTGATCCGCAGAATGGGCGCGAGCGTGGTCTGGTGCCCGCGCTCGAATCTGTTTACGCTCGGGCGGACGCTTTCTCCGGATGTGATTGCCTCCGGAGTTCCCCTGGCGCTGGGGACAGATTCGCCGCTCACGGCCGAAGGCGATTTGCTGGACGAAATCCGCACCGCACGGGAAATGGGAGGCGATTACAACGCGTCGGTCGCCACGTGGATCTTGAATCTACCCGAGAGATCCGATGATTGGATTGCGGCGCCGGCATTCGGCGAGCCCCCGGAGCTGGTAGTGATCGGCGATCGCATTCACCTGATCGGACCGCGGTTGGCCCGCGCACTGCCTCCCTACATCTGCCGCGAGTTTTATCCACTGAGGATCGAAACACGGCCGCCAGTGCTGGTGCGATGGAACGTGCCGCGAATGCTCGACCAGGCCGCGCGGCACTTGGGTGAGGACGTCCGCTTAGCTGGACGGAGGGTGTCGGCGTGACTCAGGAAATCGCCACGCTCCCGATCTTGCTGATTGACGCGCACAGCCGCTGCAACTGCCGCTGCGTGATGTGCGACATCTGGAAGACGGCCGAGCATCGCGAGTTCACCTTAGCTCAGCTCGAATCTCAAATGGACGCGATCGAGCGGCTCGAGGTTCGTTGGGTGGTGTTCACGGGCGGCGAGCCGCTGATGCATTCGAATCTGTTCGCGCTCGCCGATCTTCTGCGCGGGCGCGGCGTCCGCGTGACGATTCTTTCCACCGGACTTCTCTTCGAGCGTTTTGCGGGTGAGATCGCGGAACACATCGACGACGTAATCGTTTCATTGGACGGTCCGGCGGAGATTCACGATCGCATTCGCCGGATACCGGGCGGGTTCGAGCGCATCCAGGAAGGCGTCCGTGCGATTCATGCCTGCCGCCCGCAGCTCCAGATCGGGGCGCGCTGCACTGTGCAGGAGGCCAACCACTCCGCGCTGATAGATACGGTGCGTGCCGCGAAGCAGATCGGTCTGTCGTCCATTTCCTTTCTGGCGGCCGATGTCACCTCGACGGCGTTCAACCGGCCCCAGCCGTGGAGCGCGGCCCGTCAAGCCGGGATCGCTCTGACCCTCGACGAAGTCGTGGTCTTGGAGCGGCAGATCCAAGAATTGACAGAGGATCCGTTTGTGGTTGACCGGCCGCAGCATCTGCACCGGATCGTCCGGCATTTCCGCGCGCATCTTGGGTTACAGACTTTTGAAGCCCCGCACTGTAACGCCCCGTGGGTGTCGGCGGTGATGGGGATCGACGGCTCGGTGCGGCCGTGTTTCTTTCATCCGCCCGTGGGATCGACTGCGGGGCAGGGGATTGAAAGTGCGCTCAATGGGCCGCGCGCACTCGAGTTTCGGGGATCACTCGATATCGCGAATAACCCCGTTTGCCAGCGTTGTGTCTGCTCGCTCCATCTCTAAGGCAGCTTCGCGATCTCGACGGCGATCTTATCCGAGGGCACGAGTTTCAGGTCGCGGGTCTCATGCCCGCCTTCGGCCAGTTTGATCGCGCTGGCTTCGCTGGTGAAGTGGCTCAGGAAATCGGCGCTTTGTCCCAAGCCGGGCTCCAGTTCTTCCCACGCCGCGACGTAATACTCGCCCGGAGCAAGACTCTTGATTTGGAACCCGCCGCTTTGATCCGTGTACGCTAGACGGGTTCCGCCAGTGGGGCTCGCATCGGGAGTTTTGGGCCACAGCGTCACGATTACGCCGGCCTGAGTTTCGCCCTTATCGTTCTGGACCGACCCGGCGACTTCGGCCGCTTTGGACGACAGCACCAGGTCGAGCGTGCCGCCCGTGCCGGAAGTCGTGTCGATGGGCGCATGCGTCACATCCTGCCCGCCGAAACGGGCCGATTTCAGATAAGTGCCTTGCGGAAAGGAAAGGGTATTCAATGCATACCTACTGGTTCCGACGGCGTTGAATTGGAATGTGCCGTCATCCTTCACCTGCGCGTTCGGGGTGGTGAACGAAATGCCCTCAGTCTCGCTGAGTATGACGCGAACAGGTGGAGCAACCACCATATTTCCTCCGCGACCGCCGCCGGAAAGGTTTTGCGCCGGTTTGAGCAGCGTGGCAATGTCGCCATCCTCCAGCTTGACCGTGCCCGTGATCTCCACACCCGGACCTAGCGTTAATACCAGGCCGTCAATATTCGCGTCGGCGACCGTCACTTCCACGCGTCCGGTGAGATTGGCCGGTGCGTTGCCGTTCAGCGTGGCCTGCAATACCTGCAATACATACGTTCCCGGAACAATGCCCCGAAATTCAAAAGCTCCATCCGGCCTCAATTGCGTCACGCCGCCGCCGCT
>Ga0310810_10003139_pt1 | contig 17923 bp, 13 predicted proteins | sample NCmetagenome_FD_207641 | JGI IMG/M metagenome (GOLD analysis project Ga0310810, IMG submission 207641) | Soil microbial communities from experimental microcosm in Duke University, North Carolina, United States - NC | ecosystem: Engineered > Artificial ecosystem > Soil microcosm > Unclassified ...
GCCGAGTTCGAGCCGCTGGATGTGCCGGCGTTCTTGAGACGGCAGAACGAAGCGTAGGAACCATCAAGACAATTACGCCACTCACAACTTCCAACTGCGCAAGGGTCGACTCTCCTGTCGATTCGGTCGGGACACGCGCCTTGGACGTCGTTGGTAGTTGTGAAACTGGCAGTTGGCTGCGCGCGCGTTCGCTCCTTCCGGCCCGCGCAGTATAATAGGTAGATCCACGGCAGGCGCGAACGTCGTCTTCTGATTGCAATTGTCCGGACCGTTCGCATCCCGCACCTGATTCAGCATGACGCCTCGACCCCAACAGGGGCGTCAGCGCGACGTTCTCTCCAGCGAAGTCGGCACCATCCGCAAGCCCCACGGCGGCCGACTCCGCGTCGCGCTGGCGTTCCCGAATACGTATTTCGTCGGGATGTCCAACCTTGGACTCCAGACGGTGTACCGGCTCTTCAACGAGCTGGACGGAGTCGTGTGCGAGCGCGTGTTCCTGCCGCCCAGGCAGCAGCTCGCCGCCGAGCTCGCGGCCGGCACTCCTCTCCGTACGATCGAATCGAACACCCTCGTCCGGGACTTCGACGTGTTCGCCTTCTCGGTCTCGTTCGAGTGGGACTACACGAACGTGGTCTCGATGCTGCGCCTGGCGAAGATTCCCGTGCGCGCAGACCAGCGCACCGGCCTCGATCCCTTGATCGTGATCGGCGGCGCCGTGACGTTCGTGAACCCCGAGCCGCTGGCCCTGTTTGCCGATGTGATCGCGGCCGGAGAAGGCGAAGTCCTCATCCCTTCACTGATGGAGGGGATCGCGCAGGCGACGGACCGCCGCGAGCTGCTGCATCGGCTTGCCGCCACGCGAGGCTTCTACATTCCCTCCTTTTACGACGTCCGCTACAACGCCGACGGCACGCTGGCGGCCTTCGAGCCCAAATCCACCACCGGCGCTCCGCCCGTGGTCCGCAAGGCCGCGGTGAAGACGACGGAGGCCTTGGACCCGCCGTCGACCGTGATTTTCACGCCGGACACCGAGTTCGGATCGCGATTCCTCGTCGAAGTCGTCCGCGGCTGCGCGAACCTGTGCCGCTTCTGCTGGGCAGGCTACAACTACCTGCCCGTACGCGCGTTCCCCGCAGACCGCATTCTGGAACTTGCGCGCGCCGCGCGTTCGCACGCGACGCGCGCCGGCCTCGTCTCGATCGCGCTCTGCGATCACCCGGAAATCGAACGCATCCTCGCCGGCCTCCTCGAACTCGGATACGCGATCAGCCCGGCATCCCTCCGGCTCGACGACCTGACAGAACCGATCGTGCGCATGCTCCACCAGAGCGGCGAGCGCTCGATCACCATCGCCCCGGAAACCGGTTCGGACCGCCTGCGCCGCGTGATCAACAAGACGGTGACGAACGCGGAGATCCTCGACAAGGCGGACCTGATCTTCGCCAACGGCATCGACAACCTGAAGCTCTACTTCATGCTCGGCCTGCCGACCGAAACGGATGATGACGTGGCGGCGATTCGGGATCTCACCGCATCGCTGCGCGACATCATGCTGCGGCATGCGCGGGGCACGGGGCACATCGGTCGGATTGTCGCGAGCGTCAACCCGCTGATTCCCAAGCCGGGCACCGCGTACCAGTGGCTGCCGATGGAAGATCCGGCCGTCACCGACCGCAAAGGCAAGCGCCTGCGTACGCTGGTAGCGGGCCTCGACAACGTCTACTTCAATATCAAATCCGAGCGTCACTCCTACTATCAGGCGCTGCTCTCGCTCGGCGACCGGCGTGTCGCCCCGGCCATCGAAGCGGCGGAACGGAACGGCGGCAACTGGCGCGCCGCCGTCGCGGAGACGGGCGTCGATGCCGACTTCTACATATTCCGCGACCGGTCGTCGGACCTCGTCCTGCCCTGGGACATCATCGACGGCGGCATGAAACAGAGCTTCTTTCGCGGCGAATTCGAGAAGGCGCTGAACGCCGAATGGACGCTGCCGCCGAAACGCGCGGCAGAGAACCGCAAGTTCTTACCGGTGCTCTGACACCCGTCCGCTGCGCAATGTCGTTCGCATCCGCCACGCTAGACCTGCTCGAACTCCTGCGCCGCCTCGAATTGCGTGTACGCCTCGAGGATGATGTCCCGCAGCCGATTCTGCGCCGTACCATCGGCTGCCGGGCGCAGCAGCGCGAAGCTGCGGCGCTCGCCGTTGACCGAGAACTGCCGCGCGGGAAACGTGACGTTGCGACCGGGCCCGGTCTTCCGCTCCCAGACGGAGAAACCGATCAATTTGAGTCCTTCGAGGGGGCCGCTGTCGAAGTGCAGTTCGGCGTCGGCGAGCTTGCCAGGCGGGTTCCCTTTTTCGTTTGCGATGATCTTGACGGTCATGTGCTCTCCTGCTGCCTGTCAGAAGCAACCGGCACACCGGACGTGTCGTGAGGTCAGACCGTCCTCGCATCCTGCACGCTGCGCGGCACTTCGGGGATGAGATCGATGCCGGGGCAGCGTCCCCGCGATGGGCGGCGGCCGCCCGTCGCCAACCGGAGTTGCGCGCGCGCATCAATCGGAGAACACGAGGACCTGCGCCAGCGCGAGGGTTTGCGCGTGCGTGAGCGTTACCAGCGTCCGCGTGGCGTGCATGGCGGTGAACCGGCGGAGTGCACCTCCCGTCAACCGCAGTTGCGGCGGCCCGTGCCGGCGGAAGACTTCGATGTCCTTCCAGAGCACGCCGCGCGAGTGGCCGGTGCCGAGCGCCTTCATCGCGGCCTCTTTGGCGGCAAACCGCGCGGCAAGACTCGGCACCGGGTCCCGCTGCCGAATACAATACGCAATCTCTTCGGCCGTGTAGACGCGCTGCAGAAAGCGATCGCCATACCGCTCGTACGTTTCACGGATACGAGGGATGTCGGTCGCGTCGAACCCCAACCCGATGACGCTCATGTCCGCTCCTCAGCCTAACGGCGCGTTTTCATGGACGCAAGCGCCGTTCGGCCGTGTGCTGAGGTGCGAGGCTGTCCCGGCGCGACATCTCTTCACCGGCGCGGACCTGCAGTTGAGAGAGGATGACCGCGAATGGACCGCGGTCGCGTCGTTCCTCGATATCCCACCGGCGCGCCTGCTCCTTGTCCGGCAGGTGCACGGCACGAGCGTCGCCGTCGCGCGCCGCGGCGACGATTCGATCTGGCATCGACCGACCGCGGACATCGTCATTTCCGACGATCCGGACGTGGCCGTCGGCGTCCGTGTCGCGGATTGCGCGCCAATCCTGATGGCCGATGCGCGAACGGGCGCGGCGGGCGCCGTCCACGCGGGCTGGCGGGGCACCGCGGCGCGCGCCGCAGAACAAGGGGTGCAGGCAATGACGCGTGCATTCGCCAGCCAGCCCGACGATCTCATCGCTGCCGTCGGCCCGTGCCTCGGATCCTGCTGCGGCGAAGTCGGTCCCGAGGTAGTCGAGGCGTTCAAGAATGGAGGGGCGGATCAAACGTCCATCGAGCGGTGGTTTGCACCCGGCGCGGGAGATCGGTTGCATCTGGACCTTGCCGCCGCGAACCGCGATCAACTGTCGGCGTCGGGTGTGCGCGCGGACTGCATTTTCGTTTCGGGCCTGTGCACCAAGACGTGGCGCCAGCATCTGCACTCGTATCGCGCGGCGGGTGCGGCGGCCGGCCGGATGCTCGCCGCGATTCGCCCGTGTACTCCGTGATGGAGGACGCGGCGGCCGTCTCCTGCGCAATCGCTATTCGTCTCTCAGCGCGACGAGCGGATCGACATGCGCAGCGCGCCGAGACGGCACATACGCGGCAAGTAGTGTCGTGACCACCAGGACGGCAACCGCCGTCGCGAAGGCAGAGAGCCTGTGCGCGTCGACGCCGTAGAGCCATGTCTGAATCAACTGCATCGCGATCCAGGCGGCGACGAGGCCGGCACCGATTCCAACCGCGGACAAGGTAAGCGCATTTTTCAGGAACCCGCGCGCGATCGTCTGCGGCCGGGCGCCAATCGCCAGCCGGATCCCGATCTCCCGCGTGCGGCGTCGCACAGACAACGCGAGTGAACTGTAGAGCGCGATCGCAGAGAAGCACAGCGCGAGCACGCCGCAGACGAGCGTCACGCGGCTCGCGAGAAACAGAGGCGCGTACTCCAGCCGTAACTGCGTCGCGAGCGGCATGTCTTCGGCGATTGGCACACTGGGCTCCAGCAGCCGCACCACCGCCCGGATCTTTCCGAGCGCGACTGCAGGATCTCCGGCAACCCGAACGGCAAACCGCACATCTTCCTTCTGGGTCGCTGGCGTCTGCCAGAATGGGCGATACAGATGCGGCAGCGGCGCCGCCATTGGATTCGGCGGCTGGATGTCCGCGACGACCCCGACGACGCGTGACGGGGCGCCATCCACTACGACGATACGATCGATGGCGCTGTCGCGAGGCCACAGCCTCCGGGCGAGCGTGTCGTTCACGATGGCGACATGCGCGGCGCCTGATTGATCGGCATCAGTGAACGCTCTGCCGGCAACGATCGGAACGCCCAGCACGTCGAACAGCCCGCTGTCGATATCCTGCGTGTTGACCTCCAAAGTGCGCGCGTCGACGCCTCGATCTCGAGGAAGGCTGACCGCAAGCGTCGGTCCGTTCGCCGCATTCCAGACGAGACCCTCGCCGCCGATCATCATTCCGGCTGCCTGTACCCCGGCGGTGCCGTGCAGCCGTTGCATCACTGCACGCGCAAGTGCTTCCGACTGCGCTGGTGTGAAGCGCGCGAGCCGCGGGCGCAGCCTGAAGACGATGACGTTCGACGGGTCGAAGTGCGTACCAGCAACGACGGTGTCGCGGCTGCTCACGAGCAGCGATGCGGCGACGGCAAACAGCAGCGCCATGGCGACCTGCGCAACGACGAGGGCGTTTTGCACGCGCCGTTCGCTCGTCGCTCCGGCACCTCCGCGCGTCCCTCGCAGTTGTCCGGTCACGTCCCCCCTCGACATATGCAGGGCGGGCAGAATTCCGATCAGCACGCCGGTCGCGGCAGCGATCGCGAGCGCATGGGCGATGACGCGTTCGTCCATGCCGAAGTCGTAGCTGTGCGCGAACCCTTCGCTGTCGAGGTTGTAGAAGCCGGAGAGCAGCGCGACACCCCAGCGCGACGCCAGCAAACTGGCGGGCAGCGCAGTTGCGGCCAGCACCACGCCTTCAATGGCCATCTGACGGATCACGCGCAGACGCGAGGCGCCGATCGACAGCCGAATCGCAATTTCATGCGCTCGCCCGACCCCGCGGGCGAGCACCAGCCCCGCGAGATTCGCGCAGGCCGCCACGAGCAGCAGCACAGCGAGCGCCAGCAGCAATTCCATCTGCGGACGCAACAGGGCGCGCGTTTCCGGATCAGCGCCGGCGATGGGATCGACGACGATCCGGCGCGGATGGCCGGGTCCGTCGATCGAAGCTGTCCAGAGCACCTTGGATTCAGCATCGACCTGCGCCGACCTCACGTCCGTGCCTTTGGCCAGCCGTCCGACGAGGGCGTCAACCGACGGGCACTCGCGTCCTGGCTCGCAGCCGTAGCCCGCGGTTCGCAGCATCGCCATCGGAATCCAGACGTCGCTGCCTCGGCCGACATCGTCTCCCGCGAAGCCGGGGGGTGTCACGCCCACGACCGTCATAAGGGTTCCGTTGAGGCGAACCGGCCGGTCAAGCGACGCCCGATCGCTGGACAGCACCGTCTCCCAGAGCCGATAGCTGACGACGACGACTGGATCACGACCCGTGACCGTGTCTTCCTCTGCGCCGAACCATCGACCCTGCCACGGAGCGATGCCGAGCACCGAAAAATAGTTGGCTGTGACGAACTCGCCGCGGACTTCGCGCGATCCGGAGTCGGTTTGAAGGTGGAGCTGCGCGACGGGCGTCACCGCCGCAAGCGGGTCGATTTTCTGCAGTCGGCGCGCAAGACGGCCGTACTCGTCGAAGGAAAAGCCCGCGCCGAGATGGCCGCCGGGACCGCGGCTGTACACGTGCACGAGGCGCTCGGCGTTCGGCGCGTGCAGCGGTTTCATATACAGGGCGTCCAGGAGCGTGAACACCGCAGTATTCGCGCCGATGGCGACCGCCAGCATCAAAACGGCGACCGCTGCGAAGCCGGGCGCCGCCCGCAGACGTCTTGCCGCGTACTGCACGTCGGCAATTGAGCCGGCAACGATCGTCCCCCAGCCGGAGTTGTCGACCATCGCGTGTTCCTCCCCGAAACGGAATCCCAGGCGCCTCAGTTGACCGTTAGCTTTTGACGGTCAACCGTCCACGCCGGTTGGGAGCGCTGCGGGAGAAGGAAGGCCACTCGATGGATGCGGGGAGCGTGACGAAGTTTTCTCTGCACGGCCGCGCCAGAAAAAGCGGACGAACGGCTCTCGACTTCCGTCAGCGTGAGCGGAGCGCGAGCTCCGAGGCATCCATCCCGAGATTCGACAGCCGATCCGCTTCCTTGTTGAACTCGCGGCGGACGTGCTCGAAACGGACGTCGCCGATCTGCCGGATGAGCGCGCACGCCTGCAGGAACAGCGGCTTCAGGTTTTCGTTCTTCACGCGGTACTCGCCGCGCATCTGCTTGACGAGCAGTTCCGAGTCGGCGCGGATGTGAACGGATTGCTCGCCATGGGCGACGGCCCACCGAAGCGCCGCGAGGAGACCGTTGTACTCGGCGATGTTGTTCGTGGCCACGCCGAGCGCGCCGTGCAGCTCGTCGAGCAGGGTGCCGTCGGCCGCTTCGACACGAACGCCGTAACCTGCCGGGCCGGGATTGCCGCGGGCGCCCCCGTCGATGTACGCCGTGATCACGAAATGGAAGGGGAGGGTGCGGACTCGGGTGCCGCGGCCGCGACGAAGTAGAGGATGCGCAGGCAGCTTTCGCACTGGATGAGCGACTCGTTGCGCCGCACCTCGTTGAACACCTGCGGCCGGAGCCGGACGTGGCACACAGTGCAGACCCCGTCGCGCGCTTCCGCGAGCGCCTGTCCTTTCCGCTGCCGGGCCACATGCTCGAACAGCCGCAGCGCGGGCGCGGAAATCTGCGCAGCAATCGAGGCGCGGGCGCCCTGCTTTTCGTCGGCTTGCTTCTGCAGCTCCACGGCCTCGGCCTCGAGCACCGTCCGTTCCGCCGATATCGCGGCTTCCTGCTGTTTCAGTTCTGCTTCGGCCGTCTTCAGCGCCGCGGTCAGCGCTTCAGCCTCTTCCATGCTTTCGAGAATCTTGTCCTCCTGCGCGCGAATCCCATCCTGCGCGGACGCGATTTCGTGCTGCATCGCCTGGTATTCCTTGTTGGTCTTGACCTCCATCAGCTGGTCTTTGTAACGCGAGAGGCGCGTCTGCACGGCAGCGACTTCCTTCTCGATCTCGCGTCTCGCAGCCTGATTCTCGGCCAGCCGCTCCTTCGCCGACGCGACGACGGCCTGTTGATCGGCGAACCTGGCCGCCATCGCCTCCTGCAGCGCCGGAATTTCCGCGATGCGCCGGCGCATGGTGTCGATCTCGGTCTCGAGCTGCTGGAGCTGGATCAGGTGATGAAGATCAGGACTCACTGGATAGCTACAGCGTATCTCAGGAACGGCTTTGCGCGAAAGTTCAGCCACGGCGTCGCGCGGCGCTCGCTTGTTGCGCCCAGCACCCGTCCGACGCATGCAGCCCCCAGCGCCCCGCGCGAAGCGCGCGCGGCGCTCGCGTGTTCCGCCCAGCACCCGTCCGAGGCAGGCAGCCCCCAGCACCCCGCGCGAAGCGCGGCAGGTGCTACGATGGGTCCGGGCCCCATAGCTCAACGGTCAGAGCCGCCGGCTCATAACCGGCCCGGTCGTCTCCTATCGAGGGGCTTCGCCCCTCGAACTCCCCTACACGCTCTCTCGCGCGCCGCTTCGCCGGCGCGCTCCGTTCGCGTGGCTCGCGTCGCTGCGCTCGCTCGCGTGGGGCGTCGCTGGGTTCGCGTGTTGCGCCCAGCACCCGTCCGAGGCAGGCAGCCCCCAGCACCCCGCGCGAAGCGCGGGCGACGGCTCGCGTGGCTCGCGTCGCTGCGCTCGCTCGCGTGCCGCGTCGCTGCGTTCGCGTGTTCCGCCCCAGCACCCGTCCGAGGCACGCAGTCCCCAGCACCCCGCGCGAAGCGCGGTCAGGTGCTACGATGGGTCCGGGCCCATAGCTCAACGGTCAGAGCCGCCGGCTCATAACCGGCCCGTTCCAGGTTCGAATCCTGGTGGGCCCACCTTCGCTCGCCGTCGGCGAGCTACGGCGGGCAAGCCCACCACGCAAGAAGGGAAGGCCCCTGCCGCGCGATGCCGAATGTTGGACGCATGAAACGGCCTCTCCACCGGCGCATCGGCGGTCGCGTGCGTGCGGCGGCACGGCGTTCGCTGAACCTGTTCGATCGCGCGTCGGATTCGACCGGCGCGCCCGTCCCCCCGGCGCACCTGCGACTTTACTATTACCGAAGCCGTGATCTTGCGGCGTTTCGCCGTGCATCGGAGGCGGTACTCACCGAAGTCCTGACGCAGGGGATCGAAGCTGGCGACCGGGTGCTCGACATCGGCTCCGGCATCGGCAACCTGGCGCTGGCGCTGGCTCCAACGCTCACCGGCACCTACGACGGCGTCGAAATCCATCCGGAAGCCGTGGCGTGGTGCCAGCGCGCGATGACCGGACGCTATCCCCGCATTCGGTTCCATCATGCCGACGTGTTCAGCAGCGCGTACAACCCCAGAGGCCGGCTGACCGCGTCGCACTATCGTTTTCCGTTCGGCGACGAATCCTTCGATTTCATCTACCTCGGATCGGTGTTCACGCACATGCTGCCCGCGGATGTCGCGCATTACCTCTCGGAGATCGCGCGCCTGCTGGCGCCGGGCGGCACCTGCGCTGCGAGCGTGTTCCTGCTGAACGACGAACGCCGCCCGCATATCGACGCAGGCCGGAGTTTCATGTCGTTCGCGCACGCCGACCAGTCGGGCCACGCACGCCTGCACGATCGCTCCCGGCCGGAAGCGGCGATTGCCCTGGAGGAACAGTTCGTACTCGACGCGTGCGCGTCGTCCGGACTCCACGTCCAGCGAATCCGGCGGGGCGAGTGGTGGAATGGAAAGGCCGACGATCAGGATGTGATGACGGCTGGAAGGTAAAAATATCAACGACACGACCGCGCAACTTCCAACGGCACAACGCGTCGCTCCGCGCGGCGCCTTGCGTGATTGGTCGTTGGCCGTTGTGTCGTTGACGCCGTTCTCTACGTACGCCCTTCGAGGAAGGCCCGCAGCTTCCGGCTCCTCGACGGGTGCCGCAGCTTGCGCAGCGCCTTCGCCTCGATCTGGCGGATGCGCTCGCGCGTGACCGCGAAGCTCTGGCCCACCTCTTCGAGCGTGTGCTCCGAGCCGTCGCCGACGCCGAACCGCATCTTGATCACCTTCTCTTCGCGCGGCGTGAGCGTCTTCAGCACCTGATCCGTCTGTTCCTTCAGGTTCAGATTGATCACGGCGTCGGACGGCGAGACGACCTGGCGATCCTCGATGAAATCGCCAAGGTGCGAATCTTCCTCTTCGCCGATGGGCGTTTCGAGCGAGATCGGTTCCTGCGCGATCTTGAGGACCTTCCGGACCTTGCTGACCGGGATGTCCATGCGCTGCGCGATCTCCTCGGAAGTCGGTTCGCGTCCGAGTTCCTGCACGAGCGCCCGCGACGTGCGAATCAACTTGTTGATCGTCTCGATCATGTGGACCGGGATCCGGATCGTCCGCGCCTGGTCCGCAATCGCCCGTGTGATCGCCTGGCGAATCCACCACGTCGCATACGTCGAGAACTTGTAGCCGCGGCGGTACTCGAACTTGTCGACCGCCTTCATCAGGCCGATGTTGCCTTCCTGAATCAGGTCGAGGAACTGGAGGCCGCGGTTCGTGTACTTCTTCGCAATCGACACGACGAGGCGCAGGTTGGCTTCGACGAGTTCCTTCTTCGCCTGCTCGGCCTGCGCTTCACCCCTCGAGATCGTCTCGAGCGTCCGCATCAACTGCTCGGGCGTCTCCTCGAGTTCGTCGGCCATCGACTTGAGCTGAACCTTGTGCTCCTTCTGCTGTTTGACGAGGTTCTTGCGTTCCTCCTCCTTCAGCTTCGGCCGCCGGTTCTTCATCGTCAGCTGGCGCTCGATGTAGTCCACCTGACGCTTCAGCCGCATCACCGCTTCGACCTGGTCCTTGATCTGGTCGATCATGCGGCGCTTCACGAGCTCGGTGAACTCGATCCGCCGGATCAGCTGCGACAGCTCGATACGCGCGCGGTAGTACTCGTTGCGGACCTTGCGATATTTCTTCTTGTCGCGCGACGTGGCGCCCCTCGGCGTTTTTTCCAGCTTCTCTTTCGCCTTCTCCGCAGTGCCCCAGGCCTTCCGCACCGCGTCGATCTGCCGGAGGACCTGCCGCTTGCGCTCCTCGATCTTCTCGTCCGTGATCTCTTCGTCGGCGAACGTCACGAGCTCGCGGATCGTGCGCTCCTCGTTCTTCAGCTCGTCGCCCATCCGCATGACGTGCCGGGCGATCGTCGGGGTTCGCGAGATGGACTTGATGACGGCCAGCTTGCCGCGCTCGATCCGTTTGGCGATTTCGACTTCCCCTTCGCGCGTCAGCAGGGGAACGGTGCCCATCTCGCGGAGGTACATGCGGACGGGGTCGTTTGTTTTGTCCAGGGCGCCGGGCGTGAGGTCCAGCTCCAGCTCTTCCGCCCCTTCGCCGGTCCGGTCGAGGAGCTTCTCCTCGCGATACGTCTTCTCCGAATCGACGACTTCGATGCCGGCGCTGCCAAACGTACTGAACAGGTCATCCAGCTCTTCGGAAGACGTGATGTCCGCCGGAAGCAGCTCGTTGACCTCGTCGTAGAGCAGATAGCCCTTTTCCTTGCCGATCGAGATGAGCTGCCTCACCTCGTCATATTTTTCTTCGATCGACAACGCGTATTACCTCCGTTATTTATCGGGGGCTTCGCCGCCGCCCCCCCCCGCACGCTCGCTCGCGCCGCTTCGCCTGCGCGCTCGTTCGCGTGGTCCGCTTCGAGTTTCGCGGGTGATCTTTGCTATGCGCTCTGCCTCGACGCCTGTAGAGAAACGTTCTAGTCTAGCACTTTCAGCCGGTCCGGCACAGCCCTCGCCGCCTCGAGATCTCTGATTAGATCCGTCTGACGGCCCAAAAGTTCCGTGATCGCCCCATCATGGGCAGCCACGTCTGCCTCCTGGAGCCGTCTGATCTCGCTTCGTACCTGCCCCAGTTCGCGTTCGAGACGCAGCCGTTTGAGGGTCAGGCTGCAGTCGGCCGGATCGGCGGGTGGCCGCGGTTCGCGGGCGATGTCGCCTACGAGTGCGGCCTCTCCAATACTTAGACGCTCGATCAGGGCTGCAGGTAAACCGGCCGGCGGCCAATCGAGCAAAGCCCGCGCCTGTCTCAGGATGTCCCGCGTCGGAAGCCCCTCGAAATCGTGATCGGCCACGCCGGCCAGGGCCGCAGCGGCGGCTTCAGGGGCGTGCATCAAGGCCCAGATCAGGCCTCTTTCTGCCACCTTGATCTGGCCCATGGCGGGCGCCCGACGCTCCACTTCGGCGATGTTTGTCTGCTTCTGCACGGCCGCCCGGCGGATCTCCGCGCGAACCACCTCTTCCGTAATGCGCGCCTTGTGGGCGATTCGGTCTGCAAACTGGTCCCGTGCCGCCGCGTCGGGAATGCGCGCCGCAACGGCGAGCATCCCCGACAGAAACGCCCGCCGCCCTTCGTCGCTGGAGAGATCGCCGGCCGCTGCGGTGCGGTCCAACAGGAAATCCAGGTACGGCCGTGACGACTTGAGCTGGTCCTGATACGCGGCCGCTCCCCGCTTTCGGATGAAGTTATCCGGGTCGTCGCCCGGTGGCAGCACCGCGACGTTGACCTGGAACCCTTCGGTCACGAGCAGTTCGGAGGACCGGGCCGCCGCACCCTGGCCCGCGGCATCGGGGTCGAAGCTGAGCACGATCTTCCCCGCAAATCTTCGCAGCAGCTTCGCCTGTGACGTCGTCAGCGCGGTGCCCGATGAGGCGACGACGTTCGTGATGCCGCCTTGAAAGGCCTGCGCCCAGTCGAAATACCCTTCGACCAGCACCGCGTATTTGGCGCGGCTGATCGCCGACTTGCTCCAGTTCAATCCGTACAGGGTTCGTCCCTTGACGTAGATCGCCGTCTCTGGAGAGTTGAGGTACTTCGGCTGTTGTCCCGCGTCCATGGCGCGTCCGCCGAACGCGACGATCGCGCCGTTGTCGCGCATGATGGGGATCATGAAGCGGTTGCGGAAGCGATCGCGCAGTTGACCGCTCTCGGGTTGCTGCACGAGACCGCTCTTCACCAGGAGTGCCTCGCTGAATCCCTCTTTCGCAAGCCGTGCGCGCAGGCCTCCTGAGGCCGGTGCATAGCCGATCCCGAGCTGCTCGACGAGGGAGGCAGACAGCGCGCGATCGTTGATGACGCGCCGGGCCGCAGCGCCGGCTGGCGTCGCGAGCTGCTCGCGAAACCAAACGGCCGCCACTTCATGAATCTTCAGCAGCGCCTCGCGTTCGCGCTGCGATTCGCCGTCCTGTCGCGCATCCTCCTGCTCGGGAACCTGGAGGCCTGCGCGCGCGGCGAGCGTCCGGATGGCTTCGGGAAAGGCGACCTTGTCGTACAGCTCGACGAACTTGATGACGTCGCCGCCGACGCCGCACCCGAAGCAGTGGAAAAACCCCTTCTCGCCGTTGACGTGGAACGACGGCGTCTTCTCGCCGTGGAACGGACACAGGCCTTTCCACGTCGCGCCCATCTTGCGCAACTGCACGCGCTCCTGCACGACCTGCACGATGTCGACGTGCGACTTCAGATCATCGACGAAAGCGGACGGGAACAGCGGCATTTCTAGCGGGACATACGAATGACGGACGACAAGCGGCAGAGCAACGCGGTCACTCTTTCAGCTCCGCCACCGTCACGCCGCCGCCGCCCTGATTGTCCGGCGCCGGCCCGAAGTGCGCCACATACGGGTGTCCCTTCAGGAACTCGGCGATGGATCGACGGAGCTGTCCCGTGCCGTAGCCGTGGATGATGCGGACGCTCTTCACATCGCTCATCATCGCGTCGTCGATGAACCGCTCGACTTTCGTGACCGCTTCGTCGGAGGTCGAGCCGATCACGTTCAGTTCGCTGAGCGACGCCGTCCGCGGTGCCATGTCGACGTTCACGCGCACCTGCGGTTTCGGCGCACCAGAAACGGCGGCCGCGAGAACCCGCAGCTCTCCGATTTTCGCGCGCATCCGTTTCCCGCGAACGTCGACGTCCGCGTGGCCGTCCTGGATGGACTGTACCGTTCCTTCGAGGCCCAGCACTCCAACCGCGACCCGATCGCCGACTGCAGCCGGCCGCGACCGTTCCGCCGGCGGCGCCGGAGGCGCTGACGATGGACCGCTCACAGCGTCCCGCAGTTTCGTGCCGACCGCATCCAATGCGCTTCGCGCGTCCGACCGCGCCGAACCGATTTCACCGGTCGGCACGAGGCGTGCGGCCTTCCGTTCGGCGTTCGACGCGATGGTCGACGCCCGCGCCTTCAGCCCCTCCACGACGGCGTCGATCTCGCGGCGCGCCTCCCGCATGCGCTCGTCGATGCGCTGGTCCAGCCTCCGGCGGAAGGTTTCTTCGCGGTCCTTCAGCTCCTGCTCGCGCGCGTGGAGACGCGCCTGCGTTTCCCGCACCGTCTGCTGCTCACGCGCAACGAGCCGCTTCTGGTGTTCGAGATCCTGCAGTTCGCGGTCGATCTTCGCCAGATGTTCGGCGAGCTGCGCCTCGCGCTCGCCGCGAACGCCGCGTGCCTGTTCGATGATGCTCTGCGGCAGCCCGAGTCGCGACGCGATCTCGAGTGCGAGCGAGCTCCCCGGGGATCCGTAATTGAGGCGATAGGTCGGCGCAAACGTATGGGGGTTGAAACCGAAGCCCGCGGACGCCACCCCTTCCGTCGTCGATGCGTACGTCTTCAACGCATCGAAGTGCGTGGTTGCGACCACCATCGCACCGCGGCGCCGGAAGTGATCGATGATCGACATCGCGAGCGCCCCGCCTTCATTCGGATCGGTGCCGCTGCCGGCCTCGTCGAGCAGGACGAGGGCGGGAGGCGAGAGCGCTTTATCCATGCCGACGATATTCGAGATGTGCCCTGAAAACGTGCTCAGGTTTTCCGCGATCGACTGCTCGTCCCCGATGTCGGCGAACACGCTCCTGAAGACGGGAATCTGCGATCCAGCCGCGGCAGGAATGAGGAGGCCGGCCTGCGCCATGAGCGGCAGCAGCCCCGCCGTCTTGAGCGCCACCGTCTTGCCCCCGGTGTTCGGGCCGGTGATGACCAGAACTCGAGTCGGCGGAATCACGACGACGTCGACCGCGACGACTTCAATGCCTTGTGCGATGAGCAGCGGGTGACGGGCTCCGCGGAGTTCCAGCCGCCCATCGGCCGCCAGCTTTGGGTCGATGCCGTCGATGCCAAGCGAATACCGCGCTTTGGCCTGCAGCACGTCGAGGGCGGTCGCCGCCTCGATCGTGGTGTCGAGTTCCGGACCGCGACGCCTGAAGCGATCGGTGAGTTCCAGCAGAATCCGGCGGACCTCCTCGGCTTCCTGCTGCTCGAGCGCGACGATGTCGTTGTTGATCTCGACGGTGCTGAGCGGTTCCAGGAACAGGCTCGCACCGCTGGCGGAACTCCCGTGCACGATGCCCGGGATCGCGGCGCGATGCTCGGAGCGGACCACGAGCACGTATCGTCCGTTGCGATCCGTGACGATCTGCTGCTGGAGGTATTTCGCCGTGTCTTTGCCGCGGAGATACGACTCGAGCGTCCCTCGGAGGCGCGAGCGCTGCTTGCGCAGCCGTTCGCGGAGCGACCGCAGTTCCGGACTGGCATCATCGGCGACATCGCCCGCGGGGTCGATCTTGCGGCGGATGTCGGTCGTCTCCGGCTCGAACGAACTCGTCGCGGCGATCGTCCGGGCGAGGATGGGGAAGGACGCCGACCCCCGGCGGATCCCCGAAGCCGTCGCGTGAATCGATTCGAGGTACGTCGCGAGCCCGAGCAACTGCAGCGGTTCGAGCGCGCGTCCCTCGACGCCGAGGCCTTCGAAGATGTCCGCCAGTCCGGCGGGGGCGCGAAGCGCGATCTCTCCCGGCCCTGAGAGGAAGCGGGCCGTTTCCGCGGTGGCGGCGAGCGCTGACGCCACTGATTCGCGCTCGGTCTGCGGCGCGAGCCCGCTCAGGCGCTCCGCGCCGGGCGGCGTCTGCGCCATCCGTTCGACGGCGGCGACGATGCGGTCGAATTCAAGCGCCTGGAGCGCTCCGGCGTGCATTGGCGAACGAGCTTAATCCAGATGATTGATGCTGCTCGCGATCGCGGCAGCGCCGAACCCGTTGTCGATGTTGACCACCGATACGCCGATCGCGCAGCTGTTCAGCATCCCGAGGAGCGCCGCCAGACCGCCGAAGCTGGCGCCATACCCGACGCTCGTTGGGACGGCGACGACGGGGACGTCGACCAGACCCGCCACCACGCTGGGCAGGGCGCCTTCCATACCCGCAGCCACGATGACGACGCGCGCAGCGGAGATTCGTTCGTGTTCCTTGAGCAACCGATGAAGGCCGGCGACGCCGACGTCGTAGAGGCGGTCGACGGCGTTGCCCATGACCTCCGCCGTGAGCGCGGCTTCCTCCGCGATGGGGAGATCGGCCGTACCCGCGGCCGCAATGAGAATCGTGCCGCGGCCCTTTGGCGTCGTCTCCACAGGACGCGCGATGCAGCGGGCGACTTCATGGAATTCCGCTTCGGGGACGACCACCCGGACGGCGTCGAAGGCCTCTCGGTTCGTGCGCGTGACCAGCAGCGCGTGGCCCGCGGTGACGATGCGTTCGGCGATGGCCGCAATCTGGCCGGGCGTCTTCCCCTGGCCGAACACCACCTCCGGAAACCCCTGGCGTGTGGAGCGGTGAAGGTCGACTCTCGCGAATCCGATGTCGTCGTACGGCTTCTGGCGCAGATATTGAAGAAGCCGGTCTTGCGCAGCCTCAGGTGTAAGGGTGCCGGACCCGACGTCATCGAGCAGGACGCGCAGCTGCTGGCGGTTCATCGCGCCAAGTAGTTGGAGCAGGTTGACTTCGGTCTGAGCTGGACCGTAATATGGCTGATTGGACCGTTTAGCGCCTTCATCTGTCTATGACGTGGCCTGAGACACTCATTCTCGTCCTGTATTTCTTCGTACTGAGCATTCTGGCGATATACGGCTGGCACCGGTATTACCTCGTGTATCTTTACATGAAACACAAGGACCAGGCGCCGCAGCCGCCCGAACCGCTGACGGTGTTGCCGCCGGTTACGGTCCAGCTTCCCATCTACAACGAGATGTATGTCGCGGATCGGCTGATCGATACCGTCTGCGAGATGGACTACCCGCGCGAGCTGCTCGAAATCCAGGTCCTCGACGATTCGACCGACGAGACCAGCGACATTGCGGAGCTGGCCGTCCGCCGCCACGCGGCTCGCGGGTTCAACATCCGCCATCTGCATCGGGTCGATCGGCGCGGTTACAAAGCCGGCGCGCTCGAGGCGGGCCTCAAAGAGTCCACGGGCAAGTACATCGCGATTTTCGACGCGGACTTCATCCCGCCGAAGGACTTCCTGCAGCGGACGCTTCCGTATCTCGAGCAGCGGCCGGAGCTCGGCATGGTGCAGGCCCGGTGGGGCCACATCAACCAGGACTACTCGCTGCTGACCAAGATTCAATCGATCATGCTCGACGCGCATTTCGTGCTCGAGCATGGCGGCCGGAACCGCGCGGGTTGTTTCTTCAACTTCAACGGCACCGCCGGGGTGTGGCGCCGTGACGCGATCGACGACGCGGGCGGGTGGCAGCATGACACTCTGACCGAGGACCTCGATCTCAGCTATCGCGCGCAGTTGCGCGGCTGGAAATTCCTGTTCGTGCCCGATCTCGTCTCCCCGGCCGAGGTGCCGGTCGAGATGAACTCGTTCAAATCACAGCAGCACCGCTGGGCCAAAGGGTCGATTCAGACGTGCATGAAGCTGCTGCCGCAGATTCTCACGTCGAACCAGCCGCTCAGCGTCAAAGCCGAAGCGTTCTTCCACCTCTCGGCGAACTTCAATTACCTGTTGATGTCGCTGCTGTCGATCCTGATGTTCCCGGCGATGTGGGTCCGCTACAACATGGGCTGGACCGAGATGCTGCTGATCGACGTCCCGCTGTTCCTGGCGGCGACGCTGTCGGTCTGCAACTTCTACATGGTGTCGCAGCGCGAACTGTATCCGGACTGGCGATCGCGGCTGAAGTATCTGCCGTTCCTGATGTCGATCGGCATCGGCCTGTGCGTGAACAACACCCGCGCCGTTCTGGAAGCGCTCTTCAAGAAACAGAGCGAGTTCGCGCGGACGCCGAAGTACGGCATCGAGCGCGACAGCGACGAGTGGGTGGGCAAGAAGTATCACCAGTCCGTGGGCGTCCAGCCGCTCATCGAGCTGGCGCTCGGCCTCTACTTCACCGGCACCGTCTTCTACGCGCTGATCAATCAGATTTACGGCACGTTGCCGTTCCTGATGCTCTTCCAGGTCGGGTTCCTCTACACGGGGCTGCTGTCGATCATGCAGCAGTTCACGGGCGAGGACGAGATGGCGCCGGAAATCGCCAAGTAGTTGCAGCACGCTCGTCCGTCATCGCATCATGCAAACGGCGCCCAATCGGCGCCGTTTTTTTGTGTACCCCGGATGCCGAACGTTCGCCGGCGGACCTCGGACGACGACCTCGGATATCATCAAATGACAATGAGCACAGCGGAAGCGAAGCCTAAAGGCGGCCTCGAAGACGTGGTCGCCGCGACGTCGTCGAT
>Ga0310810_10003140_pt1 | contig 17916 bp, 6 predicted proteins | sample NCmetagenome_FD_207641 | JGI IMG/M metagenome (GOLD analysis project Ga0310810, IMG submission 207641) | Soil microbial communities from experimental microcosm in Duke University, North Carolina, United States - NC | ecosystem: Engineered > Artificial ecosystem > Soil microcosm > Unclassified ...
GTCCCGATGGTCGCGATGGATTGCGGCTGTTCGGAGAGGCGCCCGCGCCGCCCGCCGAAATCGAATCGAGAGAGAAAAAGATGGCGCAGACGTTTACCGGTCGCAAGCGCGTAAGGAAGTTTTTCGGGACAATCAATGAAGTGGCGGAGATGCCGAACCTGATCGAGGTTCAGAAGGCATCCTACGACCAATTTTTGCTGGTGAAGGAGCCCGTCGGCGGGCGTCCCGACGAGGGCCTGCAGACCGTCTTTAAATCGGTCTTCCCGATTTCCGACTTTTCCAATTCGTCGCAGCTTGAATTCGTCAAATACGAATTCGAGCCGCCGAAATATGACGTCGACGAGTGCCGCCAGCGCGGCATGACTTACGCCGCGCCGCTCAAGGTGACGCTGCGCCTCATCGTCTTCGACATCGACGAGGAAACCGGCGCGCGTTCGGTCAAGGACATCAAAGAGCAGGATGTCTACATGGGCGACATTCCGCTCATGACGAACAACGGCACATTCATCGTCAACGGTACCGAGCGCGTGATCGTTTCGCAGATGCACCGTTCGCCGGGCGTGTTCTTTGATCACGACAAGGGCAAGACCCATTCGTCGGGCAAGCTTCTGTTTGCGGCGCGCATCATCCCGTACCGCGGCTCGTGGCTCGACATCGAGTTCGACGCGAAAGACATCGTCTATGCGCGTATCGACCGCCGCCGCAAGATTCCGGTGACGTCGTTGCTTTATGCGCTCGGCCTCGACGGCGAGCAGATTCTTGCGACGTTCTACAAGCACGTCTCCTACAAGCGTCAGAAAGAAGGCTGGCGCGTGCCCTTCGATGCCAACCGGCTGAAGGGCTACAAGGCGGTCAACAACCTGGTCGATGCCGACACCGGCCGCACTGTTGTCGAGGCAGGCCACAAGCTCACCGTGCGTCAGGCACGCCAGCTCGCCGAGAAGGGGCTCAAGGCGTTGCGCATGACTGACGACGAGCTTATCGGCCACTATGTTGCCGAAGATCTTGCCAATGGCCGCACCGGTGAAATCTACATGGAAGCCGGCGAGGAGATCACCGAGAAGAATCTCAAGATCCTGATCGAGGCAGGCTACAAGGAATTGCCGTTGCTCGACATCGACCACGTCAATGTCGGCGCTTACATCCGCAACACCTTGTCGGTCGACAAGAACATGACGCGCGAAGATGCGCTGTTCGACATCTATCGCGTCATGCGTCCCGGCGAGCCGCCGACCGTCGAAACGGCGGAGGCGATGTTCCGCTCGTTGTTCTTCGACAGCGAGCGTTACGATCTGTCCGCCGTCGGTCGCGTGAAGATGAACATGCGTCTCGACCTCGACGCGCCGGACACGATGCGCGTGCTGCGCCGCGACGACATCCTCGCGGTCATCCGCACGCTCGTCGACCTGCGTGACGGCAAGGGCGAGATCGACGACATCGACCATCTCGGCAATCGCCGTGTGCGCTCGGTCGGCGAACTGATGGAGAATCAGTACCGCATCGGCTTGTTGCGCATGGAGCGCGCGATCAAGGAGCGCATGTCGTCGGTCGATATCGACACCGTCATGCCGCAGGACCTGATCAACGCGAAACCGGCGGCTGCCGCGGTGCGCGAGTTCTTCGGGTCCTCGCAGCTTTCGCAGTTCATGGATCAGACCAATCCGCTGTCCGAGATCACCCACAAGCGGCGCCTGTCGGCGCTAGGCCCGGGCGGTCTGACGCGCGAGCGCGCAGGCTTCGAGGTGCGCGACGTGCACCCGACGCATTACGGCCGCATCTGCCCGATCGAGACGCCGGAAGGTCCGAACATCGGCCTGATCAATTCGCTCGCGACCTATGCGCGGGTCAATAAATACGGCTTCGTCGAGACACCATATCGCAAGGTGAAAGATGGTCGCGTCACCGACGAGGTGATCTATCTCTCGGCGATGGAGGAGGCACGTCACGCGGTGGCGCAAGCCAATGCCGCCATCGACGGCCGTGGCCGCTTCACCGAAGATCTGATCGTGTGCCGGCAGGCCGGCGACGTGCATCTGGTGCCGCGCGACAAAGTCGACTTCATGGACGTGTCGCCGAAGCAACTCGTCTCGGTTGCCGCCGCGCTCATTCCGTTCCTGGAGAATGACGACGCCAACCGGGCGCTGATGGGCTCGAACATGCAGCGCCAGGCGGTGCCGCTGGTGCGCTCCGAGGCTCCGTTCGTCGGGACCGGCATGGAAGGCGTGGTGGCACGCGATTCGGGCGCCTCGATCGCCGCGCGGCGGAGTGGAATCGTCGATCAGGTTGACGCCACTCGTATCGTCGTACGTGCGACCGGAGAGACCGACCCGACCAAGCCGGGCGTCGATATCTACCGGCTCATGAAGTATCAGCGATCGAACCAGAACACCTGCATCAACCAGCGTCCGTTGGTGAAGGTCGGCGACAATGTCGACAAAGGCGATATCATTGCCGACGGTCCCTCAACCGATCTGGGTGAGCTCGCGCTCGGGCGCAACGTGCTCGTCGCGTTCATGCCGTGGAACGGCTACAACTTCGAGGACTCGATCCTGCTCTCCGAGCGGATCGTGAAGGACGACGTGTTCACGTCCATCCACATCGAGGAATTCGAGGTGATGGCGCGCGACACCAAGCTCGGCCCCGAGGAAATCACCCGCGACATCCCGAACGTCTCGGAAGAGGCGCTCAAGAATCTCGACGAGGCGGGTATCGTCTATATCGGCGCGGAAGTTCACGCCGGCGACATCCTGGTCGGCAAGATCACGCCGAAGGGCGAAAGCCCGATGACGCCGGAAGAAAAGCTCCTGCGCGCCATCTTCGGCGAAAAGGCCTCCGACGTGCGCGACACGTCGCTGCGCGTGCCGCCGGGCGTGCAGGGCACTGTCGTCGAAGTGCGCGTGTTCAATCGGCACGGCGTCGAGAAGGACGAGCGCGCGCTCGCGATCGAACGTGAAGAAATCGAGCGGCTCGCCAAGGACCGCGATGACGAGCAGGCGATCCTTGATCGCAACGTCTATGGTCGTCTCGCCGAGTTGCTCGAAGGCCGCACCGGCATCGCCGGCCCCAAGGGCTTCAAGAAAGACTCCAAGATCACCAAGGCGGTGCTGGACGAGTATCCGCGCTCGCAGTGGTGGCTGTTTGCGTCGCCCAACGACAAGCTGATGGCGGAAATCGAGGCCATCCGGAAGCAGTACGACGAGTCGAAGAAGCTGCTCGAGCAGCGCTTCCTCGACAAAGTCGAGAAGCTGCAGCGCGGCGACGAGCTGCCTCCTGGCGTGATGAAGATGGTCAAGGTCTTCGTCGCGGTGAAGCGCAAGATCCAGCCAGGCGACAAGATGGCTGGCCGCCACGGCAACAAGGGCGTGGTGTCGAAAATCGTGCCGGTCGAGGACATGCCGTTCCTCGAGGACGGCACGCAGGTCGACATCGTGCTGAACCCGCTCGGCGTGCCGAGTCGCATGAACGTCGGTCAGATTCTGGAGACCCATCTTGGCTGGGCATGCGCCGGCCTCGGTCTCAAGATCGGGCAGGCGGTCGATGCCTACAACGCCAAGCACGACTCGCGTCCGCTCAAGGACATGCTCAAGAAGGTCTATGGCGACGACGAAACCATCAAGTCGCTCAGCGAAGACGGCCTGATCGAGCTCGGCGGCAATCTGCGTCACGGCGTGCCGATTGCCACGCCGGTGTTCGACGGCGCGAAAGAAAACGACATCGAGAAGATGCTCGATCTCGCCGGCCTCGATCATTCGGGGCAAGTCAATGTCTTCGACGGCCGTACCGGCGAAGTCTTCGATCGCAAAGTCACCGTTGGATACATCTACATGCTCAAGCTGCACCATCTTGTCGACGACAAGATCCACGCCCGTTCGATCGGTCCTTATTCGCTGGTCACCCAGCAACCGCTCGGCGGCAAGGCGCAGTTCGGCGGCCAGCGTTTCGGCGAAATGGAGGTGTGGGCGCTCGAGGCTTACGGCGCCGCGTACACCTTGCAGGAAATGCTCACCGTGAAATCGGACGACGTCGCAGGGCGTACGAAAGTGTACGAGGCGATCGTTCGAGGCGACGACACGTTCGAGGCGGGCATTCCCGAAAGCTTCAACGTGCTGGTCAAGGAAATGCGATCGCTCGGCCTCAATGTCGATCTGCACAATTCGAAGCAGCAGCGGCAGGGCCCGGAAACGGCCGAGGCGGCGGAGTAGTCACAGATTTGCGGAGCGGCGAGGGCGCCGCTCCGTGATTGAAAGTTTAACGACAGGTGGGGAATGGCGGTTCCCCGGTCGAGGAGAAGACGATGAATCAAGAGATCATGAATCTTTTCAGCCCGCAGGTGCCGGCTCAGGTCTTTGACCAGATCCGGATTTCGATCGCGAGCCCGGAAAAGATTCTGTCCTGGTCGTACGGTGAGATCAAAAAGCCGGAAACGATCAATTACCGAACCTTCAAGCCGGAGCGTGACGGTCTGTTCTGCGCGCGCATCTTCGGCCCGATCAAGGACTACGAGTGCTTGTGCGGCAAGTACAAGCGCATGAAGTACAAGGGCATCATCTGCGAGAAGTGCTCGGTCGAGGTCACGCTGTCGCGCGTGCGCCGCGAACGCATGGGGCACATCGAGCTGGCCGCGCCGGTGGCGCACATCTGGTTCCTCAAGTCACTGCCGAGCCGCATCGGTCTGCTGCTCGACATGACCCTGAAGGACCTCGAGCGTATCCTTTATTTCGAATACTATGTGGTGCTCGAGCCGGGCCTGACCCCGCTCAAGGACCGGCAGCTTCTGTCGGAAGAGGAATACCTCAAGGCGCAGGAGGAATACGGCACCGACAGCTTCACGGCCACGATCGGCGCGGAAGCGATCCGCGAGATGCTCAAGGGCATCGACCTTGAGAAGATGCAGGGTGAACTGCGCGCCGAGCTCGCCGAGTCCGACAGCGACATCAAGAAGAAGAAGATCGCCAAACGGCTGAAACTGATCGAGGCGTTTCTCGCCTCCGGCAATAAGCCGGAGTGGATGATTCTGACGGTCGTGCCGGTGATCCCGCCCGATCTGCGGCCCCTGGTGCCGCTCGACGGCGGACGCTTCGCGACCTCCGACCTCAACGATCTCTATCGCCGTGTCATCAACCGCAATAACCGTCTGAAGCGGCTGATTGAGTTGCGGGCGCCGGACATCATCATCCGCAACGAAAAGCGCATGCTGCAGGAAGCGGTCGATGCGCTGTTCGATAACGGCCGCCGCGGCCGCGTCATCACCGGCGCCAACAAGCGCCCGCTGAAGTCGCTCGCCGACATGCTCAAGGGCAAGCAGGGGCGCTTCCGGCAGAACCTGCTCGGCAAGCGCGTGGACTATTCGGGTCGCTCCGTGATCGTGGTCGGCCCCGAGCTCAAGCTGCACCAGTGCGGCCTGCCGAAGAAGATGGCGCTCGAGCTGTTCAAGCCGTTCATCTACTCGCGGCTTGACGCCAAGGGTCTCTCCACCACGGTGAAGCAGGCGAAAAAACTGGTCGAGAAGGAAAAGCCGGAGGTTTGGGACATCCTCGATGAAGTGATCCGCGAGCATCCGGTGCTGCTCAACCGCGCGCCGACGCTCCACCGCCTCGGCATTCAGGCGTTCGAGCCGGTGCTGATTGAAGGCAAGGCGATCCAGCTGCATCCGCTGGTTTGCGCGGCCTTCAACGCCGACTTCGACGGCGATCAGATGGCCGTACACGTCCCGCTGTCGCTCGAAGCGCAGCTGGAAGCGCGCGTGCTTATGATGTCGACCAACAATATCCTGCATCCCGCGAACGGATCGCCAATCATCGTGCCGTCGCAGGACATCGTGCTCGGGCTCTATTACCTGTCGCTGCTGCGCGAGGGCGAGCCCGGTGAAGGCAAGGTGTTCGGTGATATGGCCGACATCGATCATGCGTTGCATGAGCGCGTGATCGGTCTCCACACCAAGATCAAATATCGCTGGGAAGGCGTGGACGAGAAGGGCAAGCCGTTCAAGAAGTGGTACGAAACCACGCCGGGTCGCGTCGTGCTCGGCAGCGTGCTTCCGAAGAGCGCCAAGATTCCGTTCGACATCGTCAACCGCTTGATGACCAAGCGCGAGATCTCGTCGATGATCGACACGGTCTACCGTCATTGTGGGCAGAAAGAGACCGTCATCTTCTGCGACCGCATCATGTCGCTCGGCTTCTATCACGCGTTCAAAGCTGGCATTTCGTTCGGCAAGGACGACATGGTGGTGCCGGAGTCCAAGTGGAAGACCGTCGAGCAGACGCGCGATCTCGCCAAAGAGTTCGAGCAGCAGTACAACGATGGCCTCATCACCCAGGGCGAGAAGTACAACAAGGTGGTCGACGCCTGGTCGAAGTGCACCGAAGCGATCGCTGAGGCGATGATGAAGGAGATCTCGTCGACCAAGAAGGACAAGAGCGGGCGCGACGAGCAAGTCAATTCGATCTACATGATGGCGCATTCCGGTGCGCGCGGTTCGCCCGCGCAAATGCGCCAGCTCGCCGGCATGCGAGGCTTGATGGCGAAGCCGTCGGGCGAAATCATCGAAAGCCCGATCATTTCCAACTTCAAGGAAGGCCTGTCAGTGCTCGAGTACTTCAACTCGACGCATGGCGCCCGCAAGGGTCTTGCCGACACCGCCTTGAAGACCGCGAATTCGGGTTATTTGACTCGACGTCTGGTCGACGTGGCGCAGGATTGCATCATCACGGAAGAAGACTGCGGCACGAAGAACGGCATCAAGGTGCGCGCCATCATCGATGCAGGCACCGTGGTGGCGTCGCTCGCCAGCCGTATCCTCGGCCGCACCACGGCGGAGGATGTGAAAGATCCTTCCAGCAGCAAGACGCTGATCAAACGCGGCACCTTGCTCACGGAGCCGGAAGTCGAAGTCATCACCAATGGTGGCGTTCAGGAGTTGAAAATTCGCTCGGTGCTGACCTGCGAAGCGGCCAACGGCGTGTGCGGGGCCTGCTACGGGCGCGATCTTGCCCGCGGTACGCCGGTTAACATGGGCGAAGCTGTGGGCGTCATTGCCGCGCAGTCGATCGGCGAGCCGGGTACCCAGCTCACCATGCGGACGTTCCATATCGGCGGTGCCGCGCAGATCTCCGAACAGTCGTTCATCGAGTCGAACTTCGACGGCAAGATCAAGTTCAAGGGCAAGAACGTCGCCAAGAACTCGGATAACGAGGTCGTGGCGATGGTGCGCAACATGGTCGTCTCGGTCGTCGATCCCGACGGCACCGAGCGCGCGCATCACCGCATTCCGTATGGCGCGCGCATGCGCGTCGAGGACGGCGAAAAGATCAAGCGCGGGCAGCGTATCGCCGAGTGGGATCCGTACACGCGGCCGATCCTCACCGAGGTCGAAGGCGACATTGCCTTCGAGGATCTCGTTGACGGTCTGTCGATGTCGGAAGCGCTCGACGAGTCGACCGGCATCGCCAAGCGCGTTGTCATCGACTGGCGCACGGGTTCTTCCCGCAACCAGCAGGATCTGCGTCCGGCGATTGTGATCAAGTCGGGCAACAAGATCCTCAAGCTGGCGCGCGGCGGCGAAGCCCGCTACCAGCTCGCGGTCGACGCGATCATCTCGGTCGATCCGGGAGGTCACGTGAAGGCGGGCGACGTCATCGCGCGTATCCCGACTGAAAGCGCCAAGACGCGCGACATCACCGGAGGTCTGCCGCGGGTGGCGGAGCTGTTCGAGGCGCGGCGGCCGAAGGAGGCTGCGATCATCGCCGAAATCGGCGGCACGGTGCGGTTCGGAAAGGACTACAAGAACAAGCGCCGCATCACAATCGAGCCGTCGGGTAAGGGCGATGAGCCGAAGGAGTATCTGATCCCGAAGGGCAAGCACATTCACCTTCAGGACGGCGACGTCATCGAGAAGGGCGATTACATCGTCGAGGGTAATCCTGCTCCGCACGATATTCTCGCCATCAAGGGCGTTGAGGAGCTGGCAGCCTATCTGGTCAACGAAATCCAGGAGGTCTACCGGCTGCAGGGCGTCAATATCAACGACAAGCACATCGAGGTGATCGTTCGCCAGATGCTGCAGAAGGTCGAGATCGACGACGCCGGCGAGACCGAGCTGTTGCAGGGCGAGCAACTCGACAAGGTCGAGCTCGACGAAATCAATGCTCGTGCCGAGGCCGAGGGCAAGAAGGGCGCGACCGGACATCCGGTTCTGCTCGGCATTACCAAGGCCAGCCTGCAGACGCGCTCGTTCATCTCGGCGGCGTCGTTCCAGGAAACCACGCGCGTTCTTACCGAGGCCGCCGTCAACGGCAAGGCCGACACGCTCGACGGGCTCAAGGAGAACGTCATCGTCGGCCGTCTGATCCCGGCGGGCACGGGCGCAATGATGAACAGCCTGCGCGAGGTCGCCGTCAAACGTGACGCACTCATCCTGGAAGAGCGCGAGAAGGATGCGGCCAAGGCTGCAGCCAAAGCGGAGGCTGCGGAAGCACCGGCGCTGCCGGCAGCGGAATAGGCATTGCCGCCACACGATTGAAAGGGCCGCCCTAGGCGGCCCTTTCTTTTTGCGCCTAATTGTTACGCTCCATCCCTGCTTGTAATGGCGCAATCGCCGGAACTTGCGTAGATTTGGGCGTCATCGCGCCGAGGGGGCGACATGAAGGGACGCGGTAAGGCAGGTAGCCGAGCGGCCAAAAGCCGGCACTCCCGCACGTCCAAAACACGCAGGCTGCCGGCCACGCCACCGCAGGTCGCGGACCTGCAGGAACAACTCGATTCATATGCGCGAGAGTTGCAGAAGGCGCGCGAGGCGCAATCGGCGACAAGCGAAGTTCTCAAGATCATCGGGGGCTCCGCCTTCGAACTTGAAACCGTATTGCAAAGCCTGCTCGAACATGCGGTCCGCCTCTGCGCCGCCCATAAGGGTTTCATCTTCAGGCAGGACGGCGACTTGTACCGGGTGGCCGCCAGCTACGGCACATCCGAGGAATTTCTCCGAGTTGCAAAAGACAATCCGATCACTCGCGACCGGCGGTCGGCAACCGGACGGGCAATACTGGAGCGTCGCGTCATTCACATCCACGACGTTCTCGCAGACAGTGACTACGCGTGGGCAGAAGATCACCGCGGTGACGACGAGATGCATCGAAGCATCCTCGCGGTTCCGATGCTCCGGGGCGACTCAATCATCGGCGTGATCACCATCCGGCGGACGCAAGTCCAGCCTTTTACCGACGAACAGATTTCTTTGTTGAGGACATTCGCCGACCAGGCCGCCGTCGCGATCGAGAACGCGAGACTGCTGAGCGAATTGCGTGATCGCACTGATGATTTGTCCGAAGCGCTTGAGCAGCAGACCGCCACTTCCGAGGTTCTGAAGGCCATTGCCCGCTCGCCGGGCGACCTGCAGCCTGTGTTTCAAACCATTGGCATTCGAGCGGAAAAGCTTTGCGGAGCTGAGATCAGCGTCATCGCGATAACAGAGGACGATCAGATCCGCTTGGCCTCGATCAACGGAATGTCGCCGGATGGGGTGGAGGCCGTTCGGCGCGCATTTCCGATGAAGCGCAGCGAGGAGACGGTAACGGCGCGCACAATAAGGACGTCCACGGTTTGTCACGTTCCCGATGTCCTCACCGACCCGCTTTATCAAAATAAGCAGGTCGCGCGCGCGAGCGGGTACCGCGGCTGTCTTGCGGTACCGATGGTCCGTGACGAGCGGGTGATTGGCTCGATTTTTGTTGCGCGACGGAGGCCAGGCCCTTTCACAGAAGCACAGATCGAGCTTCTGAGAACGTTCGCCGATCAGGCGGTGATCGCGATCGAGAACGTCCGGCTGTTCAACGAAACCAAGGACGCGCTTGAGCAGCAGACGGCCACCGCGAATGTGCTCAAGGTCATCAGCCGTTCCACTTTCGATCTGCAGATTGTGCTCGACACGTTGGTTGAGTCTGCAACGCTGTTGTGCGGCGCGGATTACGCCTGGTTGTTTCAGCGCGATGGAGAAGACTTCAGGTTTTCGGCCAGTTACGGCAATGCGGCCGAAATTGTCGCGCAAATCAGGGGATTCTTTAAGGATCTTCCGGTGCCGATCGATCGCGGCAGCGTCACTGGACGAGCCGCCAAAGAGGCCAGAGCCATCCATGTTCCCGACGTCCTGGCGGATTCCGAATATACCTACGGCGAAATTCAAAAGATTGCCGGTTACCGGGCCGCACTCGGCGTGCCGCTGCTACATCAAGGTGAGGTCGCTGGTGTCATTTTCGTTGGGAAGAACGTCCCGCAGCCTTTCACCGACAACCAGATCGAGTTGGTGACAACCTTCGCGGACCAGGCCGTTATCGCGATCGAGAATACGCGCCTGCTTACTGAATTGCGTCAGCGCACTGATGATCTTGCCGAAGCGCTTGAGCAGCAGACGACAACCGCCGATGTGCTCAAGGTCATCAGTCGTTCGGCCTTTGACCTCGACGTAGTCCTTAATACCTTGACCGAATCCGCTGCGAAACTTTGCGACGCGGACATGGCCGGCATCGTGCGTCCCAAGGATGGCGAGCACTACTGGGTGACGACACATAATTTTCGGCCAGCCTTCATGGAATATATGAAGACTCGCCCGATCTTGCGCGACCGGGGGTCGATCGTTGGGCGTGTCCTGCTCGAGGGCCATGTTGTCCACGTTCCTGACGTCCTGACGGATTCTGATTTTACGTTCAGTGAGGCGCAAAAACGCGGCGGGTACCGCACGGTCCTCGGCGTTCCTCTGTTGCGCGAGGGAAGCCCGATCGGTGTCATTGTGCTCACACGCACCGCAGTGAGACCCTTTACCGACAAACAGATTGAGGTGCTTACGACCTTTGCCGATCAGGCGGTGATTGCGATCGAGAACGTTCGCCTGTTCGACGAGGTTCAGGCGCGAACCGCCGAACTGGCCGATGCGTTGCAGCAACAGACGGCTACCGCCGAGGTGCTCAAGGTCATAAGCCGCTCGGCCTTCGATCTCCATACGGTCTTACAAACACTTGTCGAAGCGGCAGCCAAGCTCTGCGAAGCAGACCAAGGCACGATTGCGCGCGAACAGGCTGGCATCTTTGTACGCGCAGCCAGTTATGGTTTTTCACCCGAATTTGTCGAACTCGTTAAGGATCTGCCGGTGGCGCCGGAGCGCGGCTCTGCAACCGGGAGGGCGCTGCTAGAGAGCCGCACTGTACACATTGCGGATGTTCGATCTGACCCCGATTACACATTTTCGGAAGCGATAGAAAAGGGCGGATTTAAAACCATTCTTGCGGTGCCGATGCTCCGCGAACGAAAAGCGATAGGCGTTCTCGCTTTGACGCGCATCGACATGCGGCCGTTCACGGACAAGCAGGTTGAATTGGTATCGACTTTTGCCGACCAGGCCGCAATCGCGATCGAAAACGTCCGTCTTTTTGAAAGCGTGCAGGCCCGCACGCGCGAACTGGCGAAATCGCTCGAGGATCTCCGGACTGCCCAGGATCGGCTGGTGCAAACAGAAAAACTCGCATCGCTGGGTCAATTGACTGCGGGCATCGCCCACGAGATCAAAAACCCCTTGAATTTCGTCAATAACTTTTCGTCCGTTTCTGCTGAGCTGATCGGTGAATTGCAGGAGGCGCTGCAACGCGTCCACTTTGACGCAAAGACGGGTAGCGAAGTTAATGAAATTACCGGCATGCTGCGGGGCAATCTCGAAAAGGTCGTGCAACACGGCAAGCGCGCCGACTCGATTGTCAAAAATATGCTGCTGCATTCACGCCAGGGTTCTGGCGAACATCGGCTGATCGACATCAATAGCGTCGTCGAGGAAAGTCTCAACCTCGCTTACCATGGGGCGCGAGCCGAGAAGCGGGGCTTTAACATCACCCTGCAGCGGTCTTTTGATCCCGCCGCCGGCGAAGTGGACCTTTTCCCTCAGGAAATCACCAGGGTTCTTCTCAACGTGATTTCCAATGGCTTCTACGCAGCTGCCAAGCGTAAAGCTGCAATAAATGGAAGCGAATATGAGCCGACGCTTGCGGCCACGACCAAGAATCTTGGCGACAGCGTGGAAATCACAATCCGCGACAATGGCGTCGGTATCCTTCCCGAGGTGAAGGAAAAAATGTTCAATCCGTTCTTTACGACCAAGCCTGCTGGGGAGGGGACAGGTCTCGGCCTGTCCATCAGTCACGATATCATTGTGAAGCAACATTGCGGTTCGATCGAAGTCGATACCGCTCCCGGCGAGTACACGGAGTTTCGAATTGTACTTCCGCGTAAAGCCGCAACGCTAGAAAAGTAAGGAGGACCTGCGTGCAACTTCTTATTCTTGTGGTCGATGATGAACCGGACGTGGAGGCGCTGTTTCGCCAGCACTTCCGGCGGGATCTTCGCGATGGCCGATTTGCTATGGAGTTTGCTCAATCCGCACCTGCTGCATTGCAATGCATCAGCGAAGCGGCTGCGGCGTCGCTCATATTGATTCTGTCAGACATCAACATGCCCGGGATGAGCGGGCTGGAGCTTTTGCCCAAGGCGAAAGCAGTTCGACCCGACGTGCCCATCATCATGATCACGGCCTATGGTGACGCTGACACCAAGCGCAAGGCATTGGAGAGTGGCGCCGACGCGCTTTTCACCAAGCCGATCGACTTCGGAATGCTACGCAGTGAAATCGACTCGCGGGTTGAGCGCCACGCAGATTGAACCGGACCTGTTTTGGCCTGAGGAGAACATCGCAGATTAATGGCCTTGTGGGAGGAATGGCTTATGAGACGGCGCCGGTAGGGTGATCGCATGAGACGGCGCGATATCATTGTAGTGCTCGCAGGCGCGGCGGCGGCTTGGCCATTCGCCGTGCGCGCGCAGCAAACAAGGCCCGCAAAGCTCGGCGTGCTGTTGGTAGAAAAACGCGAACCATTCGCGCGAATATTTTGGGAGGGACTCCGAGAGTTCGGCTACATCGACGGTCAAAATATGCAGATCGAGTATCGCTCGGCGGAAGGGAAGTTGGATCGTCTGCCTGCGCTGGCCGCGGAGTTCGTTGATCTCAAGGTCGATATTATCGTCGCTTCTGAAACTCCCGCCGTACAGGCGGCAAAGCGTGCGACAACGGAAATCCCGATCGTCATGGCCCCATCCGGCGATCCGGTGGGAACGGGACTAATAAGTAGCCTGTCCAGGCCAGGTGGAAACGTCACAGGGCTGTCTGCGGCGACGGCGGAACTTGCGGGAAAAAGTCTCGAATTGATCCGCGAGATACTTCCTGGCTCGCGCCGCGTGGCGGCGCTTGCCGATCCGGCAAACGCCTTTACCAAATCGTTTTTGGCGCAAATCCATGCGTCAGCCAAAGCCACCGGGTTCGAGGTTCAAGACGTTATGCTCGGTGGAACGCAGGATTTCGAGCCCATTTTCGCAGGCATGGCCAGTGGCGGCGTCGATGCTTTGGTGGTCCAGCCAACGCTTCCGCGCGCGCCGATCATCGCGCTCGCACGGAAACACCGTCTGGCGACAGTCTCGGGCAACCGCGCATTCGCTGACGCAGGCGGCCTCATGTCATATGCTGGGAGTCTCGCGGACAGATACCGGAATGCGGCGCCCTATGTGGACAAGATTCTGAAGGGTGCGAAACCCGCCGATCTGCCGGTCCAGCAGCCAACGAAATTCGAGCTGGTCATCAATCTCAAGACCGCGAAGGCGCTGGGCATTGCCGTGCCGCCCGCGATGCTCACCCGCGCCGACGAGGTGATCGAATGACGGATCACGCGGTGCCAGATCGAGTCGCTACGTCGACGCGGCGTGAGACCCGCACCCGTCTTTTCTTCAAATACGTTGGCCTGTTTGTTGCCGTGGTTTGCGTTGCATTATTGATCAACGGGGCTCTCGAGGTCTGGGGCTCTTATCGCGAGCACAAAACTGCGTTGATCCGCATTCAGCACGAGCAGGCGGAAGCAGCGGCCACCAAGATCAGCCAGTTCATCAAGGAAATCGAAAATCAGGTCGGGTGGACTACTCAGCTGCTGTGGTCCGCCGAAACCATTGAGCAGCGACGGTTCGATGCGCTCCGTCTGTTGCGCCAGGTTCCGGCGATCACCGAGCTTGCGCAAGTGGACGCCAGTGGCAAGGAGCAGCTCCGCGTGTCGCGGCTGGCCATGGACGTGTTGGGCAGCGGTCTCGATTTGTCAAATGAGCCCAAGTTCACGGAAGCCGTGAAAAACAAAGTCTATTATGGCCCCGTCTATTTCCGCCGCGAGTCCGAGCCGTACATGACCTTGTCGCTCGCAGGCACGCGGCGCGACGCCGGCGTGAGCATTGCGGAAGTCAATCTCAAGCTGATCTGGGACGTCGTTTCCCGGATCAAGGTTGGCGAACGCGGCCAAGCCTATGTGGTGGATTCGCGCGGCCGCCTGATCGCCCACCCGGACATCAGCCTGGTCTTGCGTAACACCGACATGACCCGACTCGCGCAGGTTCAGGCGGCTCAGCGCGGAACGGCCACGTCGGAGACCGAGATTCCAACCGCAACCGATCTGCAGGGCCGGACTGTTCTTAGCGCCTTTGCACCGGTTGCGCCGCTCGGTTGGACCGTTTTTGTCGAGCTGCCGCTAGGCGAGGCCTACCAGCCATTGATGGCTTCCATTCAGCGCTCGGCTCTGGTTCTGCTTGCGGCGCTCTGTCTTGCAGCCATTGCCGGAATATTTCTTGCGCGCAGGATGGTCGTGCCGATCCAGGCGTTGCGCACCGGAGCGGCTCGAATCGGACGCGGCGACCTGTCGCAACGGATCGAGGTTAAAACCGGCGATGAGCTCGAGGCACTCGCCGATCAGTTTAATGATATGGCGGGCCGACTTCAGGAATCCTACACGGGGCTGGAAAACAAGGTCGAGCAGCGCACCCAAGAACTTGCGCAATCGGTCAAGGAGTTGCGCGCGCTCGGCGAGGTGACTCAGGCGGTAAATTCGACGGTCGACCTGGAGACCGTGCTGTCGACGATCGTCGCCAAAGCAGCCCAGCTTTCGAACACCGAGGCCGGGGCGATTTATGTTTTTGACGAGGTGACCGAAGAGTTTCGGTTGCGCGCCACTTACGGGCTGGAACCGCGGGCAGTCGCTGAAATTCGGGATCGCCACATCCGTCTGGGCGAAACGGCAATCGGCGAGGCCGCGCTACAGCGCACCCCAATCCAAATTCCGGACCTTCAGAATGATCCTTCGAGCACGCTCGACATTATCATCCGAGCGGGCTTTCGTGCTCTCCTGATCGTGCCGCTTCTGAGCAATGACCAAATCGTCGGGGCGCTTGTTGTGCGCCGCAAGGCGCCCGGCGAGTTTTCGAAAAGTGCAGTCGAACTGCTGAAGACCTTTGGAGCGCAATCCGTGCTGGCGATACAAAATGCCAGATTGTTCGAAAGCGTCGGCGCGAGGACGCGCGAACTTGCGAAATCACTGGATGACTTGCGCACCGCCCAGGATCGCCTGGTTCAGACGGAAAAGCTCGCCTCGCTTGGCCAGCTTACTGCGGGTATAGCGCACGAGATCAAAAATCCGCTTAACTTCGTCAACAATTTCTCGTCCGTCTCGTCGGAACTTGTAAGTGAACTGCGCGACGCGCTGAAAGGTTTCAACCTCGACGGCAAGTTACGGGCGGAGGTCAACGAGATTGCAGACATGCTGCAAAGTAATCTCGAAAAGGTCGTGCAGCACGGCAAGCGCGCTGACTCCATTGTCAAAAACATGCTGCTGCACTCGCGTCAGGGCTCGGGCGAGCACCGGCTCGTGGATGTCAATGCGGTCGTCGAGGAAAGTCTCAATCTCGCCTACCACGGCGCGCGCGCCGAAAAGCAGGGTTTCAACATAACGCTCGAAAAGTCATTCGATCCGGGCGCGGGCGAGGTCGACCTATTTCCGCAGGAGATCACGCGCGTGTTGCTCAACCTTATCATGAATGGCTTCTATGCGGCGACCATGCGCAAAGCCGAAACAAATGGTGTTGACTACGAACCTACGCTTGCAGCCGCGACGAGGAGCCTCGGCGACAGTGTCGAAATCAGGATTCGGGACAACGGCACCGGGATTCCGCCGGAGGTGAAGGAGAAGATGTTCAATCCGTTCTTTACAACCAAGCCCGCCGGGGAGGGAACAGGACTAGGTCTGTCGATTAGCCACGACATCATCGTCAAACAGCATGGCGGATCCATTGAAGTCGATACCAAACCCGGTCAGTACACCGAATTTCGTATCATTCTCCCCCGCAAAGCTGCCATCCTTGCCAACCCGGGGCGATCCGCGTGAATCCCCTTGTTAACAGATGGGTTGAATCGGCCGCATGACCGCACGAATTCTCGTAGTCGATGACGAGCCGGACATGGAGGCTCTGCTCGTCCAGAAGTTTCGCCGCAAGATCAGCGAAGGCTCGGTAGAGCTTTTGTTCGCCCGTGACGGCGTCGAAGCGCTGGATTTGCTCGCATCCAACGGCTCTCTGGATATGGTGATTACCGACATCAACATGCCGCGGATGGACGGGCTGACGCTCCTGCAAAAGCTTCAGGAAACGGAGGAAAGGCTATCGACCATTATTGTGTCGGCCTACGGAGACATGGCGAATATCCGCGTCGCGATGAATCGCGGCGCATTCGACTTCGTGACCAAGCCGATCGATTTTTCCGATCTTGAGGCAACCATTGCCAAGACAATTCGGCACGTCGAAAATTTGCGCGATGCGAGGCGCCGTCAGGCCGAAGCGGAACGAGCCTACGCTTCGCTCTCAAGATATTTTTCGCCCAATCTTGTCCAAAGACTGGCCGGCGACAACGATGCGATAGATCTTGCGGGTCAGCGCCGCGAAATCGCATCGCTCTTCACCGATATTGCCGGCTTCACTGCGCTGGTGGAGACGCTCGAGCCAAGCGTGCTTGGACCGCTTCTAAACGAGTACCTCACAGGAATGACCGATATCGTGTTTTCGCACGACGGCACGGTAGCGAAAATAGTCGGAGATGCCCTTCATGTGCTCTTTGGCGCGCCTGGCGAGCAGGAAGATCATAGCGCGCGCGCTGTCGCTTGTGCGCTTGATCTCGATGAATACGCCGTGTCATTCCAGCAGGGCTGCCGGAAAAAAGGAATCGTGCTCGGTATCACTCGAATTGGTGCTCATGCCGGGCCGGCGATTGTAGGGAATTTCGGCGGCGGACGATTTTTCGACTACACGGCCTATGGCGATACGGTCAACGTCGCTGCGCGGCTTGAAGCTGCCAACAAATACTTTGGTACCCACGTGTGCGTTAGTTCAATTCTGGCGGAGAAAGTGCAGGATTTTTGCGGGCGGCCAATCGGCGATCTCATGTTGCGAGGCAAGAGCGAAGCAATGCGGGCATTCGAGCCGTTGCGGCGGGAGAAATTCGAAAGTGCCGCGACGAAGAGTTATCTGGAGGCATTTGCAAAACTTCAGTCGGACGACGCTGCTGCGATGGCGGCATTTGCTGCGCATGTCGGCAGCTATCCTGAGGACCAGCTCGCCAGCTTTCACCTCAAGCGGCTCCTGAACGGAGAAAAGGGCACGCGAATTGCCCTGCAATAATGGGGCCTGGCCGCCAGTGATGCGGCTTTTCTTTGCGCCGGAATTGGAGAAGATGGCGCCGCATCCACATTGGAATCCATCGAAATGAACCTTCTCGTTCTTGCCGGTGACGGTATCGGTCCTGAAATTACCGCCGCGACGCTTTCGGTATTGCGTGTCGCTTCCGAACGCTTTGGGCTCGGACTTCGGATCGAAGAAGCGCCTGTCGGGCATGCCGGCCTCCGTGAGCTGGGAAGCACCATCCATGCCGACATCGTCGAAAAGGCGCGCAAAGCCGACGGGGTCGTCCTCGGCCCGACATCGACTTTCGAGTTCAAGGATCCGGCGCGCGGTGAAATCAACCCGTCGATGATG
>Ga0310810_10003141_pt1 | contig 17916 bp, 11 predicted proteins | sample NCmetagenome_FD_207641 | JGI IMG/M metagenome (GOLD analysis project Ga0310810, IMG submission 207641) | Soil microbial communities from experimental microcosm in Duke University, North Carolina, United States - NC | ecosystem: Engineered > Artificial ecosystem > Soil microcosm > Unclassified ...
CGCGATCGACCCGGTGCATCGTCAGAGAGCCCGGTTCCTGGACCCACAGCTCGTGGCCGCAGAAGAACGCGGTCGGGATGGCGTAGGCGCGCCGGCCGCCGGGCGAGCGCGACTCCGCGTCGGGAACGCCGTCGAAGAGCGAGCTATGCAGATCGATCGCGAAGCCCCCGGCCGCGACGCCGAGCAGACCGAGCGCGATGACGACGGCGACCAGCACGCGGCTCCGCACGCTCGTCGACGGGCGAGCGCGCCGCCACCTGACGAGCAGCCAGACCAGGCCGATCAAACCGACGGCGATCGGCAGGCCAAAGCTGGCGACCAGCAGCCAGCCGGCCGGGGTCGGAGCGAGCCGCACGTCCTCGCCGTGGTTGACCGCCGCGATCGTCCCCGCCGCGACCCCGGCCAGCGCGCCGGCCACCATCACGCCCGCCGGGGCGAACCAGAAGCGGCTAGCGGACGGCATGTCGTTCGAGCGGAGCCACGAGCTCGTGCTGGTGAATCGGGTCGCGCTCGCGCGCGCACAGCGCATCCTGCGCGGTGCACGCGATGCGCAGATCCGTCGCGCGGTCGGGCGGTCGGAAGCGGTCGTAGGCGTCGAGCGCGCTCTGGCTGTCACGCTCGCTGGCGCCGAGCGCGCGGAGCGCGAGCGCCTGCACGCGCAGGCAATCCGGGTCGCGCGGCGAGATGGCGAGCGCGCGCTGCGCCGCCTCGAGCGCGTCCTGCTCCTGGCCCAGGCTGCCGAGCGCCATCGCGAGCTCGGTCCAGCCAGCCGGGTTGTCCGGCGCCTTCGGCGCTGCCAGGTGGAGAGCCGCGGCCGCCTCGCGCCAGCGCCAGACCCGCGCGAACGCGGTGCCGCGCACGAACTCGATGGCCGGCGCGTCCGGAAGCAGCGCGCGCGCGCGGTCGAGCCAGACCACCGCCTCGTCGGTGCGCCCCTGCAGTCCCTCGAGCCGCCCGAGCTGGAGCAGCACCATGGCGCGCTCGCGCGGCCCCGCCTGCGGGTCCTTCTCCACCTCGTCGAGCGCGCGCAGGAGCGGCGCCCGCGCGTCCTCGAGGTGTTCCTGCAGCCCGGAGAGCAGCGCCATGCCGTGCTCGAACCGCTGGCGCCAGCCGCTGGCCGGTCCCGAGGGTGGTCCACCGAGCGTCGCGCGGGTCTCGGCCAGCACCGTCAGCGGCTGAGCCGCGCAGGGATCGAGCACCGGATCCTCGAGCTCGGTCGCCTTCACCGCGAACCGCTTGCCGCGATCGCTCCGCGCCTCGCGGCATGCCTCGCCCTGGAGCATCAGGTTTCGCGAGCGGTGCACGACCCGCGCGGTGACCGTCAGCGGCCGGGCGAGGTTCCTCGGCGCCGACCAGCCGTAGCGCGCCGCGATCGCGTCGCGCGGCGCGATCGTGTGGTTGACGACCGGCGCGCGGAACTGGTGGACCTCGCGGACGAAGCGCAGCTTCGCGTCCTCGTCCACGACCAGCGAGCGGAAGATGTGCGCGCTCGGATCGTCGCCGGTGCGCGCCTGCTCGGCGCCGGCGGCGGCGACCAGCACGCCGCGCGCGTCGCGCACCTCGACCTGGATCCAGGTGTCCTGCGCGTCCATGACGCCGCCGGGGAACCGGTGACCGGTCCGGAGGTTCCTGACCACCACGTCGAGCGAGACCTTCTCGCCCGCGGCGATCGGCGCGCCGTCGGCCGGCATGTGGCGCCCGCTCGCGCTCTTCAGCTCGGCGAGATCGATCGACACCGAGCCGCGAAGGAACTCCTGCTGCTTCGCCAGCTGCTCGCGCTCGCCGAGCATCTGGGCGAGCCAGGTGTGGCCGCCGAGGAAGCGGTGCGACGCGATGGTGCCGTTCCTTGCCGCCGGGTCGGGGCGGGTGGCCTTCTCGCGCTGCATGTGGCAGGCGATGCAGTCCTGCTTCTCGAGCTTGTCGTCCACCCGCGCCAGGCCGCTCTTGTTGTAGGGCGAGCCGAGCCAGGGGGTGAGGTCGTCCTGGCCGGCGAGGAAGACGCCGTGGTTGCCGGTCGACTCGTCGAGGAACGCCTTGTGGCAGGAGCCGCACATCTCCGCCGACCGCAGCGGCTTCACCGAGGCCCTGTGCGCCTGGATGCTTTCGGGATCGCCGTCCTTCGGCAGGAGGATCGGCGCACGCTTGAGGCTGTAGCTGCCGTTGCCGTCGCGCGTCGCCTCGGCGATGCCGTGGCAGACCCGGCAGGTGACGCCGGCGTGGCCGCGGGCGTCCTCCGGCTCGACCTCGCGGTCCATCGCGCCGTCGGCCATGAGCGCGATGTCGTGGCAGCCGGCGCACATCTTGCTGGCCGTCCTGTCCACCTCGCGGCGAGTGCGATCGATCGAGACCCGGTAGATCGGATTGTTGAAGGAGGAGTAGGCGTGCGCGCTGACCTGCTGCTGGGCGAACACCTCCTGGTGGCAACCGCCGCAGGTGTCGACGTCGGCCAGGAGAGCGCCGTCGGCATCGCCGAGATCGGCGAGCGACGGCGGGTTCTTTCCGCTCCGCTCCGGCAAGAGCGGGCGCGGCAGCGCGGCGCTCGGCGTGACCGGCCCGCGCTCGCTGGTCGAGCCGCCCGGCCCGCAGGTGACCGTGACGAGCGCCAGCGCCGCGGCGATCCCTCTCACGCAGCTCTCCGCCGGCGCAGGGCTACGATCATGAAGAGGAGCGCGAGCGCGCCGCCGCTCGTGCCGCCGCCCACCGCGCAGCCGTTCTTCTCCTTCTTGGCCGGGATCGGCTTGTCGGGCGCCTTGGCGGTCGTGTCGCCGCTCGCCGGCGGCGCGCTGTCGGGTGCCGCCGACGACTTGACGCCGATCTCCGGCACGTCGCTCCGCACCACGCGCGCCAGCTCGAGCTTGCCGCGCGGCACGAAGGCGAGGTCGGTCGCCGCCACCGGACCGGTCGCGACCTGCTGCTTGTCGGGCGGCGGGCCGCCCCATCGCCCGCGCAGCGGGTGCTCGCACGCGATCGGCCCGGTCCACTCGTGGCGGATCGCGTAGCGGCCCTGGAAGTTGTTCATCGACGATTTCTGGGCGCCCTCCTCCAGCTTGCCGCTGGCGCCCGGCATCTCGCGGCCGCCCTGGATCGGCTCGGCCGCCTTGAACACCAGGTCCTCCTTGATGCCGTCCTTGGCGTAGCGGGCGTGCAGCCGGGTCAGGACGAAGCTGTACGCGTCGGCAGTGCCGAGGACATCGCCGCCCAGCGTCGCGATCTCGCCCGCCTCGAGCGGCGGTTCGGGGCACGGGTCGCACGAGCTGGCGTCCCACGAGTACTCGGTGACCACCGCGCCCGGGTTCTTCTCGAGCGTTCGGTCGAACAGCGCAGCGTAGAACTCGCCGAACCGCTGGCGCGCCTCTTCCTTCACATCCAGGTTGGTCGGGATGGTGGCGTTCTTGTAGTTGGCCACCTCGTAACGCTGCCCTGCGGGCGCAAGGATATGGACGATGAGGTCCTGGGTCCCGGACGAGTTCATCATGCCGAGCCGGATCGGCAGGGCGAAGTCCTTCGAGTCGTAGTGGAAGCGGAGCGGCGACAGGGTCAGGCGGCCGTCCACCTTCGTGACCTTCTCGACGTCCACCTTGGCGACAAAGAACTTCGATCCGCCCTCGACGTACGGCTTGAGGTAGGGCGCGGCGCCGGCCGGGATCTTGTACTTGTTGCCCTTCAGCCAGCGCTCGAGGCCGGTGGCTTCCCTGGCCGACAGGATGACGATGTCGTACTCGCCGACCTTGAACTGCGCCTCGACCTTGACGCCCATCGACTTCGACGACGGCTTCTTCTCCAGCTCGTCCATCGGCGCCGCCATGTCCGCCTCCACCGACGGCGGCGGCTCGACGTAGCAGGGATCCATCTCCCAGTACTCGACCAGCCGCGGGGCCGACAGCTTGTCCACCCGCGCGAAGACCTCGTGCGGCAGCGTCTTGACGTTCTCCTTCTGCAGGACGACCGGCACCGGCACCACCATGGCGAAGTCCTCCGCCGGGCCCTGGTAGTTGTTCTCCATCGACAGCACGGTGCGGCTGCCGCTGCGCATCAGCACCACCTGGGTCGCGTTGTTGAACATCTCGGCGCCGGCCCCGCTGACGTAGAACCCGCAGAAGGCGTCGGCCGCCGCCGGAGCGGCGAAGGTGGCGGCGAGCAGGGCAGACAGGGCGAGCCGGTGGCGCATGATCCCTCTCCTAACGATCGAGGCGGGCGGTTCGATCCCGCCGGCGAGCCAGGCCGATGGCGAGGAGGCCGAGCAGGGCGGACATTCCGCTCGCTCCGCCGCCGCTGGCGTCACATCCCTGTTTTTCCTTGTGCACCGGCTGCCGCGGCTGGTCGGCAGACGGGTTCTGCCCGGGGTCGTTCAGGGCCTGGGTCACCGCGGACGGGTCGGCGGGAGCCGCCGCCGCGTCCTTCGGATTGTCGGCGCTGATCCCGATCTCCGGCACGTCCTGCCTGATCAGACTGGCCAGCTGGGTCTGGCCGCGCGCCACGAACGCGAGGTCCAGCGCCGGCTGCGGCTGGCTCGGGCTCTGCCCCGAGGGCGGGCCGCCCCACACGCCGCGCACCGGGTTGGCACACGCGATCGGCCCGGTCCACTCGTGCCGGATCGCGTAGCGGGCCTGGAAGTTGTTGATCGGCGCCGCCACCTTGCCCTCCTCGAGCTTGCCGTTGCCGCCGCGCCACTCGCGGCCGCCGGCGATGGCCGGCGCGGCCTTGAACACCAGGTCCTCGTTGATGCCGTCCTTCGAGTAGCGGGCATGCAGGCGGGTCAGGACGAAGCCGTACATCGGCATCATCCCGCGCCCGCGCGGCTGCGCGGTGCTGCCCTGCGCTCCCAGGACGTCGCCGCCGAGGGTGGCGAGCGCGCCCGGATCGAGCGGCGGCGTCGGACACGGGTCGCACGAGCCGGCGTCCCAGGCGTACTCGGTCACCACCGCGCCCGGGTTCTTCTCCAGCGTGCGGTCGAACAGCGCCGCGTAGAACTCGCCGAACCGGTCGCGCGCCTCCTCCTTGACGTCGAGGTTGGTCGGGATGGTGACGTTCTTGTAGTTGGCCACCTCGTAGCGCTGGTTCGGCGCCAGGATGTTGACGATGAGATCCTGGGTGCCGGCCGAGTTCATCATGCCGAGCCGGATCGGCAGGCTGAAGCTCTCGGCGTCGTAGTGAAAGCGGAGCGGCGACAGCATCGCCTGCCCGTTCTCGAACTTCACCTTCTTGACGTCCACCTTCGCGACGAAGAACTTCGATCCCGCCTCGACGTACGGCTTGAGATATGGCTCCGCCCCTTCCGGGATCGAATACTTCTCTTCGCGGAGCCAGGTATCCAGCCCGGTCGAATCCTTGGCCGAGAGGATCACGATCTGGTACTCGCCGACCGCGAACTTGGCCTCCACCGTGACGCCGAGATCGCGCGCCCGCGCGGCGCCGCGCCCCATGCCGTAGCCGGATCCGGTGCCGGCTCCCTTGCCGATCGCGCCGAGGGCGATCTGCGGGCGACAGGGGTCCTGCTCCCAGTACTCGACCAGGCGCGGCGCCGACAGCTGATCGACCTTGCGGAAGATCTCGCGCGGCAGCGTCTTCACGTTCTCCTTCTGCAGGACCACCGGCACCGGGACGACCATCGCGAAGTCCTCGGCCGGACCCTGGTAGTTGTTCTGCATCGAGAGGACGGTGCGGCTGCCCTTCCGCATCAGCACCACCTGCGTGGCGTTGTTGAAGAGCTCGCCGCCGGCGCCGCTGACGTAGAAGCCGCAGAACGCGTGCGCCGCGGCCGGCGCCGCGAGGATCGCCACGGCCACTCCGGCCAGCACGATTCGCTTCACGAGCGTCCCCCCCGATCGGTCCCCTCCCGATCGCGGGACCAGATCACGGGGGATGACCCGGTGGGCCTCCGCCTCCGCACCAGGCCGAGCACGAGGCCGAGCGCGACCAGCGTCAGCCAGCCGCTCGCGCCGCCGCCGGCGCCGCAGCCGCAGCCCTTCTCCTTCTTCTTGTCACCGGCCGCCGGCTCGGTCGCCGGCGCCTGCTTGCCCGCCTGGTCGGCGGCCTCCGGCGCCCCCGCCTTGACGTCGATCTCCGGGATGTCCTGCCTGACGATCTGCGCCAGCTGGGTCTTGCCGCGCTCGACGAAGGCCAGACCGGTCGCGGCGGCCGGCCCCTGCGCGACCTGCTGGGTTCCCTCCGGCGGGCCGCCCCAGACCCCGCGCACCGGGTTGGCGCACGCGATCGCCCCCGTCCACTCGTGCCGGATCGCGTAGCGCGCCTGGAAGTTGTTCATCTCCGACTCGAAGGAGCGCTCCTCCAGCTTGCCGTCCTGGCCGCGCCACTCGCGGCCGCCCGCGATCCCCTTGGCCGCCTTGAAGATGAGGTCCTCCTTGATGCCGTCCTTCGAGTACCGCGCGTGCAAGCGGCTCAGGACGAAGTTCATGTTGCCCATGGGCATCGGTGGCGGCGCCACCGGGGTCACGCTCTTGTCGGCCAGGAGGTCGTCGACCGCGTCCTTCTTGCCGTCCTTGCGCCCCTCGCGCGGCGGCTCGGCTTTCTTCATCGGCGGCCCGTACAGCACGTCGGCGCCCAGCGTGGCGAGCTCGTTCATCTCGAGCGCCGGCGTCGGGCACGGGTCACACGAGCTCGCGTCCCAGGCGTACTCGGTCACCACCGAGCCCGGGTTCTTCTCGATCGTGCGGTCGAACAGCGCCGCGTAGAACTCGCCGAACCGCTGCCGCGCCTCCTCCTTGACGTCGAGGTTGGTCGGGATGGTGACGTTCTTGTAATTCGCCACCTCGTACCGCTCCCCGGGCGCCAGGATGTTGACGATGAGGTCCTGGGTGCCGGCCGAGTTCATCATGCCGAGCCGGATCGGCAGCGCGAACTGGTCGGAGTCGTAGTGAAAGCGGAGCGGCGACAGCATCGCCTGGCCGTTCTCGAACTTCACCTTCTTCGCGTCCACCTTGGCGACGAAGAACTTCGAACCCGCCTCGACGTACGGCTTGAGGTACGGCGCCGCTCCCTCCGGGATCTTGTACTTCTCCTGCCGCAGCCAGGTATCCAGCCCGGTCGAATCCTTGGCCGAGAGGATCACGATCTGGTACTCGCCGACCGTGAACTGCGCCTCGATCTTGACCCCGAGGTCGGCGTCCTTCTTCGCCTCCGCGGTGGCGGTCGGCGGCGGCGGCGCCCCAGCCATCGGGGCCTCTTCCGGCATCGGCGGCCGGCACGGGTCCTGCTCCCAGTACTCGACCAGGCGCGGCGCGGAGAGCTGGTCGACGCGCGCGAAGATCTCGCGCGGCAGCGTCTTCACGTTCTCCTTCTGCAGCACCACCGGCACCGGGACCACCATCGCGAAGTCCTCGGTCGGACCCTGGTAGTTGTTCTGCATCGACAGCACCGTGCGGGTGCCGGCGCGCATCATCACCACCTGGGTGGCGTTGTTGAACAGCTTGGCGTCCGCGCCGCTGACGTAGAAGCCGCAGAACGCGTGCGCCGCTGCCGGCGCCATCACGGCCCCGCACACCGCGGCGGCCAGGACCCATCTCATCCGCATCGTCTCCTCCTCCACATCATCGACAGGGCGAGCCCCAGGGCGAACAGCGTCGCCAACCAGCCGCCGGTGGCGCTGCCGCCCACCGCGCAGCCGTCCTTGTCCTTCTTGACCGGCTGGCTCGGCGGCGCGGCGGCCGGCGGCGGCGCGACTGCTCCGGCGTCAGCCGCGCTCGCTGCCGGCGGCGCGGCCTCCGCCTCCCCCGCCTTGATCCCGATCTCCGGGATATCCTGCCGCACGATCATCCCGAGCCGCGTCTTGCCGCGCGGCACGAACGCGAGGTCGCGCGCCGCCACCGGGCCCTTCGCGATCTGCTGCGAGCCGGACGGCGGACCGCCCCAGCGGCCGCGCACCGGGTTGGCGCACGCGATCGGGCCGGTCCACTCGTGCCGGATCGCGTAGCGCGCCTGGAAGTTGTTGGTCGACGCCGGCACCGAGCCCTCCTCGAGCGTGCCGCCGGCGCCGCGCGACTCGCGGCCGCCCGCGATCGCGCTGGCCGACTTGAAGATCAGGTCCTCGCTGATGCCGTCCTTCGAGTAGCGGGCGTGCAGCCGGGTCAGCACGAACCCGGACATCCTGATCGGCGACCGGCGGGGCATCGGGGCGACGCTCTTGTCGGCCAGGAGATCGTCGACCGCGTCGCCTTTGCCCGGCTTGCCCGGCTTGCCCGGCTTGCCCGGCTTGCCCGGCTTCGGCTGCACCATCTCCGCCTTCTTCGACGCTGCTGGCATCGGGGTGTCGAGGACGTCGGCGCCGAGCGTCGCCAGGTCGCCGGGAGTCAGCGGCGGAGTCGGACAGGGATCGCAGGAGCGCGCGTCCCAGGCGTACTCGGTCACCACCGCGCCCGGGTTCTTCTCGATCGTGCGGTCGAACAGCGCCGCGTAGAACTCGCCGAACCGCTCGCGCGCCTCCTCCTTCACATCGAGATTGGTCGGGATGGTGACGTTCTTGTAGTTCGCCACCTCGTGGCGCGAGTCGGCCAGGATCGAGACGATGAGGTCCTGGGTCCCGGCCGAGTTCATCATGCCGAGCCGGATCGGCAGCGCGAACTCCGCCGAGTCGTAGTGGAAGCGGAGCGGCGACAGCATCGCCTGCCCGTTCTCGAACTTGACCTTCCTGGCGTCCACCTTGGCGACGAAGAACTTCGATCCCGCCTCGACGTACGGCTTGAGGTACGGCGCCGCCCCCTCCGGGATCTTGTACTTCTCCTGCCGCAGCCAGGTATCCAGCCCGGTCGAATCCTTGGCCGAGAGGATCACGATCTGGTACTCGCCGACCGTGAACTTCGCCTCCACCTTGACGCCGAGATCGCCGTGGCCCGTGGCCGGCGCCGCCTTCATCGGCATGGAGGTCCGGGCGACCGCGCGATCGACCTCGTCGTACTTCGGCTGCATGCACGGGTCCTGCTCCCAGTACTCGACCAGGCGCGGCGCGCTCAGCTGATCGACGCGCCCGAAGATCTCGCGCGGCAGGGTCTTCACGTTCTCCTTCTGCAGCACCACAGGCACCGGGACCACCATCGCGAAGTCCTCGGTCGGGCCCTGGTAGTTGTTCTGCATGGCGAGCACCGTGCGGGCGCCCTTGCGCATCAGCACCACCTGGGTGGCGTTGTTGAACAGCCTGGCGTCCGCGCCGCTCACGTAGAAGCCGCAGAAGGCGTGCGCTGCCGACGGCGCTGCCGCTGCCCCGCACACCGCCGCCGCCAGGATCCATCGCTTCATCGTCGCCTCCTGCTCCACAGCGCCAGGCCGACCAGGAACAGCGCGGCGCCGCCGGAGCCCTCGCCGGCCAGCGCGCAGCCGTACTTCTCCTTCTTCGGCTTGAAGGAGGTGCCGCTCGCCGGCTGCTGGGCCTGCTGTGGCGGAGCCGGAGGCGGCACCGGAACCTCGGTCTCGAGCCCGATCTCCGGGACGTCCTGCCGGACGATCTGCGCCAGCTGGGTCTTGCCGCGCTCCGCGAAGGCGAGGTTGGTCGCTGCCGCCGGCCTGTGGTCACCGCCGTCGGGCGGTCCACCCCAGATACCGCGCACCGGATTGGCGCACGCGATCGGGCCGGTCCACTCGTGCCGGATGGCGTAGCGGGCCTGGAAGTTGTTCATCTCCGACTCGACGGAGCGCTCCTCGAGCTTGCCGTCCTCTCCGCGCGACTCGCGGCCGCCAGCGATCGCGTGCGCCGTCTTGAACACCAGATCCTCGTTGATGCCGTCCTTCGAGTAACGGGCGTGCAGCCGGGTGAGGACGAAGCGGGGCAGGATCGGCGGCGGGGCTCTGCGGCCCTTCCCGGCCAGCTTCCCGGGCGCGGCGAGGACGTCCGCCCCGAGGACCGCCAGCTCCGACGGGTCGAGCGCCGGCGTCGGGCACGGGTCGCACGAGCCCGCGTCCCAGGCGTACTCGGTCACCACCGCGCCCGGGTTCTTCTCGATCGTGCGGTCGAACAGCGCCGCGTAGAACTCGCCGAACCGCTGCCGCGCCTCCTCCTTGACGTCGAGGTTGGTCGGGATGGTGACGTTCTTGTAGTTCGCCACCTCGTAGCGCGAGTCGGCCAGGATCGAGACGATGAGGTCCTGGGTGCCGGCCGAGTTCATCATGCCGAGCCGGATCGGCAGCGCGAACTCTGCCGAGTCGAAGTGGAAGCGCAGCGGCGACAGCATCGCCTGGCCGTTCTCGAACTTGACCTTCCTGGCGTCCACCTTGGCGACGAAGAACTTCGATCCCGCCTCCACGTACGGCTTGAGGTACGGCGCCGCCCCTGCCGGGATCTTGTACTTCTCGCGCCGCAGCCAGGTATCCAGCCCGGTCGAATCCCTGGCCGAGAGGATCAGGATCTGGTACTCGCCGACCGTGAACTTCGCCTCGATCTTGACCCCGAGGTCTTCCTTCTTGTCGCCCATCCTGCCCTCTTCGAGGGCCCTCCGGGTGCCGGTGCCGCCCGCCTCATCGTCCTCGTTCCGGACGGCGCACGGGTCCTGCTCCCAGTACTCGACCAGCCGCGGCGCGCTCAGCTGATCGACGTGGTCGAAGACCTCGCGCGGCAGGGTCTTCACGTTCTCCTTCTGCAGCACCACCGGCACCGGGACCACCATCGCGAAGTCCTCGGTCGGGCCCTGGTAGTTGTTCTGCATCGACAGCACCGTCCGGCTGCCGGCGCGCATCATCACCACCTGGGTGGCGTTGTTGAACAGCCTGGCGTCCGCGCCGCTGACGTAGAAGCCGCAGAACGCGTGTGCGGCCGACGGCGCTGCCAGCACCGCGAGCGCCGCGCCGGCGATCAGCGCCGGGCGCATCGCCGTCTCCGCATCAGCCCCAGCCACAGCGCCGCGATGACCAGCAGCGTGTCCATCCAGGCGTCGGAGCCAGCGATCCCGCAGCAGCCCCTCTTCGAGGAGGTGCGCGGATCGACCCAGCCGGCAGGCCGCTTGCCGCCCGCCGGCACCGCCAGCTCCGGTACGTCCTGCAGCACCATCTTGGTGAGCTCGATCTTGCCGCGCGGCGCGAACGCGAGATCGGTGGCCGCGACCGGGGCGCCGGTCGCGATCTGCTGCTGGTCGGCCGGCGGGCCGCCCCAGCGGCCGCGGACCGGATCGCTGCACGTGATGGGTCCGGTCCACGGATGCCTGACCGCGTAGCGGGCCTGGAAGTTGTTGTCGCCGGCCGGCTTGGCGCCGACCTCGAGCTGGTTCTTCTCGTCGCGCTCCTCGCGACCGCCCTGGATCGGCGGCACGGCGCGGAACACCAGGTCCTCGCCGATGGCGTCCTTGCCGTAGCGGGTGTGCAGCCGGGTCAGCACCATCGAGTAGACGTCGACCTGGGCGCCGAGGACGTCGCCGCCGAGGGTCTGGACGTCGCTCGGGTCGAGCGCCGGAGTCGGACAGGGATCACAGCTGCCGGCCGACCAGGCGTACTCGGTCACGACCGCCTTCGGGTGCCGCTCGACCGTGCGGTCGAACAGCGCCGCGTAGAACTCGCCGAACCGCCCGCGCGCCTCCTCGACCACGTCGAGGTTGGTCGGGATGGTGACGTTCGGATAGTTGGCCGCCTCGTACCGCTGCCCGGGGGCCAGGATGTGGACGATGAGGTCCTGGGTGCCGGCCGAGTTCATGAGTCCGAGCCGGATCGGCAGGGTGAACTCGCCGGTGTCGTAGTGGAAGCGGAGCGGCGACAGCATCGCGCGGCCCTTCTCCATCGCCACCTTCTTGATGTCCACCTTGGCGACGAAGAACTTCGATCCCGCCTCGACGTACGGCTTGAGATACGGCGCCGCCCCCGCCGGGATCTTGTACTTCTCCTGCCGCAGCCAGGTATCCAGCCCGGTCGAATCCCTGGCCGAGAGGATCACGATCTGGTACTCGCCGACCGTGAACTTCGCCTCGATCTTGACGCCGAGGTCGCGCGCCGGCGCGCTGGTGGCCGTCGGCGCCTCCGCCGGCATGGCCCCCTCGTACACCCGTCCCGGGGGCGGCGGCTTGTAGCACGGATCCTCTTCCCAGTACTCGACCAGCCGCGGCGCGTCGAGCTCGTCGACCCGCTTGAAGATCTCGTGCGGCAGCGTCTTGACGTTCTCCTGCTGCAGGACGACCGGCACCGGCACCACCATCGCGAAGTCCGAGGGCGGGCCCTGGTAGTTGTTCTGCATCGACAGCACCGTGCGGGTGCCGGAGCGCATCATCACCACCTGGGTCGCGTTGTTGAACAGATCGGCCCCGGCGCCGCTCACGTAGAAGCCGCAGAACGCGTCCGCCGCGGCGGGCGCCGCGACCACCGCGATCGCGCCCAGCAGCACCGCTGCTCGCGCGCGCATCACGACCGCCGCCTGCGCCGGAGGACGAGGAAGCCGAGCGCCAGCGCGGCCAGCCAGGCAGAACCTCCGCCGCCGACCGCGCAGCCGTTCTTCTCCTTCTTCGGCTTGAAGCTGGTGTCGCCCGCCGGTGGCGGCTGCGCCGGCTGCTGCGGCGGGGCCGGCTGCGCCGTCTTGTCGGCCTTGACGTCGATCTCCGGAACGTCCTGCCTGACGATCTGGGCCAGCTGGGTCTTGCCGCGCTCGACGAACGCCAGGTTGGTCGCCGCGGTCGGTCCGCTGGCGGCCTGCTGCACCCCCGCCGGCGGTCCGCCCCAGATACCGCGGGTCGGGTTGGCGCACGCGATCGGCCCGGTCCACTCGTGCCGGATGGCGTAGCGGGCCTGGAAGTTGTTCATCTCCGACTCGACGGAGCGCTCCTCCAGCTTGCCGTCCTGACCGCGCCACTCGCGGCCGCCGGCGATCGACTTCGCCGCCTTGAACACCAGGTCCTCGCTGATGCCGTCCTTCGAGTAACGGGCGTGCAGACGGGTCAGGACGAACGACTCGTAGCCCATCGGAGGCGGCAGGGGCATCGACGCCGGCGCCGGCATCTTGCGACCCGCCGCGCCGATCTTGCCTTTCGCCACCGGCGCCGCGTGCAGGACATCCGCTCCCAGCGTCGCCAGCTCGTTCGGCTCGAGCGCGGGTGTCGGGCACGGGTCACACGAGCTCGCGTCCCAGGCGTATTCCGTGACCACCGCGCCCGGGTTCTTCTCGATCGTGCGGTCGAACAGCGCCGCGTAGAACTCGCCGAACCGCTCGCGCGCCTCCTCCTTGACGTCGAGGTTGGTCGGGATGGTGACGTTCTTGTAGTTCGCCACCTCGTACCGCTGCCCCGGCGCCAGGATCGAGACGATGAGGTCCTGGGTGCCGGCCGAGTTCATCATGCCGAGCCGGATCGGCAGGTTGAACTGGTCCGAGTCGTAGTGGAACCGGAGCGGCGACAGCATCGCCTGCCCGTTCTCGAACTTCACCTTCCTGGCGTCCACCTTGGCGACGAAGAACTTCGATCCTGCCTCGACGTACGGCTTGAGGTACGGCGCCGCCCCCTCCGGGATCTTGTACTTCTCCTGCCGTAGCCAGGTATCCAGCCCGGTCGAATTCTTGGCCGAGAGGATCACGATCTGGTACTCGCCGACCGTGAACTGCGCCTCGATCTTGACGCCCAGCTTGTCCTTGCCGCCGCCGGCGGCGCCCGGAGCCGGCATGGCCATGCTGGCCACGCCCTTCTCCTCCTCCTTGGCAATCGGCGCACAGGGGTCCTGCTCCCAGTACTCGACCAGGCGCGGCGCGCTCAGCTGATCGACGTGCGTGAAGATCTCGCGCGGCAGCGTCTTCACGTTCTCCTTCTGCAGCACCACCGGCACCGGGACCACCATCGCGAAGTCCTCGGTCGGGCCCTGGTAGTTGTTCTGCATCGACAGCACCGTGCGGGTGCCGGAGCGCATCATCACCACCTGGGTGGCGTTGTTGAACAGCTTGGCGTCCGCCCCGCTGACGTAGAAGCCGCAGAACGCGGCGCTCGAGTGCGGCGCTGCCACCACGCCGGCGACGAGCGCGCCGATCGGTACCAGGAAACGCATCGCTGGCTCCTCCCCTCTCGTGTGGGGGCCCAGGATAGACCCGCGCACCGGGCCTGTCCTTGGGGGGCGGCCAGAATCCGCGATCTACGCGGCGCTCTCGTCGCTGCGCGTCTGACGCCGGTGGCCGGCGCGCAGGTGCTGGTCGGCGAACGCGAAGATATCGGCCCAGCAGTCGCGCGCCACCTCTCGGAAGACGAGCGCATGGAAGGCGTGTATCTCGCCCGGATAGTAGGACGCGCGCACGGGCACGCCGAGTGCATCCAGCGCGCGGCGCATCCGCCGCGTGTCGTCGAGCAACGGGTCGCGCGTGCCGACCGGCAGGAAGAAGGCGGGCAGCGGGCGATCCGGCGGGACGCCGCGCTCGAACACGACCACCGGATCGGCCAGATCGAGCAGGCCCTCCTGCTCCGGGTCGTTGCCGCGCAGGTACATCTCGGCGATGTCCTCGATGGCGGCGCTCACCACGCGCGGCAGCCGGCGGCGGCGTGCGAAGCGACCGGGATCGGAGACCTGGAAGATTCCGCACGCGGGCACCGCCACGTGCGGCGTCACCCCGCGATCGAACACGCGCGCTGCCCACGGCTCGCGGCGCCGGTACGAGGTGGCGATGCTGAGAGCCGTGACCAGGTTGGCGCCGGCCGACTCGCCGGCCACCACGATGCGATCGAGATCACCACCGTGCGCAGCGGCGTTCTCGATCATCCATTCCCAGGCGGCCAGGGTGTCGCGGATGGCGGCGGGGTATGGATGCCGCGGGGCCAGCCGGTAGCTGATGTTGAAGACCAGGTATCCGTAGCGCGCCCAGACCAGCGCCATCACCCAGTGGGTGTCCTTGCTGAGCAGGCTGAACCCGCCGCCGTGGACGTAGAACACGATCGGCAAGGGGCCGGTCCGCTCGATCGGCCGGTAGATGTCCAGCCGGTGGTCCACCAGGCCGCCGCCCAGATACGGGACATCGCGGATCACCTCGACGTTGTGGCGATCCGGGTTGGCCAGCGGGTGGAGGCGGGCCGCGCTCGCGGCCGAGCGCAGGAACATCTCGGATACCCGCACCTGCGCGCGCTGGCGCACCTCGGTGCGGAACCGTTCGAGGCTGCTGCGGACCGGGCTCCGGCGCAATCGGCCGTCGCCCTGGCCTGCGCGGGACGACATGATCTCAGGTTAATCCACCCCTCCGACGCCGACAAATGGGTACGCCCAAGCACCGGGAATGTCGCGGGCCGGCGGCGTGTTCATGCGCCAGGAGGTGCTAATGTTGACGGGTCCCGCCGTGTATCCGCCGGCTCGCGAATCCAGCTCTTCCATCTCGCGCGGTCCGAGTCGCTCCACTCGCTGGATGGCGGTGCTCCTGCTCCTGGTCGCCGGCGCGCTCGTCTACACGGTGGTGCGCGGCCGCGGCGCGAGCGTCGACAGCGGCGGCGCCAGCACGGTGTCGGCCGAGCCGCGCGCGATCACGCCGCGCGGCGATCTGGCAGGCGACGAGCAGTCGACGATCGATCTGTTCAAGAACGTGTCGCCCGCGGTCGTGCACGTGACGAGCGTCGAGGTCCGCCGCGGCCGCCTCAGCCTGAACATGTTCGAGATCCCGCAGGGCACCGGCTCCGGCTTCGTCTGGGACACCGATGGCCACGTGGTGACCAACTTCCACGTCATCCAGAACGCCGACCGCGCCGAGGTCACGCTCAACGACAACACGGTGTGGCGCGCGACCATCGTCGGCACCGCGCCGGACAAGGACGTCGCCGTCCTCAAGATCGACGCCCCCAGGGACAAGCTCAGGAAGATCGCGGTCGGCCAGTCGAACAACCTCCAGGTCGGGCAGAAGGTGTTCGCCATCGGCAACCCGTTCGGCCTCGATCAGACGCTCACCACCGGCGTCATCAGCGGCCTCGGCCGCGAGATCCAGTCGGTGACCAAGCGACCCATCTCCGGCGTCATCCAGACCGACGCGGCGATCAACCCGGGCAACTCGGGCGGTCCGCTGCTCGACAGCGCCGGCCGCCTCATCGGCATCAACACCGCCATCTACAGCCCGTCCGGCGCCTACGCCGGCATCGGCTTCGCGGTCCCGGTCGACACCGTCAACCGGATCGTCCCGCAGCTGCTCGCGCACGGCAAGGTCGTGCGCCCCGGTCTCGGCATCGTCCCGGCGAGCGAGCAGATCGTCCGCCAGCTCAAGGTGCAGGGCGTGCTCGTCCTCTCCGTGCCGGACGGCAGCGCCGCCGCCCAGGCCGGCCTGGTCGGCACCACCCAGGGCCCGCAGAGCTGGGTGCTCGGCGACCTCATCGTCTCGGTGGACGGCGAGCCGATCAGCGAGCTCAACGACCTCTACCGCGCGCTCGACAAGCACGAGGTCGGCGACGTCGTGAAGCTCGAGGTGGTGCGCGCCGGCGAGAAGCGCACCGTGTCGGTGAAGCTGCAGCCGCTCCCCGAGCCGTAGCGCGCGAGCTCCTCGCGGTTCAACTCCGGCGGCGGAGCCATGCGAGGGCGAGGAGGAGGAGCGGGGCGAGCGGCGAGCCTGAGCCCGAGGTGGAGCAGCCGCCGATGAGGCCGTTCGACGACTCCGGCTCCTCGTCGGGCGGCGGCGGCTCGTCGTCGCCACCCTCGACGCACGGGCCCTTGGCGGTCGTCACGTCGATGTCCTCGCCGTAGAAGTAGCGGAGGATCGAGTCGTAGTCCCAGCCCTCGTCTGACAGGCAGTGGGCGCCGTTCTGCGACTGGCAGCCGCGGTTCTCGAGGTTGCCGGGATCGACCCAGCCGAGCGTGGTCTGCTCGACGTTGTTGCCGGTCTTGCCCTCGTTGTAGGTCACGAAGTGCTCGGTGCCGGTCGGATCGCTCGTGCCACCGCGGCAGTCAGGTCCGCTCTGCAGCGCGCCCGCCACGTAGAAGGCGGCGATGATCACTCCCTGGTAGCGCAGCACCTGACCGGACGTCTCGCGCGCCGCGCGCATGTGCTTGTCGCCGGCGGTCGCGCCGCAGGTGTAGACCTGATCGCCCTGGCCGTCGCCGATCGAGCCCTGCCGCTTCAGCTTGTAGTAGAGGTAGGTGCGCGCCGCCACCGCCTGCGCCTTGAGCGCTTCGAGGCTGGCGCCGCCGTTCTCGCAGGCCACCACCTGCGGGATGTAATCGTTCTCCACGTCGAGCGTGCCGCTGCCGCTGACCTCGGCCTCGCAGAACGCGTCCAGGGCGTGACTCGACGCACCGACGTCGTCGAGCTCGGTGGCGCAGCCGGCGGCGGCGAGAAGCGCGACAGCGGAGACAGCCCGGCAGAGCATCGGCGAAGGCTATTCCGGCAGCCCGCGCCGGAGAAGCGAAAACCGCTGGCCACGCGAGGAGCCACGGGGGGCCTTGTGATAGCCTCGATTTCCGTGGGAGGCAGGTTTGCGCGGGACGGATCGTCGGGCCGGGAGGACGGCCTCGACATGATGGAGCGCTCCCACCGCCGGCTCGAGGAGCGGGTGGTCGAGCTCCAGCGCGCGGCCGAGGCCATCGTGCGCCAGCGGGCGGACGCGGGCGAGCTCGAGCAGGTGGACTCGGTCATCGCCTTCCTCGAGAAGAGCGCCGCGCGCCACGAGAGCGACGAGGAAGAATCGCTGTTTCCCCGCCTCCGGCAGCACGCCGAGCTGGTCTCCCTCATGAGCGACCTCGCGCACGAGCACGACCAGCACCGTCACCTGGTGGCCCAGCTGCGCGCCCTGCGCAGCGGCTGGCCGGTCGGCGGGCCGGACGCGGGTGACGGCGCGGCCCTGTTCATCGCCGCCAACGAGCTGGCCCGCGCGTATCGCGGACACATCGAGCGCGAGGAGCGCGAGCTCATGCCCTTCGCGCGCGACCGGCTGAGCGCGGACGAGCGCGCGCAGGTGGGACTCGAGATGGAGCGGCGGCGAAACGGGGACGGAGGCGGCCGCGGGGGCGGTGGCCGTGGCGGCGGAGGCGGAGGCGGAGGCGGAGGAGGCGGCCGGCGCCGCC
>Ga0310810_10003142_pt1 | contig 17916 bp, 19 predicted proteins | sample NCmetagenome_FD_207641 | JGI IMG/M metagenome (GOLD analysis project Ga0310810, IMG submission 207641) | Soil microbial communities from experimental microcosm in Duke University, North Carolina, United States - NC | ecosystem: Engineered > Artificial ecosystem > Soil microcosm > Unclassified ...
CCCCGAACAGACCGAATCGGGTCTCGATTTCGATACGCGAAGCGATATCTACAGCCTAGGTGTTCTGTTGTACGAATTGTTAACCGGGCACCTGCCCTTTGAGCCGAAGGAATTGGCAGAAGCTGGGCTGGATAGTGCACGCCGCACCATCCGTGAAAAAGATCCGCTTCGACCCTCAACGCGGCTGCGCACGCTCGCGGGTGGGGCGATCACCACTGCGGCCCGTTGCCGGCAGGTGGAACCACCAAAGCTAGTCCACCTGATTCAAGGAGACCTGGACTGGATCGTCATGAAGTGCCTGGAGAAAGACCGCACCCGAAGATACGAGACCGCCAACGGGCTGGCTTCGGACCTAAGGCGGCACTTAAAGAACGAATCGGTGTTGGCCCGCCCCCCCAGCCGTCTGTATGAGTTCCAACGAACCGTCCGGCGGCACAAGTTCGGCTTTGGTGCGGCGGCCCTCGTGGTCGCGGCACTGTCGGTCGGAATTGCCGCCAGCCTGTGGCAGGCTTCCCGGGCCCGGCGCGCGGAGCGGCAGCAGCGGCGCACAGCCCAGGAGGCGCAATATCGTGCCTACGTCTCGGACATGAACTTGGCCCACCGGTCACTCCTGGAGCGCGACCTCGGTGGTGCCCGCGCCCTGTTGCGAGCCCAGGTTCCAAAACCTGGCGCGCCCGATCTGCGCAACTGGGAGTGGCGATTCCTCGCCAACGAATGTCGGGGTCAAGAACTTCGGGCCTTGGCCGCACACCGTGGCTGTGTCAGCAGTGTCAGGTTCATCGATGACAACACTCTGCTCAGCACGGGCTATGATGATCGCCGTGCAGTATGCTGGAATCTTGCTGACGGGCGGCCCGCTCCCTTGATGACCAACGAGCATTCTAATGGCTTCGCCATCGGCAAGATGGCTTTGGCGTCCAAACGCGGCCTGTTGTTCTACGCTCCGGATTGGGGGAACACTGTTAGAAGCTTGGACCTCCGTACGGGTGTGGCTTCAGAGTTTTGCACCAACGCTTCTACAATCTTCACCCTGGCTCTGTCACCCAACGAGGATCTGTTGGCAGTTGGTGCTGGCGGACGGGTGGTGGAGCTTTGGGACAGCAACACGAAGCGTGCCGTACCCTGTCCTGTTCCTACCCCGGGTGAGGTCAACGCAGTGGCTTTCTCCCCGGATGGACGTCACCTGGCCCTAGCCTGTGGCGATAGAGCCGGCACATTGATGCTTCATGATCTGATCGACAACACCGACGTGACTACCGTTCGCCAGCGCGCCGGGAATTGTATCTTCTCACCTGACGGCCGTTGGCTGGTTTGCGGGCTGGGCTTTGATTTTGCGCGGAACCCGGGGGTGCGGCGCGCTGACGACCTTTCGTTAATCAGAGCCCTGGACGACTCCGCGGCGACGTATAGTGCGGCCTTTTCTCCAGATGGGAAGTGGCTCGCTACTGTGGGTGGGGACGAAACCGTTCACCTGTGGGATACCGCCACTTGGGAGATCCGGTTCGCTCTCAAAGGACATACAGACGCGGTGGTGTGCGTGGCTTTCTCCCCGAACAGCCGGTTGCTGGCCACCGGGACGAGGAACGGAGAAGTCAAAGTGTGGGAGGTGGCGGAGCCTCCTCCCCGGTGGGAATCGGTGGAACTGCCCGCCTCCAGCGATGAAGGGCAATGGGCTGTGGGAATCGCGAGAGACGGCAGCGCATTTTGGAGCGTCGAATTAGAAGAGGCGGCGCCCGGTGCGCAGGTCCAGGGGGCAGGTGCCCGGGTGGTCACCGGAGAGACATGGCTGGCCTCCTCCCTGAGTCAATTGGGAACGGTGCGCCTGGATGATTTGAGCCTCGCCAACTGTGCCGATGTGTCTCCTGGTGGCCGGACCTTCGCGGTCGGATGCTTGGATACCATTCATTTTCGAGGCATAACCGACACCAACGATCTCGCTAAAGGAGATGCAGGGGAAGGCACTATCCGCTTGCTGCAAATCTCAATGGATGGCTCTGTCCTGGTTAGCGTATGTGCTTCTAACGATTGGACTGTTCGGGCCTGGCGTCTGCCGCAGATGGAATTGCTCGGTGAACGCAAGGGCATCCCAAAGGTTCAGCAATTATGTCTGTCGGACGACAGCAAATCCGTTGCCATCTTTGTCAATGGCGGCTTTATCGGGACTTTGGACCTTCCCTCCTTGGCTGGCCCTCCCCTATGGAAAGCCACCGACGATGTGGCGAATTGGACGGCCTGCGCGTTCTCGCCCGACAGCCGGCGCGTGGCGGCGGCGCTCCGTTCGGGGAACGCCTTCATCTGGGACCTTGCCACCCGGCAGCGCGTTGCCCTGCCTCTCGCGTTGACCGAATACACCTCCCTTTCGTTCTCTCCTGACGGGAGCCGGTTGCTGGCCAGCGATAATAAAACCGTACAGCTCTTCGACACGACCACAGGGCAGAAGGTGTTGTCACTGAACCAACAGTGTTCACACGTCGCCTTTACCCGCAACGGCGAGGGATTGCTCTGTGTCAGCCTCAAGAGCGCGCGTATGCTGCATGCGCCACCGCTGGGACAGCTTCAGTTCGACTGGTTGGCCGAATCCTCGCGGCCATAGCCATTGCCATGAGTGAACTGACGCAGATCCTCCAAGCCACCGATCTCTGCGAACCGGAGGCCGCCAGATTATTACCGCTCGTGTATGACGAACTGCGCCGGCTCGCCGCGCGCAAAATGGGGAAGGAATCGGGCATTCAAACCCTTCAGCCCGCCGCCTTGGTCCACGAGGCCTGGCTGAGCCGCGGCGGCGACGAGCAGCCTACCTGGCAGAACCGCACTCACTTCTTCTGCGCCGCCGCGGAAGCCATGCGGCGCATTCTCATTGACCGCGCCCGGAGGGTTCGCCGCCCCAGGAATGCCTCGGTATTAATGAAGGTTTGTTACGTCCAGAGTGAGGGACCAGGACACTGCTAACGGAGTCACATTAGAAGCAAGCCTCAACGTGCTGGTGTTCAAGATCGTGAATGAAATTCTTCATTGGGGCGGCTCGGCTCGCTTCACCGACGAAACAGGTCAGCAGGTTAGCGGCACCCGTGTGATGCTCTCGCCTCCATAGTCGAGTTCGAAGCCTTTTTCGCGCGGTTTGTTTGCGGAGATGTACGCACAGCCTTGCTCCAGACATTGTCTGCCGCCGCAATCAGCGCTGCCCTTCTTTAGCTGGCCATTCTTCTTGAAAAAAATTCAGAACCTTCTCCCGTCCTCGCTTCTGAACAGCATTGAAGGTTGCACGGGCCCTCCAGAGCGTAGGACCAATACGGCCTGAGCAACGGGAATGTCGACGAGATGTTCACCAGTGCCGTGCGGGGCGGCGGCGGCCTCCTGCCGCCAGCAGCCAGGACGCAGGCCAAACAGTGGAGCAAACGACATGAAAACTATAAAGACAGTTGCCGTGCAAAGCGTACTTTCTGGCTTGGTTCTGAACTGGATCAGCCTTCAGGCCGCCGTGCTACATGTGCCGGGCGACTATGGCCGTATCCAAAGCGCCATTGATGCCGGCGCCAACGGGGATGTTATTTTGGTGAGTCCGGGGCGGTATAACGAGAACATCAACTTCAAGGGCAAGGCTGTGACGGTCACCAGCACGAACACCGCTGACCCGAACGTCGTTAAAAGCACGATCATCCATGCATCTGGGCAGAGCAGCGTGGTGAGCTTTGTCAGCGGCGAGGGTTCGAACTCGGTCCTGGCTGGATTTACGATCACGGGCGGCTACGGGACGGCCATTCCTGACTTAGGCTCTTATTTCGGCGGGGGCATTTATTGCCTCGGTTCTTCACCAACAATCATTGGCAACATCATCGTCTCGAACGCGGCACCACCAGGGGGCACAAGTCCTGTCGGCTACGGGGGCGGCATCGCATGCATCCAGTCCGATGCGATTGTGAAGCGCAACCTGGTTGCAGCCAATACCGCCTACGCGGGAGGCGGGCTCGCGAACTATCTCGGTAACACCCGGTTCACGAGCAATCTTATTTGCAGCAACTCGGCGGCAGTTTTCGGCGGCGGTGCCGGCATGGTAAGCGGCGGCCGCTTCATCAATAACACCGTCGTGGGCAATGCAGCTCTCGACGCCGGAAATGTCTATGCCAACTCCGATGGCAGGGGACAGTGCGTGGTGGCTGGCAATATCATCTGCAACGCCAGCGGCGGCGGCGGCCTCCATGTGGACGGTCAGGTTCTCCTCACCCAAACCAGCTTTAACGACGTCTGGAACAATACCGGCGGGAACTACGCTGGCGTGCAGGACCTGACAGGCGTGAACGGCAATATCTCGCAAGACCCGCACTTTGTGGATGTCACCAACAATGATCTCCATCTCTTGGACGTTTCGCCCTGCATCAACGCTGGCGACCGCGCTTTCCAGCCCCTGGCAGGCGAACTCGACTATTATGGTAATGCCCGCCTCTATGCCGGGTGCGTGGATATCGGGGCCGTGGAATACTTTGATAACTTTCGGCCCGTCGCCGAACCGGGATCCAATCGACTCGATACTGTCACGGCTCTTCCGGCATTGGTCGCACTGGATGGAAGCGCTTCAACCGACCCCAATGGCGCGGCGCTGTCCTATCATTGGAGCCAGCTCAGTGGGCCGGCGGTGACTCTAAGCAATGCTAGTGCGGCCAAGCCGTCATTCGATGCCGCCGTCCTCGGGCTATATGTCTTTCAACTGGTTGTCAGCAATGCCACCTTCGGCAGCTTTCCGGATATCGTGCAGGTCAGGGTCATCAACGCTCCGCCAATTGCCGCGGGAGTGAGCCAGGTTTACAGCCCAGGAACCACTGCCATCACTCTGGATGGGTCCCTTTCCTCTGACCCCGAAGGCATGCCACTCAGTTATCGTTGGACACAGGTCAGCGGCTGGAATGTCCAACTGACTGATTCGCACGCCGTGCGCCCTGCCTTCACGATGCCTTGGCCGGGAACCTATGTCTTTCAACTGGTGGTCAATGACGGCATCCAGGACAGCCTCCCGGCTACTGTGAGGATTACGGTCGGGTCTAATCATCCCCCGATAGCCAATGCCGGGCCCTCGCTGTACGTGCTTACTGACAGCGTGGCGCTCGACGGCACGGGATCCTATGACTCGGATGGCTATAACAGCTTGTCCTATGGATGGCGGCAGGTTTCAGGCCCCTCCGTCACGATAACCGGGACCAATACCGCGAGACCGGTGGTCAGTGGGTTCAGTCCATCCGCTGTGGTTCAGAAGTGCGTCTTTGAACTCGTAGTCAGCGACGGGAGCCTGACCAGCTCGCCAAGCCCCGTTACGATCACGATCGTTCCAAACTATGGCGCCAACGCGCTTTACCTTGAGAACCCGCCTTTCGATCCAACCCGGCCTACGATCGTGGCCTTTGGCGGCGGCGACTGCAGCACGGGATCAGGGCTGAGTTTTGGTGGCGTCTGGGACAGCCGTGCAAACTGGATCACCGTGCAGGCCTACGGCACCGCCTACAACACTTACGGCGACATGCTGATGGTGTATCTTTCCAGCGTCGCCCCCAACTACCAGCAACCGATCCAGACCATCGGCTTCAGCACCGGCAACAAACCGGCGATGCAAGCCGCCTTGCACGTAAACAGCACCTACAAGGATGCCCGCTATGCACTCAACCGCGTCTCCCTGCTTGATGCCGTCTGCAACAACCTGTCCAGCATGGTGGCTTCGTTCCAGGCGAACCCCGTGGCCGGTGAACAGTGCTGGGTGGATAACTACATTAGCAACGCCAGCGAGTCCGATACGGGAATCGCTATTAACCCCGCCAGTTACATCACGGGGGCACTCAACGTCACGTGCAACCCACCTCGCGCCCATTCGTACCCCGTTAGCAGCTACACCAGTTCAAGTCTGGATTATCAGAACGGCGGCCTCGCCGCGTTTGGCTATCTGTCGGTCATCGGCAGTGGCAGGAACTACCAGCTCAACACTGCAACAAACAAATACGACTTCGCCATTAATTCCAGCGGCGCCATCGTCTTCGTTGACCAGTCGGTATACCCCGGCAAAATCTTGGCGCCGGTTCAACTCACCGGCCCGGACGACCGCAGTAGTCTGTCGCGCACGGGGACGGTCCTTAGCTGCCAACCCGTTGAGAATGCAGTGCGCTACCAACTCCTGTTTGGTTCCGACCCTGGCCGTGGCATGGATTTCACAATCATGTCCGACGCGACCAACCCTCCCAGCCAGCTCGTGACGAATTTGCCCGCTGCCAGCACGTGGTGGACGGTTAAGGCTTTTGACCAGTTTGGGTCCTCCATCTATGGGGATCCACGGCTGATCAAACGGCCAGAGAACCAGGCGCCAGTCGCACATGCTAGTCCCGATCAGGTGCTGTACGCCGGATCGGACGGAACAGCAGCAGTGACGCTCAACGGGGCCAACTCGTCAGACCCTGACAGCGATCCGCTGACTTACAGTTGGGCTTGGATCACTGGCGGAGTTGCTGGCTTCACAAATGGCGTGAGCCCGATGATTAGCCTGCCACCCGGCGTTTACAGCGTGCAACTGATGGTCAATGATGGGCAAGTGGATTCCCAGCCGGCCCAGTTCACGGTAACCGTCCTCCGTCCGCTCACGGCTTCGCTCGGCCAGACAAATGGGACCATTGCCTTATCCTGGGGCGCGCTCACCGGCGCGAAATATCAGGTCCAGTACACGACTAACTTGCCTTCAGGTCCTTGGCTGAATCTGGAAGGCATTCTCACAGCCACCGGGACTACGGTGTCAGCCTCAGACAACATCGGGCCGGATCGACAGCGATTTTACCGCGTGGTCGCGAGTCCATAACTGCATCCACCACGTCATCCGTGCTAACCCTATGAGCCCTTACAAGATGACATGGCCCGTGGTTGGAATAAGGAACCGGCCGTCGCATAATCCGGTGGGACGCGTTCCTAGCGGTATATGAAGGCTCCAATACAATTAAAAACCACCGACTCACACGGACGCGATTTGAAGGAGGGTCTGGATGTTCCGCTGCATCCGTCCGGGGCACCTCGCGTCACGGTAAGCGGCACGAAGTGGGTGCTGGATGGCTCGCCGCTCGAACGCGGCATGGCCATTCGTGGTGAATATCGCGACCGGCCCGGCTGGTCGGGCATAATCAATTTCCCTGAGTCCGAAATCCGCGCGATGCTCTGCGAAACCATCGCGCGCAAGGATCAGTCTCTCCTCCACGCCGTCGGCGACAAGACGGTCGAAGCCGTGCTGAACGCGATGGAAGCCGTGGACGCCGACCCCAGTCACTGGCCGGCCCGCCGCGTCCGCCTCGAACACGGCGACGGCCTGCTCCCCGACTTGCTGCCGCGGGCGAAAGCAATGGGCGTCGTCGTGGTGCAAAATCCGACGCACTTCGATCCAGGCGTCGCGCACTTCTTCGAGCGCTTCGGCACGAACCATCCTTACCTGTCGCTCCGGTCACTGGTCGCGGCCGGCATTCCGCTGGCGTTCGGCTCGGACGGCCCGATGAATCCCGGTTTGAATATCCTGTTCGCCCAGATTCACCCGGCGCGGCCCGGCGAGGGTATCACCCGCGAGCAAGCCGTTGAGGCCTACACCCGCGGCTCCGCCTTTGCCGAATTCGCCGAGGAGGAGAAGGGCATCTTGGCCGCCGGCAAGCTCGCCGACCTCGCCGTGCTCTCGCAGGACATTTTCACGCTGCCCCCTCCCGAACTGCCGAAGACCCGGAGCGTGCTGACGCTCGTCGGCGGGAAGACTGTCCATGACAGCGGCGTGCTGGGCGGAAGTGAAGTGAAGACTATCTAGCCAACGAAATGATCGGACGCAAGCCATGAATCCAAACCACGAAGAAGCCCCGTTTGCCGCTTCGCTCGCCAAGCCCACAAGCGAACGCGCCCCATTTCTCGATGGTGCCTGTCATGGCGATCTCGCCTTGCGCCAAGGCCTCGAGGCCCTGCTTGCCGCGCACGACATCAGTCAAATGAACCCGCCGGAAAAGCAATTCTCCGTTGAACCTCGGAGCGTCAAAAGCGAATTCCTATCAGTAGGAGCAAAGGTGATGAACGCTTTTGCCAGACCAAAGCTGGCCCTGTTTTTGGCGGCGGCTTTCATCTCGCTCGCCTCGTTCCGGCTATCGGCGCAAGAGACGCGCAAGGACGTGGTCGTGAAGGTGCCGCTTGCTTTGGAAGCGGCAATTGCCGAAAGCCATGAAGCTTTGCGCAAAATCCTGAATGGCGATCCTTCGGGCTATGCAGCGTTGTTTGCGAACCGCGATGATATCACGCTCGGCAATCCGTTCGGCCCTTTCGGCAAGGGGCGCGCTGAAGTGCTGAAGGCCCTCAACAACGCGGCGGCCAAATATAAGGATGGCTCGGTTGTCGCGGTCGATCGCGTCGCGGTCTATGGCGACGAGGAGATCGTCGTTCTTGTCGAGATCGAACATGATCGAGCGAAGCTGGGTACGAGCCCGGACTTCTCGGAATTCTCGGCGCGCGTTACGAGCGTTTACGAGAAAATCGGCACCCGCTGGAGGCTCGTCCACCGCCACGCTGATCCCATCACGACAAGTCGCCCTGCGGAATCCATGTTGGGAAAATAATGTTGGCCGATGAGATTTCCGGCGCCGTCACCCGCGAGGACGCCGCGCGCGGCCCTTTGCCCTGATGAAGATGGAGGAAAAATACAAAGCGCAGCGGCTTTGCCGCTTTGCCACGCGTCATAAAAAAGTGGATGCTGTCGAAGGAAGGCAGACAGAGATTTTCCTGCAATCTTCCTGCACTTTGTGGTAAGTGCTTGATTTGAAGTGTAATGAATTAAAGGGAATCGAACTATGGTAACTTTTTGCTTCGCAAAAAACCCCTGTTTTACTGGAGCGGGTGAAGGGAATCGAACCCTCATTAATGGTATAGTGGTTTTTAATGGTGCGGAGTGGTCGATTTTCTGGGCTTTTTCGATTGATTTGTTTCCGTTTACTTGCACTACTTGCACTCGTGGCTTACCTCTACCGCAAAAACCGTTCGCCTTTTTGGTACGTGGTTTATTTCGACGCCGAGCAAAAGGAACTTCATCGATCAACTGGTCTGCGTGCCGATAATCCAAGTGACACCGCCAAGGCTAGGGCGCTTCGAGCGGAATTAGAAGCCAAGGAACATTATCGCAGCTCGGCAGCAAATGATGAGAGCTGGGATTCCTGGGTTCCAAAATACCTTGAACGGCATTGCGAAAATGCTCGCACGTTGGAACGGTACCTTGATTCTTGGAATTGGCTCGCGCATTGGCTCCAGACCCGGCGCTACGCCACGCCCAGAGCCATTACCTACCGCAACGGCATTGAATACGTCGACTGGCGAACCGGCTTCAAAAAGAGAACTGGGAAGACAGTCGGGCGGAACACGGCCATCATGGAACTGAAACTTTTCGCAATGATAATGGGCGAAGCCGTGAGGCTGGGCCATGCTGAGGCCAACCCGCTGGTGAGTCTCAAATTGCGACGCGACAAGCCCGCAAAAAAGCCAGAGCTTTCCAATGATGAAATCAGCGAAATCCGAGGGGCACTGAAATCAGAGCCAGAGTGGATGCTGATCGCTTTTGAGATTTCGCTTCACACCGGCTGCAGGCTTCGGGAGACACGACTCCCTATGAATTGCATAGACGTTGCCGAGGACAAGATAACATTCCCCGCGCCTAAAGGTGGCGAACAAAGGGCATTCTCCATCCCCATGCCATCGGCTCTGCGTCCCTTATTTGAACAACTACGGCGTGCAAAGAGGAAATACACTTTGGACTTTCCGTTTCAACCCTCGCGGCGGTGGCAGCAGTTCTTTATCAAAATCAAAAAACCTCACCTCTGCTTTCATTGCTTACGGGTTACGTATGTGAATCGCTTGCGCAGAGCAGGAGTTCCTCGAGAGGCTGCAATGAGACTCGTGAATCATTCCTCGGAACTGGTTCACCAGATCTAGCAACCGTGGATTGAGCCCGGTAGTGTTCTGTCGTGTTATCAAGTGTTGCCCCGCCTGAATGTCGTCGAACTGCTCCCGGATTTGCTGTTGATGCGCGGATACGGCCTCTGAAACAGCCTTTTTCATTGCCTGGCCCGTGCGGATTCTAGGAGCGCTGGCTCCAGTTCCCGACTGAATTCGGCGAGCAGCGCGCTCAAGGTCGTGGCGATGGCTTGTGGGTTACCTCGCGGGGACGGGCCAGGGCGAGTCAAGTGAGCTTGGCCGATCTTGGTCGGCTTATCAGCGCCAACAGCAGTGAGCCGCCATCCCGCGAGCAGCGTTCCCGTCCCTTCGGTATCCACGTCGAACTGTTCCACATCGATGGATACTCGCCTTACTAACCGGTCGCGTTCAGAAGCGGAGAGACGAGCCTGGTCCGAGGCCAGCAGCATGGAGAGATTCTGCGCCAGCGTCTGCAGGAAGGAATGGTCCAGACGCTCAGCCCAGAGCGCAGTTTCGAGGTACTCAACTTCGTCGGCGCTCTTGCGGACAACCATTGAATCTCGCAGAAGATATGAAGGCATCTTCACAAAACCGACTTCGACCGCCAACGGCTGCGCTCTGGCCGGAGCGTGCTCGGGTGCCGGAATAGGCGCCAAAGCGAAGTGTCGCGTTGGCACCCGCGCAGGCTTGATGACGCATCCGCCCAGGAGCAGGCCCACACTGCACACCATGAGGAGCGGGTAGAAATAGCTTAGTCGTTTCATTTCACACCTCATTCTTTGGGTTTCTTCCTTCCTGCTAACAAGGCGTTCGGATTGCGTTGAAGATATTCGGCGAGGTCGGCAACAGCACGGCCCGCGTTACCAAGTTGCTCCAGCGCCTGCGTAAGGTCGGAGCCGAAGGAGTTGTCGGGGCCTAGCAGATCGGAGAGGTTCTGCGCACCCCGGCGCACGTCGGCGAGGGTCTTCTGTGCTTCAAATAGGGTGTTCGTGAGATTGTCGGCTAGCGGGTCTACGCGACCTTCAATCCGCGCCAACAGCGCCTGTGCGTGTTCCAGAGTCCGCCTGGCAGCGATGATGGAGTTGGTGAGGTCCGGTGTGGCGAGAAGTTGATTTGCCGCCCCGAGCAGGTTGGTCACGCCGGCATTGATCTGCGGAAGGTCCAAATGGCCGATGCTGGTATCCAAACGACTCAGCAAGGCAATCAGCTTCGCCGAAATTCCGGGCAAGTCGAAGTGTTCGAGGTTGGCCAACAATTGCTGCACCTGGCTGGGGATAGTCGGAATCTCGCTGTATTGGGCCGTGAGCTGGTGAAAAACCGGAGGAGGCGTTTCCGGCAGAATGTCCAGGCTCACGTAAAGGACCCCGGTTACCAGACTCTCGGCATCAAGACGACCACGAAAACCCCGGCGGATGTTTTCATTCAAGAGGGCGTGGTTGTCGATCTGAAGAGTTTCATCGGACTTGGATTGGATCAGCTTTTTGTCAACAGCAATGATCACCGGCATTGCGTAGTCATCCCTGGCTTGATTGTGGCGGATCAGAACCTGGTCCACCTTGCCGATGGTGACTCCGCGGAATTTGACGGGGGCGCCCGGGTTCAATCCTTTGAGCGAGCCATCGAAGTAAAGGATGGACTTTTGTTGCGGGTGGAACAGGTTGCCGGAACTGAAGATGAGTACTCCGGTCATGCCCAATGCCAAACCAATGACCAGGAACAAGCCGAGAGCCGTGGGATTTGATGTTTTCATGGTGTCGTGCCCCGCTCGGAGAATTCGCCGCGGGTGAGAAAGGTCCTTATCTTCGGATCAGGGGAATGCTCACGTAGTTCGGTGGGATTTCCCTGGACCCTCACCGTCCTGGATTCGGCATCGAGGAAGATCGAATCGTCGGCGATAGTGAAAATGCTGGCCAATTCGTGGGTGACGACCACAACTGTGGCGCCCAATGTGTCGCGCAGTTCCAGGATCAACTGATCCAGGTTTCTCGAAAGGACGGGGTCCAGCCCGGCTGACGGTTCGTCGAAAAAGAGGATTTCCGGGTCCAGCGCCATGGCGCGAGCCAGTCCGGCCCGTTTTCGCATGCCGCCGGAAAGCTCGGCCGGATAATAGTCCTCGAAGCCTGACAAGCCCACTAGCGCCAGCTTGAGCCGCACGACCTCTTGCCGGTCCGCTGATGGCCAATCAGTATATTGCGCCAGCGGGAGTTCGACGTTCTCCGCCAAAGTCATGGAGCTCCAGAGTGCGGCGCTTTGGAACAGCACACCAAACTTGCGCACCTGGACCCGGCGCGCCTCCTCGTCCAAGCCCCAAAAACTTTGGCCGCCGTAGAGGATGTCACCCTGAGCAGGCGGATGCAGGCCGATCATCGTCTGGAGCAGCGTGCTCTTACCCGACCCACTTTCGCCCATGATGACGAAGATTGAGCCACGTTTGACGCGGGCACTGACATCGCGCATGACCACATAGGAACCGTAAGCCATGCTCAGGTGCTTGATCTCGATTTTGATGTCGTTTGTGTTCATGCCACGGGTTCAAATTTGCAGCGCGTTGCAGAGCACCGCGAAGAGGCCGTCAGAAGCAATGATGGCGGAAATCCCTGACACCACCGCGCGGGTGGTGGCCTGTCCCACTGCGGCGGCAGTATGGCCGCACTGCATTCCCCGGAGACAGCCAGTGTAGGCCACGAGGAACCCAAAAAAGGTGCCTTTGACGATGCCGAGCAGGAAGCTCTTGAGTTGAATGGCCTGCATGGTGCGGTTGACATACTCAGTGGAGGTGATGTCCAGCATGCTGACCGACACAAAGAAGCCGCCCGCGATGCTGATCAGGTCGGCAAACACGCAGAGAAAGGGCATCATCAGGACCAGAGCGACCATCCTTGGCAGGACCAGGAACTCGATGGGCGAGAAACCAAAAGTCTGCAGAGCATTGATTTCCTCATTGACCTTCATGGTCCCAAGCTGGGCCGCGAAGGCAGCGCCGGTGCGACCGCACAAGATGATGCCGGTCATGATACAGCCCATCTCCCGCACTGTGGCGATGCCCACCAGGTCCGCCACATAGATGGAGGCACCGAACCGTTCCAGTTCAAGTGCTCCCACAAAGGCCAGAATCAGCCCCACTAGAAAATTGATCATGGCCACTATGCCCAACGCCTGGGGGCCGGTCTGTTCCATGACCTGAAAGGTGTCTGCCCAGCGGAACTGCGCGCGACCCCGGAGCAGGTTCACCAGCGCTGTGAGATTTTGCCCCAAAAAGGTGAAGAGCCCCAGTATGCCGTCCCACCCTTGGATTGTGTGTTCACCCACGCTTCGGAAAAAGGAGGCTTTGACTACGGCTCGGTGCGCATCGACTTTCTCGGGCACAGCATGGGCCAGGCGCAGCAATCGGCGCGCGCCCTCCGGCAGTCCGTCGTATCGAATTTCGATGTTGCGTCCGCGGACTGCCCCGGCGCACTGGCTGATGAACGCCACAAAACGTGAGTCCCAGCCGGTCAGGCCGGCCGTGTCGAATTCCACGGACTTCACGGACGGCTCCTTACTCAGGGTTTCTCGAACGACCTCCACGCTGGGTAGCGTGGGTCCCTCTCGCCAGTTGCCCGACACCCTGGCCAGCAACACCCCCGGCGACGTCCGCACAGCCGCCAGATTCGGGATGGAGGCGGTTGTTTTCATGGGCTCCCCATTGCTAAATCAAAGACGCCCGCGTGAAACTTCCATCGGGGCAGGCCATCCTCGGAACGAATTTGCGGGGTCAAGTCAACAGGGGGCGACTTCATGTCACAACCTCCTCAGGTTCGCGGGCGACCGCTTGGGCTGAGCGCGTCTCACTTCGCTGGCTGGACTTGGGTGCCCTTAACTCCAGAACTCCATCGGCAAAGGAGCCGTAGATTTCTCCCCTTATGTTCGGCGGCAATGGCAATTGGCGAATGAATGCTCCTGAAGGGCGCTCAACTCGGAGCCATCGCCCGCCCTGAGACCTGGGCACCCGTTTCCCGCTAATCGAAATCGTAGCGCTATCCACCTCCAACTGGATCTCCTTCGGCATCAGACCGGGCAGGTCTACGTCGAACACGTACTCTTGCCCGGTCTCGGTTACGTCCACGGATGGAAACCAGTCGGCGTCCCCGTCCCGCGGTTGGCACGCGGGCACGGCGTTTAACGAAGCTACGAAGAGATTCTCGTTATTGCTGATGTTCGAGATTTTCATTTTGGAGCCTTCGTATGAGTTGTGGCTCTACATCGCGCCAAGCCTCCAAGGTCATGTGCTGAGTGCCACCGTGGGGCGCATATGCCGCCATCACCAGGCGTCGGAGCCTCGTCGGGAGCCGAGGCAAGACGAAAGTGTGGAGCGTGAGCGCGTTGGCTGTCTGTGGATGATTCTCAGTTCTAGGTGTTTTCATTGCTTCGATCCTCTTGGATCATGTCGTTCTCTCAGTTACTGACGCTTTCCTTAGAAGAAATACCGGAAGGAGATTGAGCCGAATTTTGTATTTTGGTCCTGCCCCTCGAATTCCTTGCCCCAAAAAACGTAAGAGAAGGAAGCCTGGAAGCGCCGATTGCCCATACTCATGCCGACGGCAGCCACGGGGACGAAGTACTTCTTGTCCACACTCGGACTGTCTTGAAAGGTATTGCCGTCGAGGGTGATGTCTCGCAGCACCAGGGTGCCAAACGCGCCACCGTAAACGGAGAACCCCCAATCGGACGACTGGCTCAGCGGATCCCGCCGAGGCGGCGGCATGTGCCCCATGTCGCGCACCAGCGTCGGGCCGAAATCATCCGGCATGCGGTAGCCCGCCCGCAACAGTCCGCCAGCCTGACCCTGGATGAGCATGTTTCCCAGCCAACCGCCCCCAAGAGGAAGTGCTTCCGCTGACCATCGTTCACGCTCGCCGACCAGTTGAAACCTGTGGCGGTATTCGTAAGCAAAATTGAAGATTGGCTCATTGTGCAACTGGTAATCCCAACCTTGCGACTTGCCGTCGCCGATGAGGTCATGAACGAAATCCTGTGTTTCCTTCGCCTGTGACGCGGGGCCGACAACGCCGGTCACAAACTTCAACCCATGATAAGAATTTTCCTTCTCCACATGCAACGTAAGCCCGAACGAGAGAATCCCGGCGTAGGGACGATCATTCGGATCGGGCGGGTTTCGATCCTTGTCCGACGGAGTGAACATCGCTTGCGTCGCGTCGTAACCCACGGTGCGCCGTCCTTCACCCCAAGGCAGCCAGTTTGCGACGGGGTCCATCCAACTGGGACCGGTGTGCATTACTCCCAAAGAGATTCCGTCCGTGTAGAATTTATCGGTGTTACCGAATGTGTCATTTTCCCACCGGAGGGAAGCCGTCCACTGGCGTTTCGCTTCGGTTAAGGCATTTGTGCGATTCTCCGTTGCCTCGTCGGCGGCTGCCGGCTGTGGAACGGAGATGCCTAGCGCCGCCACGAACGAGCCACTCGCCACCGCGAGCCTCCCAGCAACGGCCCAAGGATGGTGGACAGCACAGTCTCGTGCTGTGCATCGTGAGGTGGCGGGCTGCTTACTGGGATTTCTCATAGTCGTCCTTTCACGGCTCCTGGAAACGCCCGTTCGTCTTCGCGTCGTACATTTTGACCGAGAGGACCGATTCATTTCTGTTTGTTTGGAACTGTCTATCCATAGCCTTTTCCCTATCGCTTGTATTTTGTTCGTATGATCGCCGTCGTCCTTCCTCAATCACACGGCGTGCCACATTAGAACCAATGCGGCTAAAACCACTGTGCCGAGCATCCGGGCGGGCATAAGCTTAAGTAGTGTTATTGCGAGTGCCTGCGGACCACCGGCCTTCGCTCGCTCTGCATAATTTCGTCCAAAGAGCTTCTGAAGCGCGCCCATCAACTGCTGCCGAGTGTTGCCTTCCTTGCTGACGAATGCATCGGCCCCTGCGGCTTCAGTCGTTGCTTTAGTAACGGAACTCTCATCCGAACTGACAATAATGACGGCAGGCGGGTGCTCACGGTCCTTTATGTAACGTGTAGCTTGTATGCCGTTGAGGCCCGGCATGTGGAGATCCATGAGGACCAAGTCTAGGGACAACATCGACACGTAACGAAGTGCCTGGCGTCCATCGGTTGCAGTGCCGACGAGATCGAAGCCGGCCACTGCTTCAAGGGTTTGGGCAAGGACTTTCAACATGAACGGAGAATCATCTACCACGAGCGTCCTAATCCGAGTCCCGGGTATGTCTTCGGCCTGTTTAACTGTGCGAGTATTCATGACCACGGTTTGTCCTCTCCGATGAAGAAATAGATGCTCTTCTCGTAAGCGCGCAGTTCTTCTTCAGCGTTGTCCGCAGGAACTCGCGCCGAGTCGATGTATTGAATCGTGCAGGAGGGACAGCAGAGCATTATTGGTCCTCCTTCTTTGCCGTGGATTTTGCAAAAGCAGCGATCTCCAATTGGGTCGTCACAAACCAGGCACTTCCCTCGGGCGGCGCCGCTGAGTTGCGCTGCATTTGGTTCACGGTTATGGGCTGAGTTCATGGTCCTGTTTTGAGTTGCGGTGCGACGTTCGGCCCTGGTTAGGCTTTCGATAACGGTTCATCGCTTCGCCGATCATTCCGTGCAGGTTGGTTGTGCCAGGCGAGCGCGTACAGCACGCTGAGGACGACGATTGTGACAATCAGGAGTGGGTGCATAGGGCTTACTGGGAAAAGGGTTGGATTTTGGCCAGAATGGCTTCCTTGCTCGCGGTGCCGATGATGCGCAGGCACGTGTTTCCACGGACAAAATAGACCAAGGTTGGGACCGATTGAATTTCGTACAAAAGGCTTAGGTCGAGGCTATCATCGGCGTTGACCTTAACCACCTTGACGTTTCCGGCCCAAGCGCTGGCCAGTTCGTGAAGCACCGAATCCATGACTTGGCAAGGCCGGCTCCAAGGAGACCAAAACTCAACCAGGACCGCTTGCTTGGACTCCAGGACTTCCGCCTTGAAATTCACGCCGGTGACAACAACCGGCAGTGAACCTTTTTGAGTGTTCATATTTTCGGGTTTGTTCAACATGACCATGCCTAATGCATGGCGTATGCCACGGGGCGGGTAAAAACCTAAGGCGCTCACCAACAAGGTGTCACACATCGACTGGCCAGCTTGCACCGGGCTCGTAAAATTGAAGGGCCCGAAAAATCGTACTGCCATTTCGTCTAAAGTCTTCATGTCTCGATCCGTCAATCGTTGGAAGCACATGCATTTCTGTGCCACCTTCGGGTAATGCGCCGTTTCCTTTGCAGGTGCGCCACCTATGCGCTGAACTTCGACTCCCCGGACACGCAATTGCTGGTCGCCAGAGGTGTTAACAAGAAATGCGCACACGAAGTGGGGCCGCTTGGGGCTCTTGCGGAGGCTCGCGCGAATTCAACGTCAAGCCGAGCGGTTGCAGTCCGAACCTCCGAAGAAAAGGCCACGTAACCGGTGGTGCGGCGCGGCTCCTTTCAGGCCCTTGTAGCCGCCGACGTGAGGAGGCGGATTGCCTTAAGGAATTCCACGAATGCTCCGCCCGGTTACCTCGGCGGCTACACCTGGTCTCAGCCCTCCTGCCCCCTAATCAACCGCTGAAAATCTCGAGCAATGGATTTGTCACGTGCCCGCAATTCGGCCTTGCGCCGCTCGTTCGACGGGCCGTCGGGCATTGCCATGGTGGTCCTGGCTTCATCCATAAGCCACTCGATCGTATCGTCCAGGATCGCTATGGATTCCTGACGTGTCAGTGGCTGAAAGGGCTTTGGCTTTCTTGCTTTGGCCGGCAGGGCGGCTGTTCCTGCCCAGCGTTGTGCCCTGTGTCGTTCCCAAAAACTTTTGAGGTTCATAATCGTGGTCGAAAGGTCATACATGTTCTGTGCCACCGTTGGGTAATGCGCCATTTCTGTTGCAGGTGCGCCATTAATGCAACTAGAAGCACCCCCATTTGTTCAAAAAGGCCTTATGAATTTTCG
>Ga0310810_10003144_pt1 | contig 17908 bp, 14 predicted proteins | sample NCmetagenome_FD_207641 | JGI IMG/M metagenome (GOLD analysis project Ga0310810, IMG submission 207641) | Soil microbial communities from experimental microcosm in Duke University, North Carolina, United States - NC | ecosystem: Engineered > Artificial ecosystem > Soil microcosm > Unclassified ...
TCTTCGGGTTGTGCTTCTGCAGAACCTTGGTAATGGCCGCCGTCAACGTGGTCTTGCCGTGATCAATATGACCGATCGTCCCCACGTTCACGTGCGGCTTAGTGCGTTCAAATTTCTCTTTCGCCATTTCAAGTTTCCTCAGGGGCTAAAGCCCCGAAATTAAGCTTTTGCTGTTCGGCACGGCTAAAGCCGCGCCCTCCCAAATCGCTCATCGCCTATTTCGTTGTCGCCTTGCCTTGCACCCGGGCGATGATTTCTTCCGAGACCGAGCGCGGCGCCTCTTCATACCGAGCAAAGTGCATCGAGTAAGTGGCGCGACCCTGGGTCGATGAACGCATGTGCGTGGCGTACCCAAACATTTCAGCCAGCGGCACAATCGACTTGATCACCTGCGAGCCAGCACGGTGTTCCATGCCTTCGATGCGGCCACGGCGTGAACTCAAATCACCCATGATGGCGCCGGCGAAATCTTCCGGCACTACGACTTCGACCGACATCACCGGCTCGAGAATCACCGGACTCGCCTTGCGAGCGGCTTCCTTGAAGGCCATAGAGCCGGCGATCTTGAAGGCCATTTCGTTCGAGTCGACTTCGTGATAGCTGCCGTCATAGAGAGTAGCTTTGACATCCACCATGGGATAGCCGGCGAGAACGCCGCCTTCCATGGCTTCCTGCATACCCTGATCAATGGGCTTGATGTATTCCTTGGGGACGACGCCGCCGACGATATCGTTGACAAATTCGTAACCCTTGCCGGGCTCATTGGGCTCGAGACGAATCTTGGCGTGACCATACTGGCCGCGGCCGCCGGTCTGACGAATGTATTTGCCTTCCGCCTCCGCTTTCTTGCGGATAGTCTCGCGATACGCGACCTGCGGTTTGCCGACGTTGGCTTCGACGCTGAACTCGCGCATCATGCGGTCGATAATGATTTCCAGGTGCAACTCGCCCATCCCGCTGATAATCGTCTGCCCGCTATCGGGATCGGTATGAACCTTGAAAGTGGGATCTTCCTGAGCCAGTTTCGACAAAGCGATACCCATCTTTTCCTGATCGCCCTTGGTCTTGGGCTCAACGGCAACCGCGATCACGGGCGCCGGGAATTCAATGGATTCCAGCAGAATGGGGTGCTTCTCGTCACAGATCGTGTCGCCAGTCGTGATGTTGCGCAGGCCAACGCAGGCGCAGATGTCACCCGCATAAATCTCGCTGATCTCTTCGCGCTTGTTAGCGTGCATCTTCAACAAGCGGCCAATGCGCTCGCTGCGCTGCTTGCCGGTCAGGTAAACCGAGTCGCCGGTCTTCAGCTGTCCGGAGTAAATGCGGATAAACGTCAACTGGCCGACGAACGGGTCGGTCATGATTTTGAAGGCAAGAGCGGAGAACGGGGCTTTATCTTCGGCGGGACGATCTACTTCGGCGCCGGTGTTAGGATCCACACCTTTAATCGGCGGAATATCCTTCGGGGACGGCAGAAAATCCACAACGCAATCCAGCAACGGCTGGACACCCTTGTTCTTGAAGGCAGTTCCGCAAATCACCGGGAACAGTTTCAGGCCGATAGTTGATTTGCGCAGCGAGGCTTTCAGCTCTTCGGCAGTCATGGTCTCGCCTTCCATGTACTTATGCAGCAGGTCATCGTCGTTCTCGACGATGGTTTCGACCATCTGGCTATGGAACGCGTTGGCCTTTTTCTTGAGCTCCTCGGGAATTTCTTCGACCACGTACTGGGCGCCCATGGTCTCGTCTTTCCAGAGAATCGCTTTCATCTGGAACAGATCGATGACGCCTTTAAACTTGTCTTCTTGTCCGATGGGAAGCTGGACGGCAACGGGGCGGGCATTGAGACGCTTGCGGATGGTGTCGATGGCGTGCTCGAAATCGGCGCCCATCTTATCCATCTTGTTAATGAAGCAAATGCGCGGGACGCCGTACTTGTCGGCCTGGCGCCACACGGTTTCGGACTGCGGCTCAACACCGTGGACGGCATCGAACACAGCGCAGGCGCCATCGAGAACGCGCAGGGAGCGCTCGACCTCGGCGGTGAAGTCAACGTGGCCAGGCGTGTCAATAATGTTAATGCGGATGTCGCGCCACACGCAGGTTGTAGCAGCGGAGGTAATGGTGATGCCGCGCTCCTGCTCCTGGGCCATCCAATCCATGGTGGCCGTGCCTTCGTGGACCTCTCCGATGCGGTGCGTTCTTCCCGTGTAAAAAAGGATGCGCTCGGTCGTAGTGGTCTTGCCGGCATCGATGTGCGCCATGATGCCGATGTTCCTGCAACGATCTAATGGGACTTGTCTGGGCACGGTCTCGCTCTACTCTTTCTATCCAGGGCTCCAAAATCCAGCTTCTCGCCGCCAGCTTCCAGCTACGAGCTAGTCGCTAGCGCTTGCCGCTACCACCGGTAATGCGCAAAGGCCTTGTTGGCTTCGGCCATGCGGTGGACGTCTTCCTTCTTCTTGATCGCGGCGCCGCGGTTGTTGGCGGCATCCAGCAATTCATTGGTCAGCTTGTCGACCATTCCTTTTTCGCCTCGTCCGCGGGCGTAGGCAATGAGCCAGCGAATCGCCAACGAGGTGCGCCGGTCGGCATTCACTTCAACCGGGACCTGGTAGTTCGCACCACCCACGCGGCGAGTCTTCACTTCCAGCAGCGGCTTGGCGTTTTCCACGGCCTTCTTGAAGAGCTTGAGCGACTCGTCGCCGCCCTTCTGCTGCAACTGCTCCATGGCCTTGTAGAAGATGCCCTGAGCCGTGCTCTTCTTGCCCTGCCACATCATCGAGTTGATGAACTTGTTCACCAAGTCCGAGCCGAAAACCGGATCGGCCTCAGTTCCGCGCTTTGAGATATGTCCTTTTCGAGGCATTCGCTTTAGCTCTCAGCTTTCAGCTCTCAGCTTTCAGCCGCCGGCCAACCGCCAACGACCAAAGACCAACAGCTATTTAGGTCTCTTCGCTCCATACTTCGAGCGGCTCTGCTTACGATTGGCGACGCCCACGGCATCGAGCGTGCCACGAATCACGTGATAACGAACTCCGGGCAGATCCTTCACGCGGCCACCGCGGATCAGCACAATCGAGTGCTCCTGCAGGTTGTGGCCGATGCCAGGGATGTACGTGGTGACTTCAATCCCGTTAGTCAGGCGGACACGCGCTACCTTACGGAGAGCCGAATTGGGCTTCTTGGGAGTCTGGGTGTAAACGCGAGTGCAGACGCCACGCTTTTGCGGGCAGCCCTGCAGAGCGGGACTGGCGGTCTTGTAACGCGGCGCCTTGCGGCCGCTGCGTACTAATTGATGGAAAGTAGGCACTTCTGCCGCTCCTTCAGCGCGCTTCGCGCACGCATCTCCGGCGTGCAGCGAAATTGATCACGCTGCTCTTGTTTCTCCTCTTTTCGGGAGGCTGGCAGGCGCCAAGGCCGCCATGCTTCTTCGCGGAAAAAATATTTCCGGAAGAAAGTTCTGGATTCGTTAATAACTGCCGACGGTGGCGCCCAGCTCAAACAAGAGAGGCACTCCGTTTCGACAGCTTCGTCCTGCATACCCTTCCTGGCCGGAAGGTAGCGCAGGAGCAGTTTCAGCGAGGGCGTCTCCGAATTACGAGACGATTAACTATAACCGCTCGGCCGCGTAACATGGAACGACTCGCGCGCACGCGAAGCGCTCTTTACAGACAAGCTAGTAGTGACTCGCGGAACCCATCAAATATAACAACTCTCCTCAGCAGCGTCAACATCCTGACAACGCATCTCACGTTTACGGGACGGTTCAGGAAGTCACAATCTGAGCTTTGCTGAAGGTTTGCAAAAGAAGTCAAGTACTGCAATTTGGATGCGCGCGCGGAATATGCGGATTCGCGGGTAGCAGGCCTGCTTGCGAAGGAATGCGTGCAGCCTCTAGACTGAACGTTCTCCAGTAAAGCATTGGCTCTCGTCCGAATGCACAAATTGCCGGGCGGGGAGGGTTCATGGGCAGGGTAGGAACAATTTTGTCCGGAGTACTGGCGGCGACGCTATTCGCCATATTGCCGGGCTGTGGAAGCAGTGTCCCTCCAACTCCGGGCTTAGGAGTGCCGGCGGTCGTAAGACTGGCGCCGTCTCCCACCGCCTCCATGGACCTGGGCAGTTCCCTGCAGTTCATCGCCTCAGCTCTGAACGCGAACAAATCTCCCCTGACCACCACTTTCACGTTCCGGTCCAGCAAGCCCAGCGTGGTGAGTATCGCCGAGAACGGCCTGGCCTGCGCCGGGGCGTGGGACAGTCTAAGCATCCCCATCGTGTGCACGCCTGGAGGAGCAGGAACGGCGGTGATTACGGCCTCGTCAAGTGGAGTGACGAGTTCGCCGGTGACAGTTTACGTACACGAGCCGATCGCGCGGATTGATGTGACACCCATCCCATTAAATGCGCCGCCTGCTCCAGGACCTAACAATTGCTACACTGCACTGGCGGGATCGCAGCAGACGGCCAATTCGCAAACCTATGAAGCAGTAGCATTGACCGATGACGCATCCGGTCTACCCACGGTTGACATCACCTCCACCGTGGGCCCGTTCTCGTGGTCCGCATCGCAACCCACAGTAGCCAGCCTGGCGCTGCTAAACACTCACGGGATTCCTAATGGGCAAGTGCGGGCAACCGCTAAAGTTCCGGGGCTGACCCAGATCATCGCGACGATCGCAAATGCCGCCAGCGCCCCACAGGTCTTTGAGGCATGTCCGGTGCAAAGCGTCGCCCTATCGGTAAACGGCGGGAATTCTATTAGCGCCGCAAAAGGGAACTCGACAAGAGTCAACGCCACCATCACGGACATTGCGGGAAACGTGATTACACCAGCGCTCACCTGGAGCTCCTCTGACCCGACAGTTGCGTCCGTAAGCACTACAGGTGTGGTCACAAGCGCGAATGCTGGGGGAAGCAGCATTACAGCGTCGTGCATACCGCCGGGATGCAACGTGAATCTGACGCCAATGCAGGCGATCTATCCCGCCGGCTCGATTCAAGCTACGTACACGGGAACTACGTCGACTCCCTTCGGTGTATTTGTGAGCACCATGAGTCCCCAATGTGCCGCCAAGCCGAACTGCGAGGCTCTGCTGGTACCGATAACCGGCACACCCGCGAGTGCCGGAACCGGCGTCGCATTACCCAGCATGCCCAATTCGTTGCGTTTCGAACCAAAAGGCGCGACGGCTTTCCTGGGATCGCAGCAAGGCTTGATCAGGGTAGTTGCTGCGGCGAGTCCGCCGACGATCACACCCATTCCGAGCGTGAAAGGCAAGTTGCTGGCGATATCCCCGGATGGAACCAGGCTCATCGTTGCGGACAACCAGTCAGTAGTGAAGCAGGTGTTCATATACAACAATACGGCGGGAAGTTCGACGAACCTGCTGATTTCCGGGGCGACAGCGGCCGCCTTTTCGCCGGATGGCCTGAAAGCTTTCATCGTGGCGGGAACGAGCTTGTATGTGTATTCAGCCCAGGCCCCCCTGCAGGTGGGAACGCTGCCGGCCGCAGGTACGGACGCGGACTTTCTAGCTAACGGGATGTTCGGTTTCGTAGCCGAAGGTTCAGGTGGAACTTCTTACGTTGCCACGTGTGATGATCCCAGCACACCGCTTTCGTCGCAGATCAGCAACATCGGCGCTGCAGCGAATTTCATCAGAGCGCTACCCGACAGTTCGGGAATGATTGGCCTGGCACCTCCAGATCTCACGTTCATCCATGCGGCGATTACAGGGTTTCCTCTGCCCGTCGGAGCAAACGGATGCCCGGCGCCTCTGGGCGGGATAAGCTTGAGCCCGACTGTAACGTCATTTGATCTGGGTCAGGGCGTTTTCAATCCAATCGCGTTTCTGATGGCCAGCGACGGACAAAAAATTTATATCGTGCCGGATTCCGGGGATGTCATTGTGTACGACATACCGGGCAACCAAGTAACGTTCCGCTCACTCATCGGCAATCCGCACGCGCTGGCTGCCGCTCTTGCGCCCGACGGTCAGACGCTCTACGTGAGTGCCGATGATAGCCAGGTACACATCATCAACACGGTATCCGGGGGAGACCTGATGCAGGTACCGGTTCCTTCTTCCAGTCTCTGCACGGTGACTACCGGGGGCCCGCCGCCCAAATGCTTACCGGATCTGCTCGAAGTCAGACCTTAGTGGTTCGGTTTCTGAAGGATTGGCACAGATAAAAGGTTCTACTTCGGCTGACGAGTTGCGGCTGAGGGTGCAGGACATCCCAGTTCTTTCGCCACGCTATCCAAAACTCCGTTGATGAACTGAGCAGACTCGGGACTGGAGAATTTGCGAGCTATTTCAATGGCCTCGTTGATGATCACCGGTTTAGGAGTGGCGGGATAGCCGAGGAATTCCGCAACACTGCCGCGAAGCACGTTGCGATCAACCGCCGCCATGCGGTCCATGCGCCAGTGCTCGGCGTGACGTTCGATAAGGCCATCGATTTCGGCGGAACGATCGATAGCGACGCGAAAGAGATCGTCGGCAAATCCGCGCGATTCCGCATCCACCGTGCCGCGTTCTGCCCAGAATGTGCGGCGAACTTCGTCGAAGCCCTGCTTACCCATGTCAGACTGAAAGAGCATCTGCAGAAGCAGTTCGCGGGATTTGCGACGGGTACCCATGAAAACAAGCCCTCAGCTATCAGTCGTCAGATTTCACCAGGCAAGTTACGTTCTCAGTTTAACGTGAGGAGCGCTTGATTGGCTTGTGGGATTTCGGTCTTGTGCCCGATTTGAGTTTGTCATTCCGAGCGGAGTCAGGAATCTGCTGTTTCTTACTGAGTGCTGAATGCTGAATGCTGACCGATTTCTTGCCGACCGACGACGGACGACTGAGAGCTGTCTTCAGGTTCGCCATCTCGACGGCTGAGAGAGCCGCCTCAAAGCCCTTATTTCCGCTTTTCAGGCCGGCGCGATCAATTGCCTGTTCCAGAGTGTCACAGGTCAGAACGCCGAAAGCGTGGGGAACACCGGTTTCCTGCGCGGACTGGCCGATGCCGCGGGTAACTTCGTTAGCGATCACGTCATAATGCAAAGTGTCACCGCGGAGAAGGCAACCGAGGCAGATGATGGCGTCGTACTTGCCGGTTTGAGCAAGAGTGCGGGCGGCTGAGGGAATTTCGAAGGCGCCGGGGATGCGAACGATGTCGTAATGTTCACGGTTTTCGATACCGCAGCGGATCAAACCATCGAGTGCACCGTCCAGCAGCCTTTCGGTGATAAACGAGTTGAATCGCGAAACGACGATTCCAAAGTATTTTCCCCTGGCCAAGAGCTTACCTTCGAAATCGCTCGGCTCTGTGCGGGTGGTCGTCGTGCGTAGTCCGGTAAACGCGATCTGGGTTCCGCCTGGCAGTTGCACACAGAAATGACGAACAGTGTTCTTCGGTTCCGGGCCGGAGGAATCGAGAGCTAATTGCAAGCCCATCCCTGAGAGAATCGCAGCGGCGGAATCCGGATCAGAAACGGTGAGTTCTAAATCCGGGTAATCTCGCGGTTGCTTTCGAAAAGCAACTTCCAGCGCAAGGACCGGCGGCAGAAAAGACTGGATGGTAACAGAGGAGTAAGTTTCTCGATTTTGACTGCGAAAACCCAGCTTTTCGAGCAATGTCGAGAGAAGGCGAAAGTCTTCCTCCGTCTTCGCCCGCGCCGTAAGATGCGCCCATTTGATCATGCCATGGAAGAGAGCCGCGGGCAGGAGCGCCCGCGCCACACTATTTTCCTTTGAACTGTGGCGGCCGCTTCTCCAGGAACGCGGTCGTACCTTCTTTTTTATCTTCGGTTGCACAGCAGACGGCAAAGAGCGTCGCTTCCAGATACAGGCCTTCGGCCAAGGTCATCTCCAGGCCTTTGTTGACCGCTTCCAGAGCGAACTGAACTGCCAGGGGCGCATTCGCGATGATCTTCTGAGCGATGGCTTCGGCGCGAGGAATAAGTTGGGCGGGCGCTGTCACCTCGTTGACTAACCCGATGCGATGAGCCTCTTCTGCCGTGATCGGCTCGCCGGCGAGCACCAGCTGCATAGCGACGCCCTTTCCAACCAGGCGTGGCAGGCGCTGCGTGCCACCGTATCCGGGGATGATGCCCAGCTTGACTTCGGGTTGGCCGAGTTTTGCGTTGTCGCTGGCCAGGCGCATGGTGCAAGCCATGGCGATTTCGCATCCGCCGCCGAGAGCAAAGCCGTTGATGCAGGCGATCACCGGCTTCCCCAGATTCTCGATCAAATTAAGAACCGACTGTCCACGGTGCGTATACTCCTTGGCGGCCACCGCATCGTTCTTAGCCAACTCGGAGATGTCGGCTCCGGCAATAAACGCCTTTTCGCCTGAGCCGGTGAGAATCACAGCCCGGATGGCGGTTTCTTTCTTAATATCGTGGAAGGCCGAGCGCAACTCTTCCATCGTCGCCATGTTTAGGGCATTCAGCACCTTGGGACGGTTAACCGTTACGTAGGCGATGGCGCCTTTTTTTTCGAACAGGATGTTCTCGTAGTTCATTAGGGCATTTCCTTAGCTGCGAATTTTTGCGAGTTAACGAAGATACAGCAACATGCGCCCGGAGAGTTAGACGCGATGGAGGAAGTTTCAATCATGAAATTCAGAACTCACCCGGGACGGGATTGCCTGGATCCGCGTAATCGTAGAATCCTTTTCCCGTCTTCCGCCCGTACCATCCAGCCATCACCAGCCGCTTCAATAACGGCGGGGAGGCGAAGCGACGTTCTTTGAATTCGTCGTACATCACGTGAGTGATGTAGTAGGTGGTGTCCAGGCCGACAAAGTCGAGCAGCGTGAACGGACCCATGGGGTAACCGCAGCCGAGTTTCATGGCATTGTCGATGTCGGGAATCGAGCCGATGCCTTCTTCATACGCGCGAATCGCGTCCAGCAGATAAGGCACCAGCAAGCGGTTTACGATGAAGCCGGTCTTATCGCTGGTGCGGACCGGAACCTTGCCGAGCTTTTTGCCAAATTCGTATGCGGCATCGTAAACCTCGGGCGCGGTAGCGATGGTTTTTACGACTTCCACCAGCTTCATCAAGGGCACCGGATTGAAGAAATGCATGCCGATAACCCGCTCAGGGCGCCGAGTGGCGGAGAGAAGCTCGGTGACAGAAATGGAAGAGGTATTCGTGGCAAAGATCGCATCTTTCTTGACGATGGGGTCGAGAGAGGCAAACATCTGCTTCTTATCTGCGACGTTCTCGATGATGGCCTCAATGATTATGTCGCAGTGAGCGAGGTCGTGACGATTGGTGCTCCCTTTTAGGCGAGCGCGAATGGTTTCCGGCGATTCTTTGATCGTGCCCTTCTCGGCGAACTTTGCCAGCGACTTTTCGATTCCTGCAAAGCCTTTGTCGAGGAACTTTTGCTCGACTTCCAGCACGGTGACGTCGAATCCGGCGGTTGCGCTGACCTGCGCAATGCCGGAACCCATCAAGCCACAGCCTAAAACTCCAACTTTCTTAACTTCCATTTAATGATCCTCTTCAATTCCAGGCAGCAAGGTTGCGCGAAGCCTCGAAGCGAGAACTTCGCGTTGCGATGGGGTGATCTAACTCACACCGGTTCTTTGAGGCTTTCTACGATGACGGCGATGCCTTGGCCGCCGCCAATGCATGCAGTAGCAAGGCCGTATTTTTTGTTTCTGCGTTTCAGTTCATATAACAACGTTATGACCAGGCGAGTGCCGGTCGCACCCAGAGGATGTCCGAGGGCGATGGCTCCGCCATTTACGTTCACTTTCTCGCGATCAAGGCCGAGTTCTTTCTCAACTGCAAGGTACTGTGCGGCGAACGCTTCATTTACTTCAATCAAATCGAGATAGTCCAGCGTCAGGCCGGCTTTCTGAAGGGCAATCTTGGTTGCTGGAACCGGGCCGCGGCCCATGATTTTAGGGTCGACGCCGGCAACACCCCATCCCACCAGACGACCCAGCGGCTTCAAATTTCGCTTGAGCGCATTCTCGATGGACATCATCACGACGGCGGCGCCGCCATCTACGATGCCGCTGGCATTTCCGGCGGTGACCGTTCCGTTTTTGCCGAAGGCAGGCCTGAGCTTAGCCAGACCATCCATCGTGGTCTGAGGACGTCGATGATCGTCCTCGGTGAACATCTCGCCGGTCGGCTCACCGCGACTATTTTTGAGGGGGACAGGAACGAGTTCTTCCTGGATGCGCCCGGCTTTGTAGGCATCGTCGGCACATTTCTGCGAGCGAAGGGCAAACTCGTCCTGCATCTGACGAGTGATACCCTGCTGCTCACCATACAGTTCGGCGGTATTAGCCATGTAGAGGCCGCAGTAGGTATCCAGAAGAGCGACCATCAAGGAATCTTCTAATTTGCCTTCTCCGAGGCTGAGGCCCCAGCGTGCGCCGCGGATCACATGCGGCGCCTGCGACATCGATTCCATGCCGCCGGCAAGAACGACATTGGCCTCTCCGCACTGGATCATCTGCGCGCCGCTGACCAAGGCTTGCATACCGGAGCCGCACAGACGATTCACTGTGAGCGCCGGAGTTTCGATGGGAAGACCAGCTTTCAAGGCGACATGACGAGCGCCGTAAAGGGCATCACCGGAAGTCTGCTGCGCGTTGCCGAAGACGGCGTGGTCGAAGTCCTTAGGATCCACCCCGGCGCGTTCCATGGCACCCTTGCTGGCGACGGCGGCAAGATCCATGGCGGTGAAGTCTCGCAATTTTCCGCAGTATCGGCCCATCGGCGTGCGCGCGCCGCTCACGATCGCAATATCACCCGGTTTCAGCATTGGGACTCCCTACAGAAACGCGCGAACAGAAGAACGAAACCTATCAGTTTAACAGTTAACAGTTATGGGCTACTAGTGGCAGAGAGTGAGAGCGAAGTACTTCGGGGGTGAAGGTCAGGCCACAGCAGCGGCGGCGAAAGATGCGGCCAGAGCGGCCACTTTGTTGGGAGCGCTACGGGCGGCTTCCAGCGCCTGCTCAACACGATTGATCACTTCCGTGACAATATCGACGGGATCGTATTGCTGGCGCAAAACGCTCTGAGCCAAGCCGGCGGTAAAAGTTACCGGTTGATCTTTGCCGGGCAGGTGAATTTCCGCCACCAGCTTGCGCAATTTTTCCATGGCCAGCATCCCTTCTTTTTCCGCGGTCTCGCCCAGAACCAGAGCAATGGTGGTTGGAGCATAACGGAATGCCAGATCGTTCTGGCGGATGTTGGCGGAAATCATTTTGCCGACTTGTTGCATGACGGAGTCCAGCCCCTGGTCGCCGAGTTCCTTGATCATGTGAGAAGTCTTGCCGAACTGCATCAAGAGCAAAGTGAGAGGTGTTCCCTGTTGCAGTGACCGGCGCGTCTCTGCCTGCAATAAGTCGAGATAAGAAGCACGGTTCAGCAAACCCGATCCCTCATCTGTTACGGAGAGGTTCTTGACCAGGCGGCGCAGGCCGGCGTTAATGAGGGCGATCGTAATCTGCTCCGCGAGGGTTTTGAGGACGACGACGTCGGACGGGTTCCAGATGCGAGGGGCGGAGCTCATGAGCAGCAAAAGACCGACGTGTTCGACGCCGTCGGTGAGGGGCACTGCCAGGACTGACGTAGCGGTAAGCTCGCCTATGACTTCGCGGACGGGCTGAAGTTCCGGGGCAGCGAGCGCATCGGAGATAGTCAGCATTCCACGAATGACGCAGATTTCATGAACAAACGAAACCAGCTTGGCCAGAGGCGAAGACTCGCCTGCACTGACATCTTCAACACAATATTCCTGTACTGCGGTCGGCGGCAATCCAGGTTTGCGCATCGCGGCGATGCAGCGGGTTACTTTCCAGTTTGCGCCGATCTCGTTGACGGCGGTGGTCAGGACGTTATTCGCGGTGCTCTGCTTGTAGAGTTTCCGGGTGATGTCGGCAACTCGAGTGAGGCTGCTCATGTCGGCCGCGTGAGCCGGTGCTGCGGAGGCGGGGGGTGTAGGCGGAATCGCTGAGCGCTTCACTTCGGCCGGTAGAACCGGGGCCGATCCCGAGTACTTCGGAGTCATGCCCGCGGAGAGGTAGAGCCTCTGCAAGTCCTCATTTCTCTCTTCCTCGTGCGGAAACAGTTCCTGGATTCGCTGCAGGCGCTCGATGGCTTTGGACTTCATGCCGTACTGAACCAGGATTTCTGCCTGCAGCATGAGGTCCTGAAGAGCAGCAGTGCCCAGGGTGACCTCGGAGTGAGCCTTCTCCTTGTCCGAGTTGGTGGCGCTGGTGAAACGGGAAGCAATTACCTGGTAGCGATTCTCATCGATTTTGCCCTTCAGCATTTCGAGGCGCTTTTTATGACCAGGCTCATAAGGGTCCACTTCGGCAGCGCGGTCCAGACACTCGCCCGCCTTGGGGAAGTTGCCGGTCTCGCAATAGAGGTCGAAGAGTTTTAACAGGGTTTGTGAATAATCCCCTTCACGGTTCGACGAGTTGAACAGCTCGCCCATGAACTCGAGCATCTCAGCGCAGGGGCGAACCTTATTGACGATTTCCTGCATCTGCAGGACAAAAGTTTTTCGCTCACCGCGTTTACGCTGGAACAGTTCCAATTTCTTAGCCAAAACTACAGATTCCACGTCCAGTTTTGACTCAATCATTTTGGTGATCAGATCATAGACCTGCTGTGCGCGGGAAGGATGCTGCTCGAAGAGCGCCCAGACGATCGGTTCGGCATCGGCCAGACGGTTAGCCGCGAGCAGAGACTGAGCGTAAGCGTCGCGTATCTCGTTGTTGGCTTCTCCGGCGAGGACGGAAGGCTCAAGGACAAAAATTGCGGCTCCAACCTGGCCCTGGGCAATCAATCCTTTGCCGTACTGCAAAGTTACCTCGGGATCGGACGAGTCCTCGGTGTATGCACGCTCGTACAACTCGTGAGCCTCTTTGCCTGCAGCCGTGCGCTGTTCCGCGATGCGGGCAAAAGCGGAGGCCGCGACCTTCTTTTCACCGAGCTTGGAGGCGAGTTCACCCAGGCGGAGCAGGTTCGGTTCGCTGTCCTCCAACTTGACGATTGCCTTGATGCTGGCCAAGGCGTCGGCCTCATGATTTTGTCTGATCTGATCGGCGTAGGCTGACTCGTAGGTCTCCAGAGCAAGTTTTTTGTTGGAACTCTCGATGACATTAGCGAAACGAAACTTTTGGTCCGAGGTCGGAGTGACGAGCCGGGCAAGACGCTTATAGGTCAGGGAGGCGCGGGAAGCATCTCCCGCTGAAACCTGCCGCTCGAAGAGCTGCCCAAGAAGAATGACCGCTTCCGCAGCCCGATTGAGCGAGAGGCAAAGGTCGGCAGCCATCTGGCGGACGCTGTCGTTCTCGGTATCCTCCGTCAGGATCGCGAGGAACTCCTCCAGAGCATCAGCGGTTTTGCCTTTTTGCAAGAACTTTTCGGCGCGATCCACGCGCTTAGCTATTTCAGCCCGGTCTGGTCGCTTGGCGGTGTCTGGCATAGGCAGGATGCAGAGTGACCCGACTCGATTTTAGGTTGAGCCCAGAAGCGCGGCAACGAAGTAACGGCGAGGTCAGGTTACGAAGGTCATAGGCAGTGATAACTCTTTGGCAGATAAGGAAATTCTGGTATAAGCGGCTGCGTGGAAGTGTCGAATGAGATCAAGCGAGAACAGGGGCTTCAGCATCGCCTGAGCGCAGGCCAGATGACCATGGTGGCGGTCGGCGGCTCGATCGGTACCGGCCTGCTGCTGGGGTCCGCGTCGGCGATCGGAATCGCCGGCCCGGCTGTGATCTTGAGCTTTGTGCTGGCCGCCTTCCTGAGCTGGATTGTGACCATGGCTTTGGGGGAACTGGCGAGCACACACCCCGCGGCGGGCGCGTTCGGGATCTACGGGGACCTGTATCTCAGCGAGTGGGCCGGGTTTGTGGCGCGAGCGGGATACTGGGCAGCGATCGCGATTTCGATTGGGGCGGAACTCGTCGCCTCGGCTACCTACATGGGGTACTGGTTTCCGCAGGTGCCGTCGCTGAGCTGGGTGGTAGTGTTCTCGGCGCTCTTACTGGCGGTGAATTTCTGGGACGTGGGGCACTACGCCCGTTTCGAGTTCTGGTTCGCGATGATCAAGGTGGTGGTGATCGCCGCTTTTGTTGTATTGGGCGCGGGATTACTGCTTCTGGGACGTCTCCCGCCACAATACACCGCACAGGGAGGGTTTTTTCCCCGCGGACCGGTTGCGCCCTTGCTGGCGATCACATTCGCGATTTACACGTTTGGAGGGGTGGAGTTCGTGGCGGTCACCTCGGGGGAATCGCGCTCGCCCCGGGAAGTGGCCAAAGCCGTGTGGATGACGTTTTTTGCACTTACCGGAATCTATATGGGAGCGATCGTTGTTCTGGTAGGCGTGATGCCCTGGAATCGGGCAGGGGTTACAGAAAGCCCTTTCGTGACTGTGTTTCAGTTGGTGAGAATCCCGGGTGCAGGATCGCTCATGAACTTTGTGGTGCTTACCGCCGCGTTGTCGGGAGCCAATGCGGCTTTGTACATCTCCTCGCGCATGCTGTTCTCGCTGGCACGGAGCGGGTGGGCACCGCGGGCCCTGGGACATTTGAATCGAGCCGGGTCGCCTAACTGGGCGCTGTTGATTTCTTCTTACGGAATCGTCGCAGCCCTGGCGTTGGAGAAGTGGGCCCCGGCGAAGGCCTTCGAATACATTCTGCGGGCCGCATTTTTCGGAATGATGCTGTCGTGGTTCGTATCTCTTGCAGCCCATGTTTCCTTTCGTATGAGAATCAGAAACGATCAGCTGCAGGCGCTTCCAGTACGCTCACCGTTGGGCGGTTGGGGTTCGGCAGTGGGGTTCGTTGTAGTGGTGATTGCGGTGCTTAGAACCTGGTGGGATTCGCGAGTCAATCTTCTGAGCGGGTTGTTTTACCTCATCGCGGTAACCCTTGCCTATTTTTTGCTACGTTCCGCGCGGCGCCGAGCCGACACTTAAGTTTCGTAATACTTTTGTAAGCTCATGGTCTGATCACTGAAAGGGCCGCTTCCCGCTGACTACGATGCGTTCAGGAGGCCCTGTGAATACCCATCCAAAAGGAAGCCGAGCGAGGATATTACTGACTTCGGTCTTCGGACCCTATGCGCAAGATGATGAATTCGGCAGCCGCGCCATCAATCCCATGGAGCTTTATCACAACCAGGTCACGCGGGCGCAGGGCAGCTTCTCGATAAGAATGTTCCATCGCTCCTGGGGCATCATGATGATCCAGGCGAACATTTCGGCGCCTTGCACGGTGCTGGATTTTCCACGGCGCGAAGATTTCGCGCGCGAACTGAAAGCGAATCGCTACGACATCGTGGGGATTTCATCGATCATCGTCAATTTAAAAAAAGTGATAGAAATGTGCCGCATGGTGCGGGAGCTGTCTCCGCATTCGGTGATCGTGGTCGGCGGACATGTGGCGGCCCTGGAGAACCTGGGCGAAATGATCGATGCCGACCACATCGTACGCGGCGAAGGTATTTCGTGGATGAGGCGGTACCTGGGCGAAGATGAGCACGGTCCGATTCAGCATCCGGCGATTATTTCCGGCTTGAGAACACGCGTCATGGGGCTGCGCCTGCCGGAGCGTAAAGGCGGTACGGCAGCAACCATCATTCCGTCGGTGGGGTGCCCCATGGGATGTAATTTCTGTACGACTTCCGCATTTTTCGGGGGCAAGGGGAAATTCATCAATTTCTTCCAAACCGGCGATGAACTGTTCCAGGTCATGAGCGAACTGGAGAAGGAATTGAAGGTCGATTCCTTTTTCGTAATGGACGAAAACTTTCTTCTGCACCGGGCGCGGGCATTGCGCCTGCTGGAACTGATGAAAGCCGCAGGCAAGAGCTGGGAGCTGTCGGTATTTGCTTCCGCCAATGCCATCCGCAAATACAGCATGCAAGAACTCGTTGAGCTCGGGGTTTCGTGGCTGTGGATGGGGTTGGAATCAGCACAATCGAACTACGGCAAGCTGACGAACACCGATACACGCCAGCTTACTCGCGAATTGCGCGCACATGGAATCCGGGTCCAGGGTTCTACGATCATTGGGCTCGAACATCACACGCCAGACAACATTGCGGAAGAAATTGAGCATGCTGTCGGCCACCAGACGGATTTTCATCAGTTCATGCTGTACACGCCGGTACCCGGCACTCCTCTCTATCGCGAAATTGCCGACCAAGGGCGCCTGCTCAGCGAAATTGAGATGGCCGACATTCACGGCCAATACAAGTTCAATTTTCAGCACAACGCCATCTCACGCGACGATTCAAAACGTTTTCTAGATTGGGCATTCTGGCGGGATTTCGAGCGCAATGGGCCGAGCCTTTACCGTATGTGCCGCACCATGCTGGAGGGATGGAGGCGCTACAAGGATTATCCCGATCTGCGGGTTCGCGAACGGTTCGCGCGAGAGATGAAAAAGGTAAGCACCGCTTATAACGCGGCTTTGTGGGCTATGGAACGGGAGTTCAGAAAAGTGAACAAACAGGTCAGCGAGGATATTCGCTCTCTGCGTCGCGAAATTCAGAAAGAATTTCCGCTAGTGGGGCGAGTCACCGCCGGGGTCTTAGGCCCGGTGTTGTTGTGGAGTGCGCGGCGCGAAGAGAAACTCCTGGCAGAAGGCAGAACCTACGAACCACCGACCATCGTCGAGCGGAGCCACTGGGTGATGGCGCACTGAAAACAAGAAGACCACGGATCTGCTTTCTAAAGCTCGAGGTCTAAAGCGCAAGCTCCGTGGCTTCCCGGGTAAGTTTGTGGCTATCGAAGTCTAGGCGACGCGTCTCATGCCGGTATCGCCACGACCAGCATCAATCCGGCCGCCACGATCGCCGCGATTTCCGGTGACGAGTCGAATCAGCCACGTGAGAACCACAGCGCCGCCGATGGCCACTAAAATTGTGTACAGGGTTCCACCCTGGCCCTGGAAGCCGAGTGAACGCATGATCCAGCCGCCAATGATGCCGCCGATGATACCAATCACAATGTCCATGAACGCGCCATAGCCACGCCCGCGCATGATTTTGCCGGTTGCCCAGCCCGCAATCAAACCAACGATGATCCACCAAAGAAAATGCATACCTTGTTTCTCCCCTCGACAAAGGCATTCGCCGATGTGACAGAACAGATGAAACGAATAGTAGGTGAGGTTGTTTTCGGCGGTGATGAATGAATCAATCGAGCCGGTCTGTGGGGGAAGCGACATAATAAAAAGAGCCAGCCCCAGGCTGGCTCTGTTCTGCTACGCGGGTCGTTATCTATATCTATGCCGAACGACGCTTATTTTGGAGATCGCGGAGCTTTTCGTCATCTACATCACCCTCGTGCTCGGTCCTGAGTTCTTCATGCCGAACCGTATCCGAGACTCTCTTGGTGTCTTGCACCTGACGCTTGCCCACCCTGACTTCTTCGTTGATGACGGGCTTCTTCTCCACCCGGACCTGCTCTTCGCTCAGCGGAACACGGATCTCTTTCTCTCCAGCGCCTACCTGACCGCTGGCTTCCCTACCCTGAACGGGAACTCGCTCGATGACCAACTCCTCGCGGCTGACCGGCACCTCGAGATTCTGGTTCTCAGTGACGACTTCCTTGCGAAGGCGAACCTCGCCCCGCTGCACGCGATCCTTGTGAACACGCAAGATTTCGCCGACGAGTTGAATATTGCGTTCCCCCTCAACTGAGCGTTTCGCGGATGTACCAGTTACAGTACCCTTGGAAGTCCCTAAGTCCGCTCCTGTACGCTGCAGGATTTCACGGGCCTGTTCCAGCCGATCGCCTGCGCATATCGTCACCAGAACGTTGCCGCGGTCCAGCGAAGTGTTGAAATAGCGAGCCTGGTCAGCAGAGACTCCTGATTCCTGTAGAGTATTCTCAAAGTCGGATGAGG
>Ga0310810_10003145_pt1 | contig 17906 bp, 13 predicted proteins | sample NCmetagenome_FD_207641 | JGI IMG/M metagenome (GOLD analysis project Ga0310810, IMG submission 207641) | Soil microbial communities from experimental microcosm in Duke University, North Carolina, United States - NC | ecosystem: Engineered > Artificial ecosystem > Soil microcosm > Unclassified ...
TTCGAGCCGGGCTTCGAACGTTTCCCCGTCTTCCACGCCGAAGCCGAACACAAAACTGTCACCGAGAAAGGCCACGCGCCGCTTTCCCGCGGGCTTGGCCGGCGCATACTCGCGCGTGCCGCGCATGCCTTCGGCATTGGTCGTGATATGCGCATGCGCGTAGGGCGTGACCAGTTCCGCAGCCTTGGATTTCTGCTGGTACCAGCCGAGGTCCGGATGGTATTCGGTCCAGATGCGCTCCGGGACAAGCGCCCAGTCGGTCTTGGCTTTTTCCTCGGCTCTGGGAACGGCCGGGCCCGCAATGCGCAGCGCGACTTCCGCGACGCCGAGGGCGAAGCAGATCGAGCAAAGCGCCAGAATGAGATTGGGCAGCAGGGTTTTGGTTTTTCCGTGAAGCGTCATGGTTTCTTTCTTGGCCGTTTTGAAAGCAAAAGACTACTCCCGCGTTCCCGGCCCGGTCAAGGAAAACGTCAGGAGGCTTTCTTGATTTGGTAAAGCGCCAAAGGCTGGCCGTTTCGCTTGCGCCGCAGCACGTCGCGGGGCAAAAAGGGACCGCCCGTCAGCGGGCGCGGATCAAGCGCCGTCATCAGCGCCGGATCGTCATAAGGCGACCAGGCATGGACAAGGGTTGCGTTTTTTTGCAAATCGTCGAAAAAGACTTCGGTCCAGGCCGGCGGCCGGGTTCCGGCCAGGAGAACGTACTCGATTCCCTTGGCCCGCAGCTCGGAAAGATCGTACGGAACAAGCGGACTCCAGAACAAAAAAGGGCTTTCCTGGCCGGGCTTGCGGGAAAGAAAATAAAGCTCGAACCCTCCCGGCTGCTCCTGCTCCCGGCGGATGAGAAAATCAAGCCTCCTTGCCTGCGCGTCGCCGTGAAGGCGGCCGTCGAGGCCTTGCTTCTTTTCTTCGAGCTGGGCCCGCGAAAACCGGAGCGGCGGCGCGTAGAATTTGACGTCCAGCGCGATCTTGGAGCCTGGCGCTAAATTCTTTTCGATCCATTCCCCGGCAAGCGTCCGCGTGTCGGGACGGCTCATGAGCAGGTCCCAGCGCAGGTCCATGCGGAGCGGATGAAAAACGGCGGCGGCCAGGACCGCGGCGCAAAGCCAGGCATGGCGGCCGGCCGGAAAGGCCGCGAAAAGTTTGCGCACGCCGGAAGCGGCAAGCAGGCAAATAAACGGCGTAAGAGGCAGAGCATAGCGGCTGTACGGCTGCCCTTTCAGCGCCAGCACCGCGTAGTAGGCCGCGGTGAAAATGAAAACGGCACGGCGCTTCATCCGAGGGAGCCAGGTCAACGCATGCTGCTCTTCAAAAAAAACCGAGAGGCCGCCGTAAAACGCAAGAAGCAGGACCGGCCATCCCATCCCCCCGGCAAGCGAATAAAAGAAGTGATGCCACGGTCCTGTGCCGGTATTTGACAGGGACTGCTCCCGCATCTCCGAGAGGAAAAACCGACCATCCAGCAGAGCGAATGGATTCAGGAGAAAAAAAACCAGCGCGGCCGCGCCCAGGGCCGCACCCGCGCACGCGGGCCAGCGGCTGCGGGGCGTGAAGCAGCCCGTAATATAAAAGTACGGCACCAGGAGAAAAATCCCGTTGTATTTGACCGCGCAAGCCAGGCCGATGAGTGCGCCCGCGAGGACGTGTTCGCGCACGCGTCCATGATGGTCCGCGGCCGCAAAAATGGCGCCCATCGCCAGGATCATCACGGCGACGAGCGGGATGTCGGCATACACATAATGCGAATCCGTGACATGCAGGAAGCAGAGGGCGAAGAAAAGAGACGAGGTCAGTGCTTCCTGCTTTGTCAGGTGACGGCTGGCCACGCGGTGCAGGGCGAAAATGCCCGCGGTGCCGCAAAGCACGCCGAACAGGAAGCGCGCGATAAGATAAAACGAGGCGGGATCGCCGTAAAAGAGCTGCTCGAAATCCGCGGGCGAATGAAAACCCCCGGCAAGTTTTCCCGCGACGTAATAAAAGCCGTAGACGATGAAAAGCAGGTAGCTGACGAGCGGCGGGATGTTGAAAAAGTGCGGGTTCATGTCCCCGGTTCCGTAGGCCAGCGCGTGGTTCACGACAATGGGTTCGTCCGCATGATAAAGATGAGGCAGACCAAAGTTTATGCCCCACAAGCGCAGCGCGAACCCGGCGGCGAGAATTCCTGCGAGGGCAAGATTGACGCTCTTGGCTTTCATGCGCGCACCTTCCCCCGCCAGTATTCCAGCATGTCGTCCAGAGCGTTCAGGGCGGTTTTGCGCGGTTTCCAGCCAAGCCGCCGGATCTTCCGCGGGTCCGCGGCCATGACGCGCGGGTCGTCTTTGCGCAGCCGTGATTTTTCCACTTTGAACTTCATGGGCACGCGCGCGCGCGACAAAAGATAGTGCACGTACTGCTTGAGCAGGCGCCCCCGCCCCGTGCAGATGTTGTAGGCCTCTCCGGCTTTTCCTTTTTTCATGAGCAGCACGTAGGCCCGAACCACGTCTTCGACATGAAGAAAATCGCGCGTGGCGTCAAGGTTCCCGACACCCAGGACCGGCGGCTGCCGGCCCGCTTCCGCCATCGCCACCTGGCGGCACCAATCGGAAAAAACGAGCTTGTCCGACTGCCCTGCGCCGAGGTGATTGAAAGGCCGCGCGATCACGACGTCAAGATCATGGACCGCCGCGAAATTGAAGCAGGCCAGCTCGGCCATGGACTTTGTGGCCGCGTAAGGATTTTCCGGCCATTGCAGGTCGTCTTCCTTCAGGCACGGCTTCGTGCGGAACGTGCGGCCGTAGACCTGGTTCGTCGAGGCGAACATAATGCGGGCCCGGGGCGCATGCTCGCGCACGGCTTCGAGGAGATGGACCGTGCCGGCGGTGTTCACCGCGGTGGTCTGCGCCTGCATTTGCCAGGAAAGGCGCGGGATGCTTTGCGCCGAGAGATGGTAGATTTCATGGGGACGGATTTTCCGCACGGCCTCGCGCGCGCTTTCGCGCCGCGTCAGGTCGAGGCGCACCTGGCGCCGGGCCGGCCAATCGGGAACGCGGTGCGTGCAATAGGCGGCAAAAACTTCGGTCTTCGGAGAGCACTTGAGAAGGCCGAGCAGATAGTGCCCCGCGAAACCGCTTGCACCGGTGATCAGGACGCGGATCACTTAACCCGCTCCTTTCTCCTCTTCGACGACGCGCATGTCATGGTCCACCATCATGCGGATGAGCTGCGAGAAGCTCACCTCGGGCTTCCACTTGAGCTTGCGGCGGGATTCCCGGGCGTCGCCGCACAGGACGTGGACTTCCGCGGGACGGTAAAGCGAAGGCCGAATGCGAACGTGCTCTTTCCAGTTGAGGCCCGCGTGCTCAAAGGCAAGGCGCACGAATTCCTCGACCGTATGCGTTTCCCCGGTCGCCACGAGAAAATCTTCCGGCTTCGGCTGCTGGAGCATCAGCCACATGGCGCGCACGTAATCGCCCGCAAAGCCCCAGTCGCGCTTGGCCTTCAGGTTGCCGAGATCCAGATGCCGGGCCAGGCCGTGCTTGATGCGCGCGACACCGTAGGTGATCTTGCGCGTGACGAATTCTTTTCCGCGACGCGGGGATTCGTGGTTGAACAGGATGCCGGAGGCGGCGTAGATGCCGTAGCTTTCGCGGTAATTGATCGTGATCCAATGCCCGTAAAGCTTGGCCACGCCGTAAGGGCTGCGCGGATGAAACGGCGTCGTCATGTGCTGCGGGGAATGGTCCGTCAGGCCGAACATTTCGCTGGAAGAGGCCTGGTAAAAGCGGATGCGCTTCGGGTCCGTCAACTTGATGGCTTCGAGCATGCGCGTCACGCCCATGGCCGTGAATTCGCCGGTGAGAACGGGCTGCTCGAAGGACGTCGGAACAAACGACTGGGCCGCGAGGTTGTAGACTTCCCTCGGCTTGATCTTGCGCAGCGTGTTGATGAGCGAGAGCTGGTCGAGCAGGTCGGCCTGCACGATTTCGATGCGCCCCATGAGGTGCTGGATGCGCTCAAAGGTCTCGGTGCTGGAGCGGCGGACAACGCCGTAAACACGGTAACCTTTGGAAAGGAGAAACTCCGCGAGGTATGAGCCGTCCTGCCCGGTAATCCCCGTGATCAACGCCTTTCTTTTTTCAGCCATCGGGTCTCCGGGTCAGCGCTTCGTGGTCTGCTGCAGGCTCTGGCGGAAATATTCGATCGTCGTCTTCAAGCCTTCTTCGAGAGGCACTTTCGGCGACCATCCGAGCTTTTCCTTGGCGCGGGTGATGTCGGGCTGGCGGATCTTCGGATCGTCCACCGGAAGAGGCTTGTACTCGATCTTGCTTGCGCTGCCGATCATGCGGATAATCGTTTCCGCGAGCTGGAGGATCGTCATCTCGTTCGGATTGCCGAGATTGACCGGGGTGTTCAAATCCGAGAGCAGGACTTTTTCGATGCCCGCCACGAGATCGCTCACGTAGCAGAAGCTGCGCGTCTGGCTGCCGTTGCCGAAAACGGGTATCGACTGGCCGGACAGCGCGGCATTGATGAATTCCGGAATGGCGCGTCCGTCGCGCAGACGCATCCGCGGGCCGTACGTGTTGAAAATGCGGATGATCTTCGTGTTCAGGCCGTGCGCGTTGTGGTAGGCCATGGTGATGGCTTCCGCGAAGCGCTTGGCTTCATCGTACACGCCGCGCGGACCCACCGGATTGACGTTGCCCCAATAGTCTTCCTTTTGCGGATGAACGAGCGGATCGCCGTAGACTTCCGAAGTGGACGCCAGCAGCAGCGTCGCTTTCTTGGCCTTGGCAAGGCCGAGCGCATTATGCGTGCCGAGCGCGCCGACTTTCAGCGTCGGGATCGGGTGCTGGAGATAATCGATGGGGCTGGCCGGCGAGGCAAAATGCAGGATGTAATCCACCGCGTCCGGATATTCGATGTAATCGCTGATGTTCTGCTCGAGCAGCTTGAAGTTCTTATTGCCGGCCAGGTGCTGGATGTTATTCCTGCTGCCCGTGATGAAATTGTCCACGCAGACGACCCGGTATCCCTTGCCCAGAAAATGGTCGGACAAATGGGAGCCGATGAACCCCGCGCCGCCCGTGATCAAAACGACTTTCTCTGTCATGATTCCCTTTCTTTTTCCCGCCCTTAAAAGGCTTTGCGGCCGATGGCGTGGTAATTGAAACCGAGCTTTTTCATTTCCTGCGGCGAAAGGAAGTTGCGGCCGTCGAGGATGACGGGCTGGTGCAGGGACTTTTTGATCCGCTTCCAGTCCAGATCTTTGAACTCTTTCCAATCCGTCACGAGCGCCACGGCGTCCGCGCCTTTGCAGGCCTCGTAAGCGTCTTTGGCGTACTTGACGCCGCGCAGCACCGGCTTGGCCCGTTCCATGGCCTGAGGATCATAGGCCTGGATGGTCACGCCCTCTTTCTGCAGCGCCTCGATAATATCAATGGAAGGCGCGAACCGCATGTCGTCCGTATTGCCTTTGAAGGCCAGGCCGAGCATCGCGACTTTCTTGCCGCGCAGGTTCCACAGCACCTTTTCGATGAGTTTCACGTAGTACTGCTTCTGCGTCTCGTTGATCTCCAGCACTTCCTTCAGAAGGTTGAACGGCACGCCCAGCGCATGCGACATGTGGAGAAACGCGGCCAGGTCTTTGGGAAAGCAGAAACCGCCGAAGCCGATGCCCGCTTTCAGAAAACTTGCGCCGATGCGCGGGTCGAGCCCCATGCCTTCGGCGACTTTTTCGACGTCCGCGCCCACGGCGTCGCAGACGCGCGCCACGGAATTGATGAAAGAAATTTTTGTCGCGAGGAACGAATTCGAGGCGTGCTTGATGATTTCCGCGCTTTTGATGTCGGTCACCACCATGCGCGCCTTCAACGGCGCGTACAGCTGGCGCAGCAGTTTCTCCGCGCGCGCGCTCGAGACGCCAATCACGACGCGGTCCGGAGCGAGAAAATCCTCGATGGCCGAGCCTTCGCGGAGGAATTCCGGGTTGGACGCGACGTCGAACTCCACGCCGCGCACGTGGTCGAGGATAGTCTGGTAGACGCGCTCACCCGTCTGCACGGGCACGGTGCTCTTTTCGACGATCAGGCAGTAACGCTTCAGGTTCTTGGCGATCTCGCGCGAAACGTTTTCCACGTAGGAAAGGTCCGCGCCCCCGTCGTCTTTCGGCGGCGTGTTCACGCAGATGAAGACGATGTCGGAGTTCTGCACGGCCGGGCCGATGTTCGAGGTGAAGGTGATCTTCTTTTTCTTGCGGGCCTGGCGGACGATGCGGTCGAGGCCGGGCTCGTAAATCGGGATTTTTCCGGCATTCAGCATCTTGATTTTTTTGAGGTCGTTGTCGACGCAGACGACTTTGTTTCCGAGATGAGCAAAGCAGGCGCCCGTCACCAAGCCGACGTAGCCCGCTCCGATAATGGCCACTTTTTGCATTCCAGTCCTCCTGAAATTTCTCAAATCATGATTGATGCAGGCAACCCGTCCACGCAGAGCTCAAGCCGGAAGGGCCTTAGGGGGGACCCAGGCTGTCCTGCGCATACATGCTGCGCCCGAATTGATTGGCGCCGTTCACGGTCTCGCCGATACGCGGTTCGGAAAATGAGGCGCGGTTACTGCCGCCCCGAAGCGCGTAGTTGGGATAATGCTTCAAACGAAGATTGAAAAACAGCTCTTTATTGCCGCTGCGGATGGAAGAATTCCGGACGTTGTAGCCGAAGTCCAGGAGAAGGCAGTCGAAATCGCGGGTTGCCGTGACCTGCCATTCCTCGAGATCCATTTCCACGGCTTCCCAGCGGATGTAGCCGCCGACTTTCCAGCGGTCGTTGAGCGTGTAAAGACCCTCGAAGACGAATTGATGCGTGCCTTCGCTCTCTACCGTGTCCGCGGCCAGGCGCTCGCCGAAGAGCAGCCTGATTTTCTCGCCCTTGCGCAGGATGAAATCCTGCGTGAAGGCATGCGGCTCGCTGCGGATGAAATCGTGCTCGTAGCGCAGTTCGTACTGCAGCCAGTCGTAGGGGCGCAGGACGATTTCCTGGCCGAGCGTGATGAGCGACGCGCCTTTTTCGACGTTGCCCGGATTGGGCGACATGCTGAGGTAGGTGTTATAGCTGACCAGGTCCACGCGCTGCATCCGGCCGCGGACCACGCGCTTGGTCTGGAGGCGGTTTTCAAAGCCGAGCGTGACCACGTCCTGGTCGTCGATCGTGTCGATCTGGTCGAAATGGTCGAGCTTCTCGTCGCTCACCGAGGAGCGGAACGCCTCGTAGGTGACGTACGGCTCGATCACGTGGCGCAGGCGGTTGACTTCGATGCCTGCCACGTCGAACTGCGTTTCAAAGGTCTTGTAATACTGGTTGCGGACATCCAGGCCCCACCCGCCCACGGTGCGGAAATGATCGTCGTCCGACTGCGCTTCGCGGCTGTAATACGTGCCGCGCGCGTTGAGGAACGGCGTGACTTTGATGTCTTTGACTTTCATGGGCATGGACCATTCGCTGAAATGATCGAAGCGCTGCACGTCCTCGTTGTGCGAAGCGCGGGAATAGCGCTTGGCCAGATTCGCGTAGCTCGTCTGGTTCTGATAATAAACGTTGGGCACGATGCCCAGCGGCTGGTTCTTCCAGTCGAAGCGAACCTCGGGAAGTTTTTCAACCAGGGTTTCGAAGGTGTTCATCTTCTTGGTCGCGTGGACCAAGAATCCGTAGTTCGGGGAATTTTTAGTCAGCGTCACGAAGGATTGAGGTTCGATTTCGGAGCGAAACTCTTTCTCGAAAAAGTCCTGCAGGAAAACTTCGTCGGCGAGACGGTGGTAGCGGAGCTGGATGTTGGAATACTCGTCGAAGTCGGTGCGGTGCCACCACGAAAGGCGGCCGCGGTCGCGGTTTTCCGTCTGCGAGAAGGGATTCTCCCCGCCCGGCACCGGAGCTTCTTTGTCCTGCGTCCAATAGCCGCGGATTTCGCCGTGCGCGTACTGCCCGAAATCGTAGGAAAGGTCCGAGCCGCCGCCGAAGCCGCGTTTGCCGTGCACATCCGCGAGCAGATGCCCCCAGAGGTAGCGGTTGATGCTGTACCCTTTTTTCGTTTCGACGTAGGCGCCGAATTTGTCGTTGTAGCCGGCGACCACGCTGAAGGGCATGCTGCGGTTCTGGAGCGGGACCACGAGATAAGGCCACCAGAAAATCGGCCGGCCCATGGAATAAATCGTGACGTTGCGCGCCACCATTTTATCGTTGTCGTGGATCGTGACTTTTTTGGCGTGGACTTCGTACGGAGGCTTGTCGCCTTTGCAGGTCGTGAAGACGGCGTCGACGGCCGTGGCCGTGTCCTGATTTACTTTTTTGAGATCGCTGCCCGTGCAATGCCAGGGATAGCTGATGAGGGAGCCCTGGGGGAAATTGCCGCTGTGTTTGCCGAAGTCGTAATAAATCTCTTCGCCTTTGGCCACGGCCGATTCGCCCTGGAAAACGATAACGTGGCCCTTGGCAAAGGCCAGCTTGGTTTCGCGGTCGACCTCGGCATAATCCGCGGTGATTTTTTCGCTGCCGTGGGTAATGACGACATTGCCCTTGGCAATGACCTTCTTCTGTTCTTTCTGGTATTCGAGGGAGTCGGCGACAGTTTCGACCTGAGTATCGCGGTCGTCGTAAATGTTCTCGATGGGAAGCGAACGGGACGCGGGCTGCTGGGGTTCTGCGGAACGGGCACGAGGCGCTGCGACGAGAAGACCTGCCAGAAGAAAGGCGACAGGCATTTGGACGAATCGGCGAATCATACTGCTCCCGCTGTTATAAATCCTGGTAACGGACAACCCGGTTCCGGCCTTCTTCTTTGGCGCGGTAAAGCGCCAGATCCGACTGGTGGATCAATTCCCGCATCAGGGTCCCCGGCTCGGAATTTACCGGCATTTTTTCGGTCCCCTGCGGGTAAACAGCCACGCCCGCGCTCACGGTTACTTTGGTCACGACATCATAGACTTTAAAGGTATGCCGCGCAATGCTCGAACGGATACGCTCGGCAGCTTCCAGCGCGCCGCGCGCGCCTGTTTCCGGAATGATCACTAAAAATTCTTCCCCGCCGTAACGCGCCACGATGTCGACTTTTCTCAAGTTCGACCGCAGCACCGCGGCCACTTCCCGGAGCGTCGCGTCTCCGACCAGGTGACCGAAGTCGTCATTATATCTTTTGAAGTGATCAATGTCTAACATTAATAATGCCAATGAGAAGCCATGTTTCATGCTCCGCTTCAACTCGCTCTCGAACAGGTCCATGCAATGCCGCCGGACAAAGACCTGCGTGAGGCTGTCGACGATGGAAAGCTCGCGGACGGTTTCGTAAAGACGGATTTTTTTGATCTGCAGCACGAGGTGCGAAACCAGCACTTCAAATTTTGCCAGATCGCCCTGATCGGCCCCGGCCACGCTCAGATACGCCAGCACGTCGTTCTCGATCGCCAGAGGAAACAGCCATTTGGAATCGACCAGCTGCAGGCGCTTTTCCTCCAGAGCCTTCTGCATCAGGTTTCTTTCCGGCTCGGGCGGCTCGAAGTCGTCGAACGCCACGCCTTTTTCCGTGATCGCGTAACGCCGGAACGGCTTCAGCGCTTCTTTGGATTCTTCCGCGTTCAGGATGAGCGACATCTCCTGGAACGGAAGTTCCGGGCGCACGCGCTTGTAGATGAGTTCAGCCAGCACGTCGTAATTCAGCGACTCGCTGAAATCGCGGGCCATTTCGAAAAGGTCCATGAGGCTGGCCGCCTGCTTTTCGAGATGCTGCAGGTTCTCGAGGCGGTTCTGGTGCTTGTGCTTGAGCATTTCCCAGCTGCGAAGGAGTTCCTCATTCCGGTCTGTTTCCAGTTTGAGCTGATAAAGCCAGGTGCGCCGGTAAACGATGAGCGCGCCGAGCGCGCCCAGATGCCCCACCAGCAGGAAAAGCATTTCGAATTCCGTGAAGCGCGCCAGGAAATACAGTTCGCAGATCACGAAAATGGCGACACTGGAACGGAAAAGGAAGATCGCGCGCTCCGAATAAAGATAAAACATCGGGAGCAGCATGAAGGACGACAGCGCGTAATACGCGAGGCTCAGCTCTTCGGCCTTGAAATAAAGGACCGGGAGCGCCATCAGAAAGATGATGAAGATCAGGATGCGCTTAAACATATCCGATTTCTTCCCGCTTTTTTGGCCGCGTAAAGCGCCTTGTCGGCCTTTTGGATGAGCATTTCCCAGTCCAGCGTATCAAGGGGCATATTGGAAACGCCGACCGAAACGGTCATTTGAAGCTGCTCGCGGCGCAGGACAAACGGCTGGGCTTCGACCTGCGCGCGGATTTTTTCCGCAAGCTTGGCCGCCTCGTCCTGGGAATATTCCGGCAGGATCACGAGGAACTCTTCCCCCCCGTAGCGGCCCACGACCGCGTTCTCGCAGATTTCGCGGAGAATGTCCGCAAAACGGATGAGCATGAGGTCGCCTCCCCCGTGCCCGTATTTGTCATTGCAATCCTTGAAGTGGTCGATGTCGCACATCAGGATCGAGAGCGGACGGTTGGTGAGCAGCGCGCGCGAATGCTCCTGCTTCAGGCGGTCATAAAGATAGCGGCGCAGGTACAAGCCGGTCAGCGAGTCGCGGATCGCGAGCTCTTCGGTTTTTTCGTAGAGCATGGCGTTCGAGATGGCGGACGACGAGAGCACGGCAATGGCATCGAGCAGCCGCAGGTCGTCGTTGGAAAAAGTTTCCGGCTGGCGCGAGTTGATGCGCAGCGCGCCGATCACCTTGCCTTCATAGAAAATCGGGGCGATCACGATGCTTCGGATGTTCTGCTGGCGCGAGGTCTGGCTCACGTCGAAGCGGAAATCCTGGTGCGAATCCATCACGATGAAACGTTTCCGGTTCCGGATCGACCATTGGTCGAACAGATCCCCCTGTTTGTCCGCGACGTTCGCGGTTTTGCGGAGCGCTTTCGACGCCATCACCGAGAGGTTCTTACCCTCGGCGTCGGCCAGCACCAGGATCACGATGTCGCCGCGCGGGATAAATTCCGCGGCGCGGTCCACCACGATCTTGCTGAGCTGCGACACGGACAGTGTCGTGGCGAGTTCCTCGGCCAGCTTGCGGAGGTTGTAGTACGTGGAATATTTCTCGAACAGGATGCTGATGCCCTCGCCTTTGGTCTTGTACGCTACGTCCAGGTCATTCTTTTCGTTCTGGTATTTCTCGCGGTCGACGAGAAGCCCGGCGATCTGGTTGTCGAAGTATTCGTCGATGCGGTACAGCAGCAGGCAGAAGCCCGCGTACAGGACAGGCAGCCAGACCACGACCGCGGTCTGGGCCACGCTGTAAACGAAGATCACCATGATTAGCGCAAAGCACGCGAACAGCACCCCCCCGATCAGCTGGAACGCGATCCATCCGCCGATGATGGGAAAAAGGAAACCCACGAGGCTCAGGATGCTGCGCCTCAGGTAGATTTCCGGATAGACCGTGGTGCCGAGGAAGGAAAGCGAATAGATAATCTGGTGAGTGAAGAAAAAAGCGGCGAGGAGCGAAACAACGAAGCTTATCTGTTTACGGGTCGTATAACCCATAAGCGATCAGACAATCGCTTTTTCAGTTACGGGATCGAAAAAGTGAGCCTTGCTCATGTCGAAGACCACCTGAAGGTCCTGGTTGACGGACGCCGTGTCCTGGTTGGAAACCCGCGCGACGAAGTTGTTCCGGCCCGCGTTCAGGTAAAGGTAAATCTCGGAACCCATGGGCTCGACCACGTCGACGGTCGCGGTAATGGTGAACTCCTGGCGCGCGTCCTGCGCAAAGATCTTGTCGTAGACGTCTTCCGGACGGATGCCGAGCACGACTTCTTTGTTCATGTAAGGCTCGACCTTGGAATACGACTGCGGCAGAAGGCGCAGTTTGATGCCCTTGTCCTGGAAATAAAAATCGCCGCTGTCGCGCTGCAGTTTGCCGCTCAGGAAGTTCATCGGAGGCGATCCGATGAAGCCGGCCACGAAACGGTTCTGCGGCATCTCGTACAGGTTGACCGGGTCCGCGACCTGGAGGATGCTGCCGCCTTTCATGACCACGATGCGATCGCCGAGCGTCAAAGCTTCCACCTGGTCGTGCGTCACGTAAATCATGGTGCACTGGAGGCGGTTGTGGAGTTTGTGGATTTCCTTGCGCATCTGGATGCGGAGCTTCGCGTCCAGGTTGGAAAGAGGTTCGTCGAAGAGGAAGACTTTCGGCTTGCGGACGATGGCGCGCCCGACGGCCACGCGCTGGCGCTCGCCGCCCGAGAGTTCCTTCGGCTTGCGCTTGAGCATTTCCGTGAGACCGAGGATTTCCGCGGCTTCCATCACGCGGCGCTCGATTTCCTTTTTGGGGTACTTGCGAAGCTTCAGCGCGAACTCGAGGTTCTCGTACACGGTCATGTGCGGGTAAAGGGCGTAGTTCTGAAACACCATCGCGATGTCGCGGTTTTTCGCAGGCGTGTCGTTGACGATCTGATTATCGATCAGGATCTGGCCCGAGCTGATTTCTTCCAAGCCCGCGATCATGCGCAGCGTGGTGGATTTGCCGCAGCCCGAAGGCCCGACGAAGACGACGAATTCCTTGTCCTCGATGTCCAGGCTGACGTTGTTCACCGCGAGGACTTTATTGCTGTACACCTTGCAAAGATTTCTCACGCTTACCGTGGCCAAAGCAAACTCCTTTGAAAGTTAAAAGTTAAGAAGCATACTCCAGAACAAGGCTCAACCGCTCGCGCAGGGAGCGCCGGTCGACGACCATGTCGATCATGCCGTGTTCGAGAAGAAATTCGGAAGTCTGGAAATCGTTCGGAAGTTTTTGACGGATCGTCTGCTCGATCACGCGCGGGCCCGCGAAGCCGATGAGCGCCTTGGGCTCGGCGATGATGATGTCGCCCAGCGACGAAAAGCTGGCCATGACGCCGCCCATCGTGGGATTGGTCAGAACGGAAATGAAAGGCTTGCTGCCCGCCTGGTAACGGGACAGGGCCATGGAGGTCTTGGCCATCTGCATGAGGCTGAGCGCGCCTTCGTACATGCGGGCGCCGCCGCCTGAGCCCGAAATGATGATCAGAGGAATTTTACGTTCGGTCGCGAATTCGACCAGGCGCGTGATTTTCTCGCCCACCACCGAACCCATCGAACCCATGATGAAGCGTGAATCTGTAACGCCGAATGCCACGGCCTTGCCGCCCATCTTGCCTTCCCCGGTCACACAGGCCTCTTTGAGACCGGTTTTTTTTTGGTCCTGCTTGAGTTTCTCCAGATACGGCTTCACGCCGGAAAAGCCCAGCGGGTCCTGCGTCACGAGATCCGTGTCGTGTTCTTCGAAGCTCTTGGGATCCAGGAGGTGCTGGATGCGGTCCTGAGCCCGCATGATAAAATGATAATCGCATTTGAGGCAGACGTAGAGATTGTCCTTGAGGGACTTATTGAACATCACGTACTGGCAGCTGGGGCACTTGGTCCAAAGCCCGGCGGGAACGCTTTTCTTTTTGAGGCCGCTGACAATGGGGCCGGACGGCATTTCCGCGGCATTCTGGGAAGACGGATTTTCGTCGCTCGCGATCATGTCCCTGTCACCTTGGAGGCGGGTTGATTGCAATTTTTATACCTTACGGCACGGCAAGAGCTTACGGCAAAATTTCACGGATTATAAAACGTAGGGGAGCCCCTGTCAATCGCTTTCTAAATTCAGGAGGCACCTTACTTTACAGAAATTCACTTTCATGGTATTGTTCTTGCATGGATACCCGGCTCATACAGAACCAATCCCAGAAGCTGATCTTATCCCCCCAGATCCGGCAATACTTACGCCTCCTTCAGATGCCCATCATGGAGCTTGCCCAGGCCGTTGATGTGGAAATGACCGAAAACCCCATGCTGGAGGAAAAAAACGGCACCCCCGACGAAGACGGGGTCATAGAGACGCCGGCGGTCGAAGCCGACGGCTCCCTGCCCGAGGTCCCCGCGCCCGCTTCCAAGGAGCTCCAGCTCGGCGAGTCTTTCGACAATCTGAGCGAATGGGGCCGCGATTTCGACGACAATTCTTTCGATCATGACTCGTCCTATCGCTCGTCCGCGGACTTGCAAAAGCAGAAAGATTTCAAGGACAGCCTCCTGACCCAGCGCGAAGGCCTTTCCGACTACCTTTTGTCTCAGTCCCGCTTCCTGGAACTAAGCGCGGAGGAAAAGAAAATCGTGGAAGTCATCGTCGGCAACATCGACGATCAGGGCTATTTGAAAGCTACGATCGAGGAAATGGCCGCAGCCTTGAACGTAACACCCGAAAAAGTCGCCGCAGCCCTCGAAAAAGTCCAGCAGCTCGAGCCCGCGGGAATCGGCGCGCGGAACCTGCAGGAGGCGCTCTTGCTGCAGCTGAAACGGCTCCATCCCGAAGCCGAGCTTGCCCGGCAGATTGTGCAGGAGCAGCTTCCGCTGTTGGAAAAAAGGGACTGGCCTCAGCTGGCGCGCGTGCTGGATGCCGGCGACGAGGAAATCAAGGAAGCCGCCGAGATTATCATGCGCCTCGAGCCGCGGCCCGGCCGGAGATTCAATTCCGAAGACAACATCGCGGTCACGCCGGACGCTGTGGTCACTTACAACGAAAACAGCACGCCGCCGTACAAAATCGAAGTCGTGAACGAAAGGATCCCGGAGCTGCGCATCAACGCCTATTACCGCAAGCTCCTGCGCACCAAAGACCTCGATGACAAGACCAAAGAATTCCTCAAAGAAAAAATGCAGTCGGCCCTGAACTTTCTCAAAGCCATCCAGCAGCGGCGCTCCACGCTTTACGAGATCACGGACCAGATCCTGAAAGAGCAGCTGGAATTTTTCGACAAAGGCTTTTCCCACTTGAAGCCGCTGCGCCTGAAAGACATTGCCGCGAACCTCGGGATTCACGAATCGACCGTGAGCCGCGCGATCCACGGCAAATACATCCAGACCCCGCAGGGCACGATCCCCTTCCGGAGTTTTTTCTCTTCGAAGCTCGAAACGACAAGCGGCGAGGCGGAATCGCAGAAGAGCATCATGGAAAAACTCAAGAAGCTGATTTCCGGGGAAGACGCGGCCCACCCGCTGAGCGACCAGGAGCTGGTCGCCATCCTCAAAAAAGACGGCGTCGTCATTGCGCGGCGTACCGTCGCGAAATACCGCGACCTGCTCCGCATCCTGCCTTCGCATCTCCGGAGAAAGCGCTGAACCGCGCTGGGAAGAAAAACAAGCTGGTGGTCAGAATCGAACTGACGACCTACTGTTTACGAAACAGTTGCTCTACCGACTGAGCTACACCAGCGTGAAGGGGTAGATGAAAACGGGGTGACATTATAGTCAAAACCGCCCTTTTCCGAAAGCCTATTCTTCCAGAGCTCTAGCGCCGCCGCGTGAGGTAATAAAAACCCAGGATCGTTTTCGCGTCCGTGATTTTCCCGCTGCGGATCATGGCCTCGATCTGCGGCCCCGTAAAAACCCCGATCTCGATCTCTTCATCCTCGTCTTTTTCGCCCCAGGCCGGATAAAGCTTTTCTGCGAGAAACAGGTGCATGACTTCGCTGGAAATGCCCGGCGACGGATAAAATGACACGAGCTTGCGCATTTTTTTCGGGCAGGCGCCGATCTCTTCGCACAGTTCCCGCTTCGCAGCTTCGTTCAGGTTTTCGCCCGGCTCGATGCCGCCCGCGGGAAACTCCCAGAGCCAGCCGCGCGCCGCGAAACGGAATTGTCGCACGAGCAGGTAGCGCTGCTTGGAGATTTTCGGGATCATGACCACCGAACCTGGATGCTCGAGGATTTGCCGCGACAGCCATTTCCCCTTGCCCGCGCGCACCAGGCAGTCCACCAAATGGACCGGGCCCTTGGAAAAAACAACCTTCCTGGTCTTGACCGTAAATTTTGCTTTAACCGGCATGGCCTGTCACCTCGATCACGGCCCCCACCTTGAGGCCGGATATTTTTTGCGCGGAACCCATGGGGCTCGCGATTTCCAGCCGCCCTTCGCTGTTGATCAGCGCGCAAAAGCGGCTGCGGCTGTGTCCGTAACTGGGCACGAGTCCGCGCAGGACGATTTTTCCCGCGCGCACGACGCAGCCGCTCCAGGACTTGAGGTCCGACTCGCGGAGGTTCGTAATTGCGTTTCCATAACTGTCCCAGCGCACAATCTTACCACGGATTTTGTTTCCCCGGCGCGTGGGTTTTTCTTCCGGAAACCGCCGCAGCGTTTTCAGCCGCGGGCCGAGGCTCGCGACGCGTCCGCCGCTGGCAAGATAGGCCGCGGCCGGGGCCATGATGTCCCGGCCGTGAAACGTGTTCGAGATTTTGGCCGCGAAAGCGCGGGAAACCGTATGGGCTTGCAGCTTCGGGAAAAGGCCCGCGAGAAATCCGAGAAGTCCGTTGTCGGGCGCGATAAAAACGTAACGGCCGGTGTCCACGGCCACGATCTTTCTCGCCGTGCCTACGCCGGGATCGACCACGGCCACGAAAACCGTGCCCTGGGGATAATATTTGAAGCAAGCCTCGAGAAAATAACCGGCCCCGCGAACATCCAGCGGCGTGATTTCGTGAGAGAGGTCCGTGATCACAGCCTGCGGCGCGCGCAGCCGGAGCACGCCTTTCATGGATGCGGCATAGGGGTCGCGCGTTCCGAAATCGGTCAAAAGCGCGATGGTCCGCGCCCGCGGGCGGGGCCTCATTCCGTTTTTCTCAGCCATTCCGAAGCGTGGACGATTTTCCTTTCCACGGAATCAAAGACGTGGATGCAGTTGCGGCCCTGACGTTTGGATTCCAGAAGCGCCGCGTCCACCCACTTGATGAGAAAGTCGGTGTCGATCGTCGACTGAGGAATTTCCGTCGTGACACCCAGGCTGATCGTAATGTGGAAAGAATCGCGCGACGGCATCACGACGACGAGGTCAGGGTCTTGCTCCACGCTCTGGCGCAGCTGCTCCGCGGCGCGCACGGCTTCGGGAAGCCTCTGCCCCGGCAGGATGATGCAGAATTCGTCGCCGCCGTAGCGGAAGATGAGATTGCGTTCGGAAAGCGTGTTCTTGACCTTGTGCGCCACCAGCTGGAGGATGCGGTCGCCCTGCTGATGGCCGGCCAGGTCGTTGATGGTCTTGAAGCCGTCCACGTCGAACATGATCAAGGAGAAAACCTGCAGGCATTCTTTGTCTTTGTAAATCTCGTTGGTCAGCCAGCGGGTCATGTAGCTGCGGTTGTAAGCGCCGGTCAGCGTATCCACGAGCGCGAGCGTCTCCACCCTCTCATAGGCGCGCTTCAGGCGGACCTGGTAATCCTGCAAGACGCGGTTTTCCCTCTCGGTCTCGCTTTTCAGCGTGAATTCTTTGAAGCGCATGGTCTCGTTCATGCGCGACGCGACCATGGAAACGAAGATGAAGAATAGCAGGTAGCTGTTGGACTTGATGAACCAGGCCCATTCCACTTCCTGGCGCCCGAGCACGATGCCGAGGGGATAGAAAATGTAGAGCGGCACGCATACGCTGGCCGTCGCCGCCGCGCCCCACGGCATCAAAAATCCCATAAGAATAAAAAACAGCGTGAACGTCACCATCTGGTCGAAGCCCGTCTGGACGTTGAGAATGCGCTGGAGCATGGTGGTGGCGCCGACGAAGATCGCAAGCATGATCGTAAATGCGTAGCAGCTCTTCCGGAACGGCGGCACGAAGCTGAAGACGCCGAAGCACAGCAGCAGCGCGCTCGAAACGAACTCGATCCGGACGGAAGGATTGATGTTCGGCGCGGCGTTCGTGTTCCATTCCGTGATGAACGAAATCATGTAAAGCAGGAACAGAAAAACGACGCAAAGACGGAAACGGGGCACGGCAAGCCGTTCGGTTTCCATCTCGAAGAACGACTTCACTTCGTCGTTGACGGTGGTCTGGGCCTGAAAAAA
>Ga0310810_10003146_pt1 | contig 17906 bp, 15 predicted proteins | sample NCmetagenome_FD_207641 | JGI IMG/M metagenome (GOLD analysis project Ga0310810, IMG submission 207641) | Soil microbial communities from experimental microcosm in Duke University, North Carolina, United States - NC | ecosystem: Engineered > Artificial ecosystem > Soil microcosm > Unclassified ...
AACGATCTCCTCCGGCAGACGCCGGTCGGAGCGGAGGGTCTCGCGGCCCGTCCGATCACCTGGGTCGAAAAAGGGGTCGTCAAGAACCTGTTCTACGACCGCTACTGGGCGAAGAAGCAGGACAAGCCGTTCACACCGACGAATCCGAACCAGAGCCTCGTGATGGACGGCGGCGACGCGACCGTCGAGCAGATGATCAAGTCCACCAAGCGCGGCCTGCTCGTCAGCTTCTTCTGGTACATCCGTCCGGTCGACCAGATGACGCTGCTCAACACCGGCATGACCCGTGACGGCCTGTTCCTGATCGAGAACGGCGAGATCGCCGGGCCCGTGCAGAACTTCCGCTGGAACGACGGCCCGGCGCGCGGGTTCAACAACATCACGATGCTCGGCCGCTCGGTGCCGATGCACATCGGCGAGGCGTACGACAACCCGGGCACGGCGCTCGTCCCCGCGATGAAGATCGAGGACTTCCGCATGACGTCGATCTCGCCGGCGGTCTAGGCGATGACGCCGAACGACTTCCGTCGCATTGCGCTCGGCATGGAGGGCGCGGTCGAAGGCGAGCACATGGCGCACCCCGACTTCCGCGCCAATGGGCGGATTTTCGCGACGATCTCGCCGGACGCGAAGTGCGGCATGGTCTCGTTGACGCCCGAGCAGCAGCAGGAATTCATGCGCGCCGATCCCGACACATTCGTCCCGGCCGCGGGAGCCTGGGGCCGCGGCGGCTCGACGATGGTGCGGCTCCCCTCCGCCGACGCCGAGACCGTGGGCGAGGCGATGACGCTCGCGTGGCAGCGGGTCATGAGCGCGAAACCGAAGCCGACAACGAAACCCAAGGCGAAGGCGAAGAAGAGCCGCCGGTAATCTTCTAGGCCGCTGAATGCTTCACTCGTAGACTTGGCGACAAGGCAGCGGGTACGGGTGTGAACATGGTTGTCAGGAGGCTGAAGACGAAAGGTCGTGAGCATCGAGGTGACGCCGGCGGCCACGGCGCGGTAGTGCGCGCTGCGGAAACACAAGCGTGACCGCGTTGGAAGGTCCGCTCGCGTTTTCTAGAACTGGCCGTAGCGGATCTCGGTAGTACCGACCGGTAATTCGATCGTCATCCCGTCCCTGGCAAGCCGCCATGGCGTGAACACGGCGTCGACGCCGCGAGTGAACGCGTCCGGTGTGAAGAACGGCAGCCCCGCCTGCGTCAGGTGCGACAGGATCAGCACCTTCACGCCGGCCGCCTTGGCAATCTCCGCGGCCTCCACCGGAGTGGTGTGATAGCTGAGCGTGTCGGTCATGATGGACGCCTGTCTGGCCTGTCCGGCGCCGGACAGCGTGCTGGCCAGCAGCCGGGTCATGTCGCTGTTCTGCGCCTCGTGAATGAGGACGTCGGCGCCCCTGGCCGCCTCGGCGAGCGGTGGCCATTTCCGGGTGTCGCCGCTGATCACCACCGATCGCCCCTTGTAGTCGAAGCGATAGGCGAACGCCGGCGACACCGGGCTGTGTTCGACCTCGATGGCGGTGACGGTCAGGCCCGCCTGCGACCAGGCAGGCGCCACGTGCCGGCTCGGAGGTTCGGACGGCCCGGGCATCACCACGATCGTGGAACTGAGGAGACCGGCGCCGGTCGGCAGTGTCACGTCGCCATGTTCGTGATGCGCGCGCCGGAACGCGTGGTCCGTTTCGTAGGCCAGGTTGAAACCCGCCGCCAGTTTATCGACACCGCCAGGACCTACCACAGCGAGCGGCGCCGATCTTCCCGCGACCCAGCTCTGCATGTTGAATTCGCCGAGTCCACCGATGTGATCCGAATGCAGATGCGTGATGAAGACGGCGCGGGCCGTCGCGAGCGGCAGACGCCAGAGCATCAGGTTCTCCGTCGCCTCCGGGCCGATGTCGATCAGATAGAGCGCACCGCCGGCCTGCACGGCGACGCAAGGCTTCGCCCGATCCCGGACAGCGAGGGGCCCTGACGTGCCGCACATCACGATTTTCAGGCTGTCGCCGGCAGGAACGGTTTGCGCGGCGCCCGTCGCTGCGAACGTCCAGAGCAGAACCCACGAGGCACACCAGACCGCACGCAGATTGGAGAATTGTGGCGCGCGCATCAGGCGCCGTTTCCGGGTGTCAATTGACGCTGATACTCCGACTCGTCGAAATGGCCGAGTGACTTCAGGATCAGGCCGGCGGCGCCGATCGTCCATTCCTCGAACCCGCTGATACGGACAGCGTTGCCCGTCCCGCCGGGACCGTTGTTCGTTCCGGTCAGCGTCCAGCGGTACACCGCCTTGCCTCCGTCGCCGCTGACATCGTCCATCGTCACGACCATGTCCGGAAACGCCGTCATGAATCCCTGTGCCGCCGCAGTGATCGCCGTACGTCCGACCGACGGCTCACCGTCGTTGATCCTCAGAGAGCCGTTCTCGGCAAAAAACGATGCGACGCGCGACGCATCCTGACTGCACCAGGCAGCCGTGTACCGGGTTGCGAAATCGCTCAACGTGGCGTTCATGGAGTTTCCGTAATCGCGTCGGCCTCGATCTCGACGAGCATCTCCGGATCGATCAGGGCGCGCACTTCGACCATCGACGTCACCGGACGGATGGTGCCGAAGACCTCACCGTGCGCGCGGCCGATGGACTCCCAGTCTCTTGCGATGTTGACGACAAACATGCGGGTGCGGACGACGTCGCTCAGGTCGGCGCCGGCTTTGGCCAGCGCGGACTCGATGTTTTTCAGCACCTGCTTCGCCTGCGCATAGGCGTCGCCGATGCCGACGATGGTCCCATCGGCGGCGGTGGCGGTCGTGCCTGACACCGACACCTGATTGCCGATCCGAACGGCGCGCGAGTAGCCGACGATCGGTTCCCATTTCGCGCCACTGGAAAAGTTCTGTCTCGCCACACGTATCTCCTGTTTTGTCATCACGGCGATTCCGCCGCCGCCACTCGTGTTCTTCGACGCGTCGAGCGTCCGAAGCTGCGCGGCGTCAGATCGCCCAGGCGGACGATCTGGCACCCGGGTGCTGCGATACACGCCAGGCCGATCGCCAGCAACCACTATCATCCCATCGCGTAGACGACGATGTTGACGGCAAATTTCGTGTTGTCCTCGCGGAGAAACCGCTTGTTGCGCCAGTCGTAGTCCCACTCGCAGCCGTAGTCCTTGCTGCTGTAGAGGACCGCAATCCGTCCGCGCCGCTCGATCCCCTTCAGATACTCGTGGACGATGTTGTCCCCCCAGCCGTTGAGCTCGTGCGAGGTTTGCGGCGGCCCGCCCTTGAACGTGAAGAAGCTGCGGTAGATCGAGTGCGACGCCGGCAGCTTTGCCAGCGGTTCATCCGGGAACGTGACCTTCATTTCCTGCTCGAATGTTTTCGCGTAGAGGCCGTTGACGTCGTGATTGCAGTCGTCGGAGAAGAGCAGGCCGCCGGCATCCGCGAACCTCCGGAGGTTTTCGCGCTCGGCGCTGCTGAAGCGCACGAGCTTGTGGCCGGTCATGAAGACGAACGGGAACGAGAGCAGCTCCGCGGCGCCGGCCGAGATGACGACCTCCTCCTTGTACACCGGGATGGACGTGTATTGGATAACCGAATCGAGGACGTTGGCGGCCACCTTCGGGTTGTAGTCCCAGTCGCCGGAGTCGTAGCGCAGCCGCGCAAAGACGAATTCCGAGCCCCGCGGCTTTCCGACCCGTTGGCCTGGCCCTGTTCCGGTAGTGTCCGGCTTCAGCCGGACCGTCATTGCCGCAGCCAAGGCCAGGAACTCGCGGCGGGAAATCATATAAAATGCAGGGCTCCGTGGAGTATCACATCACGCAATACGAGCTCGAGCAAGGCGCGCTCGAGATCCAGTACATCGAAGAGTACTTCGGCGAGTTCCCGCGCAAGAAGACGGCGGCCGAGATCATGAATCGTCTCGAGGGGCGCTCGCACCTGATCCTGCTCGCGACGGCGCCGCTGCCGGACGATCCTGGCACCGTCGTGCCGGTGTCGTTCAAGGTCGCACACGAGATCAAGCCGCCGGAGACGGAGACGGAGCCGAAGCTCGTCGATCTGGTCCACCGCCTGAGCGACAACGTGCAGTTCGAAGGACGCCGCGTGCTCTACACCTGGATCGGCGGGACACGGCGCGACTGGCGCGGCCAGGGATTCTTCCGCGCGCTCACCGAGCAGCAGGAGCTGTGGGCCATCGAGCACGGCTTCGACGAGGTCGTGGTCAAGACCAAGAACAAGTTCTACGACATGCGCGGCACGCTGGACCATCTCCGGTTCGAAGTCGTGCGCTACGAGCGCAACGGCGCCGACAACGCCGAGTCGAAGGTGTATCTGAGCAAGAAGCTTCTCCCCGAGATGATCTCCCGCCATCGCAGCAAGAAAGCCGTCGTCCAGAGCCAGGTCTAGCGCCCCCTCGCCGCGCCGAAGCGCCGCGGGCGCGAAGGCGGGTTTGAAACCTTTTCCACGGCTGGCCCGTCGAACCCTTTGCCCGAATGTATGCGTCGCGCATATAGTCGGGGCACACTGACATGACACTCCGCCCCGTCGAATTCCACATCCTCCTGGCCCTGGCCGCCGAAGAGCGCCATGGCTACGGCCTCCTGCAGGAGGTCGCGACCCTGACGGAAGGCGAGCTGCAGCTCGAGCCGGGCACGCTGTATCGCGCGCTCCACCGCATGTTGAAGGACGGCTGGGTCGCGGAATCGGCCCGGCGTCCCGCCGCGGATCAGGACGACGAGCGGCGGCGTTATTACCGCCTGACGCCGGCCGGACGCCGGGTGGCGGCGGCCGAAGCGGAGCGGCTGTGGCGGCTCGTCACCGTCGCCAGAGCGCACAGGTTGCTCTCCCGTGCCTGACATTTCCCGCGCGCAACGGGAGGCGAAGCGCGACCGGCAACTGGCATGGTGGCTCGCGTGGCTGTATCCGCCGTCGTTCCGGCGCGACGTCGGCCTCGGCTTCGTCGACGCGCTCGACGACCGGATGCGGGAGCGGCGCGCCGCCGGCTCGTCGAGCCTCGGCGTGCGGATCCCCGCGATCGCCGACACGCTGCGCAACGCGCCGGTCGAGTGGATCGCGGCATTACGTCAGAAAGGGCAGGTCCGGCTAAAGCCGGACCCCACGTACGATCACGCGACGTTCGACGCCATGTCGGTAGTGTCCGGCTTCAGCCGGACCAGAGAGGACCGCACCGTGACTGACAAATTGATGCAGGACATCCGGTACGCGCTCCGCCTCTGGCGGCGGCGTCCCGCGTTCGCCGCCGTGGCGATCCTGACGCTGGCGCTCGGCGTCGGCGCCAACACGGCGATGTTCAGCATCGTCAACGCGGTGCTGCTGCGGCCGCTGGCGTATGCGCACGGCGATCGTCTGGCCGTACTGTGGGCCAGCACTCCCACGCGCCGGCAGAGTCTGCTGTCCTGGGACGAATATCTGGCGTACCGCGACCAGCGCGACTCGTTCGACGCGGCCGCGCTCTGGCTCGGACAGAGCGTGAACCTCACCGCCGTCAGCGAGCCTCAGCGCATCGTCGGCGTGTTCGCGACCGGTTCGTTCTTCGATGTCCTGGAGGTCAAGGCGGAGCGAGGGCGTCTGTTCAGTGAAGAGGAGGGCGCTCCCGGCACCGCCAAGCCGGTCGTCGTGATCTCGCATGCGTTCTGGGAACGCCACTTTTCGTCCGATGCCGACGTCGTCGGCAAGGCGTTGACACTCAACGGCACGCCGCTGACGGTGATCGGCGTCATGGCGCCGCCGTTCGACATGAAAACGGTACCGGTGGATGGCTGGCTGACTGGTTACGACGTGTTCATACCGCTCGGCCTGTTTCCCGTGCCGGGCGGCATCGCCAATGCCGGACCTGCAGCGCTGGGCGTCACCCGCTTGAAGGAAGGAGTCACGGTGGCGACGGCGAACGCGAACCTCGCCGTTGTCGCGGCCCGCCTGCTCGCCGCGAATCCGACCGCGCAGAAGGGCAGAACCGCCGAGCTCGTGTCTGCCCACGAGAGCCTGGTCGGAGAGGCGCGTACTCCGCTGCTCCTGCTGCTCTCGTCGGTCGGCGTTGTGCTGCTGATCGCGTGCGTGAACGTCAGCAACCTGCTCGTCGCGCGCGCCGTGGGGAGGCAGAAGGAGATGGCGCTGCGATCGGCGCTTGGTGCGAGCCGCTGGGCAGTGCTGCGCCAATTGACGGTCGAAGCGGCGCTGCTGGCGACCGTGTCGGCCGGCGTCGGCCTCGTCATCGGCCGCTGGTCGCTGCAGGGCCTCAGATCGGTGGCGCCGGCCGGTGTGTCGTGGCCCAACAGCATGCCGCTCGACGTCCGCGTGCTGCTCTTCACGCTCGCGATCGCCGCCGCCGTCGCGCTGATCTGCGGGCTGGCGCCGGCCTTGCGAATCGCCCGGCCCGACCTGAGCCACGTCCTTCAGGCGGGGCGGCGGACGACCGGCAGCGCTCGCGTCACGCGCGACGTGTTCGTCGTCGCGGAGATCGCGCTGTCGGTGGCGCTTGTCGCCGTCGCCGGTTTGCTGATTCACAGCATGCTCGCGCTGCAGCAGGTCAGCGTCGGCTTCGAGCCGTCGAACGTGTTCACGCTGCAGTTCCGGCTGCCTCAGGCCAAGTACGCGAAGCCCGACGACATCGCGCGCTTCTTCCGCGAGGCGATCGCGCAGGTGCGAGCCGTGCCGGGCATCGAGTCCGCCGCCCTCGTACGACGCGTGCCGTTCAGCGGAAACTGGGGCGACATCCCGTATACGGTCGAAGGACGGCCGGTGGCCCCGGGCAGCGAGCCGAGGGCCAGCGAGAACATGATCACGCCAGACTACTTCCGTGCCATGCGGATCCCGGTGACGCGCGGCCGTGACTTCACCGATCGCGACAACCTGGAGGCGCCGCCGGTGGCGGTCGTCAACGAGACGCTTGCGCGTGCGACCTGGGCGGGCGAGGATCCGATCGGCAAGCACCTGAGCGTGTCGTACTTCAAGCAGCCACTGACCGTCGTCGGGGTCGTCGGCGACACGAAGCACCGATCGTCGACCGACCCCACCCAGCCGCAGCTCTACCTGGCGCATTATCAGCAGCCGCAGATTTTCTCGAGCCTGGTCGCGCGGACGCTGGTGCCGCCGTCGTCGCTCGTGAATCAAGTGAGGCGCGCCATCTGGTCGGTCGACAAGGATCAGCCCGTCTGGTCGATCACTCCGCTGGAGAGGCTCGTCGAGCAGTCGTACGGTTCGACGCGTTTTCTGGCGTCGCTGCTCGCCGGATTCTCCGGGGTGGCGCTGCTGCTCGCGGCCGTCGGGATCTACGGGGTGATGTCGTATGCGGTGACCGAGCGCACGCACGAGATCGGCATCCGCATGGCGCTCGGCGCGTCAGCCGATCGGGTGATGGCGGAGATCGTGCGGCGAGGCGTTTGGCTGACGGGCATCGCGCTGATCCTGGGAGTGCCGGTGGCCATCGCGCTGGGGCGATTCGCGCGTGGCGTGCTCTTCCGCGTCGAACCCGCGGATCCCGCGACGCTCGCAGGCTCGGCGCTCGTGCTCACCCTCGTATCGCTGGCCGCATGCTACCTGCCGGCGCGCCGCGCGTCACGCGTCGATCCCGTCGTCGCCCTCTCGGAAGAATAGAACTCAGGGTTCAGCCTTCATGGTTCATCGTTCTTCAAGAACCCTGCACGCTGAACCGCTGAACCCTGAACCCGGTATGATCGCGGCATGGCTCCTCAAACTCCCTATACCCCCGATCTTGCCGGCCGTGATCCCCTCGCTGCCATGCGTGATTCGACTGCCCGCATTCGCGCTCTGGTCGGCAACTGGCGTCCCGATCAATTCGACCGCAGCTACGCGCCCGGCAAGTGGGACGCGCGGCAGATCCTCACGCACCTGGCGCAAAGCGAGATCGCGCTCGGCTATCGCGCACGCATGGCGATCACGACGCCGAACTATGCGGCCCAATCCTTCGATCAGGATCGCTGGATGGCGGTTGAGGCAGGTGGGGCAGGCTTGCCCGCCGAAGCGCGAAGCGCGAAGGTGGGTGGGTTAAGCGGACACGACGTCCTCGATGCCTTTCTCGGCCTGGCGGCGATGAACATCGCGCTGTTCGCCTCGTTTTCCGATTCGGATCGCGCCGCCTCTCTCACCCATCCCGAGTACGGCTCCCTCACGGTCGACTGGATCATCCACCAGATGGCCGGCCACCAGATTCACCATCTCAAACAGCTCGAGGCGATCGCGATTCGCTGACGCGGGGGCAGGTCGCGCCGACTGGGTGGGCCGGAGCCGCACGTACGAAAAAAAGGCGGGTTGGGATAAACCCAACCCGCCTGAAGTCTTACCTACCGGCCTTACCAGCCCGACCTGGCTTACGCGGTCCGAAGGACCGCGTCCCAGCTAGAACGTGAACCGAAGTCCGAGCTGGCCGACGCGCTGTTCCGGACGACGGAAGTCGCCGGAGAACGTCGTCGGTTCGAGAAGCTGCGGGTCGGCCGCGCCGGTCGCCGGTATGTTGACGCGCGCCCGGAACCCGCTCGGGTTGACGTTGTTGAACAGGTTGAAGATCTCGCCGATCGCCTCGACGTGCGCGCGGCCACCGAGATTGAAGACCTTCGAGAGACGCACGTTCGTTTGCGTCTGGTAGTAGCCGCGGCCGCAGTTCACGGTCTCGCAGTTGCCGACTTCCTTGAATGTCGTCTGCGCGTTGGTCGGCGCGTTCGCGTCGAATGAGTCGACCGCGTACGCCTTGGCCGGGATGTCGACGGCGTCGCCGTCCAGGTTCAGGTCGCGGCCGTCGATGAGGTTCACCGGCAACGCCGAGCGGAAGGCGAAGATCGGCGCGATGCGCACGCCCCACGGGAGCTGGAACGTCGCGCTGAGATTGAGCAGATGTCGCGCATCCGTCGTCAGGTTCGGCCCGAGCTGGCGCGGATCGTCGAACGGGTTGTTCGGATCCTGGATGTTCGCGGTGTTCAGCTCGTCGGCTGCGGAGCCGATCGTGCTGATGCCCTTCTGCAGGGTGTAATTGATCGAGAAGTCGGCGCCGTGCGAGAGCCGCTTGCGCACGCTGAAGATCAGCGCGTTGTACTCGCTCTCACCGCGGCTGACCGTCGGACGATTGCCATTCGTGTTCGGGTTGATCGTCGGGATGATCGCCGCCAGCCGCCGCGGGTTCGAGAGGCTGCCCGGAATGCGCTGGTTGACGCGCGGCCTGAAGTTGAGGTCGCGGCCGAGCGAGTTGACGTAGTCCAGCGAGAACACCATGTCGCTCGACAGCTCGTGCGACCAGCCGGCGTTGCTCTGCATCTGATACGGCGCCTGCAGGCGAGGATCGATCCACTGGCCGAACAGCGGGAACGAACCGGTGTTGACTACCTGGTTCTGGCTGGCAATCAGGCTCAATGGCTGGCCCGCGCGGTAGAAGCTGCCGTCGGGATTCCTGATGCCGTTGGTGACCTGCACGTTGAACGTCTGGCCGAAGCCCTTGCCGGTCGAATCGGCGGCCGCGAACAGCACGTTCGAGTTCGTGTAGCCGACGTCCATGTAGACGCCGAAGCCGCCGCGGACGATGTCCTTGCCGTTGCCGCGTACGTCGAACACGCCGCCGACGCGCGGCTGGATGTTGTTGTAGTCCTCTTTCGGCGTGAGGCCGAAGTTCTCGAGGCCAACGATCCCCTTGAGCAGCCCCGCCGCGCCCGCCGCCTGCACCTTCACGAAGTTGGGGTTCAGCGACTCGTCGACCTGGTAGCCGGTCATCAGGTCGTAGCGGACGCCGAAGTTCAGCGTGAAGCGGTCGTTGACGCGCCAGTCGTCCTGGAAGTAGGTCGCGAACTGCTTCAGGGGGATGTTGGCCGACGCATCACCGTCGCTTACCGTCACCAGCGAGATCGGGCCGTTGATGTCGTTGGTGATGTGGGTGTTGAAGATCGCGCCCTTGCCTGTGTTGAAAGTGATGAACAGGCGCGGCTCGTTGATGAAGTTCACGCCGACCTTGAAGTCGTGGCCGAGCCCGCCGCCGCCGCTCTTGTGCCACGAGAAGTCGTCGCGGAACTGGAACTTGCGTTGCTCGGTCGTCTGCGGCGTGTTGCCGTTGGCGCCGATCGTCAGACCGTTCGGGAAGCTCTGGTTCGGCTCCGACGACCGCGACGCGATGGTGTTGGCGAAGTCGGCGAACTGGAAGATGAACTCGTTCAGCTTCGATCCGCCCATCACCCAGTTATGGTTGAGGTTGATCGAGTTGTACTTGTTCGTGCTGTCGCCCCAGTTGTCGTACGTGCTGTTGGGCGCCGCGTTGTAGGGTTGCGAGTTCGTGTCGCGCCCGAAGCGGACCGACAGGTACTGCGCCGGGTTGAGGTTGGCGGTCACCTTCCCGGTGAACGGTGTCTCGCGATACGGGACCGCGAAGATCCCGTCCCGGTCCGGGAACAGCCCCTGGGTGTTGACGGCCTGGGTCTTGTCCTGATTGGTGCGCTCGATGGCGAAGAAGAAATGCGCCTGGTCCTTGGCGATCGGGCCGCCGAAGCTGCCGCCGAACTGGTTCTGGCGATAATCGCCCTTGACCGCCGGGCCGGTGCCATTGATCTGCGGCAGCTTCTCGGTCTCGGTCAGCGCGTTCATCGACTTGTCCCGGAAGAACTCGAACGCGCTCCCGGCGAAGAGGTTCGTGCCGCTCTTGGTGACGACGCTGAGGACGCCGCCGTTGCTGCGGCCGTATTCGGCCTTGAAGCGCTGTGTCTGGAAGTTGAACTGCTCGATCGCTTCGAGCGGGAACGCCTGGAGCTGGCCACCGACGGTGTCGTCGTTGTTGTCGCCGCCGTCGATCTGGTAGTTGATGTTCCGGCCGGCGCCGCCGTTGACGAGCGGCGCGTACTGCGTGCTCTTGGTCGGGTCGCTGTGGAAGCTGAGGCCGACGCCCGGCACCGTCGCCGCGAGGTTGGCGAACTGGCGGCCGTTGAGCGGCAGGTTCTCGATGCGCTTGACGTCGACGATCGCGCCGACGCTCGACTTCGTCGTCTCGATGAGCGGCGTGGCGCCGGTGACGTTCACCGTTTCGGCCAGCTGGGCGACCTTCAGCGGGAAGTCGACCGCCTGCGTCTGGGCGACGTTCACTTCGACGTCCTTCTTCGAGACCGTCGTGAAGCCCTGCAGCTCCGCGGTCACCTCGTAGATGCCGACCGGCAGCGCCGACAGGCGGTACACGCCCTCCGAGTCGCTGACTTCACTGCGGGTGAATCCGGTCGTGGTGCTCTTGGCCGTCACGGTCGCGCCGGGAACCGCGGCTCCCTGCTGATCGACCACGCGTCCTGTAATGGTTCCGCTCGTTCCCTGGGCAAACACCGATGCGCACGTCAGCAGCACGATCATCGCTGCTCCAAACAAATGCCTTCTCATCCAACGCCTCCAAAATGTCATTACTCGACGATGTGCGGTGCGGGACGCCGATCGATACCGATCACTGTTTGCAATCGGAACACCAGAGTCTACTGTGTTCTTGGGCTCAGGCAACCCCTGATTTTGGAGTTATTTGAAGGGAGCTGCGGTGCGTGCGGAGTTGGGAATCGCCGCACAATTATTGGATTGTCGCTAAATGTAATCCAGTCAGCCGGATCCGAGGGATGTGGCAATGGTGTTACTGGACCGCTCGGAGCAGACGCTCGACCTCTTCCCGCTGGGGCGCGTTGGGCGGCAATCGCGCCAGGAGGTCGCGCGCGGTGGCCGCCGCGTCGGCGCGCCGGCCGGCCTTCGCGTAGAGCACTGCCAGGTTGAACCGCGCCTCGTGCAGCGCCGGATCCGCGGCAAGGGCGGCCGAGAGTGACGCAATCCCGGCAGTCAGGTTCCCCTTGGACGCCTGCAGGAGCCCGAGGTTCGCGATCACTGCCGGGTTGTCCGGCTCGACGCGCCGCGCCTCCCCCAGCGCCCGCTCGGCGCCCGCGAGATCGCCGCGCCGCCCCAGGCAGGTCGCGAGGCCGAGGTGGACGTCCGCCGATGGAAGCCCAGCAGCCGCCGCGGCGTGAAACGCCGGCTCCGCGCGAGCGCAGTCGCCGGCCTGCAGCCGCGCGTACCCGAGGCGCAGCTGCGCCTGTCCGTTCCGCGGATCGTCGCGGACGATCCCTTCGAGTGCCGTCAGGAGCGCCGCGCCCGAGAGTTCACCCGACGTGACCTGCGCGATTCTCGCGGCGATCTCTCGCCGATCCTTCGGATCGGGACGGGGACCGCTATTGCTAATTGCTGAGTGCAAATTGCTGATTGAATTGCCGGAACTGTAGCCGAGCGCGCGGAGGCGCTCCGCGGCATCGCGATCCGCCGCGGCGGCGCTCGGGAGGTCGGGGCCGCTGTACCGATTCACACGCGCCTGCAACGCCTGAACGGCGTTCGACTGCGCACCCGCCAGGTTCTTCGTCTCGGCGGGGTCCCGCTCGACGTCGAAGAGTTCGGGAGTCGGAGCCGCGATCAGTTTGCGCCCGCCCGCCCGCAACGCGCGCAGCGGCGCCCACCCGAACTCGACCAGCGGCGCGAACGACTCGGCGTACAGCTCGCGCTGCGGCAAGGCGGCGCGCGAAAACGCGGGTGAGAGATCGATCCCGTCCACATCGGCGAGCTGCATCCCGAGCGCGCGCATGACCGTAGGCGCGACATCGGCGAGCGTCACCGCCTCGGCGACGCGCGTTCCGGCCGGAATGCCCGGCCCGCTCATCAGCAGCGGCACGCGCAGCGTCGTGTCGTAGACGAAGAGGCTGTGCGCGTACTCATCGTGCTCGCCGAACGCCTCGCCATGATCGCCGGCCGCCACCACCAGCGTCTGTGCCGCCACCGGCCCGAGCGCCGTAATGAGCCGCCCGATCTCGCGGTCCGCCGTCGCGATCTCCTCGTCGTAGCGCTCGAGCGCGGATTGCGCCGAGCCGGATGGATCGCCGTACGGGGCGTGAGGCTCGAACAGATGGACCCATAGAAAAAATGCAGATTGCTGATTGCTGATTGCCAATTGCCTGAGCCAGCTGATCGCATCGTTGACGACGGCGGAGGCGGGGCGCTCGTTGGCGGGCCGTCCGTCCGGGCCGCGCGGGAGCGTGTCGCCGTAGACGTCGAAGCCGCGGTTGAGGCCGAACTGATGATCCAGCGGAAATGCGGCGACGAAGGCGGCCGTGGCGAACCCTTTCGCATGCAGCTCGGTGGCGAGCGTCGGGACGGTCGCCGAGACGTGCAGGCCGTTATCGCGCGCGCCGTGGCCGGGGGGATAGCGGCCGGTCAACAGCGTGGCGTGCGACGGCAGCGTAATCGGCGCGGCGGCGAAGGCGCGCTCGAACAGCGCACCGTTCGCCGCGATGGCGTCGAGCGTCGGCGTGCGTGCCCGCGTCCAGCCGTAGGCGCCAACGTGATCGGCTCGCAGCGTATCGATCGTAATCAACAGCAGATTGCGTGCAGTCGGCTTCGATGCGACCTTCTGGTTGCTGCACGCGGACATCTCGACCAGGAAAAAACCGCAGAGAACGCAAAGGACGCAGAGAAACATCTTGTCAGCGCTCTTTGCGGTCTCCCCGGTTTTTTCAGGGTTCACCGAGCGGCTCCCATCGCCGCGAGCAGCTTGGCGGCGGCGTCCTTCTCCCGCGGGTGACTGCCGCGAGCGCTGAGGACCCGCCGGTACTCCTCGGCCGCGCGGTCCGGTCGGCCGGCGGTCTGCAGCGCGATGCCGAGGTTGAGGTGCGCCTCGACCAGATCGGGCGCGGCCGCAACGGCGCGCTCGAACCAGGGCGTGGCCTCGGCGGCGCGGTTGGCCTCGACGAGCAGCACGCCCAGGCCATTGGCGGCGTCGGCGGCGCGGGCGTCGACGTCGAGTGCGCGCCGATACGCCTGCTCCGCGCCGGCGCGATCACCGATCGCGCGGCGCGCGTTGCCGAGGTTCGCCCAGTACGACGCGTTGTTGGAGTCAATCGCCGCGGCGCGTTCAAAGGCCTTGACCGCGTCGGCGGGCTTACCGGCGTCGATCGCGAGCAGTCCGAGACCGTTGTGCGCGGCGCCGCTGTTCGGGTCGAGCGTCAGCGCCGCCTGATCAGCCCGCATGGCCTCGTCGCGCAGCGCCGCTGCCTGCGGTCCGTGGGCCGAGGCCGCCTCTCGAGCGGTCACGGCGAGATCGTGCAGCACATCGGCGTCGGTCGGCCAGCGCTTCGCGGCCGCCCGGTACGCCGCCAGCGCCGCTTCGATCTGTCCCCCTTCCTTCAGCGCCCTCGCATACGTCGTCTGGATCACGGCGGCGTCCGGGTTGGCCGGTGCCAGACGCCGGAGGATGGCGACGGCGTCGGGTCGATGGGACGAAAGCACGGCGAGCGCGTTCTCGAACTCGTTCCAAGTGGCGATGCGAGCCGCCGGGTTGGGCGCGTCGGCGGCCGGCGCCGCCTGCGTCGAGCTGGCGACATAGCCGAGCGAGCGCAGACGTTCCTGCGCCTCGGGAGAAATCGTGCGGGCGCCTTGCGCCGCGGTGCTGGCGTGAATCGCGCCGGCGCGAGCCGACATCGCGGCCGCGACGGCGGTCTGCGAGGCAAAGACGTCGTGCTCCTCGCGCGGATCGACGCGCAAGTCGTAGACCTCCGTGGCCACGCCGGCACGAATCGTCATCCAGCGCCCATCGGTCAGCGCCTGCAGCGGGCTCCAGCCGGCGACGCGTGGGTACTCGGTTTCGCTGTAGAGATCACGGTCCGGCTGAAGCCGGACACTACCGGAATCCGGACGTCGCGCGTCGGAATCCGGACGTCGCGCGTCGGAATCCGGACGTCGCGCATCGGAATCCGGACGTCGCGCATCGGAATCTGGATGCCTTGTATCGGTAGTGTCCGGCTTTAGCCGGACCGTCTCCAGCAAATCGATGCCCCTCATCGTCTGCGGCGGCGTGACGCCGGCCGCGCGAAGCAGCGTCGGCGCAACGTCCACGAGGCTCACCGGGCCATCGCGTGTCGCCGGCGCGCGTCCTGGCGCACCGATGACCAGCGGCACGCGCAGGGTTGAATCGTAGACGAGCATCCCGTGCGTGCGCTCGCCGTGCTCGCCGAGCCCTTCACCGTGATCGCCGGCGACGACAACGACCGTGCGATCCATGAGGCCCGCGGCGCGCAGGCGATCGAGCAGGCGCCCGAGCTGCGCATCGGAGTAGGCGATCTCGCCGTCGTACGGCGTGCGGCCGGGGACGAGGAACCCCTTGGGCGGCGTGTACGGCGCGTGCGGATCGTAGAGATGGAGCCACACAAAAAATGCTGATTGCTGATTGCTGATTGCAAATTTGTCGAGCCAGGCCAGAGCGTGATCGACGACGACTGATGCGGGCCGCTCCGCTTCGAGGCGATCGGTCGCCTCCGGGTCTCGCGGAATCTGATCATCGTAGGTATCGAATCCCTGAGAGAGACCGAAGCGGTGATCGAGGACGAATGCGCCGATGAATGCGGCGGTGTCGTAGCCCGCGCCCTTCAGCAATCGCGCGATCGTCTGATGCGAGTCCGCGAGCACGCCGATACCGTTCTCACGCACGCCGTGCGCGGGTGGCAGCAGCCCGGTGTGGATGGTGGCGTGCGAGGGCAGCGTCAGGGGCACCGCCGTCCGTGCCTGCGTGAAGCGCAGTCCTGCCGCCGCCAGCCGATCGATCGCCGGCGTCAGGCCGATGCCGAGGCGATCCGCGCGGAACGTGTCGATCGTCACCAGCAGGATGTTTGGCTGCGCGCGCTCGGCGGTAGGCACACGTCCGCATGCCGCGCTCGACAGGGTTAAGGGCACCAAGAGGGCTGAGATCAGAGGGCTGAGGGCTTCGAACCAACTCCGAGCCCTGAGCCCTGAGCCCTGCGCCCTGCCACAGTCCTGAGCCCTCAGCCCTAAGCCCTTCGCTCGATCCATCCAAGGCCGATTGTAGCAAGCGCGTTAGAATCACCCCGTCCATGTCGGCTTTTCCGGCGACCCGGCACTCCATCGTGGCGGCGATGCGCAGCGCGCGGCCGGACGAGCGCCGCTCGGCATTCGACACGATGGTGACGGCGTACTGGAAACCGGTCTTCAAGTACGTCCGCCTCAAATGGCACGTGTCGCCGGACGCGGCGGCCGATCTGACGCAGGCATTTTTTCTGCGCGCGTTCGAGAAGGACTTCTTCGCCGACTTCGACGTCTCGAGGGCGCGGTTCCGGACATACCTGCGCACGTGCCTCGACGGCTTCGTCGCCAACGCGCGCAAGGCGGACGCGCGGCTGAAGCGCGGCGGCGGCGTCACGCTGGTGCCGATCGACTTCGCCGAAGCCGAGCGCGAGCTCCGATTTCAATCGGCCAACGCCATCGACGATTTCGACGCCTACTTTCACCGGGAGTGGCTTCGCGGCCTGTTCGCGGCCGCGGCGAAGCGGTTGTGCGACGCCTGCGCGGAACGAGGACGGCCGCAGCGATTCACGGTCTTCGAGCAGTACGACCTGGCGCAGGACGAGAGCGAGCGTCCGACGTATGCGGAGATCGCGCGCCGCCATGCCATGTCGGCAACCGACGTCACCAACGAGCTCGCGGCCGCGCGGCGCGAGTTCCGCCGTTTCGTACTCGAAGCGCTTCGTGAGCAGTGCACGTCCGACGAAGAGTTCGAGGCGGAGTCGCGGATGCTCACCGGATGATCTCCGAGCCCGCGCTCGATCGCCTGTCCGCGATGTTCCGGGCGCCGGACGTGGCCGGCACACGGTACGAGCTGGTTTCCATCCTTGGCCGCGGCGGGATGGGGATCGTCTACCTGGCGCGCGACACCGTGCTCGATCGGGAAGTCGCGCTCAAGATCGTCGAAGGGTCGGCGGGCGACACGAACGAAGCGCGGATTCTCGCCCGGCTCGAACACCCGGGCATCGTCCCCGTCCATGATTTCGGCCAGCTGCCGGACGGGCGGCTGTTCTATGCGATGAAACGCGTCCGCGGCGATCGCCTCGACCGCTGGATGGCCGCGCCGCACGATCTTCCCGAGCGCCTTGGCGTCTTTCTGCGCGTCTGCGACGCCGTGGCGTTCGCGCACGCACATGGGGTCATCCACCGCGACCTGAAGCCGGAGAACGTGATGGTCGGCGAGTTCGGCGAGGTGCTGGTGCTGGACTGGGGCGTTGCCCGGCAAATGCAAATTGCAGAATGCAAATTGCAGATTGTCGGGACAGCCGAGTTCATGGCGCCGGAGCAGGCGCGCGGCGATGCGACCGTCGACCACCGCGCCGACGTGTACGCGCTCGGCGCCATGCTCGAGTCGTTTGGCGAGGTCATACCGGTGCTGGCGATCGCGCGCAAGGCGCGGTCGGCGGATCCCGGCGCGCGCTACCAGAGCGTGCAGGCGCTGGCGGCCGATGTCAGCCGCTATCTCGCGGGCCGCGCGGTCGAAGCGCACCGCGAGACGGTCGTCGATCGACTGGCGCGGTTCGAGCGGCGCTACCGGCTGCCGATTCTGCTCGTGCTCACCTACCTCGCGGTCCGCGCTCTGATGCTCTGGTTTGTCCGCGTGTAGGGTGCCGTTTAACCGCCGCGTTCAATACTCGCCACCTGAACGGGTAATAGAAACGCTGGAGGCATTCGCGTGAAAAAAGTGATGTTTGCCACGCTGCTCGGCGGCTTTCTCGGTGTGTTCGACGGCCTGACGGCCCTGTTCACGCCCGAGGTGCGCGATCAGATCGTCGGTATCGTGATTGGCTCGACCGTCAAGGGGCTCGTGACCGGCGTCATCGTCGGCTTCTTCGCCACGAAAGTGCACTCGCTGGTGCTGGGCACGCTGTTCGGCCTCGCCGTCGGCGCTTTCTTTGCCTACTTGATTCTGCTCGGCAATCCCGGCCACACGCTGAACATCATGCTCCCCGGGAGCCTCGTCGGACTGATTGTCGGTTACACGGCTCAGACTCACCAGACTTAAAGTTAGAAGTGAGAAGGAAGAAGTTAGCTTCTAACTTTTAGTCCGCGC
>Ga0310810_10003147_pt1 | contig 17904 bp, 17 predicted proteins | sample NCmetagenome_FD_207641 | JGI IMG/M metagenome (GOLD analysis project Ga0310810, IMG submission 207641) | Soil microbial communities from experimental microcosm in Duke University, North Carolina, United States - NC | ecosystem: Engineered > Artificial ecosystem > Soil microcosm > Unclassified ...
GGTAGAGGCCCTGCGGCGTGTCGACCTGCTGCACGAGCCCGTTGCTCAGCACGACGACGCGCTGGCCGAGGGTCATCGCCTCGGTCTGGTCGTGGGTGACGTAGATGGTCGTCACGCCGAGTCGGCGGTGGAGCTTCGCGAGCTCCCCCCGCATCTGCACCCTGAGCTTCGCGTCGAGATTCGACAGCGGCTCGTCCATCAAGAACACCTGCGGATGCCGGATGATCGCGCGCCCCATCGCCACACGCTGGCGCTGCCCTCCCGAGAGCTCGCGCGGCTTGCGCGCCAGGAGCTCGCCGATCCCGAGCAGCTCGGCCACCTCGCGGACGCGGTCACGCATGTCGCTCCTCGAGACGCGCTGCATGCGAAGCGGGAAGCTCATGTTGTCCTGCACCGACATGTGCGGGTAGAGGGCGTAGTTCTGGAAGACCATCGCGATGTCGCGGTCGGGAGGCTCGACGTCGTTGACGACGCGCTCGCCGATCCGGATCGCGCCGGACGTCACGTCCTCGAGCCCGGCCACCATCCGGAGCGCCGTCGTCTTGCCGCAGCCCGACGGACCGACGAAGATCATGAACTCGCCGTCGTCGACGGTGAGGTTCATCTCGTTCACCGCGAGCGTGCCGTTCGGGAAGCGCTTGCTGACGTCGTCGAAGTCGATCGAGGCCATCTGGGTGCTAGCTCCTGAGGGGAAGTATCGTCGAACGATGTTCTCGCCGCTCGTGGACGTCTTCGGCGACCAGGAGGTGATCCGGCTCTTCTCCGAGGAGTCGCTCGTCGCTGCCTGGCTCGAGGTCGAGCGGGCGCTCGCCGCTGCCCAGGCCGAGCTCGACGTGATCCCGGCCGAGGCCGCGCGGGAGATCGCCGCCGCGGCGCAGCCCGAGCATGTCGACCTCGACGCCCTGCGCGAGCGGACGCTCGTCGTCGGCTATCCGATCCTGCCGCTCCTCGAGCAGATCGCGAAGCGGTCCCCCGCGGCCGGCCGCCACCTGCACCTCGGCGCCACGACGCAGGACATCATGGACACCGGGCTGGCGCTCGTCGGAGACCGTGCGCTCCAGCACGTCGAGACAGTCGTGCGCACGCTCGGCGACCGGCTTGCGGCGCTCGCAGACGAGCACCGCCGCACCGTGATGCCCGGCCGTACGCACGCGCAGCCCGCCGTGCCGATCAGCTTCGGGGGCAAGGTGGCCGTCTGGCTCTCGGAGCTTGCCGCACACGTCGAGCGGCTGCGCTCGGCGCGGGCGCGGCTCGCGGTCGTACAGCTCTTCGGCGCGGCGGGCACCGGCGCCGCGCTCGGGCCCAGGAGCCTCGAGGTGCGGCACGGCGTGGCGCGCCGGCTCGGCCTCGGCGCCGTCGACGTGCCGTGGCACACCGCCCGTGACGGCGTCGCCGAGACGGGCTTTGCGCTCGCGGCGGTCGCGGGGCTCTGCGGCCGGCTCGCGCGAGAGGTCGTCGAGCTCTCGCGCCCGGAGATCGGCGAGCTCCGCGAGGAGGGCGGGCATCAGCGCGGCGCCTCGTCGACCATGCCGCAGAAGGCGAACCCGATCGGCAGCGAGGCGGTGATCGGGATGAGCATCCTGGCGGCGCACCACGCGGGGGCGCTCCTCGCCGCGCTGCAGGGAACACACGAGCGCTCGGCAGGCGAATGGCAGGTCGAGTGGGACGCGGTCCCGGCCGTCTTCGCGGCGGCGGCCGGCTCGGTCGCGGGAGCCGCCCGGGTCGTCCAGGGCCTGCGCGTCTTCCCGGAGCGGATGCGCGCGAACCTCGATCTCGACGGGGGGACGATCATGGCCGAGGCGGCGATGATGGAAGTCGGCGCGGTGCTCGGCCGCGCCGAGGCGCATGCCGCGGTCTACGAGGCGGCGGCGTTCGCGCGCTCGGAGGGCATCTCGCTCGCCGACGCGCTGCAAAAGACGCTCGCTCACGACGTGCTCGCGGCCCTGGCGCCGCTCGAAGAGGTGCTTGCTCCCGACGCGTACCTGGGCGAGACCGATGCGATCGTGAGCGCCGCGTGCCGAAGCTGGAGCCGTGTCATGCCCTCCCCGCGGGCGGCTGGAACAGCTCGACCATGATCCCGTCGGGATCACGGAGATAGAGCGCGTAGCCGCCGCGGTTGATGCCGGTGTCGACCTCGACCGGCGGGCTCACGAACGACGAGACGCCGTCCCCGCGCAGCCGCTCGTAGAGCGCGGGCAGATCGTCGACGAGGAAGCACAGGTGGGATGCGCCGACGTTCGGCGGCTCGACGTCGGCGTGGTCGCCCTGCGGTGCGAGGTACTCGAACAGCTCGATCACGTGACCGCTGCCGGGAACCGAGAGATGCGCCATCCGCACGTGGGCGTCGGGGTAGCCGACGATCGCGGCGAGGTAGCCGCCCTGCTTCTCCTGCGTCGCGAGCACCTCGCAGCCCAGAGCGTCGCGGTAGAAGGCGAGCGAGCGGTCGAGGCTCGAGACCGTGTAGCAGGTGTGATGGAGCCCGTTAACCGCCATCGCCGTCCGCGGCGAGGAGCCGGCGAAGCTCGACGCCGCCGTCCGGGGTGACGACGAACACGTTCTCGACGCGGGCGCCGTAGCGCCTAGGGTCGCCGGAGGCGACCCTGTCTTCCGGCCGGACGTCGGCGGCTTTGCCGCCGACGCTTGCAGCCCCGGGGAAGTAGACCCCCGGCTCGACCGCGATCACCATCCACGGCTCGAACGGCGTGTCGTCGGAGGGAATGAGATGCGGGTCCTCGAAGGCTCCGAGCCCGAGCCCGTGGCCGGCGTGATGGGGAAGCTCGCCGCCCGGCAGCGCCTCGACGATGCGCGTGTGCACGTGCTCGAACACGCTCGAGCCGCGGGCGCCGGGCACGAGCATCGTGCGCGCCTCCTCCAGCACGTCGAGCAGCAGCGCGCGCGCCGCGGCGCCCTCGTCGCTCGCTCCGACCGCGTGCGTCTCGGCGGAGTCGCCCCAGTAGCCGTTCGAACGGACGACGACGTCGGCGATCACGACGTCGCCGGCCTCGACCGCACGCTGGCCCGCGACGTGGATCGGACAGCACACGTCCGCCGTGTTCGGCCCCGAGAGCAGGTCGCAGGTGAACTCGATCGGGGCGCCCGACGCGACCTGGGCCGCCGCCTGCGCGGCCGTGAAGAGCTCGATCTCGCGCGCGCCGGGCACGGCGCCGTCGGCGACGGCCTGCTGGCCGAGCCAGCAGAGCTCATACGAGGCGCCGATCTTCACGAGCTCGTCCCAGTCCTTGACGAGCCGGATGCGCCGCAGCGCGTCGCCCGCCTCGACACGGGTCGCGTCGAGCAGCGCGGCGAGGCGAAGATCCGCCCCCGCGAGCTCGGTGGCGATCCCGAGCCGCCGCGCACCCGCGACCGCCGGTAACGCCGCGACCGTCGAGACGAGACCGGCCACCGGGTCGAGGTCGATCCCGAAACCGCGCTCGCCGAAGCCGATCACCTCGTCGGCGGCCGCCCGGCTGCGCGCGACGGGCGCCTCGTCCTGCATCACGACGAGCACCTGCTCGCCCTCGGCGCCGACGACGACCGCCGACGGCCCGCCGAAGTAGCGCGCGTAGCCCGTCAGGTGGGCGACGTGGTCGGCTCCGAACAGCACGGTGCACGTCACGTCTTCGCCGTGCATCCAGCTGCGAAGGCGCTCGCTCCGGTGCGGCGGGCGCGCCGGCCCCGCTGTCATCCCTGCTTCCTCGGCCGCGCGTTGAGCCATCCGACGCGCGGGAGTATGTCATACTCGGACGCCCGATTCTCAAAAAGCAGATCGTGATTTCAGATGATGAAACCCCGGGTGGGCACGAGCCGGTAACCGCGGTCCTGCCCGGCGACCGCACCCTCCTGCTCGACCTCCAGCGGCGGATGCTCGAGATCCGCTTCTTCGAGGAGGAGGTGATGCGCCTCTTCATGCTGAACCTCGTCCGCGGCAGCACGCACCTCTACCAGGGCCAGGAGGCGGTGGCGGTCGGAGCGTGCTCCGCTCTGCGCGAGGGCGACACGATGACGTGCACGTACCGTGGCCACGGCGCGGTCCTCGCGATGGGCGCGCCGCTCGACCGGACGATGGCCGAGATCCTCGGCAAGGCCGAGGGCCTCTGCGGCGGCAAGGGCGGCTCGATGCACCTCACCGACCTCTCCGTCGGAGCGCTCGGCTCGTTCGCGATCGTCGGCGCCCATCTTCCGTTCGCCGCCGGCGCCGCGCTCAGCGCGCAGCACCTCGGCACCGGCGCGGTGAGCATCGCCTTCTTCGGCGACGGGACGACGAACATCGGCGCCTTTCACGAGGCGCTGAACCTGGCGGCGGTCTGGAAGCTGCCGGTGATCTTCGTGTGCGAGAACAACCTCTACGGTGAGTACTCGCCGCTTGCGAGCACGACCGCGGTCGAGCACCTCACGGATCGCGCGGCGTCCTATGCGATGACGGCACAGCGCGTCGACGGAAACGACGTGCTGGCAGTCCGCAGCGCGGTGGGTGCGGCGGCCGCGCACGCGCGCGACGGCAAGGGCCCGACGCTGCTCGAGGCCTTGACGTACCGGCAGAAGGGGCACTCGCGCACGGACGCCGGCGCGTACCGGCCGCCCGGCGAGCTCGAGGAATGGCTCGCGCGCGATCCGATCACCCGCTTCGAGCGGTTCCTGACCGAGACCGGCACCGCGTCGGACGTCGAGCTCGCCGAGCTGCGCGAGCGCGCCGAGGCCGTCGTCCGCGAGGCGACCGAGCGCGCGGTCGCGTGGCCCGAGCCGGGCCTCGAGAGCCGCTTCGACGACGTCTTCGCATGACCGAGCTGACGTACCGGGAGGGCGTGATCCGAGCGCTCGGGGAGGAGCTCGAACGGGACGATCGCGTGCTCCTGATCGGCGAGGACGTCGGCGCGGCGGGCGGCGTGTTCCAGGCGACCGCCGGTCTCTTCGACCGCTTCGGGCCGCGCCGCGTCCGCGACACCCCGATCTCGGAGCAGGCGATCGTCGGCTGCGCGCTCGGCGCCTCGGTCACCGGCCTGCGGCCCGTCGCCGAGATCATGTTCGCCGACTTCGCCGGGGTCTGCTTCGACCAGATCGCGAACCAGCTCGCGAAGTACAGGTACATGACCGGCGGTCAGGCCTCCGTCCCGGTGACGATCAGGATGGCGAACGGCGGCGGCGTCGGCTTCGCCGCCCAGCATTCGCAGGCGGTCGAGAACTGGTTCCTGAACGTGCCGGGGCTGAAGATCTGCGTGCCGGGCACGCCTGCAGATGCGTACGGCCTGCTGAAGGCGGCGATCCGCGACGACAACCCGGTGCTCGTCTTCGAGCACAAGCAGCTCTACCCGAGCCGGGGCCCGGTGCCCGACGAGGACGGAGTCGTCGAGCTCGGCCGGGCCGAGGTCGTGCGGACAGGCTCGGACCTCACCGTCGTCGCCACGCAGCTGATGCGTCATCGCGCGGTCGAGGCGGCCGAGGTGCTGGCCGGCGAGGGAATCGACGTCGAGGTCGTCGACCCGCGCACGCTCGTGCCGCTCGACCTCGAGACGATCGTCGAAAGCGTCGCGAAGACGGGGCGCCTCGTCTGCGTGCAGGAGTGCCCGCCGGGCGGAAGCTGGGGAGCGACGGTCGTCGCCGCGGTCGTCGAGGAGGCGTGGGAGTCGCTCGACCTGCACCCTCGCCTCGTGAGCGGCGACGAGACGCCGATTCCCTATGCCGGCTCGCTCGAGGATGCGTGGCTGCCGTCGGTCGAGCGGATCGCCGGCGAGCTTCGCGACGTCGCGGCGGAATGACGGTCATCCGGTCGGTCTCGCGCGCGTCCCGCATCCTCGTCCATCTCGCCGAGCAGCAGGAGAGCCGCTCCGCGAAGGAGATCGCCGCGGCGCTCGGGCTCGCCCTGCCGACCGCATACCACCTGCTCGGAACGCTCGTCTCGGAGGGGCTCCTGACCAAGGACTCGGGGCGGCAGTACCAGCTCGGCCCGGCGCTCGCGGCGATCACCGACGCTTACATGCGGCAGTTCACGCCGCCCGACTACCTCGTCGGCCCCCTGCGGCACCTGGCGGAAGCCTCGGGCGAGACGGCGTACGTCGGGTGCTGGCGCCAGAACCGGCTCGCCGTCCTGGCGTCCGTCGAGGGCCGGAACGCGGTTCGCGTCTCGGGGGTGGACGTCGGGTTCATCGTCGCCGCCCACGCGCGCGCCTCGGGAAAGGTGTTGCTCGCCTTCGCGCCGGACGCACTGAGGGATGCGTATCTGCTCGAGAACCCGCTCGTCGGCGTCACTGCGCGGACGATCGTGGAGCCGAGCGAGCTCAAGCTCGAGCTCGAGCGGACGCGCCTGCTCGGCTACGCGGTCGACGAGGAGGAGTTCCGGGAAGGCGTCGCCTGTGTTGCGGCACCGCTGCTCGAGGGCGGCTATCCCGTCGCCGCGTACTCGCTCTCGGCTCCGGTCGAGCGGTTCCGCCGGCTCCGGCAGGAGCTGATCGACCATGTGCTCGAAGCGGTGCGGCAGGCGGCGGTCGAGCGCGGAGGCGGCTCCGATGCCCGGGCCGCCGTATCAGCATCTTGAATCGACAATCGTCATCTTGACTAGACGAGCGAGGGAGGCGAGGATCGCGTGATGGGCGCGCTCGACGGGAGAGTCGCGATCGTGACCGGCGCCGGCGCCGGGCTCGGCCGCGGCATCGCACAGGAGCTTGCCGACGCCGGCGCCGGCATCGCGGTGCTCGAGGTGGACGCGGGCTCGGCGAAGGTGGCCGCGGAGGAGCTCGGCGGCGCGGGCGTCGAGGCGCGAGCGTACCCGGCGAGCGTCGCGGACCGGCAGCAGGTCGACGACACCTTCGCGGCCGTCGTGCGCGACTTCGGGCGCCTCGACATCGTCGTCAACAACGCCGGGATCAGCCACGTCGGGCCGCACACCCAGGACGTCACGGACGAGGAATGGCACGACTCGATCGCCGTCATGCAGACGGGCGTCTTCTACTGCATGCGCGCGGCCGCGAGGATCATGATCCCCCAGAAGTCCGGTTCGGTCGTGAACATCTCGTCGATCCGCGGCTTCTCCCCCAACCCGGGCCGGATGAGCTACTGCGCGCCGAAGGCCGCGGTGCTGATGATGACCAAGGTGGCAGCGGGAGAGTGGGCACCGCACGGCGTACGGTGCAACGCGATCGCGCCCGGCGTGCTGCGCACGCCGATGTGGGACCGCGACGCCGCGCGTGGCGCGGTCGACGAGCCGCGCATCCTCGAGACCGTGCCGGCGCACCGGCTCGGCCTGCCGAGCGAGGTGGGCAAGCTCGTCGTGTTCCTGAGCTCGGACGACGCCGCGTACATCACAGGTGCTGTGCACACAATCGACGGAGCCCTGACCGCGATCCCCGCGGGATAGCGGAGGCTCGAACCGCTTGGACCGAGAGGAGACACGATGAAGAGCTCGAGGCGAGGACTCGCCGCGCTCGTCTGTGGGGCCCTGCTCGTCGCAGGCGCCGCCTTCGCCGCGCAGGCGGGGAGCGGGGCGACCGGCAAGACGGCCGCGAAGGGCGGCTCGATCACGGTGTGGCTCAGCGGCACGTACGCCGGCGCGACGCCGGGGTCGACCTACCGCAAGTGGCTCGACGGCATCAAGGCGCGCTATGAAGCGGCGAACAAAGGCTCGAAGGTGACCTTCGTCCTGACGCCGATCAACAACGCCCAGTTCACGGCGCAGATCGCGGCCGCGTTCGCGTCGAAGCGCGTGCCGGACGCGATGCTCGTCTACTCCGGGGGCTACACGACGCCGTACATGCTGAGCTCGCTCGACAAGCTCAACAGCCAGGTCGACGGGACGCCGGGCTTCTACGGGAGCCAGACGGCCTGGGATCTCTCGTGTCTCGGTCTCAACTGCAAGAACGGCAAAGGCGACATCTACGCGATCCCGAACGACCAGGGCACCTACGGGCTCTTCTACAACAAGGCGCTCTTCCGGAAAGCAGGCGTCGCGGCCCCGCCGAAGACGTACGCGCAGCTGCTCGCCGACTGCAAGAAGTTCAAGGCGGCCGGGATCATCCCGCTCGCCTACGGCGACCGTGACGGCTACTCGACCGACAACTGGGTCACCTACGACTACTCGTCGTACATGGCGCCCGGCGACATCGCGAAGGTCGACGCGAAGAAGATGAAGTACGCCGACCCGAAGCTCGTGAAGCCGTTGCAGCAGCTCGTGAAGTTCAAGCAGCAGGGCTGCGTGAACGCCGACGCGTCGACGCACGAGAACAACGACGCGAACACGTACTTCACCTCGGGCAAGGCCGCGATGGTGCAGATGTTCCCGTTCGTGATCAAGGCGTTCGAGCAGGCGCTCGGCAAGAAGCTCGGCCTGACCGCCCTGCCCCAGTCGGGGCCGCATCCGGGCCGGACCGCCGCGAACTCGTTCCACAACTGGGTGATCCCGAAGAACGCGAAGAACAAGACCGGCGCCTGGGAGTTCATCAAGATGGCGGTCGACAACACGGGCGCCTCGAGCCTGGCGACGCTCGTGGGCGCGCTTCCGACCAACAAGGCGGCGGCCGCCGGGATCAAGGATCCCCTGACGAAGTTCTTCCTCAAGGTCGCCGCCCACCCGCAGGTGCCGCTGCTCGACAGCATCGTGCCCCTGAAGGTGGCCCTGCTCTACTACCAGCAGCTCCAGGCCGCGTTCTCCGGCAAGGTCACGCCGCTCAAGGCGATGCAGAACGTCGACGCCGGCCTCAAGACGCTGAGCCCCTGAGAGCGGTTCAGGCATCGACCGGCCCGAGGAGGTCTCACAGCCCGCAGTGGCTGTGGGGCCTCCTCTACGCCGCGCCGGCGGTCGTGCTCGTCAGCATGTTCGTCGCGTATCCCTTCGGCAGCATCCTCTACCACGCCTTCACGCGCTGGGACGGGATCACGCCCGCGCAGTGGGTCGGGCTGCACAACTTCCGCGTGCTCTGGCACGACCCGATCTTCCTGAACGCGCTGAAGAACAACGGCATCTTCGCTCTGTCCGTGCCGATCCAGCTCGTCCTGCCGCTCGTCGTCGCCTACGTGATCCACCGTCGCGTCCCCGGCTGGCGGATCTTCCGCGCCACGATCTTCCTGCCCGCCGTGTACGCGGCGGTCGTGATCGGCATCCTCACCTCGACGGTGCTCCAGCTCGACGGCCCGCTCAACCAGGCGCTCGGATCCGTCGGGCTCGGCGGCCTCGAGCACGAGTGGCTCGGCAGCGCGGGCACGTCGATCCCGCTCATCCTGCTCGTCGTCGTCTGGACGAACTTCGGCTACAACGTGCTGCTCTATCTCGCCGGGATGAGTGCCGTCGACCCGTCGCTCGAGGAGGCGGCGAGGATCGACGGCGCCGGCTGGCTGCGGATCCTCTTCTCGGTGATCGTCCCGAACCTGCGGCGCGTGCTGGAGATCGTGCTCGTCGTGAACACGATCACCGCGTTCGCTTTCATGTTCACCTACATCTACACGATCACGAACGGCGGCCCCGGCACGGACACCTACGTGTCGGAGTTCTACATCTATCAGCAGGCCTTCACGAACATGAACATGGGGTACGCGGCGGCGATCGGCGTGATGCTCGTGGCGATCGTCCTCGCGATCGGCCTCCTGCAGATCCGCATCCTGACCCGTGAGGCGCGCTGAGCATGACGGACGCCGCCGTCGCCACGGTTCCGGCGCGCACGCGGCGCCGGCGGTCGCGCCGGCACTCGTGGCCGCTCGTCGTCGCGATCGGGCTCTTCTGCGTCTCGGCGGTCCTGCCGCTCCTCTTCATGGCCGCGACGGCGTTCCGAACCGAAGCCGACTGGGCGAACTCGAGGATCGGCCTTCCGACGACGTTCTCGTTCGGCGCCTTCGAGCGAGCGTGGACGAGCGCGAACATCGGCGTGTACTTCCGCAACTCCGCGATCGTCACGTTCTCGACGGTCGCGCTCTCGGTGGCGACCGCGACACTCGCGGGCTATGCGTTCTCGAAGCTGCGCTGGCGCCTCTCCGGGGCGGTGTACCTGTTCGTGCTCGCCTGGCTCGCCATCCCGCCGCTGCTCCTGATGGTCCCGATCTACGTCGAGCTCGTGCAGCTCGGCCTGCTCGACACCTACTGGGGCGTGATCCTGCTCTACACGGCGCTGAACCTCCCGTTCAACGTCTACCTGATGACCGCCTACTTCAAGTCCGTCCCGGACGAGCTGATCGAGGCGGCGCGGATCGACGGCGCGGGCATCCATCGCACCTTCCAGCGGATCCTCCTCCCGCTGGCGAAGCCTGCGATCGCGACGCTCGTCATCTTCAACGTGCTGTGGGCGTGGAACGAGTTCCTGTTCGCGCTCCTGCTGCTGCAGACCGACAACGTCAAGACGCTCACCGTCGGTGTGCTGCAGCTGCAGGGCCGGTTCACGGCCGACTATCCGGCGCTGATGGCGGGACTGCTGATCACGTCGCTGCCGGTGATCGGCGCCTACCTCGTCTTCCAGCGTCATCTCGTCCGCGGCATCGTCGCGGGCGCCGTCAAATAGAAAGGAGAGCCGTGTCGAGCACCCGCCGCTTCGAGGGACGGAACGTCGTCGTCACCGGCGCCGGGCAGGGGATCGGCCGCGCGATCGCCGACCGGTTCGCTTCCGAGGGCGCCGACGTGATGCTGATCGGCCGCCGCCGCGAGCCCCTCGAGCAGGCGGCGCGCGAGCTCGCCGCCACGGGCGGCAGCGCCTGGACGCACCCGGCCGACGTGAGCGACGCCGCCGCGGTCGATGCGGCCGTCGCGGCCGCTCTCGAGCGCTGGGAGCGCATCGACGTGCTCGTCAACAACGCCGGCATCGCAGAGGAGCGGGCGTTCCTCGAGATCGAGGACGAGAGCTGGGACCGCATCCTCGGCACGAACCTGCGCGGCGCGTTCCTGATGGCGCAGCGCGTGGCGCGCGCCCAGGTGGCGGCCGGCGGCGGCTCGATCGTCCACATCGCCTCGATCGACGCCTCGGGCGGCGACGGCCCGTACGCGAGCTACAACGCCTCGAAGGCCGGCCTGCTCGGACTGAGCCGGACGATGGCGCTCGAGCTCGGCCCGCACGGCGTGCGCGTCAACTGCGTCAGCCCCGGCTTCACCCACACGGAGATGACCGAGGTCGGCGTCCCGCCGGGGACGATGGACTACCTGACGACGCGCTTCGACCGCGTCCCGCTGCGCCGTCTCGTGCGCCCCGAGGAGATCGCGGCCGCGTGCGCGTTCCTCGCCTCCGACGACGCGTCGGCGATCACGGGCATCGACCTCACCGTCGACTGCGGCCTGACCGCGAACTGGTACATCCTCGAGTCGATTCCGGCCGATGGCTAGCGTCTCCTCCGGGGAGGAGACGGGCTGGCGGAGCGTCGTGCTCGAGAGCGAGGCGCTGCGCGTCGTCGTGCTGCCGGAGAAGGGCGCGGAGATCCACCGGCTCGTGCACCGCGAGTCGGGCGTCGACGTGCTCTTCCACGGGCCGTGGGGGCTACGGCCGCCCGGCGCGCCGCCGCTCGAGGGGAGCGGTGACGACGCGTTCATGTGGAACTATGCGGGCGGCTGGCAGGAGCTCTTCCCGAGCGTCAACGAGGGCTGCACCTACCGCGGGCGGCAGATTCCGTTCCACGGCGAGGTGGCGACGCTGCCGTGGAGCGACGAAGCGCTCTCGGACGGCGCGGTGCGGTTCACGACGCGCTGCCGCGAGACGCCGTTCGAGCTCGAGCGGACCCTGCGGGTCGACGACGCGACGGCGACGCTCGAGATCGAGAGCACGGCGACGAACGTCGGGGACGAGCCCGCGCACTTCGTCTGGGGCCAGCATTGCGTGCTCGGCGCGCCGCTGCTCGAAGACGGCTGCACGCTCGAGCTCCCCGCCCGGACGATCGTGACGCGGCCCGAGCTCTGGGAGCCGGAGACCGCCGCGTTGGCTCCGGGACAGCGGGAGCGGTGGCCGTACGCGCGGTTGCGCGACGGTGGCACGACCGACCTTCGTGAGATCCCGGGCCCGGAACGCCAAAGCCATGACGACATCTACGTCGGCGACCTCGAGTCGACCCGGCTCGCGGTCTCGAACCCCCGCCTCGGCCTGACCTTCCGGCTCGAGTGGGAGCCCGCCGAGCTCGCCTGGGTGATCGTCTGGCAGGCCTACGGCGGCGCCGACGCGCCGCCCTTGACGGGCTCGTACGCGCTCGGCGTCGAGCCGTGGACGAGCCGGCTGAACCTCGAGGACGCCCTCGCGGCCGGCGAGGCGATCGAGCTCGCGCCCGGGGGCCGGTTCACGACGCGGTTCGCCGCGAGCGTCACACGCTGAGCCGGACCGAATCCGGGCACGCGCGAGAGGTCGACGACTCCAGGCCGCGGAGCGGCGAGGTCATTCGCGGCACGTGCAGTTCGTTACCGGGCAAGCGCTTCCGGCGCGACGTGCAGCCGATAGGAGCGGCCCTCGCGGTCGAGAAAGCCCGCATCCTCGAGCTGCTCGATCCCGCGCGTCACGGTTTCACGCTCCGAACCGACCATCTCTCCGAGCAGAGCGTGCGTAAGCGGTAGATCGAGCTTGACGCCGTCGACCGTGACGCGGCCGTAGTCGCGCGCCAACTGCTCGAGCTTGTGGCGGACGCGCTCGACGTGACGGACGTCGCCGAAGTTCGCGATCGAATCCTGCTTGCGACGAAGGGTGTCCGCGACTTCCCGCAGGAGAGCCTCGCCCAGGCCGCGCAGCTCGAGGAGCCGGGTGAGGGTCCGTGCCGGTAGCAAGGTGAGGCGCGAGTCGAGGATCGCCTCGAGCACCTCTCCGGGCGCCGGCGGAAGCACGATCCCACCGTATGCAGCCTCACACGTGATCATCGGACGCGACGGCGGCGCGGGAAGGCTGCGCACCACGACGAACCCCTCCTCGAGAAGGAGAAGGCCCTCGTCGTGTGTGTCCGCGGGCCTGTGAACCGCGCCCGCCGAGAGCGACAAGGTGGAGCAGGACGCGAGCAGCTCGGCGGCGGAGCCGGCGTCCGCACCGTCCAGGGCCGCGATCAGGCTTGCGCTTCGCAGCGGCGGCCGCAGCCTGTGCCCATCTGACGATCTCGAGTCTCCGTCCAATGTCGCGCGCCCTCTCCGACCTCTTCTGCCGGAAATCGGCATTCGGTTTTGTCGCCGCCGGTGTGAGAAAGATCACATCCTTCCGTGCGGACGATCACCGTCCCTCGCTGAAGGCCCGAATACGATCCGGGCCTCGAAATCCCGACTGGAGAGCGAGATGTCACGGATGAGGCCAGGCGGCGTCCGGTTGACGCGCGGACTGCTGGTGCTGGGCGGTTGCGGGGCGGTGCTGCTGCTCGCCACGGTCGTCTTCAACCTTGGCGCTCTCTTCAACGGGACGGGAGCCGCCTACTCCGCCGGTCGACCCGCCGTGGGTCAGAACGCCCTCCTCCGGCGGGGCGAGCAGGTGTTCCGCTTCGACACCTTCGGCGACCGGACCTTCTGGGGAGGCGCGCTCCAGCTCCACAGGGCGATCGCAGGCGCCGCGAACGGCGGTGTCGGCCCCGGCGTGAGCCCGAAGACCGCGCTCGCCGTGGGTCTCAAGGTCGACGCGAACGCGATCCCGGCGAAACTCGCAGCCGCCATCAAAGGGGGCAAGGTCGACCTCGGCGACCCGAAGACGACGCTCGCCCTCCTCAAGTTGAACGCCGTCGTCGGCGTCACGGGGTACTTCGACAAGAAGGGCACGCTCACCTCGATGGGCGTCACCTGCGCGCTCTGCCATTCGACCGTCGACAACTCGTTCGCACCCGGGATCGGGCGCCGTCTGGACGGCTGGCCGAACCAGGACCTCGACGTCGGGAAGATCATCTCGCTCGCGCCGAGCCTCAAGCCTTTCACCGACCTGCTCGGAGTCGACGTCGCGACCGTGAAGAAGGTGCTGCTCAGCTGGGGCCCGGGCAAGTTCGACGCCGAGCTGAGCATGGACGGGAAGGCCTTTCAATCCGACGGGCGGTCGGCCGCGACCAGGATCCCGCCCGCGTTCGGGCTCGCCGGCGTCAACCTCGCGACGTACACGGGCTGGGGCAGCGTGACCTACTGGAACGCGTTCGTCGCCAACCTCGAGATGCACGGTCATGGCACGTTCTTCGACCCGCGACTCGACGACGCCGCCAAGTTCCCCGTCGCCGCGAAGGCGGGGTTCGGGCACGTGAACGCGAGCCCCGACCTGATCACGTCGAAGCTCGGCCCGCTCCACGCGTACGAGCTTTCCCTGACTGCGCCCACGCCGCCGAAGGGATCCTTCGACCCGGCCGCCGCGGCACGCGGTCAGAAGATCTTCGACGGGAAAGGCCGCTGCTCGAGCTGCCACGTGCCGCCGCTCTACACCGAGCCGGGCTACAACCTGCACAAGCCCTCCGAGACCTGCTCCGATCCCTTCATCGCCGATCGCTCGCCCACGGGCATGTATCGGACGACACCGCTCAGGGGCATGTTCGCCAAGTCGAAGCGCGGCTTCGGCGCGGACGGCCGGTTCCCGACGCTCCTGGCAGTCGTCGACCACTACGACACCTGCTTCACGCTCGGCCTCACGCCGCAGGAGAAGAACGACCTCGTGCAGTTCGTGAAGAGCAGGTAGGCGGCCTACTCCGGCCTCGGCGCGAACGGGGACGACTCGAGGAGGTCGAGCTCCCTGCGGAGCGGCGATGAGCCGATCGCCACCGCGGCAGTCGGCTCGGGCCGAGGCGCCGCTCGAGCCGTTGACCGTCGCCACCGGCGCGGCGTATAGTCGCTTCACCTCGATGAACCTCCAGTTCAGATGACTGAAGCGTCAGCCGAGACGTCTGCGCCCGCCGGCGGCGGGGTCGATCTCGGCGAGCGGCTCAGGGCGATCCGGCTCCTGCGGCGGCGGACGCTGAAGGACGTCGCCGAGGCGGCCGGGGTCAGCGAGAGCTTCCTCAGCCAGCTCGAGCGGGGCCGCTCGAACGCGAGCGTCGTGACTTTGCAGCAGCTCGCGGCGGCGCTCGGCATCGACGTCTCCGACCTCTTCGCGACGGACGGCCTGCCGCGGCCGCGCGTGCTCCGCCGGGAGGCGAGGCAGCTCCTCGTCTGGGGCCACCTCGGGCGGAAGGCGCTCCTGACACCGAAGCCGTTCCACTCGCTCGAGGTCGTCGCCGCCGAGTTCGATCCAGGCGGCTCCACCGGCGACGAGCCGTACACGCACGGAGACTCCGAGGAGGTGCTCGTCGTCGTCAGGGGGCGCGTGCACGTGCAGCTCGGCACCGACGTCTACGACCTCGGCCCGGGCGACAGCGTGCACTACCGAAGCTCGACACCGCATCGCGTCAGCAACCCCGGCGACGACCCGGCCGAGGTGCTGTACGTGATCAGCCCGCCCAGCTACTAGCCAAGCTCGTCGAACAAGGGAGACGAAGGGATGACAAGGCAGGGCGATTCGTTCCAGCGCAGGCTCACCCGCGCGGAAGTTCTGAAGCTCGCGGCGGTCGCCGGCGGAGCGGGGCTCGTCGGGGGACGCACCGCCCTCGCCGACGCGGCCGGGCTGCGGCTCGGGGCCGAGACCGGTGCGCTGCAGGTGCTCGACTGGGCCGGCTACGGCAACGACGGCGGCCAGTCGATGTTCGCGCAGTACGTGAAGCAGTACCCGAAGGACAAGCCGAAGTTCACCTACATGACGAACGAGTCGGACGCGCTCGCGAAGCTCCACGCCGGCCTCAAGCCCGATCTCTTCCGCCCCTACGTCGGCTGGGTGAAGTACTTCGCGACGAGCGGGCTCGTGCAGCCGTGGGACACGAGCCTGATCCCGAACTTCAAGCACCTCAACCCGTTCATGGTCAAGGCGGGCCAGTACGGCGGCAAGCAGTACGGGATCCCGGCCGACTGGGGCTTCGACGCGATCCTCTACCGGACCGACAAGGTGACGCCGAAGGCTCGCTCCTGGAGCCTGCTGTTCGACGAGCGCTACAAGGGCAAGATCGCGTGGTTCGACGACCTCGGGATGCTCGTCGTCACCGGCCTCTATCTCGGGTTCAAGGATCCGTGGAACCAGACGGACGCGCAGCTCAAGAAATCGCAGGACCTGCTGATCTCGAAGAAGCACCTCGTGCGGATGATCTGGTCCTCGGAGACGAACCTCTGGGAGGCGTTCGGGGGAGGCGATCTCTGGATCGCCTACGCGTGGCCGAACGACTGGGTGCAGATGAAGAAGAAGAAGCTCCCGGTCGTCTACATGCGGCCGAAGGAGAAGCCGGTCGCCTGGGTGGGCATGCTCATGCTGCTCGACGGGTCGCCGCGCTACCACCTCGCGCATGCGTACGTGAACGCCTGGAGCAGCGCGAAGTCGGCGAAGTGGCTGGAGGACAACTACGGCTACGGCCACGCGAACACGGTGGCGCGCCCCTCGTCGAGCGATCTGCTGCACGCGCTGCAGCTGACCAACCCAAAGGCGGTCACCGAGCCGAACGCGCACCTCGACCGCGACATCCCGCAGCGCCAGCTCTACGCGAAGATGTGGGAAGAAGTGAAGGCCGCCTGAGGGGCAGGTAACGGTCGAGACGCACCCCGCCCGGCGCCGGGCCCGGCTTCTCGCGACGCCGGGCCTGCTCGGCCTGCCCGTCTCCTGGCTCCTCGTCTTCTTCCTCGTCCCGATCGGCATCGTCGCCGCCTACAGCGTCGACGCGCTCTCGCTCTTCCCGGGCGCGCACCACCTGACGATCTCGCCGTGGCACGACTTCCTGCAGAGCCACGTGTACCTCAGGCTCTTCTGGAAGTCGGTGAAGATGGCGCTCGTCGTCTCGGTGCTCGTCGTGCTCGTCGCGTATCCGCTTGCCTACTTCCTCGCGTTGAGCGGCACGAAGCGGAAGTACGTCCTGCTGCTCCTGCTGATCGCCCCGTTCCTGACGAGCTACCTCCTGCGCGTGCTCGCGTGGAAGGTGATCCTCGGCGACCAGGGCGTCGTCAACAGCTTCCTCTTCTGGACGGGGCTCCGCGCTCCGGATCACCCGCTCTCGCAGCTCCTCTACAGCAGGTTCGCGGTCGTGCTCGTGCTCGGCTACGTGTGGCTCCCCTTCGTCGCCCTGCCGATCTTCGTGACGCTCGAGAACCTCGACCCGCGGCTGCTCGAGGCGGCGAGCGACCTCTACGCGAGCCGTCTCGAGGCGTTCCGCCGCGTGACGCTGCCGCTCAGCCTCCCCGGCGTCGCGGCGGCGTTCCTCTTCGTGTTCATCCCGACCGTCGGCGAGTTCATCACGCCGTCGCTCGTCGGCGGCACGAGCGGCTACATGTACGGCAACCAGATCGTCGACCTGTTCGGCACGGGCTTCCCCGACTGGGAGACCGGCTCCGTCCTCTCCCTGTTCCTGCTCGCCGTCGTCGCGGCGCTGATCGCGTTCGTGACCGGACTGCTGCGCCTCCGCCAGGCCGCCTCGAGCTGATGGAGGCTGCGCTCTCGAAGAACGGGCTCCGCCTCCTCCGCGGCTTCTTCGTGCTCGTGATCGGCTTCCTCTACGCGCCGATCCTGATCCTGTTCGTCTTCTCGTTCAACGACTCCGAGCTGCCGTCGTTCCCGCTCAGCGGCTTCACGCTGCACTGGTACCACCAGTTCCTCGAGAACTCCGAGCTCCGGAGCGCACTCGGGACGAGCGCCACCGTCGCGGCGCTCTCGAGCCTCGGCGCGGTGATCCTCGGCACGCTCGCCTCGATCGCGCTCGCCCGGCGCAGTTTCAGGGGCAAGGCGGTCGTCTCCGCGCTTCTCCTGACGCCGCTCGTGATCCCGTTCGTCGTCTTCGGGATCTCGCTGCTCCTGCTCTTCCACACGCTCGGCGTCCCGCGCTCGATCCTCACGGTCGCGATCGGGCACGTGGTGATCAGCCTCCCGTACACGATCCTCGTGCTCGTGCCGCGCCTCCAGCAGGTCGACGCCTCGCTCGAGGAGGCCGCCTACGACCTCGGCGCGGGCCCGCTCGGCACGT
>Ga0310810_10003150_pt1 | contig 17902 bp, 17 predicted proteins | sample NCmetagenome_FD_207641 | JGI IMG/M metagenome (GOLD analysis project Ga0310810, IMG submission 207641) | Soil microbial communities from experimental microcosm in Duke University, North Carolina, United States - NC | ecosystem: Engineered > Artificial ecosystem > Soil microcosm > Unclassified ...
AGCCGAGGTAGATCTCGCGCTCGATGGGCACCGCGGCCTCGATGTACAGCCGATGCACGGTGCGCCCCTCGGGCCCGGTCTGGTGGGTGACCAGCCGCCGGCCGAGCAGGGCCTTGGCCGACTGCCGTACCTCGTCCTCGTTGGAGCAGAGCTTGATCCCGCCCGCCTTGCCCCGCGCCCCTGAGTGGATCTGCGCCTTGACGGCCCAGCGCGCGCCGCCGATCTCGGAGGCGCGGTAGACGGCCTGCTCCGGGCTGTACGCCACGCCGCCGCGCGGGATGGCGACGCCGAAGCCGGCGAGGAGTTCCTTGGCCTGGTATTCGTGGATGTCCATGGAAGTCTCAGGTCGTAGGTCGAATCACACCTTCGCAATCGCCTCGCTCATCTGCACGATGTTCTGCGCCATCCGGGCCGACGCGGCGTCGATCATCCGGCCGTCGAGCTGGGCCGCACCCCGGCCCTCGCGCGCCGCCTCGTCCAGGGCCACGAGGATCCGCTTGGCGCGATCCACCTCGGTCGGCGGTGGGCTGAACACCTCGTTGGCCAGGGCGATCTGGGACGGGTGGATGGCCCACTTGCCCTCGACCCCGAGCGCGGCCGCGCGCCTGGCCGCCAGCCGGTAGCCGTCCGGATCCTTGAAGTCGCCGAACGGTCCGTCGATCGGGCGGAGCCCGTAGGCCCGGCACGCCACGATCATGCGCGAGAGCGCCGCGTGCCACTGGTCGCCCGGGTAATCGGGGTTGAGCCCGCCGATGACCACGGTGCGGGCCCGGCAGCTTGCCGCGTAGTCCGCCACCCCGAAGTGCATCGCCTCCAGCCGCCGGCTCGACTGCGCGATGGCCTCCACGTTGGCCATGCCGAGCGCCGTCTCGATCAGCACGTCGATCCCGATGCGGTGCGGGATGCCCTTCGCCTGCTCGATCTGGGTGAGCAGCGCATCCACCAGATACACGTCCGCGGGAACGCCGACCTTCGGAATCAGGATGGTGTCGAGCCGCGCGCCGGCCTGCTCGACCACGTCGACCAGGTCGCGGTACATATAATGAGTATCGATCCCGTTGATGCGGACCGAGATCGTCTTGCCGCGGCCGTGCCAGTCATGCTCCTGGAGCGCCCGGATCACGTTGCGCCGGGCCGGTTCCTTGTCCCCCGGCGCGACCGCATCCTCGAGATCGAGGAAGATGTAGTCGGCCGCGCTGTCGAGCGCCTTGGGGAACATGCCCGGATTCGACCCGGGGACCGCCAGCTCGCTCCGCTGCAGCCGCTGGCGGGCGGGCTCGAAGCGGGTGTGGCTCATCGGGCGGCGCCGGCGGTGGCCTTCTCCTTGGCCGCCGATGCGGCCGGCTGCGGCTCGGGGGCGCGGGGCGGCAGCTCGCGCTTCTCGATCGGCTTGGCCGTGCTGCGCCAGTAGTCCTCCGCCGCGCCGACGCCGCTGCCCGGCGTGAGCTTGATCCCGACATCACGCATCGCCATCTCCGCGCCGGCAATGCCGCCCAGGAGCATGCACTCGTTGAGGTCGCCCAGGTGGCCGATGCGGAACAGCCGGCCGGCCATCCGCGCGAGCCCCGCGCCGAGCGCGAGGTTGTAGCGCCGGTAGGCCACGTCGATCACTTCGGCGCCGTTGATGCCCGGCGGCACCATGATCGCGCTCACCGTGTCGGAGTGCCAGCGCGGCTCGCGCGCGCACAGCTCGAGGCCCCACGCCGTGACGGCGGCGCGGGTGCCCTCGGCCAGCCGGTGATGCCGGGCGAACACGTTCTCCAGGCCTTCCTCGAATAGCATCGCCAGCGACTCGCGCAGCCCGTAGAGCAGCGGCAACGACGGGGTGTACGGGAAGTAACCGGTGGCATTGGCCTTCTTCATGTCGCCGAAATCGAAGAAGACCCGGGGAAGCTTGGCCTGGTCGTACCGGGCGGCCGCCTTCTGGCTCACGGCGACGATGCCCAGGCCGGCGGGCAGCATGAGCCCCTTCTGCGACCCGGTGACCGCGCAGTCCACTCCCCACTCATCCATGCGGAAGTCGATGCTGGCAATCGAGCTCACGCCGTCGACCATGAGCAGCGCTGGGTGGCGGGCATCGTCGAGCGCCTTGCGAACGCCGGCCACGTCGCTGGTGACACCGGTGGCGGTCTCGTTGTGGGTGAACAGGACCGCCTTGATCTCGTGGTTCTTGTCGGCGGCGAGCGCCTCATGGTACCGCTCGACCGGCGCGCCCTCGCCCCACTCGGCATCGAGCACGTCGACCTCGAGTCCCAGCCGCTGGGCCATGTCGATCCAGAGGTGGCTGAACATGCCGAACCGGGCGGCGAGGACCCGGTCGCCCGGGCTCAGCGTATTGGACAGCGAGGCTTCCCAGGCGCCGGTGCCGCTGGCGGGAAAGATGTAGGCCTGGCCGGTCGTGGTCTTGAAGATCTGCTTCAGGTTCTCGAGCACCGGGGCGGCGAGCTTGGGGAAATCGGACGACCGGTGGTCCTCCATCGCGATGTGCATCGCGCGCAGGATGCGGTCGGGGGTATTGGTGGGCCCCGGAACGAAGAGGAAGTTGCGGCCGGCCATGCGCGAGCCTCTCGGGAGAAAGTAAGCGTGGGCCGAGGCGAGACGCCTCCGCCTGATCTGAGTACATTAGCAGGCGCCAAATGTCCATGCCGCCCACTGAATTTTTATGCGTCAGCCCCATGTATAGCACTTTGTGCTTTTTTTCACAAGGCTGAACCCTTGGTCTCGCCTGCCCCCCGCTCCCCAGCCGATTCCCCCGTCCGCGAGCTCCTGGCCGAGCTCTACCGCGTTGCCACGGAAGCAGTTGATCCGGCGCCGGCGCTGGCGTCCCGGCTGGCCCGCCTGCCTCGGGAGCCGGCACGGCGGTGGATCCTGGCCCTGGGAAAGGCCGCCGAGCCCATGGCGCTGACCGCGGTCCGGACATTGGCCTCGTGGGGCCTCGAGCCGGCCGGCGGACTGGTCGTCGCGCCGGCCGCGCACTCGGCGCCCCATCCCGAGATCCGTGTCGTCGCCGGCGATCACCCCGAGCCGGGACCCGGCTCGCTGGCGGCGGCCGAAGCGCTGGGCGAGGTCGCGCGCCGTGTGGGCGAGCAGGACGAAGTCTGGGTCCTGTTGTCGGGAGGCGCTTCGAGCCTGCTCGCCGCCCCGGTCTCGGGCCTCGCGCCCGCCGAGCTCACCGCGCTGTACCGCCTGCTCCTCGGCTCCGGTCTCGACATCACGGCGATGAACCGGATCCGGAAGCGGTTCTCCCGCTGGGGCGGCGGACGGCTCGCGGCCGCGCTGGCCCCGGCGCGGGTCCGGGTCTTCGTCGTCTCGGATGTCATCGGCGACGACCTCGCCTCCATCGGCTCCGGGCCTTGCGTCCCCGATCCTGCGACCGCCGCCCAAGTCCACCGCGCGCTGGACGACGCCGGCCTCTGGTCGCGCATTCCGGCGGCGGCCCGGCAGCTCGTCCTGGCGGCGGAATCGGGGGAAACGGCGGAAACGCCAAAGCCCGGGGACCAGGCTTTCGCGCGTGTGACCCTCGAGTTGATCGCCAGTAACAGGCTGGCCCTCGAAGCTGCGGCCAGGCGGGCGGCTGAGTTGGGCCTCGCGACCGAGGTGGCGGAAACGCCGCTCGCCGGGGAGGCGTGGGCGACGGGGGCGAGTGTAGCCGCCATTCTGTTACAACATTGCGGTCCTCAGGAGATCCCGCAACCAGTCGCGGCGGCCCGGTGCTTCATCTGGGGCGGCGAGACGACGGTGACTCTGGGGGAGGATCCGCCGGGACTGGGCGGGCGCTGTCAGGAGCTGGCGCTCGCGGCGGCCAAGACACTCGATGGAGCGCGGCCGGGAGTGGCGCTGATGGCCGCCGGCACCGACGGCAGGGACGGACCGACCGACGCGGCGGGGGCCATCGTAGACGGTGCGACCTGGCGAACGGCCGCGGGCGCGGGCCGGGATCCCGCGCGCGACCTGGCGGCGCACGATGCCTATCGGGCGCTCGACGCCGCCGGGGCGCTGCTCAAGGTCGGGCTCACTGGGACGAACGTGATGGATGTGGTGATCGGGGTGGTGTAGGACGGAAAGACGGAAGGACGGAAGGACGACGCGAACCTCCGCCGTTCCGCCTGTGGGTCGTGCCGTCTTTCCTTCCTTCCGTCATTCCGTCCTCTTACGGATGCAACGGCAGCCGCGGGCGCCAATCGTTCCCCAGCAGCACGCTCACATCCACCCGCCGCAGGGTATCCGGCTCACTCACCACCCGCCCCACGCCGAGGGCTTCGGCGACGGTCTTGCCCTGCCCTGGATCGCCCCGGCGAACCATGATCCGGGTCGAGTCCGCCGCCGGCCCCGTTCCGAAGAACACGACGTCGAGTCCGCGCTCGCGCAGGGCCCGCGTGGCCGTGCGAGCGAACCCGGGACGCCGGGTGCCGTTGAGGACCTCCACCCGGATTCGCTTCCCCGGCGCGGGAATGGCGTAGGCGTGTCCAGGCACCAGTTCGCGCTTCGGCTCGAGCAGCAGCGACAGCATGCCGAGCAGGGCAAAGGCGCCCGCGGCGACTATCGCGGCTCGGACGATTCGACGAGACTGTTCCAGAAGCCAACCGTGGGTTCGATCAGCGGCCAGTGGGACCGCACCAGATGTCCCACGCGCTCCGCGGCGACCGCGGTCACGACGCGCGGCGGGTCATCGGGAAAGCGCTCAGCCAGGTCCGCCCGCCAGTCGCGCGCGAAGGTCCGGCCGGGCTCGAGGTAGTCGGCGCTGTAGAGCACGCGGCCCACCATATCCCACCCCGCGTAGCCCACCGAGTGATAGCGCACGGCGTCGAGAATCCCGTGATCTTCTTCGCCCTCCGCCTCCGCGCGCGCCGCGCTCGCCGGACCGTGCCGAAGCGAGGGAGGTCCCGGCGCGTTCGGGGCCCAGCGCTCGAGCTCCTCGCTCGCCGCATCACGGAGCGCGTCATGCAGCCATACCGCGCGCAGCCAGCGCGCGGCCTCGGTATTGGAGACCCTCATGCGGTCGGCCCAGGTCGCGGCCAGCCGCGCCACCCGCTCGATGTGCGCCAACCGCGGAGGGGAGACCCGGGCCCACTGGGGCAGCCCCTCGCCCGCCATCAATCCAGTCCCTCGCCCAAGATGATGTTGTCGATGAGGCGGGTGCGGCCCAGGCGCGCCGCGAGGGCGACCACCGTGTCCGCGTCCACGGCCTCGACCGGCGCCAGGGTGCGGGGCTCCGCCACGGCCAGGTACTCCACCACCACCGCCGGCTCCTGGTCCAGCCGGGCGCCCATGAGCGCCGCGAGCGCCGACGCCCGCCGCTCGCCCGCGAGGAACGCCTGGTGCGCGGCGGCGAGCGCCGCGCTGAGCGCCACCGCCTGGCGGCGCTCCCGCGGGTCGAGGTAGGCGTTGCGGCTGCTCAGGGCCAGGCCGTCGGGCTCACGCACGGTCGGCACCACCGCGATCTCGAGCGGCCAATCCAGGTCGCGCACCATCTGCCGCACCAGCACCACCTGCTGGATGTCCTTCCGCCCGAACATCGCCATGTCGGGCTCGACCAGGTGGAACAGCTTGGCCACCACGGTGAGCACCCCGGCGAAATGGCCAGGCCGGGCGGCTCCTTCCCAGCGATTGGCCGTGGGGCCGGGGATGACCCGGATCTCGGACCCGGGCGGGTACATCACCGTGTCGGCCGGCGCGAACAGAGCGTCCACCCCGCGCGCCAGCGCCAGCGCGCGGTCGCGGGGCAGGTCACGGGGGTAGCGAGCGAGGTCCTCGTTGGGGCCGAACTGCAGCGGGTTCACGAACACGCTCATCACCACCGCGTCAGCGCGCCGCCGGGCCTCGTCCACCAGCCGGAGGTGACCTTCGTGCAGGTAGCCCATCGTCGGCACCAGCGCCACCCGACGGCCGGCGGCCCGCGCGTCGCGAACCCAGCGGCGCAAGTCGGGAATGGCGTGAAGATCGATCATGGAGACCCGCGAGGCAGGAGCGGGATCACTCGAAGCTGTGTTCCGGACCGGGATAGGAGCCGCCGCGTACCTCGGAGGCGTAGGTGCGGATCGCCTCGCGCACCGCCTCGCCCAGCGCGCCATAGCGCTTGAGGAACTTCGGGTTGAACGTCTCGTTGAGCCCCAGCATGTCGTGCAGCACCAGCACTTGCCCGTCGCACCCCGGGCCGGCCCCGATGCCGATCGTGGGAATCGCAAGCGAGGAGGACACCCGCCGCGCGAGCGCTGCCGGCAGGAGCTCGAGCACGATGCCGCACGCGCCGGCATCCTGCAGGGCGTAGGCGTCGGTCACCAGCCGATCGGCCGCCGACTCCTCGCGGCCCTGCACCCGGTAGCCGCCGAGCGCGTGCACCGACTGCGGCGTGAGCCCGAGGTGGCCCATGACCGGAATCCCGCGATCCACCAGCGCCCGCACCGTCTCCGCCATCGGCGCGCCGCCCTCGAGCTTGACGCCCTGGGCGCCGGTTTCCTGCAGCACGCGCCCGGCGTTCCGGATCGCCTCCGGAACCGAGACCTGATAGCTCAGGAACGGCAGGTCCACCAGCATAAGCGACCGCGGCGCGCCGCGGCGGACCGCGGCGGCGTGGTAGATCATCTGGTCCAGCGTCGCACTGAGCGTGGTCTCCTCGCCCGCGATCACCTGATTGAGCGAGTCGCCCACCAGCAGCACGTCCACTCCCGCCTGATCGAGCAGCCGGGCAAAGGCGGCGTCGTAGCAGGTGAGCATCACGATCCGGCGGCCCGCCGCCTTCATGGCGGCCAGGTCGAGCACCGTGACGGGTCGGGCGTCAGCGTTCATGGGATTGGAGCTCCGCCAGCTCTCGCTGCCAGAAATCACGGTTGGCCAGCTCGGGATGGGGAATGATAAGGTCGGGCTCGGCGACGCGCCGCTGGCCGAAGCGTACGATGTCCACGTCGAGCGTGCGCGAGCCCCAGCGCTCCGTCCTCACCCGGCCCTCGGCCCGCTCGATGGCCTGACAGGCCTCGAGCAGCGTCCGCGGCTCGAGTCGGGTCTCGAGCAGCACCATCTGATTCAGGTAGGCGGGCTGCACCTTGCCACCGAGCGGCGCGGTCTCTTCGACGGCGGACGCCGCGACGACGCGGGTGCCGGGCAGCGCGTCGAGCGCAGCCCGCGCCGCCGCCAGGTGGGCCGCCCGATCGCCGAGGTTGCTGCCGAGCGCCACATAGGCCGGCTCGGCCAGGGCGGTCGTCAACGTCAGGTCTCCACCACGAAGTGGCGGGCGATCCGCTGCAGGTCGGCGGCCACCTCGCCCAGCTCGCGGATGGCGTGTTCCAGGTCGGCCTGCCCCGCCGCGGTCTCGGCGGCGCGCCGGGCCAGCGTCTCGGTCTCGCTCAAGGTGCGGGCCGAGCCGGCGGCCACGCGACGGATCTGCCCGGTGAGGCCGTCCACCGCCCGGAGCTGCTCGGCGGCGGTCGAGGCGATGGTCCGGGCATGGCTCTCGGCCTCGCCGGTGGTGCCGACGATCGCGTCGAGCGCGCGCGCCGCGTCGGCGCTCAGCTCCTCGACGCCGGTGACCGCCTCGCGGCCGCGCGCCATCTCGCCCGAGACCGCCGAGACCTGGGTGGTGATCTCCTCCAGGAGGGCGCGAGCTTCACCCGCCGCGTGCAGGCTCTGCGCCGCCAGGTCGCGCACCTCGTCGGCGACGACCGCGAACCCGCGTCCTTCGGCTCCGGCGCGCGCCGCCTCGATGGCCGCGTTGAGGGCGATGAGGTTGGTCAGGTCGGCGATCTCGCGGATGGTCCCGATGAAGCCCTTGATCCGACTGGTCATCGCGCCGAGCGTGGCCACCTGCTCCACGCTGGCGGACACGAAGGCGTTGAGCCCGACCAGCCGGCTGATCGCCTCGCCGATGACGGCGCGGTTCCGCCCCGCCACCTCCACCGCGATGCCGCTCGCGTCGGCGGCGCGGGCGCCCTGGTCGGCCATGACCCGGGAGGCGGCGCCGAGCGAGTCGGTGGCGCGGAGACCGTCCGCGACGAAGCTCTCGAGCTCCCCGACGCCCTGCCGCATGCCCTGCGAGGCGTCGGCCAGCGCGAGCGCGGACCCGCGGAGCGAATCGGTCACCCGGGCGAGCGCCGTGACCTGCTGCCCGATCTGCTCGACCGTGCCGAGCAGCGGGCGGCGCAGCTCGGCGATATGGATGGCGGTGGCGATCTGGGCGCCGAGCGTGCTGAGCGCGGTGAGGTCCTTCGCCCCGTAGGTGTGGCGCTTGGGATGATCCACCTCGAGCGTCCCCAGCAGCTCCTCCCCGAACCGAATCGGGTAGATCACCAGGCTGCCCACGTCGGCCATCGCGACCCGGACCCGGGGATCCGAGCGCACGTCCTTCACCTCGACCACGCGATTCTCCGCGATCGCCGTGGCCCGGAACGGGCCGGCGCCTTCGGGCGGGTCGCCGCGGTTGGGCCGGCCGAGGCTGCCGCGGTGGGCGAGCGAAGGGACACCGTCCACCACCCGGTAGATCCGGAAGTCGCCCCAGTCGAGCAGCCGATAGGCCAGGCGCTCGATCTGGTCGAACGACCCCTGCAGGGTCGCATTGCTGGCGATCGCGGTTTCCATCAGGTGGACCTTGTTGAGATCCTCGGCGCCGATGGCCTCTTCGAGGATTCGTCGGGTGAGCACGCCCAGCACACCCATGGCCAGGGCCACGGCGACCCACCCGACGGGCGACAGGCCGCGCAGCGCGGCGACCACTACCACCGCCGCGATCACCGTCAGGAGGTAGGAGATGATCTCCCAGCGGAGGATCAGGATCTTCTCGGCGTGCTCCAGCTTGTCGCGCAGGAGCAGGGTGAAGTAGAACAGGACCCGGGAGGCGAAGAAATACATGCACACCAGGATGGTGGCCGCGGGCAGCAGATCGAGCGACAGGTCGGGCCGGCCCGTGAGAGCGAGCACCGCGGCGTAGGGGCCGAACGCGGCCGCGAGCGCGATCACCTCGCGCCCCGCGTTGATGAAGCCCGCCCTGGGCAGCTTGCGGAGCCACACCACGTCGGACGAGAACACGCCGAGCCACAGCGCCAGCACTACCGGCGCGGGCCCGACCGCCACGGCGCCCACCAGCACGGCGATGCCCGACTGGGTCAGGTAGGAATACTTGCTGAGCCGCACCGGCGAGGCCCGGAGGATGAAAACGGCCAGCAGCATCACCAGCGAGGCCACCGGCTGGCTCAGCCACCTCAAGTCCACCACCAGGTATACGAGCGCGACCAGCGCGCCGCCGGTCGCCATGGCCCGAGCGTACCCGTCCACCAGGCGCTGGACCAGGATGTTCATCGCGCCACCGTCCGGCCGTCCAGCGCCTCGCGCAAGGCCACGAGGAAGGCCCGCGCCCCGTCCACGCCCCGTTCGCCGAGCGCGTCCACCAGGGCGCTTCCCACCACGACGCCGTCCGCCTGGTCCGCGACCGTCCGGGCCTGAGCCGGAGTCGAGATGCCGAACCCCACGGCCACCGGCAGCGGTGTCGCCCGGCGCACCTGCGCGATCGAGGCCTCGAGGCCCGCCGCCAACGACGCGGTCGCGCCGGTCACGCCGAGTCGCGCGACCAGATATACGAACCCCTGCGCTCCCTCAACGGCAACGGCGAGGCGCTCGGGTCGGGTCGTCGGCGCGATGAGCCGAATCAGGTCCAGCGGGCTCGCCTGCACCGCCGATTCCACCGCCGGGTCGCTCCCCGCGGGCAGGTCGGTCAGCAGCAGCCCCGCGAGTCCGAGCGCGTCGGCGTCGCGCAGGAAGCGCTCGAGCCCGTAACGCAGGATCGGGTTGAGGTAGCTGAAGACCACCACCGGACGGGTGAGCGCCGCGCGCTCGATGAGCGCGAGGGTGCCGGCGAGCGTCATGCCCTCGCGCAGCGCGTCGAAGGTGGAGCGCTGGATGGTGGGGCCGTCGGCGAGCGGGTCACTGAACGGGACGCCGACCTCGATGATGTCGGCCACCTCGTCCGCGGCGCGCAGCGCCTCGAGGCTGGCCTCGGCCGAGGGATACCCCGCGGTGAGGTACGGGATCAGCGCCGTGCGACCCTGGGACCGGAGCCGGTCCCAGGCCGGCGCCAGCCGGGACTCAGACAAAGTAATCGCCAACCGTGAGGCCGTAGCGGTCCGCGTTGGTCACCTTGACGATCGAGCGTCGGAAGGCGCCCGTGTCGTCCTGCTCGGTGAGGCTCACCAGCGTCCCGGGCGGCGGCACCAGACCGCCGTCGGCATCCACCGCGATGCGGACCATCGGGCGGTTGAGCTGCTGCCCCTCGGGGTTGGGAGCCGCGACGATCGCCACCTCGAAGGTGTCGAGAATGACGCAGGTGCCCACCGGGTACACGCCGATCAGGTTGATGAGCGCCTTCACCAGGATGGTGTCGTAGCCCCGCTTGGGGTTCTGCCACATCTCGCGGAGGACCTGGTCCGGCTCGATGGGGACCGTCTGGTAGCAGCGGCGCGTCGTGGCGGCGTCGAACCCGTCGGCCACCGACACGATCCGGGAGAAGATCCCCAGCGCCCGCTCGCGCACCACCTTGGGATACCCGGTCAGGTCGGTCTTCATGTGGTGCTCGTGGGCCACGAGGATGGCGCGATAGGGCAGCTCGTCCTGGGCCCGCATGCCGAACAGCGTCAGGGCGCCGAGCCACGGGTGGCCCTGCATGATCCGCCACTCCTGCTCGTCCAGGCCCGTGGTCTTGTTGAGGATCTCCACCGGGACCCGGGCCTTGCCCACGTCGTGGAGCAGGGCGGTCATCCCCAGGTCGTACAGCTGCAGCTTGGTGAAGCCGAGCTTCTTGCCGAGGGCCACGGAGAAGATGCACACGTTGACCGAATGGGTGAACGTGTACTCGTCGTAGTCGCGGATGGTGGTGAGCCCGACCAGCGAGGTTTCGTTATTGAGGACCTGGTCCACGATGAGCTGGACCGCGCGCTTGACCCGCTTGACGCTGGTGGCGCGACCCAGCCGCGCGCCGGTGATCACGTCCTTCGTGACCGCCACGCCCTGCGAGTAGATCCGTTTGGCCTGCTCCTTGGCCTGCTCGGCCTCGGGATCGTGCTCCTGGTGGGTGGCCCGCTCGATCTCGATGCCCTGCACCTGCGCCGCCCCGAGGCGCTCGGCCAGCTCCTCGAACCGCTCGTCGGGCTCACCGCGCTCGGACAGGCTCAGCAGCAGGCTCAGGAGGATCTGCCACTCGCGCCGGTTGGCGGTGCCGTGCACCCGGAGTCCGCCGATGGAAAACGCCCTGAGCATGGCGAGGATGTGGCTGAACGAGGCGTAGTTGTCGAGCTCGAGCCTGAGGCGCGTGGCGTTCACGAAGATGAAATCGCCCGCGAGGCGGATCTCGAGATCCGACTCCTGGGCGAGCAGCGCCCGGGCCGACACGTCGAGATCGTCCAGCGCCTTCTGCACCGTGGTGTTCTCGACCGGGTAGAGCTTGAGGCTCCTGAGCGCGGTATACAGCGCCAGGAGCAGCGCGCGCCCGCCCTGGCGGAGCCGGCCGTCGGCCGCGTTGCTGGGCGCCTGCTCGGCCGGCGAGGTCACGCGGCGCCCTCGCGCAGGGCGCGGCTCACCGCGTTCCGCACCACGAGCTCCTTGTCGTCGGCGGCGCGCTGCAGCACCTCGCGCGCCTCCGGGGTGCGGATCTTTCCGAGTGCGATGGCCGCGCAGGCGCGGGTCTCGGGGGACTCCTTCATGCGCAGCAGTCCGCGGGGCAGCAGCAGGCCCATCAGCGGCTTGATCCCGGCGGCCCCGGCGATCGCGCCGTAAGCCTCGAAGAAGGCCATCTTCTCGGTGAGGTCCATGTCGCCCACCGCCTTCCCCAGGACGATGGTCTCGATCCGTCGCTGTGCGCCCTTGTAGCCGCGGCCGCCCACCGCGCGCACCGCGGCCAGCCGGACCGCCCGGTCCTCGTCCTCCAGCGCCTTCTCCACGAACGCGAGCGCCGCCGGCGTGCCGAGCTGGGCGAGGGCCTGGACCGAGGCCAGGCGGACCGCCGGGTCCTTGTGCACCACGGTGTCGCCCAGGCCGGGCACCGTCTGCATCAACTGCAGCCGGCCGCACAGGGAGACGACCGACGCCAGCGCCTCGGACTCCGGCGAACGGAGGATGCGCAGGACTTCGGGTGGATGGGCCTCGGCCAGGCGGTCGGCGACGCCCTCGAGGCGCTCGCGAAGCTGCGGCGAGGACAGCTTGGGAATCCAGGTCAGGATCGGCTCGAGCGCGGAGGCGCGCAGCTCGCGCATCACCTCGGCCACCATCGCATCGCCGGCGATCGCGGGGGCCTCGTCGAGCGACTGCACCAGCTGGCTCACGATGGCCGGCTCGCTCAGCTTGCCGATGAACCCGTCGAGCCGCGAGCCCAGCCCCGGGGCGAGCCCCTGGACCCGCTGGCCCAGCGTGCGGCTCTCGCGCAGCACCGTGGCGGCGGTCCGGAAGTCCCGGGCATTGAGGAAGTTGGGAAACAGATGCTCGAGGACGCCGAGGATCTCACCCCGGATCGGCTCCTCGCCCTGGAGCTCGAACAGGTCGAACAGGATGTTGAGTGCCGCCAGCCGCACGTCGCGCCGGTACTCGTCCTCGACCGCGGCCGCGACCAAGTTGATCTCGCCCTCCTCGAGGAAGTACAGCGTGGAGTCGAACTCCTCCAGGTCGACCAGCCCCTTCGGCCGGGGCGGGGCCTCCGCGGCCGCCGCGGCATGCCGGTCCCGCGCGGCGGCATCGGCCTCCGCGCCACTGGCGGCGTAGGTCCCGGTCTGCTCCGGCATGCCGCCATCGCCGCCGAAGAACTCGATGAACTTGTAGGCGATGAACTCGAACTCCTGCTCCCACAGCAGGGTGAGCAGGTCATCGCCGGCGTCGGCGGGGAGAAAGCGCGCGCGGTTGATCGTCTCGAGGAACCGCGGCAGCTCCTCCAGCTCGGCGCCCCGCCGGATGGTGAGCGAGCGCATGCCGTCCTTGAACAGGCCCCAGGCCACGCTCTCGGCCTTGTTGAGCTGGTGGTAGACCACCTGCTCTTCCCAGACGAAGTCGGTCTCCGCCACGGCCAGCACCAGCTCGTCGAGCACCGCCCAGATCGGCTGGAACCCGATCCGGAGGTTGTCGCTCGCCCGCTGGTAGATGGGGTTGTTGGGGAGGTACATGTGATAGGCGCGCAAGGCCTTCACCAGCCCGCTGATCAGCTCGGCGACCTGCGACGCCGGCAGGATGTCGGTCGGCACCGGGCCGCCGGTCACGCCGGGCCCCCGAGCAGCGCCGCCACGTGCGCCACGTCCTTGTCGCCGCGGCCGCTGAGACAGATGAGGACGGGCGCGCCCGCCGGCCAGCGCCCGGCCATCCGCCGCACATAGGCGAATGCGTGAGCGGTCTCGAGCGCCGGAATGATGCCCTCGAGCCGGCAGACGGCCTGGAACGCGTCCAGCGCCTCGGCGTCGGTGGCGGACTCGTAGCTGACCCGCCCGGTGTCCCGCAGCCAGCTGTGCTCCGGACCCACCCCGGGATAGTCGAGTCCCGCCGACACCGAGTGGGCCGGCGCCACCTGGCCGTCCGCGTCCTGCAGCAGATAGCTCAGGCTGCCGTGCAGCACCCCTGGCGCGCCGGCGCTGAGGGTGGCGCTGTGGTGGCCGCTCTCGATCCCCTCCCCCGCGGCCTCCACCCCGATCAGACGGACCGCGGGATCGTCGATGAAGCCCGTAAAGATGCCCATCGCATTCGAGCCGCCGCCCACGCACGCGACCACCGTGTGCGGCAGCCGTCCGTAGCGGGCCAGCATCTGCGCGCGCGCCTCGCGGCCGATCACCGACTGGAAGTCCCGCACCATGCGGGGATAGGGATCGGGGCCGACCACCGAGCCGATGATGTAGTGCGTGGTCGGCACGTGGGTGACCCAGTCGCGCAGGGCCTCGTTGGTCGCGTCCTTGAGCGTCCGCGTGCCCGACTCCACCGGCACCACGGTGGCGCCCAGAAGCTGCATGCGGTAGACGTTGAGCTTCTGTCGCGCCACGTCCTCGGCGCCCATGTACACCACGCACTCGAGCCCGAAGCGCGCGCAGACCGTGGCCGTGGCCACGCCGTGCTGGCCCGCGCCGGTTTCCGCGATGATGCGGTGCTTGCCCATTCGGAGCGCCAGCAGCGCCTGGCCGATCGTGTTGTTGATCTTGTGGGCGCCGGTATGGTTGAGATCCTCCCGCTTGAGCACCAGGGTGGCCCCGGCCTCCGCGCCGAGGCGCGGCGCCTCGGTGAGCGGCGTCGGCCGCCCCACGAACTCGCCGAGCAGGGCCTCGAACTCCGCCCAGAACGCCGGATCGGTCCGCGCGGCGTCGTACAGCGTGGACAGATCGTCCAACGCGGCCACGAGCGTCTCGGGCACGTATCGGCCGCCGTACGGTCCGAAGCGTCCACGGACGGCCCGCTCAGCTGCTAGCGCTATGGCCACACACCGCCTCCATGAAGCGGGCGATTTTCTCGGGATCCTTGATGCCCGGCAGGTGCTCCACCCCTGAACTTACATCCACCACCTCGGGTCGAACGAGGGCCACGGCCTCGCCGACGGTGTCCGGGCGAAGCCCACCGGCGAGCACCATGGTCGCCCCGGCCAGCCGGGAGCGCGCCTCGCGGGCAACGGCGAGGTCGAGGGCCACGCCCGCACCGCCGGCCGCGCACGGCACCCGAGGCTCGACCAGGACGGCATCGGCGTCGAGCGCGGCCTCGGCGAGGGTGTCCAGATCGTCCGGCGTTGCGATGCGAACGACGCGCCACACCAGCAGGCCTCCCGCCCGAAGACGCACGGCGGCGTCGCGCGGGTAGGGACCGTGCAACTGCACCCCGGCGAGGCCGGCCGCTTCGCTGAGCTGGAGGATCTCCTCCACGGTCTGCTCGCCGAACACGCCGAACACGGGCACCTGGCCCGCGCTCGATCGCAGGGCGGCGGCATCCACCGCGGTCACGGCCCGAGGACCGCCGGCGAACACGACACCCAGGTACGCCGCCCCGGCCGCGACCGCGACCGCCGCGTCGCCCGGCCGCGTGAGCCCGCAGATCTTCACCCGGGGCGGGCTATCGGCCATGCCGCGCGATCCCGCCGAGCCGGGCGAGGAGCGCCCCCGGATCGTTGGCCGCCGAGAGCGCGGTGCCGATCAACACCGCGTCCGCGCCCGCCGAGGCGGCGACTTCGACGTCCTCCGCGCTCGCCATGCCGCTTTCCGCGACCGCCACGACACCGGGCGGGACCGATCGCAGCATCGACCAGGCGGCGGCGGTGTCGATCCGGAAGGTGTCGAGGTCCCGGCTGTTGACGCCCAGGATGCGGGCGCCGGCGTCGAGGGCCCGCGCGACTTCCGGCTGGGTGTGCACCTCGACCAGCGCATCGAGCCCGGCATCCGCGGTCGCGGCGAGGAGCGCGTCCAGCCGGGCCGGCGACAGCGCGCGCACGATGAGCAGCACCGCCGCGGCGCCGGCGGCGCGCGCCTCGACGATCTGGAGCTCGTCGAGAATGAAATCCTTCCGGAGCAGCGGCACGCGGGCCCGCGTGGCGGCCGCGCGAAGGTCCGCCATCGAGCCGCCGAAGAACGGGGCATCGGTGAGGACCGAAATCGCGGCCGCGCCATGGCGCGCGTACCGCTCCGCCCGGTCGGCGGGATCGAGGTCCTCGCGGATCGGGCCGGCGGAGGGGGAACGGCGCTTCACCTCGGCGATCACCGCCACCGTGGCCCGGCGCAACGCGGCGGCGAAGGACGGCGCCCGGGGCGCGTCCGCCGCCTCGCGTTCCACCGCGGCGCGACGGGCGTGGAGCGCAGGCAGGCCGTCGCGGGTGGAGCTCAGGATCTGGTCGAGCGTAACGGGCATCTTGTCCTTCGGCCGGTCTTCGGGTATTGTTGTTCGGGCTCTATTCGGTCGCACCGCGGACGAGGAGGAACCTGTGCCCCTGACCAAGCGACAGAGTGAAATCCTGACCTACCTGCAGACTCACATCCTCGAGCAGGGCTACGCGCCGAGCTTCGAGGAAATCGCGGAGCGGTTCGGCTTCCAGTCGCTCGCCACGGTGCACGAGCACCTGACGAACCTCGAGCGGAAGGGCTACATCCGCCGCTCCTACAACGAGAGCCGCTCCATCGAGGTGCTCCCACCGCGCGGCACCTCGGCCGCCACCGAAGTGCCGCTGCTCGGCAAGGTGGCCGCGGGCACGCCGATCGAATCGCTGATGCACCAGGAGACCATTGCCGTCCCCGACCAGATGCTGCCCCGCCGCGGCCCCAATTACGCGCTCCGGGTGCAGGGCACCTCCATGATCGACGAACACATCATGGACGGCGACGTCGTCGTCGTGCACGGCAAGCAGAGCGCCGAGAACGGCGAGATGGTCATTGCGCTGGTCAACGGCAGCGAGGCCACCGTGAAGAAGTTCTATCGCGAAGCCGGCGGCTGGATCCGGCTGCAGCCGGCCAACGCCACCATGCAGCCGATGCGGTTTCAGGAGCGGGACGTCCTCATCCAGGGCGTCGTGGTGGGGGTTATCCGCAAGTACTAGGGCGGCCCCTCGGGTGAGCCCTACGCCCGGGGAGCCGACACCCGCGCGTCCGTCGCCGGCGCCGCGGTGCGGAGCGCGGTGAGCGCCTGTCTCGCGGCCCCACCCTCGAGCGACGCGCGCGCCCGATCCGCCGCTTCCTCCAGCGTCCAACCCCGTCCGGCCACGTAGAGCGCGGCCGCCGCGTTCAGCAGCACGGCGCAACGCTCGGCTATCGCGCCATGACCGTCGAGCAGCCGCTCGACCCGACGCGCGTTCTCCTCCGGCTCACCGCCCGCGAGGTCGTCGAGATCGTCGCATTCGAGACCGAGCGCACCGGGCCTGACGTCCCACCGCGCCACGCCGCCGTCCCGCACTTCCCAGACGTGGGTCGTCCCGGACGGGCTCACCTCGTCCATCCCCACCGCGGCGTACACCACCAGGGCATGCGCCGCGCCGAGCCGCGCAAGCGCGGCGGCCACCAGCGGGGCGCGATCCTCCGCGGCCACGCCGATGACCTGACGGCGAACGCCCGCCGGATTGGCCAGCGGCCCGACCAGGTTCATGATCGTCGCCACGCCGAGCTCCTTCCGCACCGGGCCCACGTGACGCATGGCCGGGTGGTAAGCCGGAGCGAAGAGGAAGACCAGTCCCGCTTCGCGCAGGACGGCGCCGGCCCGAGCCGGCGCCAGCCCGATATCCACTCCGAGCGCCTCCACCACGTCGGCCGAGCCGGAGCGCGAGGTGTAGCTCCGGTTGCCATGCTTGGCCACCGGGATGCCGGCGCCGGCTACAATGAACGCGGCGGCGGTGGAGATGTTCAGGGTCCCCACCCGTCCGCCGCCGGTGCCGCAGGTGTCGACCAGCCCATCGTCCTGGGCGGTGTCGAGGCGCACCATTGCCCGCCGCAGCGCCTGTGCGGTCCCGGCCAGCTCGTCGGCCGTCTCCCCCTTGGCCCGGAGGCCCATGAGGAGCGCCGCGGTCTGGACCGGCGAGGCGTCGCCCCGCATCACCACGTCGAACGCCGCGCCGGTGGCCTCGGCCGTCAGCGCGAGGCCTTGGGACAGCAACTGGATGGCGTGGCGGAGCGGGGCGTCCTGGGTCACGGGCAGTCGCGGTCGGAGCGTCGTGGTGCCGGCGTGGAAGTGTCGAAAAGTGTATGCGCGGAAGCGGTCTTTTGTCAATCACGACAAGCAGTTGCGCGCCTTGCTCGGGGGGTCGTTCTCCGCTAGATTGCGGGCCGATGAGCCGGACCTTCCTCGCCACGCTGCACTTCGACGGCACCGGGTTTGTCGGGTGGCAGCGCCAACCGGCCGGCCGTTCGGTCCAAGCCGAGTTCGAGCGCGTGCTGCAACGTCTGTTCGGGGCTCGGACGCCGGCCCATGCGGCCGGCCGGACCGACGCCGGGGTACACGCAGA
>Ga0310810_10003151_pt1 | contig 17896 bp, 20 predicted proteins | sample NCmetagenome_FD_207641 | JGI IMG/M metagenome (GOLD analysis project Ga0310810, IMG submission 207641) | Soil microbial communities from experimental microcosm in Duke University, North Carolina, United States - NC | ecosystem: Engineered > Artificial ecosystem > Soil microcosm > Unclassified ...
AAGGACGTTTTCGTTCACCACACCGCCATCGTCGCGGAGGGATTCCGGTCGCTCGCTGAAGGCGACAACGTGGAGTTCGAGGTGGTCGAGGGTCCCAAGGGACTTCAGGCCTCCAACGTCCGCAAGGTCTGACCCCCGGCGCTCCGCGCCCTTTTCCGAACACTCCCGCACGGCTCGGCCACCTGGGCCCTCGCTGTTCCAGCGAGGGCTCTCGTGTCTCCGGCCCCAACCTCTCGAGACCAGCGGATGATCCTCCCCACCGCCCTGGCCTGGAGCGCCTGGTTCGCCCCGATCCCGGCGCTCCCAGCGAGTCAGCAGGATACCAGCGCGCTGCGCTTCCTCGGTGTCCGGGCCGGCGCGCCGTTGCAGGAGATCGCCGCCGAGGTACGCCGGCGGGGCGGAACGCTCCACTGTGACCAGTCGAAGACCGATCCCCGGGTGCGCGAGTGCCGCGGCACGCTGCCCGGGGCCGCGGACCAGCGGGGCGTGACGGTATGGGTGAGCGCGATCGACAGCGCCGCCGGGGTGATTGCACTGTCCGCGCCGGTGAGCCAGGCGACGCTGCGGACCTGGCGCGATCAGCTGACCCGACACTACGGCACCGTCGCGATGGCCACGCAAGGCAAGCAGAAGATGATGCAATGGGTCCGGCGTGGGCGGATGCTGAGGCTCACCTGGCGGCCGGAGGGCGACGGCACGACCGCGTCGGTCAGCCTGGTGGACGGCCTGGTACTCGATCGTTGGGGCCAGGAGCGTGACGCGGACTCCACCCGCTGAGCCTCACCTGAGTCGGATCAGAAAGCTCCCCTCCGAATCCTCCAGGAAGTAGTCCACCACCACACCGGCCGCCTCCCGCTCCGCCCGGAGCAGCGTCCGAACCCGAGTCCTGATCGGCGCCCCGCCGCCTCCCCGACCTCGCCCGGTCACGATTCGGACGACCCCCCCGGGCCGCGCCCGGGCCTGCGTCCGCAGGAACCGCAGCGCGTTCGTCGCCGCCTCCGCCACCGACTGACCATGCAGATCGAACACCGCGTCAGGGGACCGATCGGTCCAGTCAGCCGCCATGTCATGCCCCCAGCACCTGAGTACGCATTTTGCACTTCCGGCCCGGAGGAGACCGGTAGCGGATCGGTAAGATGTTCCTTGACAAGACCTTCCACAACCGCAGCCAGCCGGCAAACACTCCGGAGCCTCACTTGGCATTGTTCGATCAGATCGGGCGTAATGCCCCTCGTGCCGTCGCGCTGCTGATCGCCGCCCTGCAGGTCGGCTGCGCCAACGGCGGATCCGGACCGATCCGTATCGGCGTCGCGGGTCCCTTCACCGATCCGATCGGCCGCCCCATGCAGCTGGCCGCCGAGCTCGCGGCGGAGGAGATCAACGCCACGGGCGGCGTCGGCGGCCGTCGCCTCGAGCTCGTCATGCGCGACGACTACGCCAATCCCGACTCCGCCGTCTTCGTGGCCGGGGAGCTCTACGACGCCGGAGTGTCGGCAGTCATCGGACATCTCTTTTCCGACGCCACCCTGGCAGCGGCCCCGGTCTACAACGGCGGCTCCGATCCGGTCGTCGCCATCTCCCCGTCCTCGTCCGCCCCGGAAGTCTCGGCGGCCGGCCAGTACACCTTCCGGGTCTGCCCCAGCGACAACGCCCACGGCGCCGCCCTGGCGCTGTGGGTCCGCAAGCATCTTGGCTACCAGCGCGGCGCGGTGTTGTACCTCAACGATCCGTATGGCCGAGGCGTGCGCCGCACCTTCGTCGAGGAGTTCGTGCGTCTCGGCGGGGAGCTCGACGGCGTCGATCCGTATCTCGGAGATCGGCCTCCCGTCGGACCGTATCTCGACCGTCTGGCGAAGCACCGGAAGGTCGACTTCCTGCTGGTGGCCGGGAACCGGGGCGAGGCGGAGTCCATCATCAAGGACGCCCGCGCCCGCGGCCTCACCTTCCCGATCCTCGGCGGCGACGGCCTCGAGGGCATCGAGCAGTCCGGTGAGCTGGGCGAGGGCGTGTACTACAGCTCGTCCTACTTCGCCGGATTGCCCACACCCAGCAACCGCCGGTTCGTCGAAGCCTACCGCCGCAAGTTTCCCGATGCCGGGGCACCCAACCAGCCCGCCGCCGCGACGTACGACGCGGTCTATCTCCTCCGGGACGTCATCGCCCGCTCGGGTCCGAGCCGCGAATCGGTACGTCGGGCGCTGGCCGGCGTCGGCAGCGCCACGCCGGCCTTCGAAGGGGTGACCGGCGCCGTGGCCTTCGACGCAGTCGGGGACGTACCCAACCAGAACGTCTACATCGGGCTGGTGCACCGGGGCCGGATCGAGGTCGAGAATCAGTCGACCGCGGTGGCGGAGGCTCAGTGAAGCCGATGCGCAGTCTGCGGAGCCGGATCGTCGCCGGCATGGTGGTCCTGATCGGGCTGGTCTTCGGAATCGCCGTGCTGGGTGTGACCTCGATTCGCTCGCTGGATGAGTCGGTCAACCAGGAGCTCGGCCTGCTCCTCGAGGGAACCGACCTGGGGAATGGGCTCGTCTCGGCCGTGTCTGCGGAGGTCCGCTCGGCGGAGCAGTATCTGGTGCGCCCCGGCGACTATCTCCGTGCCGAGATGCTGGAGCAGGGCGACTCCGCCTACGCCTTCCAACGGCGGTATCGCCGGCTCGCCTCGCTCACCACCTCCGACCGCTACATCGTCAACAAGATCGCCGACAACCAGGCGAAGATCGAAGTCGCCTACGCCATGGCGCACGCGCTGACCGACCTCGGTCGGCCGGACGATGCCCGGCGCATGGCGGAGCTGGCCCGGAGCCCTTCCGATACGCTGCTGGGCGACGTGCGCGCGCTCTCGCTCGCTCAGACCAGCCGATCGCTCTCGCGGGCACAGGAGCTCCGGCAACAGGCCAACCAGCGGCGGCAGACGATGTGGCTCCTGTTCATGGCCTCCTTCGCCATCGGCGTGTGGATCGTGCTCTGGACCGTGCGGATGGTCGACCGTCCGTTGGGCCAGCTGGTCGCCGCGGTGGAGCGCTTCGGCGGTGGCGATCTCCGGCCCTTGCGAGTGGAGCGGATGCCGACCGAGCTGGAGCGCCTGGGCGGCGCCCTCGACGATATGAGCGGGCGGCTCAGGAACGTCGTCGTCGCCGTCGTCGGCGAAGCCAGTCAGATCGGCAACAGCGCGAGCGACTTCTCGGCCATGAGCGAGGAGCTCGCGGCGAGCAGCGGCGAGATCTCGACCGCGATGGTCAAAGTCGCCACCAGCGCCGAGCAGCAGGTGCAGGGGATGGAGCGCGCCGACGCCCTGCTGCTGAGCCTGCGGCAGATCGCCGAGGCCAATTCGGCGGCCGCGGGACAGGTCGCGGCGCTGGGCGATCGGATCCAGGAGCTGGCCGCGCGCCATCGCGCGGACGTGGCCGCGGCGGGGCAGACGCTGCTCGACGTGCGCGAGGTCGTCCGCACCTCGGCCGACCAGGTGCAGGAGCTGGCCCGGTTCTCCGAGCCGATCACGGCCTTCATCGACCTCATCAAGCAGATCTCGTCCCAGACCAACCTGCTCGCCCTCAACGCCGCCATCGAGGCTGCGCGCGCGGGCGAGCAGGGCCGGGGCTTCGCGGTGGTGGCGGAAGAGGTGCGCCGGCTGGCCGACTCCAGCGCCACCGCCGCCGAAGACGTGGCCAAGACGATCCAGCAGATTCGGGGTCAGACCCGAAACGTGATCCAGACGATGAACGCGGGGTCGTCCAAGGTGGAGGGCATCGAGAGCGTGGCCACCGCGGCAGCCCGGGCCCTGGAGGAGATCTCGGAGGCGGTGGAGCAGGTGCACGGCGCGGCGGAGAACGTGGAGCGGGAGGCGGCAGCGAATCGGGAGATCGTCGAGCAGCTGGGCCGGCGAACCCAGGAGGTGAGTCAAGCCGCCACGGAGCACGCCTCGGCCAGCGAAGAGGTGACGGCCGCGGCGGAGGAGCAGAGTGCCAGCACGCAGGAGATGGCCTCGGCGGCCGGCGACCTGCTCCAGGGCGCCACCCGCCTCACCTCATTGATGCAGCAGTTCAAGACCTGACCTGGCGGCCGGCCGCGGCTAGCGCCGCTTGGCCTTGGCCGCCTTCTTGACCGCCTTCTTCTTGACCGCTTTGACCGGGCGCACCGTCTTCGCTTTGGCGCGGGCCTTGAGCTTGAGCGCCTTCTCCCGATCGGCCGCCCGCTCCACCCGCCGCTGCTCCGCGAGATGGACTTCCTGCAGCAGCCGATCGCCTTCCTCCTGACCCAGGAGTCCGCGGCGGGTGGCGTACTTCACCAGCTCGTCCGCGTCTGCGACGTTGAATTCGGACAGTCGGGCCGCCGACCGGATGATGCTGCTCAACGCATCGGCCACCGGGCTCCGCAGGACGTTGGCGATCCCAGGCAACGTCTCCAGCAAGGTTGAGATCTGCGAACCGCCAAGTTCTGACACCACAATGTCCTCCTTCGCCGAGCGTCCAGGTAGGCGGGGGCGTCCGCCCCACGCAGCCGAATCTTCGCACCAAGGGAGTCCGTTGGCTAGTAGTAGCATTAGCTACTTAGTCAAATCGCATACAGCGACGCCCCGGGATCAATTCCCGGGGCGTTGGCGGCTGCGGCGATCAGTTGAGCTCAGCGAATGACGATCTCGCCCCGCTCGTCGTAGGCCCGATGGGCGAGACAGAAGAATCGATAAGTGCCCGCCGGCACCGCCGGGACCAGCACCCGGTAGGTCATTCCGGTGCGAACCAGCAGCGGGCCGCTCAGCTCGGCGGTCCGGCCCGGAAGCGCCTTGTTCCATGCCTGCCGAGTCGCCTCGTCCATACCCTCCGGCTCGAGGGAGATGTTGTGGGGCGCACCGCTCACCACCCGAAACATCAGCACGTCGCCGGGCTTGGCGTTGATCGAGGCAGGTTCGAAGCGATAACTCTCGGCCTGCGGATCAGCGACCAGTCGCACTTCCCGCAGCTCCTGCGCAGACGCATGCGAGCCGGACGCGACTGCGAGGCATACAACGGTTACGACGCTGCCGATCCACCTTTGCGCCCGCACCGGGGGTTTCCTAAATTGAGAGGGACGAGCGGAGCCGATCACGTCTGCCACCTGGGCTCCGCCGGGAAGGTGCAGCCGTGGGACGTCGTGGCATCAAGGAATACCGTGCACCGGAAGCGCTGATACTGATCGCCGCAGATCGGGACCAGAAACCACTGGTGTGCCCCTCCTGCAACGCCCCCAACATCGAACGAGTCCCCCAACGCTCCCTCGACGACGCCGCCGGCGGCCGAATCACTCTGCATTGCGCCTCCTGCGGACGGACCGCGGTCTACATTGCCCGCACGCTCAACCGAGCGTCGCTCCCCGAAGCGCCCCGCCCCCAACCGCACTGAACCCGCCTAGCGAGGCTGGGTGAAGATCCGGCCCCAGCGCACCGCGGTGACGATCGGCAGCGAGCGCCAGCTCGAGGGATCGTAGCTGAAGTACACCACCAGCGGCCGGCCCCGCACGTTCACGCGAGGCAGGAAGCCCCAGTAGCGGCCATCGTAGGAGCTGTCCCGGTTGTCGCCCATCATGAAGAAGGAATCGGCCGGCACGACGATGGGACCCCAGTCCTGCAGGTCGGGCTGGTAGCTGGCCGTGTCCCGCCCCACCACGTGGGGTAGCTGCCACTGGCGCATCTTGGCCCGCTGCATCGGATCTTCCGACCGCGTCGGGTCGCCGTGCAGGGCGTACGGTTCGTCCACCCGCTGGTTGTTGCGGTAGAGGACGCCGCCTTCCATGGCCAGGGTGTCGCCCGGTACGCCGATCAGGCGCTTGACGACCTTGAGCCCTTCCTCCTCGACCGAGTCGAAGACCAGGATGTCGTTGCGCCGCGGCTCCCGGATCGCAGGGAGCCGCGTCTTGACCAGCGGGACCTCGGCGCCGTAGAGCGCCTTGTTCACGAACAGGAAGTCCCCGATCAGCAGAGTGTTCTCCATGCTGCCGGAGGGAATCCGGAAGGCTTCCACCAGGAAGGTCCGGAGGAAGAACCACACCACCAGGGCCACGCCGATCGACTTGGTCCATTCCCAGAGCCAGCTCAGGAAAGGCCGGGAGTGCGCAGGCGGTACGGGTCGGGGACTCGGGGGCGCCGAGGAGGGTTGGGTACTGCGTGCGGTCATGCGCGGATCCGTCATACGGGAGGTCTGCAATATAGCCTCTTCGGGGGCTCAGCCGGCGCGAATCGCTTCCAGGACCTTGCCCGGGTGCTGCGCCGCGTTGGGCACCCGGGCCCAGTGGCGCCGCACCCGACCGTCGGGCCCGATCCACACGGTCGATCGGATCACACCCGTCACCCGCCGGCCGTACAGGGTCTTCTCGCCGTAGGCACCGTAGGCCCGCATGACCGAGCGGTCGGGATCCGAGAGGAGGGGAAAGGGCAGCTGGTACTTGTCGGCGAAGGCCCCATGCGACGCCGCCCCATCGGGTGAGACACCCAGGACTGTGACGCCGAGCGCGGCGAGGTCATTCCAGGCGTCGCGAAAGCCGCAGGCCTCCTTGGTGCACCCCGGCGTATCGTCCGCGGGGTAGAAGAAGAGCACAACGTTCCGGCCCCGTAAGTCGGCGAGTGAGACCCGCCGTCCGCCGGCGTCCTCGAGCGTGAATGGGGGCGGGGCGGTGCCGGGCTCCAGCACGGGTTCTCCTAGCTTGCGGTATCCTTGCCGGCGGCCTCCCCGGCGTTCACCTCGGACGGGGTCGCCCGGGTCCGGTCGATCACCTTGGCCTGCACCGGGGCGCCCTCGGCCAACCGCTCCTGGCCGCCCACGACGACCTGCTCGCCCGCTTCGACGCCGCTCCGCACTTCGACCAGGCCCGGCGTGCGCACGCCAAGCTCCACCTGGCGCCGGGTCGCCTTCCCATCCTGCACCACCCACACGAAGCTGCTGCCCTGGATCGGCAGCACCGCATCCTCGGCGATGATCACCGCCTGCGGGCGCACCGCGGTCGCCAGCCGCACCTCGATGAACATCCCTGCCTGCAGCTCGCGCCGCGGGTTGGCCACCACCGCCTTGACCGTGATGGTGCGCCCGGGAAGCTGAACCAGCGGATCCACGAAGTCCACCCGACCGGTGAACTCCCGGCCGGTGAGCGCGGCCACCCGGAAGGTGACCTGCTGACCCACCTTGAGCTGATCGGCGTAGCGCTCCGGCACCTGAAACGCGGCCCGCTGGGGCGAGACGGTCTGCACCATGACCAGCGGGCTACTGGTCGTGACGTAGTCACCCACACTCACATGGCGCTCGCCCGCGACTCCGGCGAAAGGTGCCCGCACGACGGTGCGGTCGAGCCGGACCTTGAGCAGCGCGAGCTGAGCTTCGGTACTGCGCGAGGTGGCCTCGGCGTGCTCGAGCTCCGACTGGCTGGAGGCCTTCTGCCCCAACAGCTCCCGGGTGCGCGCCAGCGACTGCCGGGCAAGGTCCCGCTCGGCCTCTGCCTGGGCCACCTCGGCCCGCAGCTCGGCGTCGTCCACCTTGAAGAGCGGGGCTCCCCGGGCCACGGTGGCACCCTCCCGCACGAGGATCTCCGCGATGCGGCCTTCGATGTCGGGGCGAAGCTCGACCGACTGCATCGCCTCGATCTGGCCGGTCGCCAGAATCGCGTCCACCACGGTATCGGAGCGCGCCGCGACGACCTCCACCGGCATCGCCGGCGGACCACCCCCGGCCCCGGGCGCGGCGGCCGCGCCCTTCGACTTGCCTTCGGCTCCGTTACAGGCGACGGCCGCCGCGCCCAGGAGCAGGACGGGCAGCAGGTGCGGCCTGATGGTGTGCGTCGGTCTCACGAGGGGTTCCCGGAAAAGAGTCGGCGGCCCAGGATCGCCTCCAGCCCGGCGAGCGCCAGCCGGGTCTGGTAGCGGGCCTGGACCAGGTCGGCTTCCGATTGCGCCAGGTTCACCTGGGCATCGAGGAAGTCGAGGATGGTGCCGGCGCCGGCGCGGTAACGCAGCTCCTGCATCCGGTAGGTCTCCCGGGCCACGGTCACCGCAACCCGGGCCAGCTCCACGGCGGCCCGGAGAGCATCGTAGCCGTCGTAGGCGCGAGTCACGTCGCGGCGGACGGCGCCCTCGAGATCCTGGCGGATCGCCCGGGCCACGTCGCGATCGACCCGGGCCTGGCTGGCGGCGACCTCGCGCTGGCCGTCGTTCCAGAGAGGGAACGACACGCTGAACGTGAGCGAGCTGATGTTGGCGGCGCCGGGAAAGATCTGGGTGTCGTACCGCTGGTGCAGTCCGCCGATGCTCACGGTCGGGAGGTAGTCGCTGCGCATCGACTTGAGCGCCGCCTCCGCGGCGCGCTCGTCGGCCTGGGCGGCCCGATACTGCGGTCCCTGGTCCAGCGCGGAGCGCACGGCATCGGCCATGGTGATGGGGAGCTGCGGCGCCGGCGCGGTATCCATCGGCGCGGCATCCACCGGGCCAGCCACCCCGACTCGCCGGCCGAGATCGAGCCGGGAGGTCCGAAGGGCATTCTGCTGCCTGAGCACGTCCACCTGTGCCCGGGTCAGTTCCAGCACCAGCTGGAGGGAGTCGGTCGGGACGGCGGCGCCGGAAGAGACTCGCGCGCGCGCCACGCCGAGGCCTTCCTTGGCCCGGGCCACCCGCTCGTCGGCGACCCGCTTGAGCTCCTGATTGACCAGGACGTCGTAGTAGCTGGACTCCGTTTCCAGCGCCGCCTGGTAGCGCTGCTCGACCTCGCCCGCTTCCGCGCTGGCCAGCTCCGCCTTGGTGCGCCCCAGCTCGGCGAACTTGCGAACGCTGAAGATCTCGTAGTTGGCGGTGGCGCGGCCTACGACGAGGGTGCTGGTGGGCACCGCCGGATTGGCCGGGTTGAAGAAGTCCTGGGAGTACTTGGTCTCGTCCAGCCCGACCGACACCGACGGCAGGATGAACGTCAGCATCGCGGCCCGCCGGGACCACTCGGCGTTGTCGATCCGACCCAGGGCCTGCACGTAGTCGGGATCGAGCTGCGCCGAGCGGCGGAGCGCGTCGCTCAGGGTCACCTGGGGCACCGTGTCCTGTGCCGGCACCGTGTCGGCCGTAGCGGCCTGCAGCACGAAGAGCAGGGCGAGCATCACTCGGCCTCCGCCGCCGGCGCCAGCTCCCCGTGCCGAGCCGGGGCCCGCCGACGAACCCGGGCCAGGCCGGCGTCGAAGAGCACGTAGACGACCGGCACCACGAACAGCGTCAGCATGGTCGAGAACAGGAGCCCGCCGACGATGGCGAAGCCGAGCGGCCGGCGGCTCAGCGAGCCGGCGCCGAGCCCGAGGGCGATCGGCAGCGCCCCCATGATCGTGGCCACCGAGGTCATGAGGATCGGCCGCAGCCGGATCCGCCCCGCCTCCAGCGCGGCGGACACGATGTCGAGCCCGCGTTCCTTGAGCTGGTTGATGTACTCGACCAGCAGGATCGAGTTCTTGGTGACCAGCCCGATGAGCAGGATCATGCCGATCTGGCTGTAGACGTTGATGGTCGAGCCCGCGAGCAGCAGCGTGAAGAGCGCGCCGGTGACGGCGAGGGGCACCGCCAGAAGCACGGTGAAGGGGTGCACCAACGACTCGAACTGGCTCGCCAGCACCATGAACACCACCACCAGTGCCAGCACGAAGGCGAAGTAGAGCGAGGAGCCGCTCTCCTCCAGCTCGCGCGACTCGCCGGCCAGCGCGGTGCTGCTGCCGCGGGGCAGGACCTCCGCGGCGATGCGGTTGAGCGAGTCGAGCGCCTCGCCCAGGGTGAACCCCGGAGCCAGGCTGGCGGTGAGGGTCGAGGCCCGCACCCGATTGAAGTGGTTGAGCTCCCGGGGCCCCACGCCTTCCTGGACGTTGGCCAGCGCCTCCAGCTTGACCAGCTGACCACCGCGCCCGCGGACGTAGAGCCCGGTCATGTCGCTCGGCGTCGCCCGGGCCCGCGGGTCGAGCTGCACCATCACGTCGTACTGCTTGTTGTTCCGGGTGAAGGTGCTGGTCTTGTTGCCGCCCAGCAGGACCTGGAGCGTGGTCGCCACGTCGGCCACCGGCACGCCCAGGTCTTCCGCCCGGTCGCGATCGAAGGTGACGGTGAGCTGCGGTTTGTTGACCCGCAGGTCGCTGTCCACGTTGATCAGCCCCGCCACCTGGCGGGCCCGGGCGAGCAGGGTATCGTTGCCCCGCGAGAGCGAATCGAAGTTGGGGTGCTGGATCACGAAGTTCACCGGGTTGCCGAAGCCGAACGCCGGCGGATTGTTGGCGAAGGCGAAGATCCCGGGAATGGCGAAGAACTGGGGCTGCACCTCGCCGATGATCTCCTGGACCGAGCGGGTCCGGGTGGACCAGTCCTCCAGGTTGGTGAAGATGATGCCCCGGCTCACGCCGTCCCCGATGTTCACCACGCTGAAGTAGCTCTCGACTCCCTTGGTCTTGGCGAGGATCGCCTCGGCCTGGCGCTGGTAGCCGTCGGTGTACGCCAGCGAAGACCCCTCGGGCGCGATGATGAAGTTGAAGAACCACCCGCGGTCCTCGGGCGGGACGAACTCGCGCTTGAGGCCGCGGAAGGCGAACACCGCGCCTCCGGTGACCGCGAGGGCGAGGGCGACCACCGCCACCCGGTGCCGCAGGGCGAAGCCGAGGGCCCGGGCGTACCCGGCGGCGAGGCTGTTGAACCCCTGCTCCAGGGCCCGATAGAGGAGCCCGTGCCGGGGCGGCACCCGCAGGATCTTGGCGCACAGCATCGGCGTGAGGGTGAGGGCCACGAACCCCGAGATGATCACCGAGCCCGCCACCGCGATGCCGAACTCGTTGAACAGCCGTCCGGTCGAGCCTTTGAGGAAGGCCAGCGGGGTGAACACCGCCACCAGCGCGATGGTGGTGGCGAGCACCGCGAACGCGATCTCCCGGGTGCCGTTGGTGGCCGCCACGTCGGGACTCTCGCCCAGCTCCTCCTGGTGGCGGTAGGCGTTCTCCAGCACGATGATCGCGTCGTCCACCACGATCCCGATGGCGAGGGTCAGCGCGAGCAGGGTGAAGTTGTTGATGGAGAATCCCAGGAAATACATGATCGCGAACGTGGCCACGATCGACGTGGGGATCGCGAGGCCGGGGATGATCGTGGCCCGGAGATTCCTGAGGAAGACGAAGATGATCACCACCACGAGCCCCGCGGCGATCAACAGGGTCTCCTCGGCCTCCTGAATCGAGCGCTGCACGAAGATCGACTGGTCGAATGCGGTGTCGATGTTGACGCCGGGCGGGAGCGACGCCTGGATCCGGGGCAGCTCCGCCCGGATCAGCTTGGCCACCTCGATGATGTTGGACTTGGACTGCCGGACCACCCCGATCGCGACGGCGGGGGTGCTGTTGTAGCGCAGCGTGCTCCGCTCGTCCTCCGGGCCCAGCTCGACCCGGCCCACGTCGCGCAGCTTGACCAGCACCCCGTCGGTGTTGCTCACCACCAGGTCGGAGAACTCCTCCGGGGTCTTGAGCTCGCCCAGGCTCCGGACCGTGAACTCCCGGCGCTCGGACTCGATGCGGCCGGCCGGCACCTCGACGTTGCGGCTCCGGATCGCCTGCTGGACGTCCTGGACCGTGAGGCCGCGGGCCGCCAGCTGAGACGCGTCGAGCCAGACCCGCATGGAGAAGCGGCGCTCGCCGAAGATGCGCGCCTGGCCCACCCCGGGAAGCGTCTGCAGCCGGCTCTTCACCAACCGGTCGCCGATGTCGGAGAGCTGGAGCAGGTCGTAGTTGGCGCCCGACAGCGCCAGCCAGAAGAACGGCTGCGCGTCGGCGTCCTGCTTGGCCACCACCGGCTCTTCCACGTCCTCGGGCAGGCGCTCGCGCACCCGGGCCACCTTGTCCCGCGTATCCTGGGCGGCGGCCTCGACGTCGCGGTCGAGATTGAACTCGAGGGTGATGTTGCTGATCCCCTCCTGACTCGAGCTGGTGAGGGTACGAAGCCCCTCGACCGTGCTGAGCTCTTCCTCGAGAATGTCGGTGACCGCCGATTCCACCACCTGGGGATTGGCGCCGGGCAGGACCGTGCTGACCGAGACGATCGGCGGGTCCACGTCAGGAAACTCGCGGACCGACAACTGGAAGTACCCCAACACGCCGAAGAGCACGAGGGCCAGGCTCAGCATGCTGGCGAGCACCGGCCGGCGAATGGACAGGTCCGAGAGCTTCATAGGGTTACCTGCAGTAGTAGCGCCGCATACTGAGTGGGAGGCCCGGGGCCGCGGCCCCTCAGGCCCGTTGCCCTACGCAACGTGCAGCCGAGAGATTCACTTCTCCGCGTTAGATTGACGAATCACTGACATGGTTTTCGACGAATCCCGCCACCGGATCGTGCGTATGGCCCAGAAGCTCTCGTCGCGACAGGTGGCGCAGCTCGAGTATCTGCAGACCCTGCCGCGGCGGTTCCAACGGATCCACGCCGTGATCGAGGAGATGTCCGCCTTGCGCGCCGACGACGTCGTGGTGCGCGGATTGATCCGGCTGCTGGACGAGATCAAGGGGAAATCGGGCGGGCTGAGCCTGACGAACCTGGCGGACACCGCCGGTCTCATGGCGACGATGGCCCGGCGGGGAGGCGGTCTACAGATGAAGGTGCGGGGGCTGCGCGAGTTGTTCGGGAGCCTCAAGATCAACTACGAGGCGGCCCTGCGCTCGGCGACCACGCCCGAGCCCGGGCCCGAGCCGGAGAGCTAGCTCCGGGTAGTGTTCCGGCGGGCGATCGCGCGGTCGATCAGCGGTCCGGCCATGAGCACGATCATCGCGTTGACCACCACCCCGATGAGCGTCGAGACGAAGGTCAGGGCACCCAGAATCAGGCCAGCGCCAATGGTGGCGAGCAGCACTCCGATCCAGTACATCGCGCCCTCCGCAGATACGTCCGCGTCGTGGAAGGCCGTAGGTTAGCTTGTAACGATCTGTCCCGCAACCCGTTGGCTCACCCGAACGAGGCATCCATGCGCGCAACGCTTTCCACCGCCGTGCTCCTCGCGGCTCTCGCGCTCCCGCTGGCAGCTCAGGACAGCACGGCCCACTCGCACGACGATCCCGATCATCCTGCCGCCGGTGGCGGCGCAGTACCCGCGGGCTGGTCGGTCCGGGCCGACAAGGGCGACGCCAGCGGCGCGTCGATCACCGAGCAGGGTGGCGGGCTGCACGTGGTGACCGGGCCCGCCCTCATCCTCTACCGCGCCGACAAGAGCGGCAAAGGGCCCTTCCACACCCTGGCGAAGTTCACCCAGACCAAGCCCTCGGCCCACGCGGAAGGCTACGGGCTCTTCTTCGGCGGCCAGTCGCTCGACGGCAAGGCCGAGCAGTACACCTACTTCCTGATCCGCCAGGACGGGAGCTATCTGGTCAAGCGCCGGGATGGCGAGAAGACCACCGATGTCAGCAAGGGCTGGGTGACCAGCGCGGCGGTCAAGAAGCCGGGCGCCGACGGGACGGCCACCAATCTCCTCGAGGTGGACCACAAGCAGGACCCGAGCAAGTTCCGCTTCCTGGTGAACGGGCAGGAGGTGTTCTCGACCGACGCCAAGGCGATGCAGGCGGATGGAGGGGTAGGACTTCGGGTCAACCACAATCTGGATGTGCGCGTCGAAGGGTTCGACGTGCATCGCTGAGCCGCTTCAGCCGGCCCGGCGGCCCTCTGCCTGGAGCATCCGGTCGGCGGCGTAACCCACCACGCCGTCGCCGTCCCGGGCCAGACGCTGCAGGGTAGTAACACCGTTGACGTTTCCGGCCAGTCCCAGCGCGGCAACCGCCGCGAGGCGCTGGCCGGTGCTGTATCCGCTCCGGCGCAACAGCCCCCGCCCGGTGAGCGCGATCTCGGCCAGGGCGTCGCAGGCGCCCGCGCTGCCGATCGAGCCCAGCGCCGCCACCATTCCCTGCCAGGTATCCCGGTCCCGCTCGTCCCTGACCGCCCTGATCAGCAGATCCGCCAGCTCGCCGCCGCGCCACGTGGACACCGCCTGCCCGGCGGCCGCCCGGGTCCGGGCCGACGGATGCCGTAGCCCTTCACGTAAGGGGATCGCGACCGGCACGCCGTGCAAGTCGCCCAGGGCGTGCAGGGCGGCGGCGCGGACCAGCTCGTCCGGATGCCCGACCAGGGCGGACAGCAGGCCCACCGACTCGGGGAGTCCGAGCCGGGCGACGATGGCCGCGCCGTGCCGAACCTCCCGCGGGTCGGTGCTGCGCAGCATCGGCCGCACCATCCGATACGCTTCCGGCATGCCGCCAAGCACGTCGTAGACGAACACCCGCAGGCCGAGCGCTTCGCCGCGGCGAAGCCGGTCGAGCAGCGCTTCGACCGCGTCCAGGCCGACCCACCGAAGCACCTCCGCCGCCTCGGAGCGCAGGCTGAGATCGTGCTCCGCCACCTCGAGGATCCCGTCGAGCGTGGGACGAGGCAGCCCGCGGCGAGCCTCGATGCCATGCATCCGGCGCCCGATCTCGGGGACGCGTGGGGCCAGGCGAGCTAGGCCGTGCGCCGCGTGCAGCGCCTCTTCCCACGCCTGAGTCCGCGACGCCCAGGCGAGGGCGTCTCGCAGGCGGGCGATCTGGGCCTGCTGGTCCCGCACCAGATGCAGGCGGCGCTCTCCGGTGTTGCGGCGGTCGGCACCGCGTCGTCGCTCGACCCCGTGGAACCGGCCGTGCGGCTGTCGCCGGCGCTCCTCGGTCTGGCGCCGCTCGGCGGGGAGCCGGCGGTCTGGGGCGGCGCTCTCTGGGGCGGAGCCGTCATCCGGATCCGGAACAGTCGGGCCTGGTGGCGACGGCTCCGGAGGCGCCAGCAGGCGGACCGTCTCGACAGTGATATTGGGGGTGGTCGGCAGGGGAGTAACATCGTGCGCCAGCGCACGCGCGAGCGCCTGCAGCTCGTCGGGATCGGCTCCGGCCTCGATCCGGATGCGATCGACCTGGCGCGCCAGCATGCGCGCCTTGAGCGGCATGTCGTCGGGGATCTGGCTCCAGGCGATGCCGGCCTCGAGCTCGATCGAGGCTGACTGCACGGCGGCTGCAGCCGCCGACAGCGCCAGATCTTGCGCGGCATCGTTGCCCGGGTCGACCCGCAGCAGGGTCACCAGGTCGCCGAAGCGCTTGATGAAGGTCGCCGTGGGGCCCACGCGGCCGTCCTCCGCTGCTGGGAAGGGGGAGAGCAGATCCAATCTTGATGATGCGAGTCCACTTCGCAACACCTGCAGTCCGGCGCATCCCAACGCCACTGTACACCCGGCCCCGCATTGGTCATCGGGGGACCGGGCCGAAAATTGCGGCACCCCCATGACCCATCGCGGACCCCTGACCGACGCGCACGATCGGCTCGCGGCCGAGCTGGCCGAGCTGGCCGAGCTGGCCGACGACTACCTGATCGAGGAGGAGCTGGGCCGGGGCGCGAGCGCGACGGTGTTCCTGGCGCAGGATCTCCGGCATGGGCGCCGGGCGGGCGGGGACGCGCGCCCACGCCGACTCCGCGCGCACCCTGCTGGCGGGCGCGGTGTCGGCGGCTCCTGATGATCCGACCCTCCTGGCCGCTACGGTGTGGCACTCGCGATGACTGGCCGGCGGGACGAGGCGATCCGGGCCGGACGCAGGGCGGTCGAGCTCGTGCCCGCTGAGCGGGACGCGCAGAGCGCGCCATCGGTGCGGGTGCATCTGGCCCGGATCTACGTCCTGCTGGACCAGGCCGCGCCCGCCCTGGACCTGCTGGCGCCGCTCACTCAAGTGCCGAGCTGGATCAGCCCCGCCGAATTGCGCAGCGATCCCACCTGGAAGTCGCTCAGAAGGCATCCCAGGTTCACCCGGCTCGTGCGCTAGCGGAGGGACGTTCTCGCTCGCCTGGCCGGGCGTCTTGCCGGGCTCGGCCGGGGTGAGGTGGCGCGCGCCAGCCAGCGGGCGGCCTCGGTCAGGTCGCGGACGAATGCGCGTTGCTCGGCGGCGCGCGTGTCGCCCGGCGCCCGGAGAATCGCCGATGGATGCACCGTCGCAAGCACCGCACCGGCCCACGATTCCATCACGCGCCCGCGCTCGCGGGTGACCCGGAACTTGGGGCCGAGGAGCGACTGCGCCGCGGTACTGCCGAGCGCCACGATCAACGCCGGCCGGACCACCTTGATTTCCTCTTCCAGCCAGGGCCGGCAGGCGCGCACTTCTCCCACCGCCGGCTTCTTGTGCAGCCGCCGTCGGGTCAGCTCCTGCCGCACGAACTTGAAGTGCTTGACCGCGTTGGTGACGTACACCGTAGCCCGGTCGATCCCCGCTTCCTCGAGTGCCTGGTCCAGCAGTCGTCCCGAGGGCCCGACGAACGGATGGCCGGCGCGGTCCTCCTGGTCACCCGGCTGCTCCCCAACCAGCATCATTCTGGCGCGCGCCGGCCCTTCACCGAAGACCGTCTGGGTGGCGTAGCGATACAGTCCGCAGCCACGGCACCCGGCCGCGGCCTCCCGCAGAGCAGCCAGGGTGCAGACCGGCGGCAGGAAATCCGCGGCCGAGCCGGTGCCGGCCGATTTCATTTGCGAAGGTGACGCTCGGGGCCGGGCTCGTTCTCCAGGCCGCCGCTCCCGGCCGACCCGAACTTGGGCGCGGCCGTGTGCTCGGTCGCGGTGTACGGCGGCTCGTGCCGCTCGCGGTCGGCATAGCGGTCGGGATCGGCGCGGAAGGCGTCGGCGCAGGCGCGGGAACAGAAGTAAAAGGTGACACCGTGATGTGTCCCGCTGGCGGCGGCGCCGCGCGCGCTGTCCACCTCCATGCCACAGACGGGATCCTTGACGAGACTCATGGCTCCTCCTGATGCGAGCCGGGCAGATGGCCCGCACTGGCAATGTCCCCCGCTGGGGGAGGAGCTTCGGTGAGCCAGGTCACCCGGAAATCAGGCCGACTTGATCTCCGTCCAGATCTGATCCCAGGTGGCGGTGTCGGCGCCCAGGTCCACCGGGAACTCGAGCCGCTTGAGCTCCTCCTCGGTCGGGAAAGCCACTGGGTGCTCCAGCAGGTGGGCGGCCGCCACGTTGGGAGTGCCATAGCCGGTGGCGCGACTGATCGCGGCGCCGACCTGCGGTCGCAGGATGTAATTCATGAATTCGTGCGCCGCCCGCGGGTGGCGCGCGGAGGCCGGCAGGCACAGCGAGTCGTTCCAGATGGTGCACCCTTCCTTCGGCAGCGCGTAGGCCACATTGGGCTCCTCGGCCTGCGCCTGGACGGTGTCGCCGTTCCAGAGCTGCGCGATCCACACGTCGCCCGACACCAGCTGCCCCTTCACCGGGGCCGAGATGTAGGCCTTGAGCTGCGGTTTGGCGGCAATGGCGTCCTGTTTGGCCCGGGCCAGCTCGGCGGGATCAACCGAATTGAGCGAATGCCCCCGGTACCGCAGCATGGCCCCGATCACCTCGCGCGCGTCGTCCATCATGGTCATCTTGCCGCCGAGCCGACGGTCGAAGAACACCGCCCAGCTGTCCACCGTCGTGCTCACCTTGTCGCGCCGATAGGCGATTCCCGAGGTGCCCCACTGCCACGGTACCGTGTGCACCGTGCCGGGATCGGTGGGCAGGTTCTGGAAGATGGGCGAGACATTGCCCCAGTTGGTGAGATACTTCCGGTGCAGCGGAGCGATCAGCCCGGTCGCGACGAGCACGGGCACCACGTAGCCGGTGGGGACGATGATGTCGTAGCCGGTGGCGCCCGCCTGCAGCTTGGCGATCATCTCCTCGTTGCTCTCGTACGTATCGTAGGTCACCCGCACGCCGAACTCCCGCTCGAAGTTCGGAACGGTGTCCTGGGCGATGTAGTCCGACCAGTTGTAGATGTGGAGCTCCCGCTCGATCGGCCCCAGATCGCCGGAAGCCAGCGTGGCCGAAGGCTTCGCCTGCTCCCGACCCCCACAGGCCGCGAGCAGGCC